>Ga0172371_10005150_pt1 | contig 19500 bp, 15 predicted proteins | sample Lak12m_FD_114543 | JGI IMG/M metagenome (GOLD analysis project Ga0172371, IMG submission 114543) | Freshwater microbial communities from Kabuno Bay, South-Kivu, Congo - kab_022012_12m | ecosystem: Environmental > Aquatic > Freshwater > Lake | place: Democratic Republic of the Congo: South-Kivu... | reverse complement strand
ATGAAATCAGTATTTCTAAAAGGTCAGAAATTTTACTTTTCCTGCCCGAACATACATTATAAATTTCACCAAACTTACCCTTGTTTAAAATGCTTGTATATGCCCTCACAACATCTCTTACATCAAGAAAATCCCTGTACACATTCAAATTCCCGACTAAGACAGTGGGCTCTTTCCCCATTTTTTCTATTTCCGAAATTTGCTTTGCAAAATCAGATATTACAAATCTTTCTGATTGACCCGGGCCCGTATGGTTAAAGGATCTGGTAATAAAGATCGGCAGGTTAAAAACTCTTTGATAAGTTGTGCAAAAAAAATCCAGGGCGGCTTTACTTATCGCATACGGATTTGAGGGATAGATTTTTTGATCTTCCTTAATACCTTTTTCATCATAGTTTGAATCATCGCCATATTCTTCTGCAGTACAGGCTACAAGAATCCTGCAGCAGCTCCCGCAGTTCTTTTTTACACTTTCTAAAATGTTTATTCCGCCGAACACATTCATCTCAAAGGTTTCTCTCGGATTTTCCCATGAAAAATCAACAGAACTTTGAGCCGCCAGATGAAATATTTGGTCAGGTTTGAAATCCTTAATCAAGGTCTCTACTTTTTCTTTATCCTTTAGATCTGCTTCAATTATTCTTAATCTATTTTTATCTGTAGTAAAACTCTCGGTTTTAAAATTTTTAAAGTTTATATCGATCCCCATGATTTCCACAGAATCATTTTTAAATACATTATCGCTGTTTAACAGATATCTCAGCAGGTGTTTTCCTACAAAGCCGGCAATGCCGGTTATTAAAATTTTCAAAAAAATCTCCTATACCTATAAATATAATCTGATTTTTATATTTTAATATAAATAATTTATTAAAAGAATAAAAAGGTTATTTAAAAAAATTTTTAATGAAAGTTAAAAAAATTCTTAATCCAAGAACAACTACAAGCAGCGGGATTAACAATATCTTCCAGCTTTTCTTGTAATTTTTCCTGAAAAAATAAAATATGCTTTTTTGCATCATAACACTTGCCGCAACTTTACTGGTATTTGTGCTTCCTCCGACATGATGTAAAATTTCCGCATGCGGATAATAAAATACTTTCCAGTTCTTTTTCCACATTTGAAAGCAAAGATCTATATCTTCAACATACATAAAATATTTTTCATCCATGGGTCCTGTGAACAGCAGCGCCTGACGCCTGATAAGCATACACGAGCCTGAAACCCAGTCAACTTCAAAAGGCTTTTCCCTGTTTATATCTGCAAGTTTATACTTTCTGGAAACAGGATTATCAGGTGCTATATTTACCAGTATGGAATGAAGGCCGGCATCTATAATTGATGGAAATTTGCGGCAGGAATATTGTATTGAACCATCGCTGTTTATTATTTTAGGGCCGACTACTGCCGCTTCAGGCAAGCTTTCTATAAAACTCAGCATTTCGTCGAGAGAATTCTCATACACCTGACAATCACTGTTAAGTAATAAAATAAAATCAGAATCCGTTGATTTTATCGCCATATTATTTGCCGCAGCAAATCCTAAATTTAATGTGTTGGTGATCAATTTAACTTCAGGAAACTTTTTTCTTACAAGTTCCTGTGAACCGTCTGTCGAATTATTATCAACAATAGTTACCCCGTAATTTTGTCCCGGAGGATATTTTACAATTGAATCGAGGCATTCTTCTAACAGATTGGAGCTGTTATAGCTTACTATTATTATGCTTAATTTGAGTTCCCCTTTATTTTCCATTATCCTCATAATGTAAAATATCTGCCGGGAAAAGTAAACTTATAACAAATATTTTTTAAAAAAATGATTAATAATGTATAATTCTTTTCTTAATTTCAACTGATAGAAATAATAGTTTGATAATTTTATAAGAATCAATAATGGGAGAAGCTGAACTATGGTAGAAGATATTTTTAAAAATATAAAAAACATAAGAATCATAGATCTGGGCGATGTATCATATCTTGATTCACAAGCTGTTTATCATGCAGTTGCACATTCTTTTAGTGAAAATTCACCTGACACCATTACCATAATGAATCCAATTCAAACATACGCATGCATCGGATTTTTCCAGGAATTGGAAAAGGAAATCGATGTCGGGTTCTGTAATAACAATAATATTCCGGTACTTCGAAGGGAAATCGGAGGAGGCGCAGTTTTGCTTGATAACAACCAGATTTTCTTTCATTTTATCTTTAAAAAGTCAAAACTTACAAGAGATGTTGCTAAAATTTACAGCATTTTTTTGGAACCGGTGGTCAACGCATATACAAAACTGGGTTTGAACGTTCGGCACAGGCCCATAAATGACTTACAGATAGACGGAAAAAAAATTGGCGGGACAGGCGCCGCTGAAATAGGTAACTCAATTGTTGTTGTGGGAAGTTTCATGCTTGATTTCAATTATGAATTAATGCCGCAAATACTGAAGGTCCCGTCAGAAAAATTCAGGGACAAGGTATATCAAAATGTTAAAGATTATGTAACCACAATAAAAAAAGAGTTTGGCATTATCGGACGGTCCTTACCGTCAAGAGAAAAAATACTAAAAACTTTTTTAGGTGAAGTAAGCAGTTACTTTAACGCAGAGCTCTTTTTTAAAAACAACCTTGATGACTATGAAAAAGAAAAACTGATTGAAATTAGAAAACTGCTGTTAGATGAGAATTGGCTGAAAAGAAAAGGTAAGTTCTCAGACAGGAAAGTTAAAATTACAACAGATGTCAATCTCTTTGAAGGCAATTATAAAAGCGCCGGAGGGCTCATAAGAATTACCGCAACTTTGCTGGGTAAAAAACTTAAGGAAATTGATATTTCGGGTGATTTTACCCTGACACCTCCCGAGGGACTTTCTCATATTGAGAGTTGTCTGACCGATATTGAAGTAGATTATGGCAATATATACACAAAAATAAATGAAATCTACGATAAGTTTAAAATTCAATCACCAGGTGTAAATCCCGAAGATTTTGTAGAAGCTTTAAAAATAACCTTGAACGCAGGTTGATACCCCTTAAACATAAGGCAGCTGCATAATATTCATATGCAGCTGCTTCACAATTTAAAAATATTAAATTTATAAAGAATTACTACTTTTTGGTATGTTCTGCAGCTTCTATCATTTTTTTGGCAATTCGAAGCTCTGTTTTTCTTCTGATCTCTTCAGTGTAAACTCTTATTTCACCTACTAGTTTGTTATATCTAGTAATATATATCGTATCACCAAGATTTTTGGTAAGATACTCCGTAAGGTTTACCCTCAGATCATTCGTATCTATTCTTTTAATTTCGTCATCCATTCATATCACCTCACAATACTAGGATAAAATGACATTATAAAACATTTCTAATAAAATATTAATAAAAAAATAATATTTTTTTTATCACCACCTAATTTTATTATTATTGTATCATATATAATTGAAAAAATCTATTATAAAAATATTAAAATTAAATTTTAAGTTAATAACATAAAAAAGATAAATTTTTTATTTTTATTTTTTTAAAAATAATGATTATTTATTGGTTAAAAAATTAATAAGAATCAGGTAGTCATAATTATAAATACATTAAGTATTTCTTGTAAAAAGCCCGTAAATATAACCTGAAAGCTTCGCAAAATCTATGTAAGTCAAAAGAAATGGAATAAAGAATACGGCACTTATTTTACTTAAAATTTTCTTTGTGCCACTATATTTTTTCAAAACAATATAGGAGCTTATTTTTGGATCATCCCATATATAGTTTATTCTTTTATACGCCTTAAAAGGATAAACTGTAAAAATGATAATCAGAGCCATTAGGAACCACAGGCTGAAAACCACAGACAGGACAATAATTGCGGCTAAAATCATAAGAGAGATAAACCTCATTAGGTGCCTGTATAGATACATTCTGCCTAAAGCATCTCCTTTGGCATACCTGAAAAATTGTTTGAAAATTTTGGCCGGGTTATCTCTCATTTCCCAGTACACTATAGCTTCGGGATTGTAGTTTATTTTAAAACCTTTGGATCTCAGATTAAAATTAAATTTCATATCTTCCCCATAATCCATATCTTCCGGGTATCCTCCGGTTTCGAGCCACACACTTTTTTTAAAACTCAGGTTTCTTGAAGACGGCATATATTTGTCTTTTTTTATTTCTGCCTTTTTTGGCATAATCGAAGCTGCCAGACAGGATTGCAGGAAGTTATTGGCCAATGCATAATTATATCCGCCCACAACACAAATTCCGCTGCCGGACCGGAAAGGTTGGGTTATCTGTAAAAACCAGTCTTTATCAAGCATGCAGCCAGAATCGCTTACACATATGATATCGTTTATAGTGTTATTTATTGCAAAATTTCTTCCCTCTGATATCCTTGCCCCCCTTATCTGAAATAACTTTACATTTATGCTGTTGAAATTTTTATCAGAATCAGCCATTTTGCTAGGGGTGTTGAACAAAATGTTACCGCCGGATTTTAAATTGAAATCTTTAACTTTTTTTTGGAAATAATTAATAAGGATATTTACAGTATTGTCTGTTGAGCCACCGTCAACAATGACAATCTCTTCCGGAAGGGCGCTCTGTTCAAATAAGCTGTCAAGAAAAGCAGATATGCCTTTTTCTTCATTAAAAAGTGTTAAAATAAAACTTGCTTTTCTTAAAATCATTTTGTTTTTATTTTTTTATAAAAAATATTTCTGTAATTACATCAGCCGGACCTTAAACTTTCCCGGTAAAATAAAGTTTGAGGGTCCGTAATTCATTAGATGCTCTTTCCTTATATACTCTGTTTTTTGATTTAAAAACAGCAATTATGGAAAATACCATAAGTCTGTTAATCACTCCCAGAAAAAATAAATAGCTTTCGAGTAAAGCATGTATAAGAGAATAATTCTTTAAGAAGTAAAGCCTTCTGCTCTTCCAGACCTGAGCATTCCTTAAAGCTTTATTACCGGAAGCGACTGCTCCATCGTCATGCTTTATGTAATACCGGCTGAAATAATAATTTTTGAATCCGGCTCTCGAAAACCTAAGGCAAATATCTGCATCTTCACTATACATGAAATAATCTTCACTGAAGCCGCCTATCTTTCCGAATACTTCCTTTTTAACAAGCATAAAGGCTCCGGATAACCAGTCTACTTTTCTTATGTCTTCATGGTTCCAGTCCGATAAAAAATAAGATCCAAAAATTCTTGAACCGGAAAATACCCTGGAAAGAAAATAACTCTCGTAGAACTGCCTGGCAAGTGTAGGAAAAGATCTGCAGTTGTACTGAAGTGAATTATCGGAGTTTAGAATTTTTACTCCTACGATCCCTATTTTTTCTATTTTATTTTTTGAATTAAAAAAATCCAGTACTTTTTGCATTCCGGTTTCAATAAATTCGGTATCCGGATTTAAAAACAGAAGAACTTCTCCCAAGGCACTTTCGGCCCCTCTATTTGAGGCTTGCGCAAAACCTCTATTTTTATCGCTTGCAATAACATTAAAATTATTAAAGTGAGATTGGAGATTTTTAAAATATTCAATACTCCCGTCGGTGGAGTTGTTGTCAACTACAACAATTTCCCATTTAAAACCTTCAGTTTTAAAAATTGAAAACATACTTTCAATACATTTTTTAATAAAGGTCAGGCTATTAAAATTAACTATAATTATACTTAGTTCCAAATTTTGTCACTTTCTCAAGTACTGCCAAGATTATCAATTTCTGTCTTTATCAAATCCAGCAGTTTCTTTTCAAAATTTAAACTGGAAAATTTCTTCGAGCTTTTTACAGCATTTCCCCTGATTGAATTAAAATCTATATTACCTCTGCAAATCTTTAAAGTTATCTCTTTTAATTCATCCCAGCTTTCAAAAAGGAAACCATTATAACTATTTTGGATTATTTCAGTCTGTCCGCCTTTATTTATTACAACGGGTATGCAGCCCGAAGCCATGGCTTCGACAGTTGTTATTCCAAAGTGCTCAAATTTTTCAGGATGCCTGTTTTCATCTTCTCCCATGCCTGAAGCATGCCAGAAAATAAGTGACCTGGCAAAAAGCTCCGCAAGTTTATCCCAGTCAATATTTGTTAAAACCTTTATTGGAAAATTTTCACTCAGCTTTTTAATTGATTCCACATAATCAATATGCTCTTCTTTATCCTCTACTCCGCCTGCAAGATATAGCGTGAAATTTTTCATAATTTGCGGATTTTTGGTGTAGAGGTCAATAAAATTTTGAGCCATTTCCAACTGTTTCTTGTTGTGGTGCTCGGGGAAAAATCTGCCAACGCTCAATATTATATTGTCTTTGCCTGCCGGCGCAAAATTTTCAACGTCCACCGGAGGGTAGAGGATGGTGCTTTCTTTGTTCCATAATTTTTTTATCCATTTCTCAGAGTATTGCGATATGGAAAGAATCCTGTTGTAGCTTTCAAGAAATTTAAAATTCTTCGGATATGACACCAGAAAAAGCGGGACAAACCCCAGAATTTTTAAAATTAATTTTTTGAAATTACTGATTCTATCCTCACAATAGAGCACTACACCAAGAGTTCTGGAATCCTTGAAGCCTCCCACTTTTCGTTCCGGAATGAAAGTGTCTGAAATTATTTCCATAGTGTAGCTAAGGCTTTTATTTGCCATTCCGGATTCTTTTGATATTTTGGATCCGTTTAATCTTCCGGAAGGGATCTCTAATATTCTTTTTTCGCCTGGTTTTAGGGTGAGTAATTTTTTATAAATTATTTTTTTGTTCCCATATTCCGAAAGACTGATATTGCAGGACATAAGATCCATATTGGAAGTTGCCGGATTTTTAAATCCTAATCTTATCGGTTGCACCACATTCTTATATGTTAAAACTGTCCTTCCGCTGCTCCAGCTTCCTCTTCTTAAAAAGAATTTTTTTATGTCATAGATCCCTTCAACCACTTCTATGTCCTTAAAATCTTTATTTATCCTGTCTGCGATTCTGTAAAGCCAGATGGCGGCCGGTCTGAAAAAAACCAGCAGAAACCGATGTATAAATCTAAAATCAACATCGAATTTTGTAGGAAAATAACACAGGTAAATGTTCCTTTTCCCAAAAGCAGGCAGCGAACTTAAGTAAGTAGCATTTATAAAAATGTCATAATTGCCCGTGATACGTTGCGCATATTCAGCTGATAAGAAAGGAAATACTTTTAAGTTAACCTTACTCAAATCAAGATTTAACCGGGAAGAAACCTTATTAAGATCAGAATAAATGTCAGTCACTATATCAACACTATAGTTATTCTGGCGAGATAATATCTCAGCCATTTTACAACTGTAGCGCTCACCGCCTCCAAAAGTAGACAGATATCTGTCATATATGCCAATTTTTATCATTTTATCAAACCCATTATGTAAATGCTGTTATTGTTAAAAATTTTTTATCCAGTTCTTTATTGAATCATCAGAAACTGTCATCGAAGACCTGATTTTTAATCTCGAAATTAAATTTTTAGGTAATAAATAGAAAAGCTCGAAAAAGATTCGGGACCTGATACCGATATCAATCCTGTAATCTTTCCTGCCCAGGGCAATTCTTGTAATATAAGAAGCTGTATTTTTGATATTCGACAGGATAAAACCTGCATAACTTCTTATAAAGATATATGGCCATCCACACCTGTAAATCATAAGTAATCTGTTTCTGATAACATGGTAAGTAAAACTATGGGACCATTCCTTACCGGTTCCACAGTGGTAGTGCCTTGCAACAGAATCAGGAGTAAAAAAAACTTTCCAGCCCTTGAGCCTTGCTCTCCAGAATAAGTCTATGTCTTCATAATATGTAAAAAAGTTTTTATTAAAAAAACCAACTTCATCCAGAAGCTGCCTGTCTATTAAAAGACTGCTTCCGCTAGGTGAAAAAATTTCTTCAACATTTTCAAACTGTCCCTCATCAATTTCATTGAAGCCTCTGTCTCTGGAATAAAAAGCTCTGTTTATCTCTGTTCCACAACTGTTAATTATGTCTTTTTTTAAACAAAATAAATCTTTGGTTAAATCAAGCACTATATTTTTGGGAGTTTCATTAATTTCGACATTGCAAATCTCTTTCCCGGAGATAGAAATAATTAAATTACTTACACCGTTAAGAGAGATTGCATTAAAGCTTAAGAAAAGATGATACCCCTTAGTGTTATTCTTGCCGGGGTTATTATCATCTTCAGAAATTGGCAGTGCCAGAGTTGCCTTTGTTTTTAGTTTATATGTAAATTTATTACCTTTAACCTCACCCGGCCGGAGATGAAACCCTTCAAGAAATTTCAGACTTTTTTCAAACAAGTCCTTTTCCTCAACATCAGGATACTTAATATTAAATTCCGAAAGACTTGCAGCATAAATATCATTATTGCCATTTAATATAACTTTTTCTTTATTCTCAGTAAAAAAATCTAGAACAAGGTACTTGTAAAAAAAGACAACTTTTGAGCTGACGGCCCCGATTTTACTTTCATTGCATCCGGAGGTTATAAAATTAACCATGGCTTTAAGCCAATTCTGATCGACAATACAATCATTATTGATTAATGCGATATAAAGGCCACTGGCATGATTGAAGCCTTCATTATTGCCGCCTGCATAACCTGAATTTTTATTTAAGACCAAGACTTCAACTTCGGGAAAATTGCTTCTTACGAATTCGACGGAACCATCCGTTGAACCATTGTCAACCATTATTACTTGAATACAATCTTTGGGGTAGTTAAGGTTTGAAATGGAATTGAAAAGGTTTTCCAAAAACCTTAAACCGTTATAATTTACGGTAACAATTGAGATGGAAGGATAATCATGAATTACCAATTGCTATGCTCCTGTTGGTTTTCAATTAAACTTTAGCCTATCCGCGAGAGATTACTATCACACCAATGGTTATTATAGCGGTTCCAACCCACCGGATAGGATTAACATTTTCTTTGAGAACGAATTTTGAGATAAATAATATAAAAACATATGTTAAGCCTATAAATGGATAAGCAAAACTCAATTCAACCGCTGACAATACTACGAGCCAGATAGCTGCTGAAATCACATAACAAAAAAGTCCCACCATGACCATCGGACTTTTAATGATGCCTAAAAAAAGATGCCCCAGACCGTCAAGGTTGTTAACATTTACGCTGCCTATTTTGTTAAGACCCAACTTTAACAAGACTTGGCCGCCCACTGCTATAGCTATGCTTAATAAAATTAATAGTATTGATTTTGTCAGACTCAAGTTACTTTTCTCCTTTTCCATAATAATTCAATCCAATTTCTTCCAGGTTATTTACAAATAAAAATAATCTATAATTTTTTGGCGATGTAATACTTGTTGGACATTGCAAGACCCATAATTCTATCAAGATTGTCCAGGTCACCAAGTAAAACTTCCAGTCTTTCATCAAGAACATTGTTCTCATTATCCGAACGGCTTCCCTTCCCCTCAAGCATTCCTCTGATATTTCCGATATCTATACTCAAATTTGATATTTGTCTTTCAAGATTCTTAAAAATATTATAATAGATGAATATCATTCTCTCTCTGTTCTTGAAATTAAGCTCATTTAATTCCCTGTTTATCTGCAGCTGTATATTGTTGTTGATGGCTTGCATTGAAGAATTATAACTTTTACGCAAGTTTTCAAAATACAGGCTGGTTAAAAGATACATATATTTTCTTATTTTACCTTTAAGACTCTTGTCTTCAACAAACTCTTCAGATTCAAGCATACTTAAACCTTTTAAAAGAGTCAGCTCCTTAAAATCTTTTTTTGAAAGCTTAATTTCATACAAACCTAAAAGTTCATTTTTCCCATATAAATTCTGGAACTGATCGCTATTGGCATTTATTTCAGGTTCTTTTTCTTTACCGGTAAATTCAATTTTATCCCAGATACCTTTGTTGACTATTTCATATCCTGTATTTTTAAACATAAATTCAATTGTAAATTCATCCATCCTTTCGCCTGTATCATCTACAGTTTTTCCTCCGGCAAATGTCTTTAAGAGACCTCTGTTTTCAGGCACAGAGAAGAACAAGATCCCATCAGTCTTGAGTTTCATTCCAATTACATTTAAAAGATCATAAAAAAATTTGGGATTTATTCTCTTAAATGTATTATTTATTATTACACCGTCAAATCTGGTCCTGCTCATTATTTTTGACTTTAGAACGCCAACCTTACCAAGGGCCCCCAGATCAGTTTTTAAACTATCCAGTTCGCTGTCAACTTCCAGATAAAATACTTTACCGATATCCTCGCTTTTTAATATATCCTTATCCTGGTATAAATTCGAAGTTAAAACAAGTATGTTGGTTGCCCCGCTGAAGTTAGATTTTATGATGTTTGAAATCTTACTGTTTTGAATATCGATTAATTCCATTATTTTCTTTTTATCAGAAGCATAATCTGCTTCAAGACAGTAATTGATAAGCGGTTTTGTTACATTTTCCCAGTAGAACCTTGGTGTTATTTTTTCAAGATTTTTCCTGTAAATATCTCTCAGGCTCCTGTTAACCAAAATGCTTTCTATAACTCTTGCTAGCTGATGGGTATTCTCATATTTTACTACCTCACCGATATTTTCATCTTTTACCATCTTGGCAATCGAATCACCCTCAGTAGTTATTATAGGAAGTTTTGCCCATATATAGTCCATTACCCTTGTCCTGTAGGCAAACTCCGTCTCTATCTTTTCCTTGTGAATTGAAAGTCCCGCATTTGATTCAAGAAGAAAATTTTGCCTGATTTCATAAGGTGTCCATTCGTTAAAAAATACAAATTTATCATATATATCCAGTTCTTTGCTTAAATTTATTGCATCAATACATTTTTTCATTTCCGGCAGTTTAGGGTCAGGATGTTTGATTCCGCTAAATACAAGTTTGATATCTTTCCTGTTCCTTGTTATTTCCCATATTGCTTTTATAACCGTTATCGGATCCAGCCAGTTCCAAATTCCTCCACCCCATAATACGATCATATCATCTTCTTTTATTGAAGGCATAAACTTCCTTATACCCTCACCTGTATGCTCCGGAGGAATGGAGGGAATGCCGAAAGGTACAATATCGATTAATTTTTTTAGCGTATCATCAGAATCATAGTTGAAAGGATTTATCCTGCCCATTGCATTTAACATACCCAGCCAATAATTTCTTTGTTTTTCGCTGGCACATATGAAAAAATCCCCAATTGCCAGCTGGAATTTTAATAGGTCAATATTGCTTTTATCAATACGCATCCTTTCAGCCATGTTATTATTTCTGAACATCTCTAGACTCTCGAGATTAAAAGGATTGTAGAGATCAACTATTACCTTGCCTTTATAATTTTTCAAAAACGGGAAGTAATAAAGAATATGACCCTGTATAAGTATGATGTCTGAAATTTCCGTATATCTCTTTAAGGTTTTAAAATTACCGGTGTCATAGGTTACAGCTCTAAAACCTTCAGTGTTTATATCAATTCTGTTTGGAGCTGCCAGGGTAACATCAACATAGTTGGACAGAATCTTGGCAAACTCATAAAATCTGATACCGGGACCAGCCATTTGCTTACCTATGATATCATAGCTGATAATAAGCAGCCTGCTGCTACCCTTTTTCCCCTCAAATTCAATATCCATTAATTCTCCTAATTTTTAAAGTAAATTATTAGAATTATATCAAAAAAATTTTAATTTGCTTATTATTAAATAATTTCTGATTTTGACAAACAAATTACAGGTTAAAAACAGTATATTGCAGCAATATGCATATAAGAGTGCCATTTTTTGTTCTTTTGCCGCCGGCGTTTTGAGCCATTTCCATTCTTCTCTTACAAAAAGCATGAAAAAATCCCTGCAACTGTAATTGATGATTGCACACCTTATCCGGTTTTTATGATAATATTTATAAAACTTATCGCTGAATTTCTCAACCGAACCTCCTTCAAAATGCCTTGCGGTAGAATAATTACTGACAAAAACTTTTAATGATAATTTTTTCAGTTTAAGACAGTAATCAAGTTCCTCAAAGTACAGGGGTCTGTATCCAGGGTCAAATCCGCAAAGGAATCTGAAATACTCCAATTTTGTAGCAAAAAGGGCACCTGTAACATATTGCGCCTCTTCCAAAAATATCTTTGGATGCACTGCTGAATTGGCCATACAAGATATTGCCGTGTCTGATAATACTTCATTCTGTCTGGAGTGAAAAGTCAAAAAATTATCTTTAAAATTACCGCCTGCATGCTGAATCGATTTTCCCTGATAATCAAGGACAATTCCTCCTACGGCGCCTGCATTTTTTTCATCCTTTTCGCAGATATCCTTTTCAAAAGGCATAATTAAATTATTTAACGTTGCTTCTTCAAGGTATAAATCAGGATTTAAGAAAACAAGGTATTTAATTTGCGCTGCCGTTTCGGTTTTATCAATCAGATCCTCCCGGTTCTCAAAATGAATCCTTCCCTTTAACAATAAATTAAAAACCACATGATTTACTGCAGCAGCAAAACCGATATTCCTTTTTAATCTTATTAATTTGAAATTGGCACCGTTAAGTTTTTTTGAAGAGTTTACAAATTGTCTGACTCTATTTACGGTCCCGTCCCGGGAATTGTTGTCCAGAACCGCTAAAAACCAACTGTTGAAATTTGAAGATATAATCGATCCCAGGCATTTTTCTATGAAAGCCTCACTATTGAAGGTAACAACAATTATTAACGTGTTTATTTCCATAAATTTCCACAATGATAAAGCTATTTAAAAATTTTCCGTTTTGCGATCCTGGCATATGTGTAAAACCTGTATACCAGTGTTTTCTTTAAAATTGCTTCGAGCTCTTTTATGCGCCCATCTTTTTCCAATATCATTTGATTCTGTCCGGCGACTATCCTGTCGTAGTTCCTGACAGCTTCGTCCTTATCCAGAATCACTTTTATTTCTTTACCTTTGTCCGGTGCAAATAAAGGATCACGAACCCACTCCCTGAGAGCTTTTGTAGTGACGTCAAAACTGAATTTCTTCCTGCCAAAATCTTTTCCCTTGATTCCTGTTCTTTTGACTTCATCTTTGTGGCTCGCGAGATAAATGATTTTTTCACTTAATCCTTTTGCATCTCCCGGTTCAAAAGTATAACCAGCTTTTTCCTGTTTCATTATTTCGGTAAGTTCGCATACATTTGAAGACAACACGGCAAGCCCGGCTCTCATCCAGTCTAGGATCCTGCTTTTACTTCCAAGCCTGACTTCATAGATGTTTTTATCTATATTTATGCCCAGGTCCGCTTCAAAAAAATAATTAGGTACATCTTCACCTGAGATCCAGCCATTCATTATGAAATTATCTGCAAATTTGCAGTGTTCTATCATTGAGATAAACCGCGGATAAGTTTTCATGTCCTGCTCGGGGATTTCTCCTCCGGTGGAAACAAACTTTATCTTTGGATTTTTCTCCATTGATAAAACCAGACCTTTAAATAAAGTATCTATATCGGTCCAAGTGTTATATCCTCCGGTCCAAAGGACAATAAAATCATCATCAGTAATACCATTTTTACCTCTGATTACATTTTTTTTATGAACAAATTTTTCGGCAGGCATACCGCATGGAACGGTATTTACAAAATCATAGCCGGACGTATATCTGTTCAGTCTTCCTGCAACACCAAGCTCACCTATCAGCGCATAAGCCTGCCTGTCTGATACAGAGGAAAATATATCAGCTGTTGTTATCGTATTGTATTCACTGTGCCAATAGTGGAACAGGCATCCGTCGTCATCATCCATAAAAGCTCTTGCCTGAGCCTCAGCCATAACATGACCAAAAAGGTCCGCCCAGAAAGGAATTGCCTTCAATTCACCGCCTGAAAAATGTATGAGTTTTGCAGCTATAAAAGAGGGATAAAAACTGCATCCGATGATGGCCTCAGGATCAAATTTTAAGAATATTTTTTTTAAAATATCAATGTTTTCAAAGTCATCTTTTTTTAAGATATTGTAATCAAATTCATAAAAGAGCTTACTGCTTCTTTTAATTACAAATTTTTCCTGATACAAAGACTTAAAATCTTCAGGATATGCGGAAGGGATCGCATAATTACAGGCACAAATTTTATAACCGTTACGGATGAGAGGTTCCAGGAACTGCCACGTTCTTATACCTGTCCCATAAACTTTCCTGCCATTTTCGAATGGAAGCGGACTCATGCCCAGAACGAGTATTTTGCTATTCTTTCTTTTTTCTGCTGTTTTAACCAATTTAGTATTTACAGGCTCTTGAGTTTGATTTAAGACTTGTTTTATTATATATTTACTAAACTAAAAAAATCAATAAATTGAAGAGATACAAAAAAAGGAAAAGCGTGAATAAAAAAAAATATAACAAATATTTAAATAGTGCCGACAGGTTCCCTTATATAATTGTTGCCGTAATATTGATCATAGCAGTAATTTTTATTTTTCAATTCAAAGCAAAGTATTCATTTCCATTTTTTTCAAATACAAGTACCTCAGCTCAAGATACGGTTGATACTTCATATTCATTATTTATTTCTTCCCCTGTCGATAACCAGGTTTTTAATTTTGTAAATAAAAATGAATCAGTACCAATAGAGATTAGATCTAAAGAAATTGAAGGGCTTAACTATAAACTCAATCTGGTAATTAATGATAAAGATATTATTAAAACTTTTAGTTCACCTCCTTATAAGTATGACTGGACCCCTCCTGAATCCGAGGAATACACAATAGTTGCAAATCTTTTGGATGATAGTAATAAAATTATATCAAGTTCAAATGAAGTTAGGTTTATTGTTAATTATACAGAAGAAACAACTTCAGCAGAAACAACCTCAGAAATCAGTTCATCAGATACGTTAACAACTACTTCAGACGGTGCCCCCACGATCAATCTGAGGATTTTCGAAGGTCCGCTCTATTCTGAAAGTGATGACATTTGCTACTACAGGATCGAGGCAATAGTTACAGGAGATCCTGAAATTACTGTTTTGTTCAGCAAAGATGATAGTCTTGGTAATTTGGGTCCTCTTAAAGCTCAGGTTAACTTGACAAGAAGTGCGCCAAGTTATGTGCTTACAGCAATAGCAAAAAATTCTGCAGGAGAAGGTGCGGATTCAATAACCATATATTGGGGATGCGGACCTCTTGTAAAGGAACAATAAATTCAACACCTGCAATAACAGGAAAATCCTTCATATCTTTACATCTTCCGGTTATACACAAGATTACAGGCTCATTTTATTATTGGTAAATTATATCATATAATAACTTGCATAAATTATTACCGGATAATATCAAAATTATCACAAATCAGATTTAAAAACGGAAAGCTGGCAGACAGTTTGTAAGTGGTTTATTTTTATTTCTTTTTATTAAATTCACCGGTAAAAATTAAGAAGACTTAAGAGAGTTATAAAATGGCTGATGATATCAAAAAAGAAGTTAACGACAGGTTCATAGGAATCAAAATAAACAGCAGGTATGAAATCCTTAATAAAATTGCTTCAGGCGGTATGGCGGACGTTTATCTGGGGCAGGACCTAAAACTTAACAGAAAAGTAGCTGCCAAGATATTACATGAATCATATTCGAGTAACAGAAATTTTACGGCCAGACTTAAAAGAGAAGCCCAGATACATGCAAATCTTAACAGTCCCAACATAGTAACTGTTTATGACTGGGGCGAATTCAATAACCTTTATTTTATAATAATGGAGTTTGTAAACGGCAAAAGCCTGAAAGAAATAATCGACAAGAAAGGTGCCATTGATCCCAGGCTGGCCGCAAAATACTCCGTCCAGATATGTAAGGCCCTGGAGCTTGCACATGAAAACAATCTTATACATAGAGATATTAAACCTCAGAATATAATGATTACCGAAGAAGATATAGTTAAAGTAACAGATTTTGGTATTGCAAAATTCACTGTTGGTGACACCACTAAAACTATCAGCATTTTAGGTACCGCATACTATGTTTCCCCCGAACAGGCACAAGGTAAAATTCTTGACAACAGGTCCGATATTTATTCCCTGGGTATTGTGATGTATGAAATGCTTGCAGCTGATGTTCCTTTCAGGGGAGGTGATTTAATAGATATTGGTTTAAGGCATATCAGTGAGAACCCTCAACCTCCCTCAATGATACATCCTGAGATTCCGAAAAATATCGAAAAGATCGTTATGAAGTGTCTCGAAAAAAATCCCGATTATAGATATCAGAATATTCTAAGTTTAAGAATAGACTTGCAGAACTTTCTTGAGGGCAAACCTTTACTTATCACACAGAAACAAACTAATGGCCAGAAAAAGATGCAAATTTTTAGTAATGCAGATTATTACAGGTATGATAACCAGTTTGAAAAAGCATTTGAAAAATATAAATTAAAAAATAATAGGATCAGATCTATATTAATTTCAGCATGTTCCTTTATGGTCATTGCATTTATTGTATTTTTAACCCTTTTTTTGATTTCAAATTCAAAATCGGGCCATCTGACCGCTGATCTGAATATGGTAAATGTTCCACAATTGCAAAATGTGGAATTTGAGAGTGCCAAGAATATGCTTTTGGCTTACGGTTTAATCATTGAAGCTCAGAATAGCACATACAGTGATTCAGTGCCAAATAATTACATTATAAGTCAAAGCATCAAACCAAATACCAAAGTAAATAAGAATATTAAAGTATATGTTACGGTCAGTAAAGGAAAAGAAATTTCAACGATACCCATGCCAAACCTTATCGGAATCAGGAAAGAGAGCGCACTTGAGCAATTAGAAAACTTGGGATTATCGGCAGGTTCCATAACAGAAGAATTCAGTGATATATTTGGAAATGACACCGTGATAGAACAAAAACCTATTGCAGGCACCCTTATAAAACAATATACTGAAGTAAGTATAAGTATTAGCAAAGGCAGGGAGCGCATAACCATTCCGTATCTTAACGGATATGAATATGTTTATGCAAAATCACTTCTTGAATCACTCGGATTATTGGTTGATGCCAAGCGAAAGACCGATAATACGATCCAGCCCGGAATTGTTTTAGGAGTGGAACCTTTTGAAGGATCGTCCGTTTTTAGAAATTCTAATGTCATGTTAATTATTTCTACAGGTGAGGAGCTGGTACCGGTACCTGATCTGTCAAACATGGATTTTAAGATAGCCCAGCAGATCCTTGATTCATTCGATATAGGTTTTGAGGTTAATTATATTATTGTTGACAATCCCGCACAGAAAAATTCTGTAATTTCACAGTATCCTGAAGCAGGGGAACAAATCGAATTAAAAGAAAAGATCATACTTTTTGTTGGACAATAAAGCCAAATATATAGAAGATTCAGGATCAATAAGATTATTTATATAACACCAATGCTTCACAAAGGTCAGGCGAACCCAAACCTAACAGTTGCATCGTATCAGGGCCAATCTCTTCACAATCAACTTTATGATTTCTTAAATATAGGTATTTTTCCGGATGGATCTCCGGTGAGGTGATTTTAAAGTTCAATTGTCCCACAACTACTTTCACACGGCTAAAAATCTTTTCCAGTTCGTCTACTATATCAAAAGCAAACCGATGATAAACCCGTGTGTTGTCCCCATGAAACTCATCCCAGGTTACTTTTGTATATTTGGATTCCAAAAGAGGCAATTGCATCAGCACAAAGCCGGTTTCTTTAATAATTTTATGCAAATTTCTTAAAGCTAAACGGTAATCAGGAATATGCTCCAATATATGACAAAATATGACAATATCAAAACGGTTCTCATATTTTTTTATGTCAGCATCATTTGTCAGGTCCATTTTGATCGATCCGGCATGCATTGACATGTCGAAATCTGAAGATAGATATTGGCCGAATGTTTCAAAAAATAAATCTTTTGTCTTAGGAAAATAACGCGGCGAAAATTCAATCAGGCTTTTATCTGAAAAATATTTATTCTGCCAGACAAAGTTTTGTCTGATCCCATGTCTCTTATTCATTTCTTCTAATAAACAATAATAAATTACACGATCCCTCGCGATGGATCCGCAATTGAGACATTTTAAGAACTCTGAGTGATCGGGCCCATTTTTTTTAAAAACCTGACTGCATAAATTACAAATTATTAAGTTATTGCGCTTAATATTTTCCATTCTCAACAATGAATTCCTGAATTTATTTTTGTAGAACTTCAGATAATTACCGGTAATATGTTTAATATTTTTTAATTTCATAAAGGACCGATCTGCCTCTCCCTCATAGGCTCACTGGTGATGGCCATCCTGAGGATAATAGTATTTTTTATGCGTCTAATATTAACATAGATATGAAAGAAGAAAAATTTTTTTTGGTTCTAATACAATTGCTATTTATTCTTTTATATTATAAATTAATATTTTATATTGAAGAAATAATATTTTTAAATAACATAATTACTGGTTCTTATGAATATTCTTGTCACAGGTGGAGCAGGTTTTATTGGCTCAAATTTATGCGAAAAACTTATCTGCGCAGGTGAAAAAATTATCTGCATTGATAACTTTAACGATTATTATGATCCAAAAATCAAGGAAGAAAACTTAAGAAACCTTGAAGGTATCACAAACTTTATTCTCTACAGAATGGATATTCTTGACAGAGAGAAAATGGGTGAAGTTTTTGCCAAACATAGTTTTGATATGGTAATACATCTCGCAGCCAGGGCCGGGGTGAGACCCTCGATTTCCAATGCTTCCCTCTATGAAGCAGTAAACGTACAGGGCACAATAAACATTCTTGAGTGCTGCAGAAAATACGGAGTCGTGAAATTGGTTTTTGCCTCCTCTTCGTCTGTTTATGGCGGAAATAAAAAAATACCTTTTTCCGAGGATGATACCGTTGACAGACCAATATCACCATATGCAGCAACAAAAAAAGCCGGGGAGCTTATATGCTACACTTATAGCCATCTCTTTAATATTTCAGTTTATTGCTACAGGTTTTTTACGGTATACGGTCCAAGACAGCGGCCCGAAATGGCAATTTATAAATTCACAAAGCTTATAACTGAAGAAAAACCCCTAGAGATTTTTGGCGACGGAACATCTTCAAGGGATTATACATATGTGGAAGATATTGTGGATGTTATTGCATCAAATCTTGAAAAAGTAAAAGGATATGAAATTATAAATCTTGGTAATTCCAACCCCGTCAGGGTCACTGAACTTATTAAATTTATTGAAAAGGCTGCAAATAAAAAAGCGCAGGTTGAATACGGTCGCATGCAGGCAGGAGATGTGCCAGTAACATATGCAGATATATTAAAGGCAAAGAAAATGTTAAAATATAACCCAAAAACGCCGATAGAAGAAGGCATAAAAAAGTTTATGGCATGGTATATACAGACAAGAACAAGTGGAAAACTTTTTTAAGAATTAAACAAAATGAAAAATCAAGAAACTAAAACAGCAAATAGTTTGTCAGGCAGCAAAATAGAGATCTCGGTGGTT
>Ga0172371_10005147_pt1 | contig 19502 bp, 22 predicted proteins | sample Lak12m_FD_114543 | JGI IMG/M metagenome (GOLD analysis project Ga0172371, IMG submission 114543) | Freshwater microbial communities from Kabuno Bay, South-Kivu, Congo - kab_022012_12m | ecosystem: Environmental > Aquatic > Freshwater > Lake | place: Democratic Republic of the Congo: South-Kivu... | reverse complement strand
GACTGGCAAAGGATTTTGAGCGGTTTGCAGCAACAGTCAGAAACTGGATATTTTGGGCGATGACAAGATTGATGTTACGAAGATTGGCTAAAACCTATGGTTAACTTTTCAAACAGGCTCTTACAAAAAAAACAATCCGGGCTGATTATTAGTTCAATCGGACTGGCGTTGTCAATACATTTAAATGTATATCTTGGTTATCTATTGATTCTTTATCCAATCCTTTACCTGGTATTTAACAAAAAAATTGACGCCCAACCGATTGTTGCCAGCATTTTAGTTTTTATTTTTTTATTGTCAACATTCCTTATTGCAGAATTGAAGTTTAGGTTTATTGCGATAACATCGTTATTAAGTTATCTGCTTCATCAGTCTTCTCCTACCATGATTGCCGACAATATTTCAAATTACATCCAAAGTATGGTGAGAGTTCTTTATTATTCTTTTTTTTCTTTCAACAACTTTATAATCTTTTTAATCTTCATTTTTTTTCTTTTTTACATCTATAAAACAGAGAGGCATAAAAAAAATTTGTATTTTTTATACATCTGGTTATTTTCAACGCTGCCATTGTTCGCTTTCAGAGCTGCAGTTGTAGATAGCTACACTATCCATACCTCGGTCTTTGGGGCGGTAACAGTTTTTTTTGCAGGCGGCATTGTTCGTTTAATGTCTACTAAGAAACTTAAACCTATTGGAATTATGCTATTATTTTTGTTTTTGATCTCTAATCTTTATCTTTTTGCAAAGGAAAATTATTTAAACAACAAATTACTGGCTTACCAGCTGATGTTACTTAAAGACGAAAAAAAACTAATCGATTATACTTATTTATCTGCCGGTAAATCGCCGTTTAGTATTTGTTCTGTAAGTAACCCTTTATTTATCAATACACTTTGGTCAACTTTATACAAAATATACGGTGAAAAAAAATACGGTTATTTGCCTGTTTGGGCGGGTCAAAAACAATATCTAAATAAATCATATCTTGATTATGATACAACTCATGTTAAAACCAGATATTTGATAATTGAACCGGAAATTGGTATACCGTTAATTGCTAAAAAAGCTACAATATATGCTGAAGACCAGGTATCAATCTTGGAAGAAGAAAAGAAATTTGGTGATCTTATTATTCAAAAAAGAAGATTAGAAAATAACAAACAATTACTTAAGAGTTCTCAAAACTTAAGCCTTGAAGAAATACAATCAATAAATATTACAAATAAAATCGACCCACGTTATACATGTTTCATTGACTACTAAAGCATGATCCGAGAAATTACGGTTTTGATTTATACCCGTAATGAAGAAATAAATATTACCGAGTGTATTAAATCAGCTCGATTACTTTCAGATCAAATAATTGTAATTGATATGGAAAGTAACGATCGAACAATCGAAATTGCTAAAAAATTAAGAGCCAACATTATATCTTTCCCTTATTTACACTATGTCGAGCCAGCGCGGAAGTTTGGGATTGAGAAGGCCGCAACCGACTGGGTGTTTATTTTGGACGCCGATGAAAGAATAACGCCGGAGTTGGCAGCTGAGATCGGTAAGATTATTAATTTAGAATCTAGAATTCAGAATTCAGAATTGGCTGCTGATAACTTAAAATTTGCTGCGTATTGCGTGCCTCGGAAAAATATTTTTGGCAAAAAAAAATGGCTTAAGCATGGCGGCTGGTGGCCGGATCGCCAGATCAGGTTAATCAACAAAAAACACTTCGTTGACTGGCCGAAAGAAATCCATTCAACGCCAAGGATTAATGGGAACCGTGGTTATTTAAAACAACCGCTTCTTCATTATTTTCATGGTGACCTTGCATCAATGGTCGATAAAACCTTGATTTTTGAGAAGATTGAGTCTGATCTTTTGTACAAGGCCGACCGGTCGGCAACAACGCTAACTTTCTTTCGTAAATTCTCAGGAGAATTATTTAGACGGTTGGTAAAACAGGCAGGCTTTATGGACGGGAAGATTGGTATAATAGAAAGTATATATCAGGCTTTTTCAAAGACTGTTACTTACTTGTTTCTATATGAAAAGAAAAACCGCCGCACTTTATAATCCTTTTCTTGATACTCTGGGCGGCGGAGAAAAACATATTCTTTCAATTTTAAAAGTCTTTGATGAAACTGATTATGACATTACTATTTTCTGGAACGATAATCTTCAAAATGCCATTGAAAATAAATTTTCACTGACCTTCAGACAAAAAATACAATTTTTTCCCAATATCTTTAAATCTGCCTCTTTTTTTCAAAAACAGAAGAGTTTAAAGCAGTTTGATGTCTTCTTTTATGTAACAGATGGCAGTTATTTTCTTTCCTCTGCTAAAAAAAACTATATTTTTTGCATGGTCCCCGATCGTAATCTGTATCGGCTAAATTGGTTAAACCGAATCAAAACCGCCAATTTTGAATTCATCTGCAACTCATATTACACTCAAACATGGCTAAAACGGTGGAAAATTGATGCAACGGTAATCTATCCATATGTTGCCGATGAGTTTATCAATCAAAAAATCAATATATCAAACAAAGAAAAGATTATCTTATCGGTGGGTCGATTTTTTACTCAACTTCATGCTAAAAAACAATCTGAAATAATAGATGTGTTTAATAAACTTAAACAAAAAAACTCGATGTATAAAAATTTTAAACTAATATTGGCCGGTGGATTGAAGGAAGAGGATATGACTTATTTTAAGTATCTCCGCAACAAGATTAAGAATCAAAACGACATCGTCCTTATTGCTAATCCTTCGTTTGACAAATTAATCGATCTGTACAAAAAAGCTCGATTCTTCTGGCATTTTACAGGATATGGAGTTGATGAAAGACAAACACCACAACTAGCCGAACATCTGGGCATCACTCCTCTGGAGGCAATGACTTCTGGCTGTCTCACCTACTGCTTTAATGCTGGCGGACCAAAAGAAATTATCAAAGACCGAGTAAATGGATTCTTATTCAATAACGATGAGGAATTAGTTAGCAAAATGAATGATGCAAACAAATCTAGCGCCGTTGTAAAACAAGCAAAAGATTATGTGGTAAAAAATTTCAGTTACCCTGTTTTTAAAAACAACGTTAGAAACTGCTTTAAAATATGATATCGGTCATTATTCCAACCTATAACAACAAAACACAGTTTTTAACATATCTTAAGCAAAATTTTCAATTTATAAAGGACTGCGAAATTATCATTGTCAACGACAACCCTAAACAAGATTTGTCACAAATCCCAAAGGAATTTCCCAGTATCCGTTTGATTAATAATCAGGAAAATCTTGGGTTTGCAAAGAGCGTTAACTATGGCATCGGTCAATCTCACGGGGAATTTATCCTTCTACTTAATGATGATGTCAAGTTGCTTGATGAAAGTTATCAAACTGCCCTTAAATATTTCAAAAGAGACGATAAATTATTTGCTGTCAGTTTTGCCCAAAAAGAAAAAGGCGAGCGGGTTGTGGGCAAAAATGTTCTTGATTGGCAAAGAGGTTTATTTTTTCATCGGGCCGCTGACAATCTTGAACCCGGACTCAACGCTTGGGCCGAGGGCGGTAGTTGTTTAATTGATAAGGTCAAATTTCACCAACTTAACGGATTTAATACCATCTATTCGCATTTTTATTGGGAGGACATTGATCTGTCTTATCGAGCCGAAAAAAAGGGCTGGCGTATTTTTTTCGATCCGACTATCATTGTTATTCATCATCATCAATCGACGATTGGAAAAAATTTTGACAAAGAAACAATCAAAAGAATTTCTTTCCATAATCAGTTTCTTTTTGTCTGGAAAAACATTTCTAATGTTGGAATGTGGATCCAACATATTGTTTTTCTCCCTTATAATTTAATCTATTATAAAATGAAGGGGGAGAATCAATTTATAAAAGGTTTTTTTGAGGCGCTGAAAATTGTATTACATCAATGAAAAAATATCTTGTTTATATCTTGGTATTGGGAGCAGTTCTTATCAGTATTTTTCTTAATTTTTTCCGCCTCAATCAAAATCCCCCTTGTCTTAACGCTGATGAGGTTGCCTTCAGCTACAACGCTTATTCAATCTTAAGAACCGGACGGGATGAATTTGGGAAGCTCCTTCCCTTTCGTTTTGAGTCGTTTAAAGATTATAAATTACCTATCTTTGTCTATTATTCTGTTCCCTTTGTCGGACTTTTTGGTTTGAATGAATTCTCCACCCGTCTTCCCAACGCGGTGGCGGCAATTTTTTTTGTTCCCTTGACCTATCTGATTCTTAATAAATTATTTAATCGAAAACCAATCTCGGTGATTGGCGCTTACTTGATTGCTTTGACGCCGTGGGTTTATATTCTTTCCCGCCATGCCCATGAAGGAGTAATCGGCACATTACTGTTTTTGATCGCTTTTTACTATTTGATTGACTTATTTCATCAAATCTCATTCAAACCGCTATTATTAACCAACTTTTTTATTGTTTTAGCAGCCAATTCTTATCATTCCTTTCGTTTATTTATCTTTTTTTGGATCGTTTGGCAGCTATTCATGGTTTTGAAATTAAAATCAAAGTTAAAGATAAGCAAGTCCTTATTTTTAATAATTATCTTCCTCACGTTTGCTGTTCCCTTTTTAATCGATGTCACCTCAAGCTTAAACCGCGTCAGTAATCTCTTTTTCACTCAAAACCCGGGAATTCATCTTCGACTGCAAGAATATTTGACTGAACACGGATCGAGGATTTTTCATAATATTTATACACAAGGACTGATTGATGTTACTAATCGGTATTTTTCACAGATATCTCCCGAGTTCTTTCTAATCTGGGGAGATAAAAACTGGCGGTTTGGTTATCAATATCTTGGCCTGATTACTCCGGTTGAGTATATTTTTATCTTTATCGGATTATTTTTTTTATTCAAAAAAAATAATCCATTTCGGTATCTATTGCTAAGCTTATTACTGATTACTCCCATCCCCAATGCTCTCACCTGGCAAGACGCTTCAATCATTCGGGTTTACTTGATGATTTTTCCAATCATATTTATTATCAGCTACGGTGTTTTTAATCTGAGGTTAGAAATCTATTGCAAATGGATTAGATTATTAATTAGCTCCATATTGTTGTTCGCTTACTTTTTTTTCTTAATCTCCCACTGGGATATTTATTTTCTTCATTATCCTAAAAGAATTGAAGTTATCCGCGCCTGGCAGTGCGGCTATAAAGAATTGGGCGATTATATCAAAGATAATTACAACCAATATGATCATTTTGTCATCACCGACCGCCACGGTCAACCATATATCTTTTTACTGTACTATCTGCAATATGACCCGGCTCGATATCAAAAACAGGCGGCGATGACGATCCCCGACGGTTATGGATTTGGCCAGGTTAAAGGTTTTGACAAATTCAGCTTTAAGTTTAGTTTTAACAATCAGGCAAAAAAAACCGCTTTTATCGGTTATCCTGAAGAGTTCAAAGATTTGAAAATCGATCAATCGGCAATCAAAAAAATCCAAATACGCTCTGAGGAAATATTTTGGATTTATGAAGTAAATTAGACAAAGAAATATATACTTAAATTGTACAACGCATGAATAAGAATAGCTGGCAACAAGCTCTTGCGCTCAAGATAGATAAATGAGATCAACAAACTCAATACCATATCGGTCCCCATAAAAAATAAGATCGTGTTGCCGGTGATTTTAACGTTAGTAAATAAAATGGGTACGTGAAGGAAAAAAAAGAGAATGCTTGCCAAAAATGACGAAGTAAAAATATTTTTAGATTCCTGATAAAGGCGTTTAAGGACAAACCCTCTTGACAATATTTCCTCAGATATCCCAGTCGCAAGCGCCAGAATCGAGGCAGAGATGATGCCGGTGATCATTTGGTTTGGCAAAACCAGATGCTGATGATTTTTGAAATAATTGGCCATTATTCCTGATAAAAAAAACAGCAACCCAATTCCTAAACCGATTCCAATATCTTTACGCCAATTTCTAAAATTAAGGTCAATGCCGGTAACAAACCGGCCTTTTTCTCTGCGAGTCAAGTAAAAATAAACGGGTAAAATAAAAACGAGCGGTTTGATTAACAGTTCGTCAACCGCCTCAGGCAGATGGAAATTGGCGCGATAAATGCTCCAAACTATCAGGATAATCGCCCAAAAATTAAGAATTCTCTGGATGGGCGAAACCTGTTTTTTCATAACTAATAATGTAGGACTTTGCGGTGAATAAATCAAGTTCACTTAGACACAACTGAATAGCTTATGCAGCCGAACGTGCAGTTTTAGACTGATTTTATGGAGCATTTTTACTGTCGGATTGGCCAAGCCGCGCTCAATTAGCGCCAGATAAGTACGATCAATTTCGCATAATAAAGCTAAGGCTTGCTGCGACAAATTCTTTTCTTTGCGCCGCATCATTATTTGTTTACCTAACCGCTTGTAAAGAAAATTACCTCGCGTCATACCAATTAAGGTAAGCTACGCGATGATAATTATCGAGACACTATAGACAACAAAAATAACATTCTGGACTGTCTTAATTGGATTTTTTTAGCGATATATCACACCGGTCACTACTCAAGAAAATCTTTCAGTTTTCGCGCCCTGGTAGGATGCTTAAGTTTCCGAATTGCCTTAGCTTCGATTTGCCTGATTCTTTCACGAGTGACCTTGAACTCTCTTCCCACTTCCTCCAGTGTTTTTGGTTTACCGTCTTCCAAACCAAAACGCATGATTAAAACACGTTTTTCCCGCGGCGAAAGCGTCTCCAACACCTTATTCAATGCATCCTTAAGTAACTCACGTGAAACTTTGTCATACAACATGGGTTGGTTTTGATCGGCAACAAACTGTTCCAGAGTTGCCTCCTTGTCGTCTCCGATGGGAGTTGACAATGACTTGGGTTGCTGTGAAATCTTCAGTAAATTCTCAACTTCATCAACCGTCAGTAACATCTCCCTGGAGATTTCTTTTACCGTTGGTTCCTTGCTGAGTTTTTGGGTGAGTCGGCGCTGGGTCTTATAGAGTCGGTTTATTTGATCGACCATGTGGACCGGAATACGAATGGTGCGCGATTGGTCGGCAATTGCCCTTGTAATTGCCTGTCTGATCCACCAGGTGGCATAGGTTGAAAATTTATATCCGCGCCGCCAATCGTACTTCTCGACGCCTCGGATCAAACCCTTGTTTCCCTCTTGGATCAAATCAAGAAAAGTTAGGCGTCGCCCCAAATATTTTTTAGCGATCGATACAACCAGACGTAAGTTGGCCTTTATCAAGGCTTCTTTGGCTTTTTCATCTCCTTTTTCATATTTTTTGGCCAATTTTACTTCATCTTCAAATTTCAACAAAGGAGTGCGGCCGATTTCCTTTAAATATTTTTTTATTGGATCAAGGGATTCGCCGTGCTTAAAAGCAATTATCTGCTCAAGATCTCTTTCAATTTCCTCGGATGATTTTTTTGCCTCATTTTCTTCACGAGTTGAAATGGTTTCAAAAATATCAATTCCCTGCCTTAAGGCTTGATCAAAAAAATCATCGATTTCCTCTATATGCTTTTCTGGCTCAGAATAGATAAGAAAAATATCATCTTGGACTAAAAATCCATCTTCCTCACCTTGTTTTAACAGATCCTTGAAGTTTTTCGGCAATCTTTGTTTTACCATAGGTCAATTTTACAATGCAGATAGGCTTTTTTCTACTTCTCTTAACTGATTGTTTAAGCTGATTATGGCTTGATCTTTGAGAACGTCGGGCTTTTCCTGCGATAAAGTTGCTTCTATCTGACCTTTTAAAGATAAACGTTTAATCTCCCGGATCGTTCGAATTATTTCTGTTTTTCCCGGCGTTTCTAAAGTCGATGCATACATAAAAATCTCGTCGGTTACCGATCGGAGATGAGCCGTCAAGCTTTGACTAAAGCCGGAAAAATCAAAAATTTCCGGATGAGCAATTTGCCATTGTAAAAACGCTTCAATAGTTTGACGATAGGAGGGGGTGGAAATATCATTTATTTTAATGATGGTTAACATTTCTTCGGCAAATTGGTACGGCGTTTTTGACTGGAACATCAAACTGAGGATATGCTTGTCTAGTATAGTTTTACGGTCGACAGCGGTTTTTGACGGCAAGGGTAGCGATCTTTTCTCCGCAGTGATGCGGGTAGGAAATTGACGAAGCAGTTTTGTGACACTTTCCACCGACACCTCCAATACCCGCGCCAATTTATTAATGTAGTGTGATTGAATGACTGGATTTTTTATACCACGGATCAGAGGAATGGCTTCTTCGCTAATCTTTTTTTTACCGTGGGCGTCTTTATCGGAATACTGCTCATGTGCCGTATCAATGATAAAATCGTAAATCGCCTGAGGAGATGCGACCAGTTTTTTAAACTGCAATGGGTCTTTATGAACGGCTTCATCGGGATCTTTGGCAAAGGAAAAGTTAACGACGCCGATCTCAATGTTGACGGCTTCGGCCAAAGGAATTGCCCGTTTGATTGCTTGAATACCGGCCGGATCAGCATCGAGCGCCAAATCTATTCTCTCAACGTAACGTTTCAGAAGCAACAGTTGTTCCTGAGTCACCGCCGAGCCTTTGATGGCGACGACGTTTTCAATTCCGTTTTGATAAGGGGTAATCATATCAAACTCTCCTTCCACCAGCAGCGCGTTATTGGATCTTTTTATGGCGTCTTTGGCGACATCAATCCCAAACAATGTCTCACGTTTATGATATATTAAAGTTTCCGGAGTATTGATATATTTTGCTCCAGTGTCATTTATTATGGTTCGTCCGGAAAAACCGACGACTCTACCCCGAACGTCTTTTAAGGGGAAAATCAGGCGTCCGCGAAAGCGATCGTAAATTTTACCTTGATCGTTGTTTACGAGCAAGCCAGCCGCCAGGATTTCTTCTCTTCTAAACCCTTTTTTTGACAAAAATTTTAAAAGCGAATCCCATGACGAAGGAGCATAGCCGAGACCGAATTTCTTTATAACCGCGGTTTTGATTTTTCGGTCTTCCAATAAATATCGGCGGCAATTTTTGCCGACGCCGCTTTCTTGCAAAATATAATGGAAATAATTGGCTGCCCAATTATTGATGCTAAATAACCGGTCGCGCCGTCGATCAATCTCTTCTTGATATGCGACGTGTTTAAGCCGTACCCCAGCCTTATCTGCTAACTCACGCAGCGCCTCGGTAAACGAGATATTCTCGAAACGCATGAGAAACTTAAAAATATCACCGCCTTCTCCGCAACTGCCAAAACAGTGCCAGAGTTGACGCTCAGGAGAAACAATAAAAGAGGGCGTTTTTTCCTGATGAAATGGGCAAATTGCTTTATAGTTGCGGCCGGCTTTTTTAAGCGTAATAAAAGAACCGATTAACTCGACGATGTCAATTTTATTCTTTATCGTTTCGATCTGATTTTCCATCAGCCTTATTTTACCTAATTTTCCTTATCTTGTATTGTATAAAACTGTTGATTATAATTAATTTGATGGTTTATTTGTTTATCGATAAACAAACAATTAAAGGTCTGGGTTTAAAAAAGACGCTTCTGGGTCAATATGAAGCCGGATTTTATCAGAAAACTTATCAGACGGTCTTGGTAGATGAAAAAAACCTGTCGATCGATATTTTGGCATCGGCCGTTAAAGAAGTCGTTGGGAATTTGGAAAAGAACACATATAAAGATAAGGGTGTATTTTTGATATTGCCCCAGGATTGTTTCGTGTCCTTTCGCACCACGATAGCCACAGATCTCGCCTTAAGCGCGATCATTCCGTTTTTAAAAAATAAGGCGCAGATACTTTTGAACATCGACCTTGATCTTTATGATTTCAATTATTTTCTTGAGGAAAATGGCAATAATCAGAAAGAACTGTTCTTTTTTGGGATAGAAAAACAACGTCTTAAGAATTATATTGACGCCTTGGACTTGGTCGGTTTAAAGTTCGCTGGACTAATCCCTGAAGCTTTAACTTACTTTTCCTTATTTGATAAAACCTTGCGAAAGGAAAAAAAAGAAAATATTCTTTACTTGTCTTTGAATGGAAAGCGTTTAACCGGCTATCTTTATGACAATATCGGGCCTTCCGAGGACCGGCGGCTGATACTGGATATTGAAGACGAGAAAAATATTGAGACTGTTTTGAAAAGTGAAGCCGATAATTTTGTCCAACAAAATAAAAAAATCAATCGGTTAATACTCTCGGGGGCCGATTCTGAAAAAATTCGCCAAGACACTTTTACTAAAGCGGTAGGAATGTGGACCAATCCTCTCAAAAAAATCCTAGAAAACTTTTACCAGGAACAGCTCAAATTATTTGCAGGGCGAATCAATCAACCAGTCCCTCTTTTAACCTATGATGTCTGCTTCGGCGCCTTTATTTTTTTGCAAGAACACAAAAATTACATTACCCATCGCAATCGCATTTCTGTCAATCAGCCGACAAAATCTGCGATGCTGCCATCAATTAAATTACCGATTAAGGAAATTGCGATTTTTATGATGTCTTTTGCTTTTTCTTTTGGACTGTTTGTATTATTTTCACGCCAGAAAAATCGGCTGGATATAAACAGTTTCATCTCCAAGAAACCGGCGGCTGTCAGCTTAACCCCGCATCCGCCAACCGTTACTTTATCGCCCACACCGATAATCAATAGGGAAAGCGTCAAAATTGAAATTCTTAACGGCTCAGGGATCGCCGGTAAAGCCAACCAATTAAAAGAATTGCTGAAAAACTACGGCTATAGCGAAATTATTACCGGCAACGCAGATAACTTCGATTATGTCAATACTGAAATTCTCTATAAGACGACCAATTATGCGGTCGCAGTTGCGCTCAAAAATGACCTGAAAAATGAACTCCCGATCAATAAATTGACCGAAATGACAAATGGGGGAAGCGCCGATATCACCATTATTGTCGGAACCGACTTTAAATAGTCTCCTTGTTTTATGGAAGATCAAAACCAGCAGCTTAGTAAGCGACTCCACAATTTGGTTGAAAAATTTAATCTCCAAAAAAAGAAAACTGATTTGGCAAATTTGGAAAAACTCACCTTTAAACAATCGTTTTGGGAAAACCAAATCCAGGCCGCTGAAGTCCTTATCCAGATCGCCAATCTAAAAAAGAACATTGATGATTTCGAGATGATGCAGTTGCTGTTTGAGGACGGTCAATATGATGAAGCTGCAAAGCTGATAAAAAGATTCGAAATCGCAGTTTTCTTGTCCGGAGAATTTGATCTTGGCGATGCGATACTGGCTCTTCACGCGGGACAGGGAGGTACTGAAGCGATGGATTGGACAGAAATGCTCCTTAGGATGTATACGCGCTACTGTGAAAAAAAGGGTTGGCGATTTGAAGAGATCGACCGTGTGGACGGCGATGAAGCTGGTATAAAAAGCGTTACTCTCAATATTTACGGTCAATCTGCTTACGGATATTTAAAAGGTGAGGCCGGAGTCCATCGACTGGTAAGACAATCGCCCTTTAATGCCAACAAACTGCGTCAGACTTCGTTTGCGCTGATTGAAGTGCTGCCGATTATGGCCGCCAAGCAAATCAACATTAAGGAGGAAGAGTTGGAGTGGCAGTTTTTCCGCAGCGGAGGACACGGAGGACAAAATGTTAATAAAGTGGCCACGGCGGTACGGTTAACCCATAAGCCGACCGGCATAATTGTTTCTTGCCAAACAGAACGCTATCAAGGCCAAAATCGGGAAAACGCCCTAAAATTGCTCCGCGCCAAGCTGTGGCAAATTGAAGAGGAAAAAAAATTAAAAACGATCGAACAGTTTAAAACCGACAAATTCGCATCTTGGGGACGACAAATCCGCTCTTACGTGCTTCATCCGTACAAGCTTGTCAAGGACCTGCGGACGAATTTCGAGTCGAATCAGACAGAGGCGGTGCTTGACGGAGAACTGGATGATTTTATTGAAGCTTATTTGAAACTCAAAGCTCAATAACTTGTTTTTTCCCGGGAATAATGGTATTCTAAGTTTCATATGGAACACTCACAACCAATTATTCATCAATTTAATAACCAAAGGTCTTTGCCTAAATCGCCTTCCTTCCCTATTTTGCTGGTTATAATTTTAACAGTGGGATTGGGAATACTGACGGGTTTTTTCGTGGCGAAAAAACAAGGCGTCAATAATCAAAATATCGATAATCAGCTTAGCACCGCCAAAGCTTCGGGGATCTCTGACAAAAGCACCTTTAAGGATAAGGCTGAGGGGATATTGAAAGAAGGCGGCATTGACGGGGAGGGAAACTTTCATCTGGAGCGCCCCGGAGGATTGTCACAAAATGTTTATTTAACTTCATCGACGGTTGACCTGCAGCGTTATGTTAATAGAAAAGTCCGCGTTTGGGGAGCTACTTTTCAGGCGCAAAAAGCCGGATGGCTGATGGATGTTGGTTATGTTGAACTTTTATAATCATGATTCAGTTTACGAAAGTAGTCAAACGGTTCCCTCTCGGGAATGTGGCGGTAACAGACCTCTCTTTTACTATAGACGATAATGAGTTTGTCTTCTTGGTCGGTCCGTCTGGAGCTGGAAAAACCACTATTCTCAAACTCGTCACCAAAGAACTCACCCCCAACTCCGGAACAATTTTGGTTGAAGATTTGGAAATTACCGCCAAGCATTTTCACGATCTGGAAAAACTGCGTCGGAAAATCGGCGTTGTTTTTCAAGATTTTAAGGTCTTACCCGATAAAAACGTCTGGGAAAACGTTGCTTTAAGCCTACAGATTATCAATACACCTCGCAACTTAATTAGGTCACAGGTAAATCAGGCGCTGGATCTGGTAAATATAAGAACAAAGGCGCAAATGTTTCCAATCCAACTTTCGGCCGGCGAATTACAAAGAGTGGCAATTGCCAGGGCAATCTGCGGCAATCGCAAAATCATCCTGGCCGATGAACCAACCGGCAATCTCGATCCTCAAACGACCTGGGAAATTATCAAAATATTTAAAAAGCTTGAGGGTATGAAAACTATTATCATCGCCACTCACAATACCGATATTGTCAACAGCTTAAAAAAACGGGTCCTGATCATGAAAAATAATAGACTATTCAAAGACGTTCATAAAGGAGGGTATGAATTATGAAATCGCTCTTAACCAATATTCGCCGGACTCCATATCAGTCGGCCGCTGCTTTTCTTGCATTGTTTTTAAATCTGTTTTTGGCGGTTGTCATTTTGTTCTCTTCAAGTTTCATCTATGGTTTGTTGAGTTATGTAGAAACTCGCCCCCAAGTCACTGTCTATTTTAAAACCCAAACCGTCAGTGACGATGTTTTTAAGATGCGCGACAACTTGATTAATTCCGGCAAAACTCTGTCTGTCAAATATATTTCCCAGCAGGACGCTTACAAAACTTATCAACAATTGAACAAAGATAATCCTCTCCTTTTGGAAATGGTTTCGCCAGCGATCTTTCCTGCTTCTTTGGAAATCAACGCCAAAAAACCAGTTTATCTGCCGCAGATTGCCGAGTTTCTTAAAAAACAGTCCGGAGTCGATGAGGTGGTATTCCAAAAAATTATCATCGACCGCCTGATGACTTTAACCAACCTCATAAAAAAAACCGCGATTATTTTCGGCGTTTTTTTAATCGTCACAACCATTATTATCCTTTTTACAATCACCCATTTCAAAGTCGCCCTCAAAAAGGAAGAGATTGAATTGCTCAGATTGCTTGGCGCCAGCCGCGGCTATGTAAAAAAACCCTTTCTTGAGGAGGGCCTGTTTTTTGGGTTTGTCTCCGCCTCGGTTGCTTTCTTACTTTTCCTGGGAATTATCTTTTATATTAATCCTTTTCTTTCCTCATATTTAAGCGGTGCCGACAACTTAACAATCGGCTGGGATTTTCATCAGTTGGCCGTCTGGCCGCTTAACGGCATATTTTTGGCCATAATTTACGGGGTGACGGTATTCTTTGGTATCACTATCTCCACGCTGGCAACATTATTTGCAACTCAAAAATATATTAAATAATCTAAGGCTGTTATGAAATTTGCACGCTGGTTTATTGTTATCCTTCTATTTCTGACAATCCTCCCTTTGTCTGTAATGGCTCAAAATAACAGTTTAAATACCGGCGATTTGGAAAATAAAATCAAAGAATATCAAAATAAACTCAACGACCTGCACCAACAAAAAAATACTCTTTCATCTCAAATTCAATATATGGATACACAAATATACTTAACTGAATTGAAGATTGAGGAAACGGAAAACAAGATCGCCGCCACTCAAAAAGAAATCGATTTGTTAACGACAAAAATTGAGGGATTGGACAATTCACTAAATTATCTTTCCCAAATGCTGATCAAAAGAATTGTGACCGGTTATAAAACAAGACAGGCCTCATTTTTGTCAATTTTGCTTGATAGCAATAATGCCAATGAATTGTTGAACCGAATCAAATATTATAAAACAACGCAAGACAACAACCAAAAAACTTTAATTCAAGTTCAGGAAACTAAATTAAATTTTGAAGAACAAAAAAAACTGCGGGAGGAAAAAAAAGTTGAACTCGACCAGCTGACGCAAACTCTAGAAAACCAAAAAAGCGCACTGAATTCACAGAAAAGCCAAAAGCAGAAATTGTTGGCCGATACGCAAAACGACGAAGCTACTTATCAACAACTGCTGGAAAACGCTCAAAAACAGTTGGCTTCGTTTCGTTCGTTTGTCCAATCGGCCGGAGGAGGCATAATTGCAGCAAACGGCTTTGGGCAAGGATCTGACGGTTGGTATTACTCTCAACGTGATGAAAGGTGGGCCACCAAAACAATCGGGTACTCAGGCGAAACAATATTGAATGTCGGCTGTCTTATAACCGATATTGCGATGATGATGAAAAAAAACGGATCAAACTGGACGCCGTTGGATATCGCCTCCAATCCCGATTATTTTTTCTCCAATACCGCCTATATGTTGTATCCTAGCCGGTTTAGTTGGCCGATCGGATTAAATTACGTCAATATCGATATCGGTTCTATTCCCGATGAAGTCAAAAACGGCCATCCGGTCATCGCCGGATTATATGCCGGAGCATACGGGACTCATTACATCACCATTAAGACAGTTGACAACGACGATTACATTATCCATGATCCCTATTACGGACCTGATAAAAAATTTTCTGAATATTACAGTAGAAGTGCTATCTTTGTTGCGGGAGTTTTTAAATAATGTTGTTTATAGTCGGTTGACTTAATTCGACTTTTGTAATAGTTTGATGATTGATGAAGAGTGCTTTGGCAGTTTTCCTGATCATTTCCTGTTTGATTGTCTTTGTTCCTGACAGTTGGGCTGCTTTAGTCATTAATGAAGTTTATCCTGCACCGGCGGGCGGCGACTCTGAGTGGGTGGAACTATTCAACTGCGATACTGGCGATTTAAACACAAGCGACTTTACCTTAACCGATCTGGCCAACAACAAGATAAAATTCACCAGTGAAACAATTAAAGGTTCCAGTTATGCTGTTGCCACTTCGTCCAGTATATTAAACAACAACGGCGACACGATTTTCTTAAAAGATCATCTTGGTCAAATAATCGATATCGCCACCTATTCGGCCAACATGACGGCCGATAAAACCTTCGGCCGTTGCCCGGATATTGGCGGCGGGTGGTTTATCCTTAATGAACCCACTAAAAACACCACTAATACTGCCGCCTGTGCGATATTAACGCCAACCGTTCTCCCTACCCTCGTCCCGACCGCAACCTCAATTACAACCCCGTCTCCAACCGTAGACGAGATACCAATGCCTGCTGTGCCTACTATTGACATCTCACCCACTCCCTTGAAAATTGAAAATATATCCCTGTCTGAAGTCATGCCCTATCCGCAATCACCGGAGCATGAATGGGTGGAAATATATAATAACAACCCTTTTTCAATTACCTTAATCGATTGGTATTTGGATGATGTGGAAAACGCCGGAGCCGCTCCAAAATCATTCACGACAGCGCTTAATTCCTATAGTTACCAAACGGTTGATATCAACAACAGCATGTTTAATAACGACGGCGACGCGGTTCGTCTGCTTGATGCCGATAAGAATGTCGTTGACAGTTTTGAATATCATGAAAAGGCAAAGGGGAAAACTTTTGGCCGAATTGATTTTCAAGATGACAATTTCTGTCTAATGGAACCGACAAAAAATCAAGCAAATTCCAGCTGCCTTTTTCCGACTATTACGCCACCGCCGTCACCCACCAATTTACCGACGCCGACAAATCCGGCCAAACAGTTGGATACAGTAAACAGCAATCTGCCCAAACGAAATACCGCCAGATCGCCGCTGCCGACATTTTCTTTCGCAACCCAAACTTCCCCTTCCGGTTTCTTGCCGGCACCGGCGGTAATGGGAATAACAACCAAAATTTCCAGACGACCATTATTGGCCAAACCTTTAGCTGAGACTTTTTCTTTTTGTTCTTTATCATACAGTCTTTTGACTATTGCCGCCGTTTTCTTTAAAATAAAAAAATGAAACGGTCTGCAAAAACTGTTGCATGGTACTGGACACCAACACTGCTCTGGATGCTTTTTATCTTTGCGCTCTCTTCACGACAGAGGATTGCTGTTAGCCCAACCTATCTGATTAACTTTCTCATTTTTAAAACTCTGCATATGATTGAATACGCAATCTTGCAGTTTTTATGGTTCAGGTCGTTTTTTTTTACCGATAAAAAGGCCTCCCTCTCTGAAAATCTGCTGAGGGCGTTTATTGTGGCGCTTCTTTATGCAGTAACAGACGAATACCACCAGACATTTGTCAATAGTCGTGAAGGTTCGTCAAGAGATGTACTAATCGATGCGACCGGAATTACCATAATGTATATTTATATAAAGAGAAATTGGCCGCGGCTGAGACAATGGATCATATGAATATTAAAAAAACAATCGCTCATTTTTTTATCCCGGGCGAATCAAATAATTACCAAGCGAGAGGACTGCATTTGGATTTTCTCTCATTTTATTTGGTAACGGCATTCGTTCTTGTCCTGATTGTAAAAAATGGCTGTCTGCCTTCAAATAATGTTCTGGGGTTTGCTACCGACATCAGCATCCCAAAATTACTGCAACTAACCAATGAAAAACGTCAGACTTATCATCTGTCGGCTCTTGCTTATAATGATCAACTGGCCGATGCCGCTTACTTAAAAGCTCAGGATATGTTTGCCAGAAATTACTGGTCACATTATGCCCCGGACGGAACAACTCCATGGAACTTTATCTTGCGGACCAATTACCAATATGAATATGCCGGTGAAAATTTAGCAAAAAATTTTTTATTCTCTCAGGGCGTAGTCGATGCTTGGATGGACTCGCCGACTCACCGAGACAACTTGCTTCGCAAAGAGTACACGGAAGTGGGTTTTGCCGTAGTCAACGGCGTTTTAAACGGTGAAGAAACTACCCTGGTAGTACAGATGTTTGGCACACCGCTCAGGCAAACTACGGCGAAAATTGCCCGGATTCAACCGACAATCTTTCTTCCTCCAGTTCAATCTCAGGTAGCGGCGGTTGTGGCTGGAAGGAATAACGTCAATCAGCCTAAAGTCAATCTGACTTTTTTATCTATTGACTTGATGATGACTTTTGCTGGATTGATGGTGATTGTTTTATTGGCCGACCTCTATGTAGCGGAGAAGATGAAAATTATCAGAATGAGCGGCAAAAATCTTGCTCATCTAGTTTTCATCGGATTTTTAGTCGCCGGAGTATTGTTATTTATTTCGCAAGGAAAAATCACTCACTATGCCGCATTTATTAAACCTAATTAAAAAGGAGATAAAAAGTCATTTAGGGGAGTATCTTTTGTTGTTAACCTGCGGCGTTGTTTTTTTGCTGCTTTTGGGTTTTTATGCAGGAGAACACGCTGCGATGACAAGAATCATGCTCATCTTTTGTTGCACCTATATTATTTGGGGAATATCTCATCACGCCGTCCATCGCAGTTTGCATATTAATAATGTGTTAGAATATGTTATTGTCGGGTTTACTTTCTATTTTATTTTTTCCTTATTATTTTAAATCAACCATGAAAGGAGTAATTCTGGCCGGCGGACTGGGAACAAGATTGTACCCATTAACCTATGCAACCAACAAACACCTACTCCCAGTCTACAATAAACCGATGGTTTATTATCCGATACAAACATTGGTTAAAGCCGGAGTAAAGGAAATTCTCGTGGTTGTCTCAGGACCGCACTCGGGTCATTTTATTAATGTTCTTAAAAACGGAAAAGACTTTGGACTGAGACATTTCGAGTATGCCTATCAAGAGAAACCCAATGGCGGTATCGCCGATGCCCTCTCGCTGGCCGAAGATTTTGCCGACAACGGGCCAATCACCGTCATTCTCGGAGATAATACGACCGATGCCGATATCTCCCAACCGGTTAAACAATTTAAAGGCGGCGCGCTCGTATTTCTTAAAAAGGTTGACGATCCAAAAAGATTCGGGGTTGCTCAATTTGATCCTTCTGATAAATCAAGGATACTTGAAATTATTGAAAAGCCGAAGAATCCGCCATCAAATCTGGCCGTGACCGGATTGTATATCTACGATAATCAGGTATTTGATTTTATTAGGCGATGTGATCCTAATTATATCGGCCGAGGCGAGTTGGAGATCACTCAGGTTAATAACTTCTATATCGAAAAAGGGGCTTTAAATTGGTCGGAAATCACCGGCCAATGGCTTGATGCCGGAACTTTTGATACCCTGTTGAGCGCTAATTTATACTGGGCGAAAAAAAATCGTTCGAGTATTATAAATATTTAACCTATTATGGACACTGCACAACTATTATTGACAATCGTTCTAACACTTTCCGGGATTTTTTGCGTTATTATCGGCATCCAACTGATCTTTGTTTTGAAAGAATTACGCCAAACTTTAAATAACGTTAACAAAATCATTCGCGGATTTGAGGCGATCGGAACCGGACTGGATCATGGTTTAACCGAGGTGGTGGGTTTTATCAATGGTTTCAGAAGCATAACGAAAATTATCGATACTATTACTCATCGTAAAAATGAAAAATCAGCCTGAGTTAAAAACCAGCAACTTTTGGTTTGGCTTTGCCTTGGGAACAATTACCGCGGCCGGCCTGGGATATTTATTGGGCACAAAATCGGGGCGGCTGACGACCCAGAAAATACTCGAATTTTTTGACGATTGGGAAAAACATTTAGGTGATTGGGAAGAAAAACAAAAAACAAACACTCAGCCAAAAATACTGCCTGTCAGTTCAATTACAGGCATCGTTGAAAAAATTCGCTCAGAACTACATCTTAAAAAAAAATAATATGTCAAACCCAGATGAAAATGTCATACCCCATAGTTTGTAATATTCCCGAATCTGTATTTTCTCCAAGGATGATCAAACGGCGGTACCCAGTTTGATCTATGCTCCGTTAAGACTACAGGCGT
>Ga0172371_10005146_pt1 | contig 19503 bp, 17 predicted proteins | sample Lak12m_FD_114543 | JGI IMG/M metagenome (GOLD analysis project Ga0172371, IMG submission 114543) | Freshwater microbial communities from Kabuno Bay, South-Kivu, Congo - kab_022012_12m | ecosystem: Environmental > Aquatic > Freshwater > Lake | place: Democratic Republic of the Congo: South-Kivu... | reverse complement strand
GGCTGGCGCTGGAGATCGAGCTCGCGCGGCTCAGCTGCGAAGAGGGGCGGCGCCGGAAGGGCTGATCAGTGCGCCCTGGGGAAACTCATGAGGAACGGGGCGGCAGGGTGGGGAATGTGAGCTCTACAGCCGGGCGAGCGGCAAGCTGCACTTCGTGGAGATCGAACTGGTGTTCCCCGCTGATCGCACGCTGGGCGAGATCGAGGCGCTCAGCGACCACATGGAACACGCCCTCGCGGAGGAGCTGCCGGGGCTGACGTTCCGCATCATCCCGGTGGGCGCGGCCGGCTGACGTGCGTCGTCCGGCGCGCTGAGTGCGGGAGCGGCCGTGGCGGGGGCCGGCACGAGGTCAGGGGCGACGACGACGCCCCTGACCTCGTGCCTCGCGAGGTGTGCGCCGGCCGGCGGCCGGCGGCGCGTCAGTTGACCGTGACGACGTCCTCGCGCGTGACCGGAAGCCCGCGCACGCCGAGCTCGGCGACGAACGCATCGCGCACGCTCCGCGGCAGCTCCTCCGGGCAGATCATGCCGGTCTGCGCGATCTTTCCCTCGACGATGAGCTCGGCGTAGATGCTCGCCGGCGTGCTGGTGCCGTAGCTCACGCACGTCGCGCCGGGGATGCGCTCGTTCACCCACCTGATGTCCGGCGGGAAGATGTTGTAGCCGATGCTCGCCGGCTTGCCGTCTCTCTCTCCGATACAGTCCACGGTGACGACGCCGTAGTCGACGATCTCGCCGGCCAGGGCGAGCCTCGCGAGCTCGTCGGCCGGCGGGTTGGGCGGCAGCGTCGCCACGAACACGTCGATGGGCCGCACCTCGGTGCCGTCCTTGAGCTTGACCGGGTACTTGCTGGTCATGCCGGAGCCGACCAGGGCGAGGTCGGCGTCGAGGCCGGCGCCGTCGGGGTCGCCGCCCATCTTGAAATCCACGTAGCGCAGGCCCTTCTCGCCGAGCACCTTGGGCAGCAGCCGCGGCAGGGTGCTGACCTCCTCGTGGTCGTGGCAGATGACGGTGCCCAGGCCGAACGGCGCCGGGAACTCGTACTTCTCCCGGCGCCCGAAGATCTCCACGCGTTTGAACTCGCCGTCCTCGTACAGCAACGGCGGCTGGGCGCAGTCGGTGTAGTAGGTCTCCTGCGACCAAACCTGCAGCGGTACCGGCGAGTCGAACAGGGCGTAGTCCTTGATGCGGATCTCGAAGCACCTGTCGAGGTCCTCGTAGCCGTTGGCGGCGAAGGTGTTGGTCACGCCCGGGTCCATGCCGGTGCTGAGGAGCGCGAGCTGGCCCTGCTTCGCGAACTCAGGCGCCAGGGTCATCTGGTCCAGGTAGGCTTCGTCGATGGTCTGCGTGCGCGTCTGGCCCTGCGCCATGTCCATGTAGGCCGCGCCACACTTGAGGCACGCCGTCATAATGGATCTGTTGAACTCCGGGATGACGGCGTTGACGACCAGCTTCGCGCCCTCGCCAGCGCGCGCCACGGCGTCGCTGTCGGCGGCATCGAGGAACATCGCCGTCGCCTTGCCCTTGCCGACCTGGCCGGCGACGAAGGCGGCGCGCCGCTCGTCGTAGTCGCCGATCACGATCTGCGTGACGGCGGGGTTGCGGCCCAGGTTCCAGGTGAGCACCTGTCCCTGCATGCCTGCGCCGACGATGAGGACCTTCATGGCTGCACTCCCTCCGAGAGCTGCTGGTGACGGCCTCGGTTGTACCAGACGAAACGCGGGCGTTCAAGCCGCGAGGCGACGATTCTCGTGGAATCAGCGCCTCGCCACAGAGGATATCGTCAGATGAGAACCCTCAAGCACCAACTTTCGTACCGCAGTTGTTGCAGAACCTGGCCCTCGGCTGGAGCTTGGTGCCGCATTGCGCGCAGTGCTGACCGGTCTGGAGGTCCTGGCCGCACTGCGCGCAGAACTTCGCGTTGACCTCCTGAGGCGCCCCGCAGTTCGGACACGAGGCAACGATGCCCGCGCGCCAGTCCTCGGCGGTAAGGTGCTTGTCCTCCTCCGCCATGTGGGCGTGCGCCCAGATCTCTTCGACCGACTTGCTCGCCTGCGCGGCGGCCATCTCCACGCCCATGTCCGGGGCGCAGTCCTTGCACAGGCCCTTCTTCTCGCTCCAGCACTGCTGGCGGCATACCCAAGCGCTGCAGCGCGGGCACTGGATGAACTTGGGGCGGATGTCCTCGACGGCTTTGCGGAACGCCTTGTCGGCTGCCTTCTCCCAGGCCGCGGACTTGACCTTGTCCGCCGCCGCGGCACCCTGGCTGAAGAAGCCGCCGAGGAAGCTGCCGGCCGTGTCCAGCACGGTGGCCGCGGTCGCGAGCTCGTAGGCGTCGAACTCGGTGCGGTAGCCGTTCCGGCAGCGGTTGCAGAGGAACTCGAACTGGAAGCCCTGCTCCGTGCTCAGGTCGGTGTAGTTGTTGGTGAACTCGAGCTCTGCCATGGGAGCGCGCCTCCGTTCCGGGTCTCGCGTCTTCCCGTAGTGTAGCCGGAGCGCGGGCCTGCGACGACAGGCCCCGGCCGCCGTGGCCCGCCCGGGGCGTGCTGGATGCTCAGCCGGTGGCGAGCGCCGCGCCGGTTTCGTAGGCGCGGGCGCGTAGGGGCTCGTTGCGCTCCGCGCTCTCAGGATCGATGGCGTCGGAGCAGACGATGTTGTCGACCCACGCGAAGCCGAACGACGGGTACATCGCGGCAGTGTACTGGTAGTACGAGTCGTACGCATGCAGATCGTCGAGGCTCTGCGTGTAGACGGTGGCGAGCTTCTTGATGCCGAAGCGCGGGCGGCCGTCTTCGTCCATGAGCGGGAAGAAGCGGTCGTGCAGGTTCTTGACCGGGCCGGTCATCTGCATCATGTAGATCGGCGTGCCGATCACCACGGCGTCCGCCGTCTTGACCTTCTGTAGTGCCTCGCGGACTTCATCGTTGATGACGCAGTCGTCCTGCAGGCGGCAGGCGAAGCAACCTTGGCAGGCCATGAACTTCATCTTGAACAGGGTGTAGTACTTGACCTGCGCGCCGCGCTCGCGCGCCCCCTTGGCGATGAGGTCGAGGATCGTCGTCGTGTTGCCGTCCTTGCGCGGACTGCCGTTGAACACCACGATCTCAGTCATCTCACATGCTCGCCTTTCGTGACGCCTGTCGCCTGGCGACGGTCCGCCGTCTCCTGAAGCGGCGAGGGAGGGCCTGCACAGGCCCCCCTCGCCGCTCCCTCTTCACGGACCGCCCGGGGCGGGCTACAGCTCGATGAACCCCAGATTCTGCGACTCGCCGGCGATGGCGACGGTGCACTCCGTCTTCTTGCCGCCGGCGTCCACCTCGACCTTGAACTCGCCGTTGCTGAGCCCGTCGACCTTGAACTCGCCGAAGAAGTTGGTGGTCTGCGTCTCCACCACGCCCGCCGCGGAGCTGACCGTCACGGTCGCGCCCTCGAAGCAATCACCGTCCACGAGCACGCCGCCGGTGATGAAGTCCTTCGTGAACCGGTGCAGGTTCTTGTACAGCGTGTGCGGCTTCGTGCCGTGCTCGGGCAGGTACTCCTGCAGGCCCTCGGCGGCGATCATCGCCTGCATCTCCTCGGGCTCGACGAGGAACGTCTCCATGGCCACCGTCGGGCACGAGTGCGTGCAGCGCGTGGTGTGCGGCGTCCACGTCTCGTCGTCGATCAGGTGGGCGCAGAAGATGCACTTCTGCGGCATGTCGAGCTCGTCGTTCCACCAGATGGCGCCGTAGGGGCACGAGCCCATGACGTCCTTGCTGATGCCCTTGGCCTTCTCGAGGTCGATCATGACGATGCCGTCCTCACGCTGGTAGAAAGAGCCCTCGGAGGCCGGCACGCACGGCGGGTTCTCGCACTGCTGGCAGGGGACGGGCAGATACGCTACGTCGATGCGCGCGTACTGGCCGCGCTCACGGCGCAGGATGTCCACCCAGCGGTGGCCGTGGCGGGGCTGCGCGTGGGTGTAACCCGGCCAGTCGTTGCCGACGAACTCGTCCTTGTCGGCCATGAAGCAGTTGTTGCAGTCGTGGCACTTGGCCACGTCGATGACTTTGTACCATTGCTTCATCTCAGTGGCTCCTTTCAGGCCTCGGAGAACGACGGCGTTGACGGGCGCGGCGACATCTCGTGAATGCCGCCGTCCCACTTCTCGATCTCGATCTGGGCCGTGTTGGGAGCCATCGCGGACGCGTACTTGGACATGAAGCGGTCGGGCGAGAGGATGTTCATGCACCCGCCGCGGTCGGCCGAGAGTCCGGGCTTGCCCAGTGGGTCGTAGACCGCGCAGGACTCGTAGGTGTGCACGGTGCCGGGCTGCACCCGCTCGCCGACCTGCGCGCACACGATCACGGAGCCGCGGTCGTTGAAGGCGCGCACGAGGTCGCCACTCTCGATGCCGCGCGCCTCAGCGTCGACCCTGTTCATGCGCACGATCCAGTAGTACCAGCCGTCCACCAGGACGCGGTGGTCCTTGATGTCGTTCATGAAGCTGTCTTTGCCGTCACCCATGGTGTGGAAGGAGAAGCGCGGGTGCGGCGAGAGCATGCCGAGCGGGTACTTCTTGGCGAGCTCGCAGCGCGGGCCCTCCCAAGCCGGAACGTAGGTGTGCATGGCCGGGCGGTACTCGTCAACGTAACCGGCCTCTTCGAAGTTCTTGATACTCGAGGCGATGAACTCGACCTTGCCGGTGCGAGTCTGCAGGCCCTTGCGGGCCACCTGGTTGTTGAGGCGCGGACCCCAGTCCGGAGTGTCCTTCTCGCGGTCCTCGGCGAACCAGCGCAGGGCCGGCGTCTTCTTGCGCTCCGGGTTGTCCGGCACGATGAAGTAGCCCTTGTCCTTGAACTCGGCGAAGGTCATGTGCTTCGGCATGTCGGTGGCGTTGTAGTACTGCTCGATCCAGTCGAGCTCGTCCTTGCCCTCGGTGAACATGGGGCCGACGCCGAGCTTCTCGGCGAGCATGGCGTAGATGTGGTAGTCCGACCTGCTCTCGCCGACGGGCTCGATGCACTTCGCCTGCAGCGAGATCACGCGGTGGTTGCACTGGCCGTAGGTGTCGGGGATGTAGCCGGAGCAGTTGGCGAACTCCGAGATGTCCCAGCGCTCGAAGTTGGTGCAGGCCGGCAGGATGATGTCGGCGAACGGCACCTCACCCTCGAACCAGATGGACTGGCTCACGACGAACTCGAGACTCTCGTGCGTGTACATCCGCGCGTAGCGGTTGGTGCCCGTCATGGTGCCGATCCAGGGGCCGCCGTACTTCCAGAGCATCTTGATCTTCGGGTACCCAGGAGCCGGGTACTCGTACATGTGCATCTGGTGCTGGATGTCGCCGCCGGCGAAGCCCTTGCCGGCCCACTTGTACCCGCCGTCCATGATGCACTCCGGCACCCGCAGGCGCGGGATGTGCTGGCCGGCCGCGGTGTTGATGTTCGACGGGCTCGGGAATGTGGTCTTGCCGTCGAACATGCGCCACGCGAACTTGAAGCCGGCGGCGGAGTTCTCGCAGTCGCCGGAGATGCCACCCTCGGCGTAGCCGGGGAAGTAGAAGTCGTAGTCGACCGGCGTACCCTGTGTGGTCGAGTAGATGTTGCTGCCCGGCTTGCCCATGCCCTGCATGGTGGCCAGAGCGATCATGCCTCGCGCCCACTCGATGCCGTGTGAGGCGCGGCAGGCGCCGCCCCAGCCGCCCAGGCCGCCTGCGGCGAGCATCGTCTTGCGCTTGGCCCACTCACGTGCCAGTGCGCGGATCTCGCAGGCGGGCACGCCCGACTCGGCCTCGGCCCACTCGCACGTCTTCGGCACACCGTCGGACTTGCCGAGCACGTATTCGGCCCACTCCTCGAAGCCGTGGGCGTGGGTGGCCACGTACTCCTTGTCGTAAGTGTCCTCGGTGAGCCAGGTGTAGGCGATGGCGAAGGACAGGGCGTGGTCGGTGCCTATCTTCGGCGAGAACCACTTGTCGCCGATCAGACCCGCGGTGTGGTTGTAGAACGGGTCGATGAAGACCATCTTGATGCCGAGGTCCTTCATCCAGAAGCGGCGCGGGGTGGACTCGTGCGCCGCGTAGATGCCTGTGTTGGTCTCGGGGTCAGACGACCAGAACACGATCATCTCGGTGTTCTCGAGGCAGTCCTCGAGCAGGTCGTACTGCTCGGGGTTGCCGAGGCGCCAGCTGAAGCCCCACATGTGCATGCCGCCCCAGTGCCAGCCTTCCCAGCTGTCGGGGTTATGGTCGGCGTACGTGAAGCCCATCATGTTCATGAAGCGGAAGTACGTGCTGTGGCGGTAGCCGACATTACCCCACATGTGGTGGGAGCTGGGGCTGGAGAGGATCGCCGCCGGGCCGGCCTCGTGCTTCACGCGGTTGATCTCGCTCACCACGATGTCGGTGGCCTCGTCCCAGGAGATCGGCTCGTACCCGGAGATGCCGCGGTTCTGGATGTTGCGCTCGCCGTTCGGGTCGAAGTCCACTCGCTTCAGCGGCGTCATGATGCGCTTGTCCGAGTAGATCATGGACTTGAAGCCCGCGGTGTACACCGAGTAGGAGGTCTTGCGCGGGGGCTGGAAGGTCTGACCGCGCGCCTCGATCGTCCAGGACGATGCGTCAAGCGCGTCGTCGAGGTCCATCGGCGTGATGCGAACGATCCTGCCGTCCTTGACGTACACGAAGACCGGTCCCCCGGTCGACGAGTTCGTCAGGCGTACTGTCTCACCCATGAGGACATCTCCTTCGTTCCTTGCTCTTGCTCGCGTCTGTGAACGTTCGGGGGGGAGCGGATCTCGGCCCGGTCGCGGCGAAAGCCCCGTCCGCTACGGCCGAGGAGCCGGGCTCGCGACGGCTGTCGGCGGAGGGGCGGCGGGGGGTTTGGCTGCGGGTGGTGTGGTTGACATCGGGCACTCCGTGGTAGTGTCCCGTTATACGGGTCACATGAACCGCAATGCGGGCGTCACTCTAGGCCTCGCAGGCTCGGTTGTCAAGAGACAGGACACCTGACCCGTCTAGCGGGACAGGCCACGAGACGCAGGTGGGAGGGAATGGCAGGCACTCGCAGGGCAAACGGCGCCGACGGCTCGGGTATCCGGGTCATCGGCCGCGCCACCGACATTCTCTTCTTGCTGGCCGACTACCCCGGCGGTCTGTCCCTGCGGGAGATCGCGCGCCGGGTCGACCTGCCCCGCTCGACCGTCCAGCGCATCGTGAGCGCCCTGGAGGAGACCAACCTCGTGATCGCCGTGTCCGCGGCAGGCGGCTTTCGCCTGGGGCCGGGGCTCACCCTGCTCGCACGCTCCGTGCGGCAGTTCGACATCGCCAGCATCTGCCGGCCGCTCATCCAGGAGCTCGTGAGCGACCTGGGCGAGACAGTCGACCTCTCGATCCTCGCGCACGGCAAGGCGGTCGTGGTCGACCAGATCCCCGGCACGCACCCCCTTCTTGCGGTGTCGCAGATCGGGAGTTCGCTGACCCTGCACGGCACGGCGAGCGGCAAAGCCCTGCTGGCGACACTCTCCGAAGAGGAACTGCAGCCGCTGCGCCAGCACCTCGTGCTGGAGCCGCTGACGCGCAACACGATCGTCACCTGGGAGCGGCTGGACCGCGAGCTGGAGACGATCCGGCATACCGGCCTGGCCTTCGACCGTGAGGAGTACCTGCTCGGACTGAGCGCGGTGGCTACAACGCTGCGCGGGCCGCTGGGCGAGACGGCTGCCATCTCGCTGCCGGTGCCGACCGACCGCTTCGTCGCCAACGAGCACCGGCTCGTTGCCACGCTCGTCGACCGCTGCCGTGCGTTGCAGCGTCGCCTGTAGGTGGGCTCGCGGCCGGCGCGCGGCCGCCGAGGCGCCTGTCTGCCTGTGCATGTCGCCGGCGCGGGCACGCCCCCGCCGGCGACAGTGTGAGAAAGAGTGGTGGAGCATAGCGGAATCGAACCGCTGACCTCCTGGGTGCGATCCAGGCGCTCTCCCAGCTGAGCTAATGCCCCACGCGGGTCCCCGACGTGTCGGGACTTCGTAGTATGCGTCATGCGCCCACGAGCGGCAAGCGGCCGGCCGGACGCCGTGGCCGGCCGAGGTAGCGCTGCCGAGCGCAACGGCCGTAGGTCCTCCCCGCTCGCTCCTGTACACTGGCCGGGCTACAGCGCCGACCGGGGTCCCGCATGAAGATCACCGCCGTGCACGTCGAGACGCTCCAGCTGGAGTACGGGGAGCCGTTCGTCATCGCCTCGTCGGCGCTCGCGGCGGGCCCGTGCGACCTCATCCGCGTGGAGACCGACGAGGACCTCGTCGGGTACGGAGAAGCCTGCCCCGCCTACGAGTTCACCGGCGACACGCTGTGGACGGTACAGGACGTCATCGGCGAGTACCTGGGCCCGTCCGTCATCGGCCTCGATCCCTTCGACATCGAGGCCGTCGTGAACTGCTGGGAGCGGCGGCTCTTCACGGTCGGCAACGAGGCTGCCCGAGCCGGCCTGGAGATGGCCTTGTGGGACCTTCAGGGCAAGGCGCTGGGGCGGCCACTCCGAGACCTCCTCGGCGGACGCGCTCGGGACGCACTCACTGAGGTCATCGCCTTCGGCTGGGACGAGCCGGGCAAGCTCGCCGCCGACACCCGCAAGGCGCGCGACGTCGGCATCTCCGTCTTCAAGGTCAAGGTCGGCGACGCGCCGGAGCGCGACGAGCAGCGCGTCGCCGCCGTCCGCGAGGCGGCCGGGCCCGGCGCACGCATCACCGTGGACGCCAATCAGGGCTGGTGGGACGCGAAGACGGCTGTGGCGGCGATCAGGCGCCTGGAGCCGTACCGCATCGAGCTCGCCGAGCAGCCCGTGCGCTTGGGTGACCTTGAGGCGGCCCGGTGGGTGCGCCAGTGCGTGGACGTGCCCATCGCCCTCGACGAGAGCGTGCGCGGGCCGCGCGAGGCGCTGGCCGCCGTGAAGGCGGGGGCCTGCGACATCATCGTCGTCAAGCTGATGAAGACGGGCGGCCTGCTGAACGCGCTCAAGGTCAACGCCGTCGCCGAGGCCGCCGGGGTCACGGTGATGGTCGGCAACATGGGCGAGAGCAGCGTCGGGCTGGCGGCGCACTTCCATCTGTACCAGGCGCTGGCCAACGCCACGCACGGCGACGCCGACCCGCCCTTCCGGTGCAACGGCCTCAAGCGCGACATCGCCGAAGGCCTCCGCACCGAGCTCCGCGACGGCGTGTCGGTCGTGCTGGTGCCAGACGGGCCGGGGCTGGGCGTGCAACTCGATGAGGAGGCCGTGGCCGCGCAGCGCGTCGCGCGGCCGTGGTGAGGGTGGCGGTGGACCCAATGCCGTCGCCGGTCACGCTCCTCGGCGCTCCCCGTGTCGCGCTCGACGGCCTCCTGGGGGCGAGGTTCGCGGCCGTCGGTCTCCCCCTGGGCGGCCACCCCGACGGTCCCTCGGCGCTCCGCGCCGCCTCTCAGGCGTACGTCGCGTGGCGTGAGGCGGCGGAGGCCGAGGCCGGCGTGCGCGTCGTCGACTACGGCGACGTGGCCGTCGACGACGGCGATACCGCGGGCTCCTTTCTGCGGGCACACGAGCGCCTGGCCGACGTGCTCGCCGCCGGGGCGGCCCCGCTGGTGCTGGGCGGCTCAGCCCTCGCGACACTGCCGACGCTCCAGGTGCTGGCGGGCAAGCTCCGAGGTCGTCTCGGAGTGGTGTCGTTCTCGCCGAGCCTCGATCTGGCTGCGGGCGCCGCCGACGCGCGGGAGAGCCGATGGCGGCGAGCCCTCGGCTTGGGCGCGTGCGAGCCGCAGACACTCGTGTTGATCGGCGACCGCGGGGGTCCGGAGGAGGCCGAGTCGCGGCATGAGGCCCTCTCCCTGGGCGTGCGGCGCTACTCTCTGTGCGATGTCATGGAGGTGGGCGTCGCGGCCGTGGCGAGGGAGGCGCTGGAGTTCGCCGGGACCGGCACGGAGGCCGTCTACATCTCGGTCGATCTCGGTGTCGTCGAGGGTGGAGCCGGGGAGCCCATTGGCATGAGGACGTCAGAGCTGGGCGTCGCGCTCGGCATCGTGGCACGCGCCCACCTCGCGGCCGTGGACGTGTGCGGCGCCGACCGCGCCGCGCCCTGGGGGGCCACGCCGTCGCTGGGGGCCCGTCTGGCGGCGTGCGTCGTCGCCGCGGCTGCGGAGGTGGAGCAGCGAGACGTCGGCGGGGTCCGGCAGCGTCGTCCCGCCGGACGCGACGTCCCTTGACGGCGTGGGTACTGAGCCCTAAACGCGAGTTCCATCGAGGGAGTGCTCCGGTCTGACGAAACAGTGCCTAGAGCGGTCATCCGGGAGGGGCATCGTGACACGGGAAGAGAAAGAGCAGGCAGTGGACGCCGTGCTTGCGCGGTACGAGCATCTCGGCGCCACGGTGGTGGCGGACGATCAGACCCTGGTGCGGCTGTTGCAGACGCTCGAGCTCTCCACCACCGACCCCGAGGTCGGCCAGTACCTGTGCTCGTTCCTCGTCGCCTGAGGAGGTGGGCCGCGGGCCGACCGCAGCCGGCGACGAGGCGCTGAGGACCCCGGCGCGTGCCGGGCATTCGGCCCGTCGTGGCCGGACTGTCCTGGGGCCGGGCTCAAGAACGATGCGCGGCGGGCACTCCGGCGGCGAGGCGTCCTGCCGCGAGCAGGTACTCGCGTTGCTCTGCGTAGTCGCGGGGTCGGCGGTCGAACACGCAGATGAGCCCTCTCACGTGTCCCTGCCAGGAGAACGGGACGTACGCCACGCTTCTCAGGCCCGACGCCGCCATCTCGGCCTTCTCCCGGGACGAGAGCCTGGGATCGTCGAGGTCGGAAACCACGACGATCTGCCCGCTTTGAGCCGCCTGCGTCGTCGCCGGAGGGCGGCAGACGTCGAGCGGCGGTGCGGAGACCGCATCCTCGCGCCCGCGCTCGTTCACGGCGACGAGAGCTCGGAGGCCGCCGTCGTCGTGCGAGAAGATGTCGCAGGCGGCGGCATCGACGTGCGGGCGGACCTCGGGGCGAGCCGGCGCAGGGTCTCGCCGTCGAGAGCCGTCATGCTCGCGGGGTCGTGGGGCCGCCGGCCGAGCTCGTCCTCGAGCCAGAAGGACTCCAGCGCGAGCGTGAATGCTGCGGCGACGCTGCGCAGGAAGTCGGCGTACTCCGCGAAGCCGCGCGAGCGCGAGTCCACGATGTCGATGAGGCCGGCTGGCCCGCGCCGGGGCAGCAGTGGCACGCACAGCTCCACGGCCCAACCGTTCGCTCTGAGGGCGGCCTGGTCGGCGTGCGACAGGTCCTGATCCCCGGGCGCTGAGATGACGAGCAGTCCTTGGGCGTCGAGGGCCCTCACCGCCGTGGGGTGTTCGTCGAGATCCGTGAGGAGCCCGACCGCTTCCTCGTCCGGGCCGCTGCGGTCGTGGCCGGCGAGGCAGAGCAGGCCCCGCGCGGTGAGGCGGAAGATCTGGCAGCTGGCGGCGTCGAGCGCCACCCGCAGCCTCTCCGCCACTTGTGCGGCCAGGGCGCCGACGTCCGTCGCGGCCGCGCAGAGTGCCGCGATGGCCTCCAGCTCTGAGATCATGCGGTTCCGGCGGCGGACCTGTTCCAGCAGCCGCTCGTTGGCCAGCGTGAGGGCTGCGATCCTCCCGACGGCGCGAGCCAGCTCAAGGTCTGGTGTGAAGTCGTGCGGGACGTAGTCGTACAGCTCCAGGAGACCGAGCGTGCGGCCTCCGGCGATGAGTGGCACCGCCAGGTGCGACTGGTAGCCCCAGCGCTCCATGGAGAAGCGGCCGTCCGCGTCGAGCGCTGCATCGTCGAGGCCGTTGATGAGCACGGCCTCACCGGTCTCGACGGCCCGCAGGCTGGAGGGGTAGCGCTCGAGGCGCAGCACGACGTCCTCCCAGGCGGAGTCCCAGCGGCCCCCGTCGAAGCTGACGAGGGCGCGGGCGGTATCGCCTTCGACCCCGTAGACCTCGACGATGGGGGCGCGGGTCGCATGGGCCAGACGCTCGACGAGGTCACGCAGCACCTGCTCCCCGCCGAGGCTGGAGGTGTCCTGTTGCCAGAGCTCGCGGAGCAGCGGCACATCCCTCTCCTCTCTCTGGAGTGCAGCGTGCTCCTTTGCGGCGCCAAGGGTGGATGAGAGAAGCGAGGCCACCGCTCTGATCGCCGGCACGGCTGCCCCGAGGGCGCCGGGGTGCGTGGCCGCGGCTTCGACGAAGCCGACGATCCGATCGGAGCCGGCGACAGGGGCGTGCACGAGTGCCGTGACGCCGCGGTCGTCAAAGAAGCGGACACGGGCTGCGTGTGTGAGACGCGCGTCATCGCGGCGGACGAGTTCGAGGTTCCCCCCGTCGGCCACCGCGGCTGCGCCAAGGAGGTCGTGTATGCGCCAGTCCGTGAGAGGAGCGCTCGCGGACGATGCCAGCGCGTGGGCGCGCCCGTCGAGCAGGGCGTAGACGGTGACGCACGCGAGCCCGCCGCCGCCGAGGGCGTCGACCGCGGCCTGGGCCGCGGCCGGCAGGTCGTCGTCCAAGGCGAGCGCCTGTGTGGAGAGGCCCAGCGCCGGAGGCGCGCCGGAGGCGCGCGCGTGCGCACCACCGCGCGTGTGCGGCGTCCGGGCGTCCTGGTGCGGCCTGCCGGTGAGCAGGATGCCGGCGTGGTGTGCCATGAGCTCGGCGAAGGTCATGGCGTCCACGTCGAACGAGTGCGGGCCGCGCGAGTCACCCAGGCGGAGCACGCCGAAGCGGCCGTCGCCCAGGTCGATGGGCAGGGCGAGGAGCCCGCGAGCTCCGCGTCGCGAGTACTCGTCGGCTGTGCTGCGTGCCAACAGTCGTGTGCGTGCGACATCGGGTATGTGCAGCCGGCGGCCGCTGTTCACGACCTCCGACTCCACCGGCAGGGACGAGAACGGGAGTCGCGTGCCCACGGCTCGGCTCTCGGCGTCTCCGTGCACGGCGGCGATGCGGAAGGTCTCGTCGCCGTCCTGCACCGCCACGAGGCACGACGTGGTGCCGGTACCCCCGGCGGTGACGATGGCCAGCGCGTCGAGAGCCGACTGCTGCCAGGCTTCGCCGTCCCGACCGGCGTCCGCGCGCGCGCGGTGTGTCTCGGCGCTCGCCGGGGCCGCAAGCAGGGCGTCGATGTCGCTGCGCTGATAGCGGCGGTGTCCGCCGGGGCTGCGATAGCAGCGCACGAGGCCTTCGTCGCTCCAGTGGCGCAGCGTGTTGTGGCTGACGCCGAGCGCTGCGGCCGCCTCCCCGAGGCGGAGCCAGTTGTGTCCGTTCGCCTTGCCGACTCTCATGACGATCTCTCCCTCGCACAGAAGCTACCAGATTCTCGCACAGAGGCGAGGAGTCATGAGAGTCGGCAAGGCGAACGAAGGACCGCGGGGGCTGCTGCGTCGCGAAGGCGTGTGCGGCGTGACTTGCCTTGCTGCGACGCGGGCCCGGCGCCGCGGAGCTGCGGCGCCGGGCTCACGGCGGAGCAGCGATGAGCCGGGTCAGCAGGAGTCGGCGGCGCCTGCGGGAGCCTCGCCGTCGGCGATCGCACGGGCGATGTCGGCGAACGCGGCGCCGACCGGCGTGGAGGGGTCGAGTGCGGCCGGCGCTCCCGTGTCGCCGCCCTCGCGCGTGGCTTCGTCCAGTGGGATGCGGCCGAGGAGCCTGGTGTCCATGAGCCGGGCGATCTCGTAAGCACCGCCACGGCCGAAGATGTAGTGACGGCTGCCGCAATCGGGGCAGATGTAGTACGACATGTTCTCGACCACGCCGAGCACATGCTGTTTGGTCATGCGCGCCATCTTGGCCGCCTTGACCGCGGTGCGCGAGGCGGCCTCCTGGGGCGTGGTGACGATGACGAGCTCGGCGCCGGGGATCATCTGCGCGACAGTGAGTGCGATATCGCCGGTGCCCGGCGGCAGGTCGATGAGGAGGAAGTCGGGGCTCCCCCAGAGGACGTCTCCCAGAAACTGCTCGATGGCCCGTCCGAGCATGGGTCCGCGCCAGATGACCGGCTCGTTGTCGGGAAGGAAGAAGCCCATGGAGACGACCTTGACGCCGTGGGCCTCCGGCGGGAGCATCTTGCCCTCATGTGCGGTCGGCGGGACGGCGGCGAGACCCATCATGAGGGGCATCGTCGGTCCGTAGACGTCGGCATCGATAAGGGCCACGGCGTGTCCCGCTCGGGCCAGGGCGACGGCCAGGTTGGCAGTGACGGTGGACTTGCCCACGCCGCCCTTTCCGCTGGCCACGGCGATCGTGCGGGTCCTGGAGCCGGGGCCGAAGAGGGACTGGACCATCTGGTTCCGGCCTTTCAGCTTGTCTGTGAGTGCGTCGCGCTCCTCACATGACATGGCGTCGAGCTTGATCTCCACGGTGCGCCCCTCGGCGATCGCGGTGAGGGCCTGTTCGGCGTCCGTTCTGATCTGGTTGCGCAGGGGGCAGCCGGCGGTGGTGAGGACGATGGTGGCGCCGATGCGATGATCGTCGACGACGATGTCGCGGACCATGTCGAGCTCTACGACGCTGCGACGCAGTTCGGGATCCTGGACGGCGGACAACGCCCGCCGGACGTCTTCGTGGGTCACGGGAACCTCCGCTCTCGCTGTCAATGCAGGCGGGACTGTACCCGGTGGAGAGAGGCGACACTCCGTGCGCGGAGGGGCCGGGGGGTGCGAAAGGACGCCGGCTGCCTCTGAAGCGGCTTCTCGGTATCCAGTGCGGGCCTTCAAATGTTCTTCACAAGTAGCCGCTACCATGATCAGCAAGAGGGCGGCACAGCTGTCTGGATCCGCAGGCGGCCGTGCCGGAGGACGGCGACCGCGTCGCCCAGGAACTGAGGAGAGTGGTTTGAGGAGACACTGGAAGACGATCGTCATGGTCGCGGTGGTGGCGGCCCTCGGGCTGTCCGTGGTAGCGGCAGCGTACGGAGCGACGAGGTCGGGTACCACCAAGAAGGCGCGCACCGTCGCCGGCGCGTGCCAGCAGCTGTTCAAGGACCCGCAGGCAGTCGAGGACATGCAGGCCCTGCGTGCCAGGCATCAGCAGGACATGCAGGCCTGGTGGGACAAGTACGGGGACACCCCGACGAGCACCGATGCTGTGGCCGCACTCAAGGCGCTGCGCACCAGCCACTGGAACGACATGAAGGCGCTGTTCGAGAAGTACGGCGTGAAGCTGCCGGCCAACGCCGGACCCGGCAACCTCGGCGGCTTCGGCATGATGGGCGGCGGCTGCGGCGGCGGCGGCTGCGGCCCGGGCGGCGGCGGCTGCGGCGGCTTCGGCCAGAGCGGCAACACCGGTGCGGGATACGGCATGATGGGCGGCTCCACCTACTGACCCGCGTCGGTGTTTCACGTGAAACATGGCCGGTTCTCGGCCGTGAAGTGCCACAAGAAGGGGCCCCGTGAGGGGCCCCTTCTTCGTGGGAGCCTCGATCGCCGGGAGACCGGCCCCGGCGACCGTCAGGCCTTGATGTTCACCGGCTCCGGGTTGCCCGCGCCGGTGGCGTACGTGTCTTTGAAGATCTCCATGAGCACCGGGCTCTCGCGCACGACCTCGAGCGAGATCACGGCGTGGTCCTTGGTGTAGCCGTTGCCGATGATCATGGTCGTGTCGGCGCCGATGCCCTCCGCTCCGAGGGCGGCGGATGTGAAGCTGGTGGCCATCGAGAAGAAGTAGACGAGCCCCGTGTCCTTGGTGGCCAGGATGGAGGCCATCTCGGTGTTGGGAATATCGACGCAGTTGATCGTGAGGTCGGCCATCTCACCGTCGGTGGCCTTCTGGACCTCCTCGTACACGAACAGCTGATCGGTGGCCGAGCCCTGGATGATGACGTCGGCGAAGCCGGCCTTCTCGAGACGCTTCCTGCCGGCGTCGCCGTGGACCAGGCAGATCACCTTGCCGGTCGGCTTCACGCGCTTGCGGGCCTCGTAGGCGCACAGCAGGCCGCTCTTGCCGCCGGCGCCGATGATGAACACCGTCTGGCCCGGCTTGCTGAGCTTCGCGGCCTGCGCCGGGGCGCCGGCGACGTCGAGGATGGCCAAGGCCAGCGCCTCGTCCATGTCGGCCGGGATCTTGGCGTAGATGCCGGTCTCGAACAGGATCGCCTGCGCCTTCACGCGGACCTGGCAGGTGTCCTTGTTGACCGAGACGACCTCGTCGACCTTGAGCGGCGTGAGGGAGAGGGAGACAAGGGTGGCGATGCGGTCACCCACCTTCAGGTCGCGGTCGGCGAGCTTGGGGCCGATGGCCACGACCGTGCCCAGCAGCATGCCGCCGGAGCCGGTGTCGGGATTGTGGTGCTTGCCGCGCTTCGCGATGATGTCGAGGCTGTGGCGGGCCATCTTCGCGACGTCGCCGCCTTCGGCCTCCTCGATCTGCGTGAAGCTGGCCGCGTCGATGTTCAGCGTGTCGACGTCGATGAGGATCTCGTTGTCATAGATCTCCATCGAGTTGTCGATCTTCCACGCCGGCTGCGGCAGGACGCCCGTAGGCTCCAGCACCCGGTGCGCACCGAACTTGTTGCCTTCTTTCATGCCCCCTCCTTCCGGGTCCGGCGTGGGGCCGGCGCGGCGGCCGCTTCGCGGACCGCGCCGTCCACGTCTCGCCGGATCGTTACGCCTCGAGCTTGATGACGGACCCGGCGCCCTGGCCGCCGCCCACGCAGGCGCCGGTGAGGCCGATCTCCTGGCCACGTTTCTGGAGCTCGTGGATGAGCGTCACGATCATGCGCGTGCCGGTGTTGCCGAGCGGGTGGCCCAGCGCGACCGCCCCACCGTTGACGTTGACGATGTCGGGGTCCAGCCCGAGCTCGCGGGTGGCGAGCGCGGCCACGCAGGCGAAGGCCTCGTTGAGCTCGGCCAGCTGGACGTCCTTGCTGGTGAGGCCGGCCTTCTCGAGGGCCTTCTGCGCGGCGACGGTCTCGCCGTAGCCCATGATCGCCGGATCGACGGCCGCAGTCGCGTAGCTGACGAGCTGGGCGACGGGCTTGGCTCCGAGCTCGGCCGCCTTCTTGCGGGAGGTCACGAAGAGGGCGCTGGCGCCGTCGGCGATGGCCGAGGAGTTGCCGGCCGTGACCACGCCGCCGTCTTTCTTGAACACCGGCTTGAGGCCGTCGAGCGCGTCCATGGAAGTCTCACGCGGGCACTCGTCCGTGTCGACCACCATGGGATCGCCCTTGCGCTGCGGGATGACGACGGGGACGATCTCATCCTTGAACCTGCCGGCCTTGATCGCGGCCGTGGCGTTCAGCTGGCTGCGATAGGCGACCTCGTTCTGCTGCTCCTTGCTGATGCCGAAGCGCTCGGAGAGGTTCTCGGCGGTGAGGCCCATGTGCGTACCGCCGATGGCGCACCAGAGCCCGTCCAGCACCATGGCGTCGAACATCGGTGCCGAGGGCATGCCCATGCGGTAGCCGGAGCGCCCGTCCTGCAGCAGCCAGGGGGCGCGGGTCATGTTCTCGGTGCCGCCGACCAGGTACACGTTGCCGTCGCCGGCCTTGATGGCGGCCGCAGCCATGGCCAGCGCCGAGGCGCTGGACACGCAGACCCGGTTCACGGTGACGGCCGGCACGCTGTCCGGGATGCCGGCCTTGAGCTCGGCCTGGCGGGCGGTGTTCTGCCCCAGGCCGGCCTGGATGACGTTGCCGAAGATCACCTCATCGAGCTGCTCGCCGGAGACTCCGGCGCGTTCCAGCGCGGCGGTCATGGCGATCGCGCCCAGCTCGACGGCGGGGGTGCCGGCGAAGCCGCCCTGGAACTTGCCCTGGGCGGTACGCACCGCGGACAGGATGACGATGTCGTTGTCGGACACTGTGGCCTCCTCGTGCCGTCGCGTGTGTGGGTGCAGCCCCCTAGGCGCGTTCCACGCACTGCATCACGACACACTTGTGTGAGTCTTCACGACCAATGGTACAAGGTCACGCATCCTCGTGCCGTCGCACGACCTCCTGGGCGAGGAACGACGCCACCTCCAGCGGCGTGGTGCGCGGACCGAAGCCCGCGTCGTACCCCAGTTCCTTGGCGAAGGCGTTGTTGATGCGCGGCCCGCCGACCACGAGCACGAAGCGCTCGCGCACGCCCTCCGCCTCGAGCAGCTCGATGAGCTGGGTGAGGTGCTGCACGTGGATGTTCTTCTGGGTGACGATCTGGCTGACGAGGATGGCGTCGGCGCCGCGCTCCAGCGCCGTACGCAGCAGCTGGGCGCAAGGGATCTGCGAGCCCATGTTGAGGGCGTCCATCTGCGGGTAGCGCTCGAGGCCGTAGTTCCCGGCGAAGCCCTTCATGTTCATGATGGCGTCGATGCCCACTGTGTGCGCATCGCTCTCGACGGCCGCGCCGACCACCACCAGCTTGCGGCCGAGCTTCTCCTCGATGAGGCGGTTGATGGCGTAGTAGTCCATCTCCTCGACCTCGAGGTAGTCGCCCTTCACCTCATCCGGATCAATGCCGGTGTCCGTGCGTCCGTAGGCCACATAGAAGGTGTATTCGGGGTCGATGGGCTTGCACTCCGCGATGCCGACGGTGTGGAAGCCGAGCTTCTCGAGGAACTGCTTGCCGACGTCGGCGGCCTTCACGGAGTAGGCGACGGGCAGGGTGAAGGAGAGCTGCATGATGCCGTCATCGCGAGTATCACCATATGGTCGTACTACCATCAGTTGCCTCCTTCCGCCGTACCGGCCGGGATACCCGCCGCGTCCTGCTGCACAGCGAGAGACGCGCCCGGTGGCGGGCCTTCCGGCGGTCCGCTCGTGCGGCCCTCCCGGAGCGCCGCGAAGAACGGGTTGAAGTAGTCGTCGCGGCGCTTGAACACGCCCTCGAAGCCGCGCCCGCCGCCCGGGTCGCGCTTGACGTCGGCGAACTCGCCCAGCTCGAGCGCTCGGAACAGGCCGATCTCCTGAACGTGCTCGAGCTGGTCCGCGGCCTTCTGCAGCTGATCGTTGGCGCGGTTCTCGATGATGCCGCCCGGCTTGAACGTGACCTCGCCTGCCAGGTCGCGGCAGCTCTCGAACACGTACTTGGCGTTCTTGATGCTCACGTAGCGGTCCTGGAGCAGCGGCGTGTGGAGCGCCTCGGTGAGCATGCCGAGCAGCATGATGTGCTGTCCTGTGAAGATGCCGGTGAAGTTGAACATGCCGTCGATGATGTGGCCCTGGAAGATGTCGCCGGGCATGTACTTGGTTGGCGGCATGTACTTGAGCGGGTAGCCGGGGAACAGCTCGCGGATGAGCTGCGCGTCGGCGATCTGGAAGACGACCTGGTCGGGCTTGGCGGGGTTGATCTCGAAGGCGTGGCCGAGGCCAATCTGCCAGGGCTCCAGGTTGGCGCGGAGCGCGAAGGCCTCGTTGATGAAGTCCGAGCTGACCACCGTGTACCCCTTCTCGAAGGCGTCGGCAGTGGTCAGGTAGTTGTCCTCGCCGGTGTTGATGATGATGCCGGCGCGCGCGTTGATGAGGCGGCTGAGGTACTGGTCGACGAAGGTGCGCTCCATGTTGATGTTGCGGAAGATGATCCCGTACATGGAGTCGTTGAGCATCATGTC
>Ga0172371_10005143_pt1 | contig 19506 bp, 16 predicted proteins | sample Lak12m_FD_114543 | JGI IMG/M metagenome (GOLD analysis project Ga0172371, IMG submission 114543) | Freshwater microbial communities from Kabuno Bay, South-Kivu, Congo - kab_022012_12m | ecosystem: Environmental > Aquatic > Freshwater > Lake | place: Democratic Republic of the Congo: South-Kivu... | reverse complement strand
TCTTCGCTTAGCATTGAACCGCGATATCCGGCGTAAACCAAATCAGTTGAAAGATAAATAAGTTTAGCTGAATATTTTTCACATAACTTTGCGAGGGACTCTGTAGTTTTTACGTTTATGGCGAAAACCTCTTTAGCCGGCAAACTTATGGCCGCGTTTGGATTTGAAACAGCGGCAGCGTGGATAACAATATTTGGTCTAAAAGATTGGAATAGTTGAGCAAGCAGTTCAAGATTTGTCAAATCAATCTTTATTGAATTAAACTTATCGCAATTTCCTTTATGAGCATTGAATGTTGTACAAATTTCAAAGCATCCATCTAATTCTTTGTTAAGAAATTGTCCGAGCAAACCGCTTCCGCCGGTGATCAAAATTTTCAGTAACGAACTCATCTATTCAACTCAAACCCTTCCGATTTCGCAATATAAGCCGCGCAAGTAATATCGCCGGTTACGTTTAGTACAGTTCTGCACATGTCGAGCAATCTATCTACGCCGAGAATGATAGCAATTCCTTCAGCCGGAATATTCACCATCGTTAAAACAATAATTAAAAGCGGGATTGAACCGGAAGGGACACCGGCAGAACCGATAGCGGTTAATACACTCATCAGTACAACAATTAATTGAATACCCAAAGACAGCTGAATACCGAAAACTTGTGCCAAAAACAAAGCGGTAATCCCTTCAAAAAGCGCTGTTCCATTCATATTCAGTGTTGCGCCAAGCGGCAAAACAAAGCCGGTGATGTGCGAGGGAATTCCAAGATTTTCTTTTGATACTGAAATTGTTGTAGGTAATGTTGCGCTACTTGAACTTGTAGAAAAAGCCGTAAGCATGACCGTTTTCACCTTCCGAAAAAAAAGGAGCGGGTTATACTTTGAGAAAACTTTTATTAAAATTGGAAAAGCACCGAATTGATGCAGTGCAAGCCCAAGAAGTACCGTAACAACATACATGCTTAACGCAATGAGAAGATCAAAACCAAAGCGCGAAGTAACGCTAAAAATCAACGCAAAAACGCCATACGGCGCTAACTTCATTGCTATGTTTATTACAGCAACGGTTATGTCATTAATTCCTTCTAACAGATTGATTATCGGCGCAGCTTTTTCTTTGCTGATAATTGTGAGAGTAATTCCGACAATTAAAGAAAAAAAGATTAATGCCAGCATATCAGGGGTTGGCTTTGCTACAACAGCAAGTGGATTTCTTGGAACAATATTTACCAAAGTTTGAATACCAAATTCTGTTTTTTCGGTTGATTCTTTTAGTTCCGCCGCTTGCTCTTTATACGTTGTTAGCAATTTAGTTTTTGTTTCTTCAGGTAAATAATCACCTGGTCTAATGGCGTTTACCAATATCAAGCCGATAGTTACGGCGATTGCGGTAACAACTAAAAAATAAGAAATAGTCTTAAACCCAATACGTCCAAGTTTTTTAAGGTCTCCAATTTGCGCCACGCCTAATGCAAGACTCGCGAAAACAAGGGGAACAACCATCATTATTAGAAGATTGAGAAATATTTTTCCTAAAGGATCGGTAAGATATTTTTGCACAAAGAATAAAAAAGAAGTATCGGAAAAAACTTGATTGCTCACTACGCCTGCAAAAGCGCCTGAGATAAGACCGATAAAAATTTTCGTATGTCTGCTCATAACGAAGGTATCCTAAAATTTAATTGTGTTTATAAATTAAAGAGATTTTTAAGAATTAGAAAGCGTACAGCGGTAAAAACTGTCAGAGCACAAAAGGATTTTGTTAAGAAAATTAAGAACGGACGCCCAAAGCAAACAAGGGAAAAATTGAAAAATTCCTTAGCTTTAAATAACTTATTTACAACTTTGTTAAAATTAATATTGAATTATGAACCTTACGAAAAAAGAAATCACTTCAAAACTTAAAAGGATTAAAATTCTTTTAACTGATATTGACGGCGTACTTACCGACGGCGGTTTGTACTACACGGAAGAAGGAATGGTAATGAAAAAATTTTTTGTAAGAGATGGAATGGGTGCTTCGCTTTTGCACAAAGCCGGAATTCAAACTGGTGTTATTTCAACCGATGTTTCGCCGATAGCGGAAACTCGCGCCGAGAGGTTAAAAATGAATTTTATCTATACCGGCATTTGGGAAAAAGAAAAAGCATTGGAGGAAATTTGTGAAAAGACAAAACTGTTACCCGAAAATATTGCTTTTATTGGAGATGATGTAAACGATTTGCTGATTCTGCAAAAAGTCGGTTTTGCCGCTTGCCCAAAGGACGCGCGCGACGAAGTTAAAAAATTAGTTCATTATAGCTGCAAGAAAAAAGGGGGCAAGGGAGCGTACCGCGAAGTTGCCGAACTCATCTTAAAAAATCATAAAGTTCAAACCGATGAAAAAAAACATTTATAAAATTGTATTTGTTATATCTATGACAGCCGCGGCTTTTACTCAAAATATTCCCAATAAAATTGAAAAAGCAATAAAGAGAGGAGAGTTCACAAAGGCGCAGAAAATGATTTCTGAATATGTTGAAGCTAACAAACTGTTTGGGAGTGAGAAAGAAGCTTTGCTGTTTGAATCTGAACGGCTTGAACGGATAAAAAAAGATTTCACAAAAAACCGTTCACAAATTTTGGTTGAACTTGAAAAAATACTTCCTAATTATTCGTTTGATAATTTAGAAAAATTTGAAAATGATAAATCACTGGAGATGTTACTTATTGGCGGTGAGAAGAAGTATTTTAAAAATGCCGCGCCAAATCTTTTTCGCATCAATAAAGAAATGAAAAAATTGAAGGAAGAAAAAGTTGGGTTGCTTGTTGACAGATTAAATGATTTCAAAAAAGAAATTGTTCCTGAAATTATTTCGGAAAGCGCGGCAAGCGGAAAGAGGTTGGTCGGCGAAGAAAATTTCAAAATCACCTACACGCTCACGGTAAAGCCAAATGCAGTTCCGTCAGGAGAAATTGTTAGATGCTGGCTTCCGTATCCGAAAGAGCATTACCCGCGCCAACAAAGGCTGAAATTGATCAGCACAAGCGAAGGAAAATATATTGTAGCGCCCGATTCAATTTTGCAGCGGACGATTTATATGGAAAAGAAAGCTGAAAAAGATTCAGCGACAAAATTTGCTGTTGAATATGAATTCACCGGTTTTGCAGAATGCAATGATATTTTTTCAAAAGGAACTGTTCCCGAACCATGCGAAAAGTTGAGTGAATATCTTCAAGAACGAACGCCGCATATTGTTTTTACAGACGAAGTAAAAAATCTTTCTAAAAAAATAATTGGCAGCGAAACTAATCCGCTAAAAAAAATTAAAATGATCTTCGCATGGATACACACCAATATTCCATGGGCAAGCGCGCTTGAATATTCTACCATTCCCAATATTTCTGCTTATTGTTTAGAAAATCTTCACGGCGATTGTGGAATTAAAACGCTTTTATTTATTACGCTTTGCCGTTACAACGGCATTCCCGCAAAATGGCAAAGCGGCTGGATGCTTCATCCGGTTGAAATTAATCTGCATGACTGGTGCGAGATTTATGTTCAGCCGTTCGGTTGGGCTCCGATTGATCAATCTTTCGGCTTAGTTGATTCCGAAATAGAAAACGAAAAATATTTTTATCTTGGAAATACAGACGCTTATCACTTAATCATAAATGACGATTATTCCCAATCTCTCTTTCCCGCAAAAAAATTTCCGCGAAGCGAAACGGTAGATTTTCAGCGCGGTGAAGTTGAATGGAGCGGCGGAAATCTGTATTTTGACCAATGGAATTACAACATGGACGTAAGTTATTCAAAGAGAGAATACAATGAAAAATAAAATCTTTTTCTTCATCGCTGTTTCGGTTTTATCACTTTTCTTTTCCTATAAAATTTCTGCACAAGAAAAAACATATTTCGATTCTCCATTCGGACTTGGTGGCGGATTTATTGCCGCTTGGACGTTCCCCAATATTCAACCCGTAAACGACCAATTAAAAATTTTCGGAACTCCGGAGCTTGCTAAATCAGGATATTTTTCTTCAGGCGGCGCCGGATTTATTTACATCGGATTTGTTCCGGGTTTACGCGTAGGCGGAATAGGCTTTGGAGGTTCAACAAATGAATCACACTTATCAAGCGGATATCGGCGGCAAGCTAAATTCACGTCAACTTTCGGAGGCGTTACTATTGAATATACGCTTCCTTTTATTCGCCGCGCAGGGGTATCACTCGGATTAATTTTAGGCGGCGGAAATTCAACCTTTGAATTTTATCGCTTCAAAGATTCTTATTCTTGGAACGGGATGTGGAATGAACTTTCCAATTCAGACTCAACAACAAATTTCGGAAGAAAACTTAGCAACGATTATTTTGTTGTTGCGCCAACAGTAACTCTTGATGTTCCGATTTATAGATTAGCTGCTGTTAGATTAGGGGCAACGTATGCAATTCATGTAGGCGGAAATTGGAAACTTGAAAATGAACAAGAAGTTTATAATGTTCCGGCAACCACCGCGAAAAGTCAACTTTATATTAATGCCGGAATCTTTTTCGGATTTTTTTCTTATTGACAGAGGATTTTGATGAAAAATATTTTAGTAACCGGCGGCGCCGGCTTTATCGGAAGTAATTTTGTAAACCATATTCTTAACGAACGGGATGATTATTTTATTATCAATCTTGATAAACTAACCTACGCAGGCAACCTTGAAAATTTAATTAAATCAGAGAACCACAAGAATTACCGCTTTGTTAAAGGAGATATTTGCAACGCCGAATTAGTCGCTTATCTTTTTGAAAAATATAAAATAAAATATGTTATAAATTTTGCGGCAGAATCTCATGTTGATAGAAGCATTCTCGGTTCAGCAATTTTCTACCAAACAAATGTCATCGGCACAAATGTGTTACTTGAAACAGCGCGCAGAAACGAAGTGGAAAAATTTCTTCAGGTTTCAACCGATGAAGTCTATGGAAGTCTTGGCGCAGAAGGACTTTTTACAGAATCAACGCCGCTTTCTCCGAACAGTCCTTACTCATCAAGCAAAGCGGGCGCGGATATGATGGCTTTAGCGTTTTATCATACCTATGGCATGCCGATATCGCTTACCCGATGCTCAAACAATTATGGACCGTTTCAATTTCCCGAAAAACTTATTCCATTAATGATTATTAATTCTTTAAATGATAAAAAACTTCCCGTTTATGGCGATGGAATGAATGTGCGCGATTGGATTTATGTTATTGACCATAACCGCGCGATAGATTTGGTCTTTGAAAAGGGAAGAATCGGAGAAGTTTATAATATCGGCGCAAGCAACGAAATGCCGAACATAAAAATAATTCAGTTGATACTTCAGCATTTGAAAAAGTCCGACAGTTTAATTGAATATGTAAAAGACCGGCTTGGACACGACAGACGCTACGCGATCGATTCAACAAAAATACAAACCGAACTCGGCTGGAAACCTAAGCATACTTTTGAGGAAGCTATTCAGTTTACAATTGATTGGTATCTAAACAATGAACAATGGTGGAAACGCATTATCTCCGGCGATTATTTGAAATATTATGAACAGCAGTATTTGGGAAGATAGATTATTATTTATCTAAGACTGGATTGAAAATTGTCATAAAAATTTTCAAACTATTTTTTCTTAACCGGTGCTTCAATTTTTACGGGAGTTAATTCAGTTGCCACTCTTTCTGGTAACAGGTTATACATTGAGCCGGTTAAGTAATCAACCGCCATACCGGGGATAAATCCGTTTGCGGCATTTGCCCAAAACCATAAAGACATTCTGCGCGTCAGCTGCGTTTCATACGGTTCATAACCATCCAACTCAAATTTAATTACATGATCGCTTCCCCGATCAATGTTTACAACTTGAGGCGAAGTACCAAATCTTTTTCCATCAACGGTTATTTTTGCATTCGCAGGGGTTGATTTTACCTCAACTTCTTGAGTGGTAGTATTAATCATTGTTGAACATCCATTGAGAAGGAGCGTTCCGGCAATTGTTGCAAGTAAAAGATACAGTTTTTTCATAAGTCATTTTTGTTGTTACTCTAATTATCGAAGAAAACACTGTTCAGTTTAGAAAAAGAGAGCTAATTCCAAAGCGTCATAAAAAAAGCCTGTCCCTTGTTAAGAGACAGGCAACAAAAAACAACGGTGTGAAATGTTATTTCTTTTTTTCTTCTTTTGGAGCTGTAGAAATACCAAAAGGTAAATACAAAGGACAGCTGCGAACGGAAGCTGTAAATAACGGAATAATTCCTAAAACTCCCCACCATGCTTGATGATAAATTCCGAGAGCCATTACTGCAACTCCAATAACAATTCTCAAAACACGATCTATAGTTCCGACGTTTTTTTTCATGATGATCTCCTAACGTTAATTGGTTTGTTTGGTTAGATGAAAAACTTTCATTTAAGATTCAAAATAGTTAAAGTAATCTTCTTCCGTTGGAAAATTGATAAACTAATTCACTAATTTTGTCAAGCAAAAATTATTGAATTATCTTTAACTTGGAACTACCTTTGAAAGACGTGAACAAACTTATTGTTATCGGAGATAAAATTTTAATTAAACCGGAAGAGGATGCCGGTAAAACCACCTCTGGATTATACTTGCCCCCAGGTGTAAAAGAAAAAGAGAATATTCAGAGCGGATATGTAATTAAAACCGGTCCCGGATATGCAATCGGTCTTCCACCCGAAGACGAACCATGGAAAGAACAAAAAGAAAAAGTTAAATACATTCCTTTGCAGGTAAGTGAAGGAGATTTAGCAATTTTTCAAAAAAAAGATGCTTATGAAATAGAGTACAATCACGAAAAGTATTTCATTGTTTCACAAGCGGCGATTTTGCTTTTAATTCGAGATGAACTAAATGAGTACTAAAGCAACGACAAATTAGTTGAGCTTAACCATTTTCTCAACCGCATTCAATAACGTATCGTTTTTTATCAACGCATTAATTTTTTTAATGTCATCATAAAGAAGTCTGTCGTCCATCAATGGCTTAACAACTTTTCTGATTTCACGGTAGGCTGCCGAAGTTCCTCTTCCAGGTTTTAGCGGCTTCAGAAACTCTACTCCTTGAGCCGCCGCCATTAATTCGATTGACAAAACATTTTCCAGATTCTGTAAAATACGATAACACTTTTGCGCCGCAATTGAACCCATCGAATTATGATCTTCTTGATTTGCCGATGTTGGAATTGAATCCACGCTTGCCGGATGAGCCAGAACTTTATTTTCGGAAACTAAACTTGCCGCTGTGTATTGGGCAATCATCATTCCTGAATTAATTCCTCCTTTTTTTGTAAGAAAGCGTGGCAGACCTTGACTTAAAGCGCCGTTTACAAGCCGCTCGGTTCTTCGCTCGGAAACGTTTGCAAGTTCAGAAAGTGCGATTGCTAAAAAATCCATCGCCAACGCCATCGGCTGACCATGAAAATTTCCTCCTTCAATATGTTCTTTTGTTTCAGGAAAAATCAAAGGATTGTCGTTCGCGGAATTAATTTCAATAGTTACACGAGAATAAACATAATCAATTGCATCTTTTGAAGCGCCATGAATTTGCGGAACACACCGGATTGAGTAAGCATCTTGAACGCGCACATCATTCTTTAAATGCGAAGTTCTAATTTCACTTCCTTCTATCAACGAAAGAATATTTTCGGCAGTTTCAAGTTGCCCTTTGTATGGTCTTAGTTGATGGAGTTTTTTATCAAACGCTTTATCAGTAGCGCGCAGCGCTTCATGCGAAAGCGCAGCGGCAATATCGGCAATCTTTTTTAGTGTAATGGCTTTTGCCGAAAGATAGGAAGCAAAAGAAGTCATCATCTGTGTTCCGTTGATTAACGCCAAGCCTTCTTTTGCTTGCAGTTTTACCGGCTTCAATCTAGATTTAATCAATGCTGATTTTGCCGAAATTATTTTTGATTTTGCGTCAGTTCCATCAACACAATTCTTAATTATCTGAACTTTCCCTTTTCCAATCATGGCAAGAACTAAATGTGAAAGCTGAACCAAATCTCCGCTTGAACCGACAGAACCTTGCGATGGAACAACAGGAATAATATTGTTGTTTATCATGCCAATTAACAGTTGAACTGTTGAAGGACGAATACCGGAATAACCTTTTGCAAGCGCGTTTACACGAAGCAGCATCATAATTTTTACGATAAACGATGGAAGCGGTTCGCCGCAGCCAACCGCGTGGCTAAGAATTAAATTTTCCTGTAATCGTTCAAGGTCGTTATGAGAAATATTTACATTGCTGAACTCGCCAAAACCGGTTGTTACCCCGTAAATAATAGCATCTTTTGAGACCCACTCTTCAACTATTTTCCTTGAACGGGTCATCTTTTTTAGTGCGGAATCTTTTAACTTTACTTTTAGATTCTGCGTAACAAATCTTTCGATATCGTTTATGGAAAGTGAATTTCCGTCAAGCGTAAGAATTTTTTCAGCCATTAATCATCTTCCTAATTTTGTTTGAGTTTTCTTTTGTCGCTCGGTAGGTAATGCTTACAAATTTTTGTGTGTATTTTATTGAAAGAACTTCGGCAAGCGAGTGAATCAGTGAAATTATTTTTGCTTCTGAGATTTTTATCTTTACCGACTCTTCAACATGTGAAATGGTAAAACTCTCTTTTACCATTTCAAGCAATGAAGAAATATTTATTCCTCTTTCAGCAGAAATGATAACGGAATGTTCATAAACGTTTTTTAACTCGCCCAAAATTGAGCGATCATGCAGCAGGTCAACTTTATTAAACACTTTAATTTGCTGTTTCTTTTCGCAATGAAGTTCTTTCAAAGTTTGATCCACAACTTGAATATGATCTTTAAAATAAGGATGAGAAAGATCAACTACATGCAAGATTAAATCCGCCTGATCAACTTCATTCAAAGTGCTTTTAAATGATGCAATTAAATGAGCCGGAAGTTTGCGGATAAACCCAACGGTATCGCTGAGTAAAATTTTATTCGTTTTATCTAACTCAAATAATTTTGTAGTGGAATCAAGCGTGGCAAAAAGTTTATCTTCCGCCAACACTTCCGAGCTCGTAACTAAATTGAACAATGTTGATTTCCCGGCGTTTGTGTAGCCTACAAGCGAAACGCGGAAGAAATCTTTTCTCTGCTGGGTTTGCGTTTTTTTCTGCGATTCAATTTTACCAAGTTTTTCTTTTAACGCACTTATACGAGTGCGGATAATTCGGCGGTCAGTTTCAATTTGCGTTTCACCGGGACCTTTGGTGCCGATACCTCCAAACTGTTTTGAAAGATGCGTCCAAGCGCGGGTTAACCGCGGAAGTAAATACTGAAGCTGCGCCAATTCAACTTGAGTTTTTGCCTCTTTAGTTTTCGCATGTGAAGCAAAAATATCAAGGATCAATCCGCTCCGGTCAATAATTTTTTTGGAAAGCGCTTTTTCGAGGTTTCTCGCTTGCATCGGAGAGAGATCATCGTTAAAGATTATGATATCAATATCATTTAAGTCGGCAAGTTGAGCTAACTCATCAGCTTTTCCTTTGCCAAGATAAAGCGCCCGGTCTGGCAAAATTCTATCTTGCGAAACTTTCATAATTGTTTCAGCTCCGGCGGTTGCGGCAAGTTCTTCCAACTCCTGGAGTTGTTCAATTAGAATATCTCTCGTTATATCTTTAGTGCGTAAACCGACTAAAATAGCGCGTTCAGTAGTTTGTCTGGGGATATCAAACATGTTTGAGTTCAAGCTTGTAAAATTCTTCATTCCTTCCGCGTCGGCGGATGTTAATTCGTAATTATTAAAGTACTGAACGAAAAAATAGAGAATCGGTTAGCTGTATCCAAAAGAAAGAATAATTTATTCGCTTTTTGAAATTGATTATATTGCGTTAGAAAATTAATAATCACGAAGTAAAATAAATGGAAAATACTTTTCCGGTAACCGTTGTTGAAAAAATAGGAAATAAATCGCTTGCTATTTTACAAGAAGTAGGGGAAGTCTCGCAACTTTTCTTCGGGATACTAAAAAGTTTTTCAAGAGTAATTAAAAGCAGAAAACTCATTCTCTTTCAGATGGAGCATATCGGAGTAAATTCACTTCCGTTAGTTTCCATTGTAGCGGTTTTTACCGGCGCTGTTGCTGCTTGGCAGGCAGCATATCAACTAAAAGGAATTGCTCCGTTATCTTTTCTTGGCGCCGCAACAAGCCGTGCAATAATTACAGAACTTGGTCCTGTGCTAACGGGTATTATTATCGCCGGTCGAGTAGGAGCTTCAATTTCCGCAGAATTGGGAACTATGAAAGTAACCGAGCAAATTGATGCGCTTGAAAGCATGGCAATAAGTCCGGTTCGCTATTTAGCAATGCCGCGGTTTCTTGCTTCAATAATAATGATGCCGCTGATTGTAATCTTTGCAAATTTTATTGCGGTTATCGGAGCGTATTTCGTTTCAAATTTTTTTATGAATGTTTCTTCGGCAGTTTTTTTTGGCTCGGTTAAAAGATATTTTCTCATATCTGATTTTATCTACGGATTAGTAAAAACTATTTTCTTCGGCGGAGCTACTTCGCTGTTGGGATGCCACATCGGGTTGCGCACCGAAGGAGGCGCTGAAGGCGTAGGGCTTTCAACTATCCGCGCATTTGTGCTTTCCGCCGCTTCAATACTTGTTCTTGATTATGTTTTGTGGATGCTGTTTGTTTAACGTACAAGCAACGAGCAAGTAAGAATTCTTTTAACTTCAACTATCCACTAACAACAATCAACCAAAAATTTTATTTTTCTTCCTTCAAAAAGATTTTTGTAATTTTCATCTATGAAAAATGAACTTTTAATATGTTCGCAAACCTCACAAATTATTAAGGACTTACCATGAAAATCACCAAACAAGAAGCGCTTGATTACCATAGCTTCGGTAGAAAAGGAAAGATAGAAGTTGTTTCTTCCAAGCCCTGCCAAACACAGCGCGACCTCTCTTTAGCTTACACACCGGGAGTTGCAGACCCGTGTTTAGACATAGAAAAAAATCCTGAACTTGCTTATGAATACACCGCAAAAGGAAATTTGGTAGCTGTTGTTAGTAACGGAACCGCCGTACTTGGGTTAGGCAATATCGGCGCGTTAGCCGGAAAGCCTGTGATGGAAGGAAAAGGAGTACTCTTTAAAAGATTTGCAGATATTGATGTTTTCGATATCGAACTCGATACGTTGGACCCGAAAGAAGTAGTCCGCACAGTACAAGTTCTTGAACCAACATTCGGCGGAATTAATCTTGAAGACATTAAAGCGCCGGAATGTTTTTACATTGAAGAAGAACTCAAAAAAACGATGAAAATTCCCGTCTTCCACGATGATCAACACGGAACCGCAATCATTAGCGGAGCCGCTCTGTTAAACGCATGCGAAATGGCAAAAAAAGATCTTTCAAAAATTAAAATTACGTTTAACGGCGCGGGAGCTTCTGCAAATGCCTGCGCGAATCTTTATGTTAAATTAGGCGTTACCAAAGAAAATATTACGATGTGCGATAGTAAAGGCGTTATTTACAAGGGACGCACCGAAGGAATGAATGAATTTAAAAAGGTTTATGCTTCAGATACAAAAGCCAGAACTTTAGCAGAAGCTATTAAAGGCGCTGATGTTTTTGTTGGGCTTTCTGTCGCTGATTGCGTTACAAAAGAAATGGTTCGCTCAATGGCAGACAATCCTGTTGTTTTCGCGCTCGCGAATCCAAAATCTGAAATCAGTTATGAAGACGCTAAAGCAGCCCGCCAAGATGTAATTATTGCAACCGGTAGATCAGATTATCCGAATCAAGTAAATAATGTTCTCGGATTTCCGTTTATTTTCCGTGGCGCATTAGATGTTCGTGCAACGGGAATAAATGATGAGATGAAACTTGCCGCTTCAAAAGCCTTAGCAGAATTAGCAAGAGAAGAAGTTCCTGATGTTGTCTTGCGTGCTTATGGCGGCGTTCCTATTGCCTTTGGCAGAGAATACATCATTCCAAAACCATTTGACCCACGCGTGCTTACTTGCGTAGCCCCAGCAGTTGCAAAAGCTGCTATTGAAACCGGTGTAGCCCAAAAACCAATCACTGATTGGGACGCATACAAAGAACAGCTTCGCGAACGTCAAGGGTTATCGAAAGAAATAATTAGAAGAACAATTGAAAAAGCGAAATCAAAACCGAGAAGGATTGTTTTCCCTGAAGGAAACGAAGTTAAGATATTAAAAGCCGCTCAAACTTTAGTTGAAGAGAAAATCGCCGAACCAATTCTACTCGGGAATAAAAAAGAAATCAATTCCGTGATAGAAACATTTCACATTGATAGCGAAGGATTCACTATTATTGATCCCGCCGAATATGAAAAAATTGAAATCTATGCAGAAGAATATTACAAACTGCGTCAACGCCGTGGAGTTTCTAAGCATACCGCGGAAAAAATTATCCGGCAAGGAAATCACTTTGGCGCAATGATGGTTCGCATGGGAGATGCCGATGGCATGATTTCGGGACTTACAACCTCATACCCCAAAACCATTAAACCGGCTTTAGAAATTATACACACCGCGGAAGGCGTGCAGCGAGTCTCCGGTATGTACATTGTGCTGGCGCAAAAAGAAGTTTACTTCTTTGCCGATACAACAGTAAACGTTGATCCCACAGCGGAAGAATTGGTTGAAATCGCTTACCTCTCGGCAAAAACTGCTGAAAGGTTTAATATGGTTCCACAAATCGCGATGTTGTCGTTCAGTAATTTTGGCTCAGCTCCTTATCCGCAATCTAATAAAGTAAGAGAAGCGGTAGAGATGATGAAAAAGAAATATCCTGATTTAAGAGTTGACGGAGAAATGCAAGTTGATGCCGCTGTTGTTCCGGAAGAATTGCATGAATATTTCCCGTTCTCGAATTTAAAAGGAAGAGCGAATGTGCTTATCTTCCCTAATCTTGATGCCGGAAATATTGCATATAAACTTTTATGGAGAATCGGCGGCGCTGAAGTTATCGGACCGATCATTATGGGATTGAGCAAACCGGTTCACGTTCTGCAAAAAGGGGCTGAAATTGAACACATTGTTGATATGGCTGCTATTGCTGTCGTTGAAGCAAATGAAAGAATGATGTGAAGTAAACCGTTGTAATCAGCGGCTGCTAAAAGTAAATAATAAATTAAAAAACCTCCGGCGAGTTTAACAGCCGGAGGTTTTTTTTACTTGCAAGCTATCTACGTTTGTTCTGCCGGAAGCTGAATAATAAATTTTGTACCCTCATTTACTTTACTTTCCACTCTGATAGAACCGTGATGTTTGTCAATAAATTCTTTACAGAGAAGAAGACCAAGCCCCGTGCCTTTTTCCCCTTTTGTTCCTTTCGTAGTTTTTGATTTATCAATTCTAAAAAGATTTTGTTGTACGCTTTCAGGCATACCTACGCCGTTATCGGAAATCACTATTTCAATTATCTTTTCTTTTGCTTCGGCAGAAACTTTGATAATTCCTTCTTCTTCGTTTGAAAATTTTATGCTGTTTGAAATGAGATTGCGAATTACCGTTTTGAGCATTTCATTATCGGCTGAAAGATTAACCGTATCAGAAATTTCCGAAAGTATTTTGATATGTTTGTTATTTGCCGTTGGGCTAAGCAGTTCAACAGTTTCATCAACAAGTTCTTTAAGATTATACTCTTTGGGATTAAACTCCATACGCCCAGTATTTGTACGCGCCCAAAGCAATAAATTTTCAAGTAATTGGTAACTTTGTTTTGAAGCCGAAGAGATATGTTCGATAAAATGAATTTTTTCTGCTTCCGAAAGAGAACGGAAATCTTCCAGCAGAATATCCGTTAACCCAAAGATGGTATTGAACGGAGCGCGAAGGTCATGCGCGATGACGCGAAAAAAAGTATCTTTCATTGCGTGCAGTTCCCGCAGTTCAAGATTTATTTTTTTTAATTGTTTGTTCCGAATAACAAAGACAAAGGCAAGAACAAGAATCAAGAGCGTTATACTAAACAAAAAATATTTCTGATTTTTTTCTCCCTGAACATTCTGCATTAAAATTCTATTCTCACGTTCTTTCTTTTCAGTTTGATAAAGAGCTTCGATACTTATAAGCGTTTCAAAGTTTTTCGCCTCGTTGAGAGAATCTTTTATAGCATGATATTGTTTTAGAAAAACAAGAGACGTGTCATATTGTTTAATGAATTCATAATATTCAGCCATAGCAACATAAGAGTCGCTTATCAATTTTGGCGAGTTTATTTTTCGAGCTTTAGCAAGAGCAGTTTGAAGAAGAGGAAACCCAACTTCGGGGTTATCGCTCTTTGTGTAAGCGATGCCAAGGTGTTGATAGGTAGCAATCAGTTCTTCTTGGTAATTTAGGTCTCTAAAATTTCTTAAAGCTTTTGCATAGTATAGGATTGCATTGGAGTACTTTTTATTAATCGAATAAATATCGGCGATTCCTTTCCAACAGTCGCCAAGCCCCCGTTTATCATTTTTACGCAAATAAATTTTTTCCAAATTACTGTACGCTTGAAGAGATTCTTCATATTTGCCCATTAAAAGATACGCACCGGCGATATAGTCTAACGTTCGAGCTTTTTCATTTTCTTTGTTCTGCATCTCGCGAATGTTGAGGGCATACCTATAATAAGTAAGCGCCTTTTCATAATCTTTTTGAAGAGTAAAAACCGTTCCCAAGGAAAGGTTGGTAAAAGCCATTCCGTCTAAATGTTTAATCTTTTCAAAAACTTTCAGAGCGTGGATAATATTTTCAGTTGCAAGTTTAAGGTTGTATCGTTGTCTGTAAATTACGCCGATGTTGTTGTAACTAAACCCTAACTGAACTGAATCTTTTGTTTCCTCAGAAACTTTTAATGCGCGAAGATGATGCAAGAGCGCTTGGTTGTAATCGCCTAAATTTCGTTGAATTACTCCGATTAAATTTTCTGATTCCGCTGTGTAATGGGTGTTAGCATTTTTTTGCGCAAGACTGAGTGAATATTCCGCAAGTTTTAACGCAAGCACAGGATCGTTTCCGCGTATGCTGAGGCAGTATCCATTTATGATTTTAATTTGTGCCGGAGCGTCCATTTTTTTTATACTACTCAAAAGACTATCAAATTGCCTTTGCGGCAAAACAGTAAAAGTTACGCATAAAGAAAGGAGAAAAAAATAAAAAGGCTTTTTCATAAAAATTAGTAGTTTATTTCAAACGGTTTCAAAAAATTAACGAATTATCCATAAAGATTTTTGTGGGTTTGAAAGATATTGGCATCCGGTTTCGGTAACAACAATTTCTTCTTCCATTGTAACTATTCCGTGTCCGGCAACAGTTAAACGAGGTTCAATGGTATAAACTTGATCTTTTTCAATTGGAATAAAGGGAAGATTACCGTAACGTTCCCAACGCGGAAAGAAACCGCTTCCACCATCGTGAGCCGTTCTGCCAACTTGATGCCCGAGTCCGTGCAAATATTCTTCATAACCATTTTGCGTAATAAAATTTCTTGAAGCATCATCAATATCGCAGCCATGCACTCCAGGTTTTACAAGTATTGCCGCTTGATTTATTGATTCGCACAAAACATCAAAGCCGCGCTGAACTTCCGAAGGGGCGGCAGTTTCATTTTCTTTTGCGATGTACCAAGTTCTTTGCATATCAGAACAGAAACCATTTATCTTTACGCCAAAATCTATATTGAGGATATGTCCCCGTTCAATTAATCTATCAGTTGGACCGGAATGAGCGCCGGCTGTATCTGGTCCGGTAAAAACGGCGGGGCAATGGTCTTCGTCCCAAGCCAACTCAAAACCGCGTGCAGTAACTTTTGATTTAATAAAATCAGCAACATCTTTTTCAGATTTTCCAGGCTGTAAAAATTCTGTTACCTCATCAAAAATTCTTTCTGTCTCGCGGACACAAACTTTCATCAGTCCAATTTCGGAGGCAGACTTTCTTCCGCGAAGCGCTGCAATGATTTCTTCCGAAGAGATGAAACGGGTTAAGAATGGCGTGTCCTTTAAATGTTCGGAAAGCGAAAGAAACATCCCGTGTGTTAGTCCGTCTGCAAGGTTTGCGTGAAGCGAATAATTCACCGCAATTTTTTGCGGATCATATTTCTGCAAATATTCAAGCAGCGGTTCTTTTACCGATTGCACATATCCGATAACATTTTTATACGTTCCGACAGTTTTCATATTCGGCACATCGAGCGAGCCGAGAATTGCGGTGGTGTCTCCGTTCTTATTAATAATAAAAGCAGATTGCCACGTGCAATTTGTGCCGACCACAAGTTCCAACGAAGGATCGCGCATGGTAGCGCTTTCTCGAACAAAAATCAGCCACGCATCTATGTTCTTTTCATTTAAAATTTGTACAGCCTGTTTTATTTTTTCATGTACAAGTTGATTCTTCATGGACATTCCTTTAAATAGTGTTCTATCGGTTAGACAAAGTTAGAGATTTGATACAGCACCCGCAAGGAAATTTTTTGAAAGTGAAAATTTTTCATTAATTTCAGCTATGGAAAAGTATCTCTTCATAAAAGAAATTGTCGTCATCCTTTCGGTTGCTATTCCTATCATTTTTCTTTTTAAGAAATTGAAAATGCCAAGCATTATTGGATTTCTTATTGCAGGAGTGATTATTGGTCCGTACGGGTTAAAACTTATTTCTTCTTCCGAACAAATTGAAATTATGGCGGAAATTGGCGTTATCCTTTTGATGTTTACCATCGGGTTGGAATTTTCACTTAGAGAATTAGTGAAGATGAAGAAACTTTTTCTTTATGCCGGAACCGCGCAAGTTGGGGGTACGGTTATCGCCGTGGCTTTTCTTTTTTCAATTATGGGAGTCAGCCTACAGCAAGCAATTTTTTTCGGGATGCTGATCAGTCTTTCGAGTACGGCAATCGTGTTAAAAATTCTTGTTGATAAAAACGAGCTTGATGCGCCGCAAGGGAAAATAGCGGTTGCCATTTTAATTTTTCAGGATCTCATTATTGTTCCGATGATGATTATGCTTCCCATTCTTGGCTCCAAAGAACAGCTTTCAATTTTAGAAATAATCTGGAAACTTTTCTTCGCTTTCGGAGCAGTTTCGATTATACTTTTCTTAGCAAGATTTTTCATACCGAAAATACTTTTTCAAATCGCAAATCTGCGCATCCGTGAAGTGTTCACCATCGGCATTCTGCTTTTGATTTTAGGTACTGCGTATCTTACGGAATCAATCGGACTTTCATTCAGCATTGGCGCTTTTATCGCGGGAATTATTCTTGCCGAATCAGATTTCAATCACGAGATAATTGCCGAGATTCTTCCCTTCAAAGATGCTTTTAACAGTCTGTTTTTTATTTCCATTGGTTTGCTGTTGAACATTTCATTTTTACTTTCTTTCCCAGTACAGTTGACCGGATTAGTAATAGGAATCATCATAATAAAATCAACCATCATTATAGTGATAGTAATGTGGCTGAAATTCCCTTCACGAATAGCGGTGATTACAGGGGTTAGTTTAGCGCAAATAGGAGAATTTTCTTTTGTGCTTGCCAAGTCGGGTGCAAAGTCCGGATTGATCGATGGGGAATATTTTAATGCGTTTCTCGCCGCTTCAATTTTTACCATGATCCTTACACCGATTTTAATTTCCGCAACGCCGGTTCTACTTTCTAAATTACATTTTAAAGAGAAGGAAACAGAAATTGCTCTGGGGAAATTAAAAATGAAAAATCATGTTATTATTGTCGGTTTCGGCTTGAACGGAAAAAATCTCGCAAAGGTTTTAAAAGAAACTGGTATTTCTTATGTTATTATCGAATTAAATCCCGAAACAGTTGCTCTGTGTAAAGAGAGAGGACAAAATATTTTATATGGGGATGTAACGAAGCGTGAAATTTTAGCAGCTGCTAATATTAGCGAAGCCAATATAATTGTCTTTGCAATTTCAGCGCCGGAATCTACCAAAATTGCATTGCGCCTTGCAAAACAAATGAATCCCAAAATTTTTGCAATTGTTCGCACACGATATATCAGCGAAATAGACGAATTGAAAAAGTTTGGTGCGGATGAAGTGATACCGGAGGAATTTGAAACATCACTCCAAATTTTTAATAAAGTATTGGTGAAATATCACATTCCCTTAAATGTAATTATGAAGCAAGTTTCAATTCTGAGGGGCGAATCGTATCAATTTTTACGGAAAGAGAAAGAAGAAAAACATCTGCTTGATCATATCGAAGAAATTCTTGCTCAAGGACTGACGGAAACTTTTTATGTGAGCAAAGAAAACACAATTGTGGGAAAATCACTTAAAGAAATTGATTTACGTGCTAAAGTGGACGTTACTATCATTGCTGTTGTGCGGGGTGGTAAGACCATCACCAATCCATCCGGTAGCGCAACCTTGTTGGCGGGCGATACGCTTGTTCTAACCGGTACGCATGCAGCCGTTGACCGTGCAATTAGTATGCTGAGCAATTATTTCTAAAAATATTTTAGCGCTCTTTCTCGGAACGACTTTTCTTTTCACAAAGCTCGGTCAACACCCCAAAAGTAGATTTAGGATGAATGAAAGCGATGTTCATTTCTTCGGCGCCTTTACGCGGCTGCTTGTCAATCAATTCAACGCCGTTGTTTTCCAGTTCACGCAAATGCGCATCCAAGCCGTTTACAGCAAAGGCGATATGATGAATGCCTTCTCCTTTTTTCTCAATAAATTTTGCTATCGGACTCTCCGCAGAAGTTGCTTCGAGTAATTCCAGCTTTGTTTCTCCAACCATAAAAAATGCGGTCTTCACTTTTTGATCTTCGACTTCCTCGATGGCGTAGCATTTCAATCCGAGATTATTTTCATAATAGGCGATTGCATCATCAAGATTTTTTACAGCTATCCCGATGTGTTCGATTTTGTTTATTGCATTCATTCCTAATTCCTCATTCCTAATTCCTAATTAAATTACTACAGTTTCTTTATACTCACCGAAAACTTCTCGCAGCGTGTTCGAAATTTCTCCAACGCTTGCGTAAACACGAACGGCTTCCAAGATAAACGGCATAAGATTAGCATCGCTTTGAGCCGCTGTTTTCAAAGCCGAAAGGGAAGCTGTAACATTATCATTGTTTCTTTCAGTGCGTACCGTATTCAAAAACTTTATCTGTTCAGCTTGCACGTTTGCATTTAATTTTAATAGATTTCTTGGCGCTTCTTCTTTGGTTTGAAATTTATTTTGCCCGACGATAATTCTTTTACCGGATTCAATTTCTTTTTCAAATTGATAAGCAGCGTTTTGAATTTCGCTTTGCTGATACCCATTTTCAATTGCCTGCACAGCTCCTCCAAGATCATCAATTTTTTGAATGTACTCTGCAGCTTTCATTTCAATTTGACTCGTCATCGCTTCAACATAATAAGAACCGGCAAGTGGATCAATCGTGTTTGTAATGCCGCTTTCGTGGGCAACAATTTGCTGTGTGCGAAGTGCAACGCGGACAGATTCTTCAGTCGGCAG
>Ga0172371_10005141_pt1 | contig 19508 bp, 26 predicted proteins | sample Lak12m_FD_114543 | JGI IMG/M metagenome (GOLD analysis project Ga0172371, IMG submission 114543) | Freshwater microbial communities from Kabuno Bay, South-Kivu, Congo - kab_022012_12m | ecosystem: Environmental > Aquatic > Freshwater > Lake | place: Democratic Republic of the Congo: South-Kivu... | reverse complement strand
GGCTTTATTCAAAGTCCAACGGGAGTACCATAGATGGTTGACTGGTATCATTTCACACCGAGGGATTTTGAATATGACTTTGAACGAGACGAACTTGCTGCACATCGAGTCAAATTTTAGGAGACCGTAGAATGCTTTTTCTTGAGCTTCGAAGTACGGCGAAATAAGTCTTATCGAGATCGGTATATCTGAGACTTTACACATAAAATGGGGCAAAGTAGAAACAAACATGCTATAATTTCAGGCAATTGCCTTATAAGTCAAATGCCTGAAAACTGGATACTCAAATGATTGCAAATTTTTACCCTCCCTATCTGCGCCATCTCTTCACCAATCGCTTACGCGAGTTAGGTTTTCTACAACACATGACCGAGGACTTGCTAGCGGGCAAGCCGCGCCGCCTGGCTTTGTGGGGCTTGCGCAGGGTCGGCAAGACCCTGGTGATCCAAGAACAAATCGCTCGACTGCACGATCAAGGCGTCGTGCGACCCGTGTACATGGATTTCGAAGATATCTGTACTTCCCCTGAATTGTTCTCGCAGCGTTATATTGGTTTGGTCACTTTCTGGGCGTTAGAAGGTGGGCAGGGAAATGTAGACGCCTACCTGACGGTTGAAAGGCTCTTGGAAACCGTAGCCGGCCGCTCAACCACCGCTTCCCAGGCGGCCGGATCGCTGCTGAGAGAATTATCCCGCACAAAACCAGATCAGGTTCTGTTACTCAAATTAGCCTTTGAGTACCCAGAGAAGCTGGCCCAAGAACTGGATAAAAAGCTGGCGCTGTTCCTGGATGAGTTTACCGAGATCAGTACATTGAGGCATTATCCTCAGGTGCGTGAACCGCTCAAACACTTTCGCGCCGCGCTGGCTGGACAGACCAATGTGTCATACGTTGTCGCTGGTTCAGCCATGACAGCGATGATGAAACTGTTCCAGTCTCCGGAAGCGCCGCTTTTCTTGCAGTTTGAGACTCTGGCTTTGGAGCCTTTTGGTCGGCAGGATGCCGAAGCGTTGATGCGCAAGCTTGACAACGAATATCTGCCGGGTGTTTACGCGGAAATCTACCGTTATACGGCAGGATTTCCTTTCTACATCATGGCTCTGATGCAGCAATTGAATCAGCTGGAACAAGGTGGTGAGACGATTACCGCCGACTCAGTACGATATGCTTTCTTGTTGGAAACGCTCTGGCGCGGTGGGCAGATTTACAATTACTGCCGCTATCTCTACGACCTTTCGTTGCACCGCGCCCGTGGTTACGGCATGCTCAAGGCAATCTTGCAATTCCTGGCCGAGGAGCAAGGCGGCGAGCCTGTGCGGTTCTCCCTTACAAAAATTGCCCACGCCCTGCGGAAATCGCCCAGTGCAATCCGTGAGTATCTGCGCTGTCTGAGCGAGGTAGATCTGATCGAAGAACGCGACCGCGCGTACCAATTTCGTGATCCGGTTTTACGCTTCTGGGTTGCCTACACCAGCAAAGGGATTGAGATGGATGCTTTTCCACGCCGTGAAGATTTGGCCGGGCTGGTATCCGATCTTGAAGAACGCTTCCAGCGCACTGCTGGAGAATTGGGCCGTGCAAAAGAAGCAGAAGTGCGCGAGTTGATGAGGCGCTTTCAAGGTCAGGTAGTTCCAGCCGCCTTGTTTGGTATAACTGGCGACCGGGCTGGCAATCTGAATTTACCGTTTGTACATTCTGTCGAGGGTTATCTTTCGCCCGATGGGCAGATCGAATTAGATGCACTGGCAGAAGTAACACCCGATGCTAACCGGTCAGCAGGCGGATGGTGGGCGGTGTCCATCAAATGGCGCAGCAAACGCGCCGGCCGCAAAGAACTGGAACAATTAGCAAAACACGCAGTGAAATTGGATGCGCACGGTTGGATGGTCGCTCGCGATGGCTTTACGCCGGATGCAGTTCACTATGCTCACCAAGCAGGTCTCTTGATTTCAACAGGCGATGATTTGGCTGAACTTGCCAGATTATTGAAGAAGTAAAGCGCCGCAAATGCACTAAGGCGGGGAGTAGCTGAAGTATTCCTCAATACTCAGGCGCAAATATCGCTGATCTGATTCTGCAGGGTAGGGGGATCAGAAAAACGACATCTAGCACCAGGAACTGTTGTTCACCTAAATTCTGAGCCAAACAAACTGATGTGACGTTCTCCGTCGTCTAAAGGTGACAGTCCCCGCTGCTAAATTTTTATGGCAAATTTGCTATTTAAGCCAAACCAGAAGGGGTAAATTCTGCAGGAGTGAGACATGACCCGCAAAGCCGTCTTTTGTGTTGAGCGATATGTCGAAGACGAAAACGGTAATTACACTCAGACTGATTTAGCGGCTATTTGTTCAACCAAAGAAAAAGCGGAAAAATACCGCAGGAAATGCAAGCGACCGTGGAACACGGACAAGCATACTCAGCCTTTTATCGTTGAAATCATATTAGACGAATATCTGGTTGATGACGCCTGGGACGACAATATTGGTAATTGGAAAGATGATGACTGGAACGATTGGGAGGAAGACGCTGCGGCTGAGTTTGATGATTACTCCAGCATCAATATTTATGAGAATGTGTAACTATGCCAACCGTACAACTTCTGAGAATCAAAGAGGCATTCACCCTGCCTGCCGTCCGTCCCATCTTGACAGAACGCTTCGTTTATTGTACAGTAATATTGTACATAAAGGAGACGTATGACCATTCACACCACTTACACCCAGGCGCGCGCCAACCTGTCCAGTTTACTGGACGCAGCCGTAGACGACCGCGAGATCATCATCATCCAACGCCAAAGCGGCAAACGAGCGGCTTTGATCGATGCTGACGAGTTGGAAAGCCTGTTAGAAACTGCCTACTTGCTTGGCTCGCCCAAAAATGCCGAACGACTTCTTTCTGCGTTAGAACGCTCGCTCAAGAATGAAACCCGGCGACTGAGTCTGGGGGAACTTCGGCAAGAGGTGGGGCTTGACGCGCCAAAATCGTGAAGCCTGCTTCGACCAAAATTTTCTAGAAGACCTGCGCTTTTGGGTAGAGACAGACCGTAAAGTCGCCCTACGACTACTCGATTTGGTGGTAGCCGTTTTACGCGACCCGCATGCCGGGATCGGTAAACCAGAGCCTTTGAAGCGCATCTCACCGGGGGTCTGGTCTCGCCGGTTAACTCAACGGGATCGCCTGGTGTACCGTGTCCTGGATGACCGGATTGACTTTTTGCAGGCCCGTTTCCACTACTAATGCATGAGCGCGAATAAACTGATCGAAGTCGCCTGCCCCTCAAAGCCATTAACGCCGAATCGTCGGCCAATACCGAGCGCCAGCGATTATTCCAGACCATCAAAAATGAGACTGTTTTAGATAAAGCCCGCTTCAGCCGCGTAACCTTCCTTGTGGGAAAAGATAAAGAGCAAAACGTGTTCGCTGTTTTCAGACCCAAGAAGTGGCTGCAACATCTCTTTCACCAACATAGTTGGTTATTAAACCAACTATGTTGGTATTATTGCAGATTCCTGGTCAATTGTCGGAGGCTGCGCCAAAAAGTCCTTGCCAAGATACATAAGAGAGGTATTCGATGTCAAAAACTCTTGCCAGCCAGCTTGACTTGTTCACAAATACGAACACAGAAAAAGAAACGTTCGCGCCCGCCAATGCGCCAGAAGAAACAGAAAATATGATAACTATCGGTGTTGTGGATTTACAAGAAGTCTCAAAACCACGGTTGCCAGAAAGCAAGGTCAATAACCTGGAATATGAGCTGTCTTGTTTCTGCGGAACAGAGGAATACCACCGCTGGAATAGTATATTCCGCAGGCATGTTCTCACAGATGGAGTCAAGTATCTGGCCGATCAGACCGGCGCGTATTGGCTGATGGATTTGATTGCTTCTTACCAATGCGAGTCGCGCATGCGCCGGAACACATTTCAGTGTTGGACGCTAAAAGTGGATTTGAAAACGCAGAAAGCAGTTGTCGCTTGCGATAACGGAAATGGGAAAATCCTGGCCGAGCAAAAAATCGAATACACCGATTTCCCATTAGAAGAGATCAAACTCTACATGATTGATGACGGCGGCCAATATGCGGTTATTCTGCTGCCCAATGAATACTAGGAGACAATATGAGTATCCATGAATTTCATGATGCAGAAGTTGTTTTACAAGCGAATTGTTATAGCAGGCTTGCATATTACTTTTTTGATCTTGGATTTGCTATTCACATTCACACAATGGATGGTATTGGCGAAAGCTCAATCAGTTTTGATACCAAAGAGGCTTTGATCGAAGCTGCAATAGCAGATCTTGCTAATGATGAATACGAAATAGAAAAAGGGGAAATCCCATGCGAATCAACTCAATCTCTCGTTCTGAGTTCTGGCTAACTTTAACCGGGGTATTGGTATAATAATTTCAGCAGGATTCCTTCATTGCTCGATCAGGAAACAACTACGAAAGAATTGGTCATGTTAGAGACAAACGCGCTTCAGGGATCTGTAAACTCAAGTCGAGCAGATATTCGCTTGCAAACGGCCCAGATTACGCCTGAACTGATTGCATACATTGTCGCGAAGATCGTACAGGAGATAGCGCCACAGCAAATCATATTGTTTGGCTCGTACGCACGCCATGAGGCAACCGAACAAAGCGACTTAGACCTTTTGATCGTTCATGATAGCGCAGATTCGAATCGAGCTGTACGGAGACACATTGATACCCTGCTCTGGGGGCGACAATTTGGAATTGATCTGATAGTCAGGAAACCCGCCGAAATCCGAGAAAATCTTGCTGACGGCAACCCGTTCTACACTCATCATATATTCAAGGATGGGCAAGTGTTATATGAGCGGCCGACCTAAGCGTCCAATGGACACACCGAGAGAATGGCTGCTTTTCGAAAGATCATACTCGTCTTTCAGGTCGTAATCATCTGGCTTCTTGATAGAAGGTTTCTTCATTCTTAGTTGCCTTTCTTTCGGAGGAGCTTAACCCAAATTCTGCAACGCTCTCCTTGGGAATGGATTTTATTGTGGGTGCACCACGGTTAAACCCAGGTGCTTTTCAAACCCGTCAAAATCAGAATCGCGGTGCAGCAAAGTATGATTCTCGGCAATACAAAAGGTTGCAATGAGGCAATCAATGGTTTTTCGGACCGTAATGCCTTTTTTGCGCAATGTGCGATAATTTTGAGCGCTTTGCCGGGCGATCTGCATATTTAACATCCCGGTTTGCTCAAATTGGGAAAGTGCGGCTTGCGCCAGTTGAAAATCTTTGTCCTCGCGAAAACCTTGCAGGGTTTCGGCAAGGATCAAATCTCCCACCAGGATCAACTCTTCCGTAATGGCGCGGTCGAGATAATCCGTTTCGGGATTGATCTGCCCGTTGAAATAATCCACCCAGACGGTGGTATCAACCACCAGCATGGGTACGCCCCTGCCTTTGTTCTGCCAGGTCGCCTTCCCAGTGCAGTTTACCGCGCAATTTGCGTACTGCGGTCTGCTCTTGCAAACGCACCAGGGTGCGTAAAGCAACATGGATCACTTCGCGCTTGGTGCGGATGCCGGTTAATTGCTGGGCGCGGTTCACAAGGGCATCATCTAATACAATATTGGTTCGCATGGCTCACTCCTTGATAACTATATTCCAGTGTGTATATTTTACCATAATAATGTGTATAGCACAGACAAACCAGAAATACAGCAGTCGCGCAAGCAGGTTTCATCCCTGAACTTTTCCTCATCCTCAGCGTGGCCGAGCAGGTCTCGCAGGGTGGAGTCCGCCTGGGGATTGAGTCAAAAATAAAACAGCTTTCTCTTGAGTTGACGTAAAATAAAAACAGCGGTAATCACGAAAGGGTCTCATGAATACCTGTGGAGGCGCATGGGTACGAATAAGCATTTCGGCTATGCAGCGCGCGTTGATGCAAACCAAGAGCAAATTGTTTCCGAACTCAGAAAACTGGACTTTGACGTAGATATCGTCAGCCGGTTGAAGGGCTTATACGATATTGTTGTGTCTGGGCCAAAGTTTATTGACCCCGGCGGTCTCGCTGCCAGATTGCCCTCAACCGCATGCTCGCTGCGCGTCGAGATCAAGAACGGGGATAGGGGGCTAAACAAAAGCGAGCAGGAATATCACGGCAAGCAAATCAATCGGGAAACCTTGATCGTCGCCAGGTCTGCCGAGGATGTTCTCCGTTGGTTTGGCTGGCATCCGTCAAAGATCGAGCAGTGCCTCAATATAATCAGGAGCAGTAAAGATGACAGACGAAATTAGCCAAGAGATAAAACTCGCTTCAACGCTTGGGGCAACTCAGAACGATCTACCTGAGTGGCTTTTATCCGATAGGGTAGGGGATGAGAAGAAATTCACAGATTATATGATTGAGGCTTCCACCAGAGAGTATTTGCGCTCAGATAAAAATATAGCGGGAAAATACACGACTGATCCCAGATTCAGGGCCGAGACCGATGCCACCATCAAGCAACTGGTGGTCAGCCGCACAAAAACGATCCGCGACAAAGCCGAGCGCGCGTTTATATACCAGGTTTACGAAGCGCACCAAACAGGCTGGTTCCGCAACCTACCGGCTGGATTTGATACGATTTACGATCTGCTGACAAACATTGTGGAAGGAAGCGCAGAAGGTACAAGCGAAGCTTACAACGTCGGTTTCTTAGCCACCACAGTAGTGCCGATCCTGGAAAAGGCAGGCGTGCCAGCGGAGAAGGTATGGGGCATCCCATTTCTGCCACGCAAGGCAGCGGAAATTGTGCCAGCCATGCGCGCATTACTGAGCTGCCCGGTGTGTGGGGAAAAGAAAATCAACGGCTCTCAGTGCGCCAATGGACATGATATTGAACTGGCTGACCAGAAACTAGAAACGGCGGTTGGTCTAGTCATGATGGTGGGCGATGAAACAAAGTCCATCACGGATATCAAAGCAAAGGTTGCCGAGATAAAAGGAGTAGAAACCAATGCTCCCAGGCAAATCGAATATGGAGAAGTCTATCTATTTCCCTCAGAAGAATGGCTGCTGATCCGCGCGCCATCGGCGACGCATTCAAAGGCTGTGCAAATAGCCCTGAAGAATATCGTCAAGCAGTGGAATGTGACAGACCTCATCATCCTGGCTAAAGACCTGTCAGTGCGCGTTTCCGGAGTGGATTTGCTGAAACCAGCCGAGGAAATAGCGTCAGACGATTACGTAGACCTCGTTTTTTGACGGGCATTTTTCCAATAAAAATTCCCACGCGCGTGGGAATTTTTCGGTAAAAAATTCGGGGTAGTTTTTATCTGCGTCCCCAGCAGATAGCTAACGAAAATAATACACGTTCTCCTTTTAACGGGACAACGTGCCGGGTTGCGTACTCGGGAGGGCATTCCCATCGCTAACCTGACACGCCGCCGAAATTCTTAGAAAGGGACCTCACCCAAATCTTAGCATAACTATTTTTAAAAGTCAATAGGAGGGACGACGTTTACGATACGATTACGTTACGTAAACAAATAATGATTTCGATCATAACACAGGAGTTGCTATGAAATTGACATCTGAACAAATTCCTAACAACGTGATAAAATTCCATTGTTCTGGTTGGGCAAAAACCAGAGCCAATTAGAGAAGGAGATCTCATGGAAAGTACAGATATTGTACCTGTACAACAGGGTGAGTTAATTCCCGTCCAATTTCAGCCAGAATTTAAAGAAATTGAGATCAATACGCTTTTCGCGTCGGAGGGTGGGCGCAAGAACATCCAGGCGTTGTTAACGCTTGGCAACGCACAAATCCCAAAAGGGGCTATTCGGGATCATCCCGGAAAAGGCAAGAGAACCGTAACCTATATTGACCACGCCTGGGCCAAAGACATCATCCGTGACGCGCTGTCTGTGTGGTGGTCGTTTGAAGCTACCAATGGGCGCATCTTGCCGGATGGATCAGCGATCATTGATTGCACCTTTACGCTATTTCACCTGATGAGCAACGGGCAAATTCTGACCCGCAAATTCACCGAGCCAGGCGTCTTCGATAAGCGCAATGAGCAATCCGACGCCATGCGCATCGCCTCTGCCGCCAGTCGCGGCTTTTGCAGGGTGATCGCCACCGCCACCGGCCTGGGCATGGAGTTTTATCGCAAAGAAGATAAGATGACGCCGGAGGACTTTGTCAACATGCTGGTTGCGCATGGGTCAAAGAACGGGCTAAAGCGCGGCGAGATCGAAAAAGCGATTTACACTGCTTATCCCAAACCAGGCGATCTTGAGCCGAATTTCCCCAACGCCTACCGCATGATCTGCGACCTGATTGACGCCAAGAAGGGGATCAAACCCGTCGTATATGGCGTCATCGAGCAAGACGAAACTGAGCCAAAGCCTACAGCCTCGCCAAAGCCTGCTGCGCCGCCAACACCGCAAGAGCTACAACCTCAGCCTGAGCCTCCAGTACAGAATACTCCGCCGGTCGCCGCAGCCCCCATGCCGATCACACTACCTGCAATTAACTCAGGGGAAGATACTCCGATCAACCGGATCAAGTTGGAAGCCAAGAAACGGATCGCCAAGCTTGGGCTGGACAGCAAGAAGGCGTCTGAGGAATTCAACGAGAATCTCAAGAAGCAATTTATCAGCCGGGCGACAAACCAGGCCCGGCCAATGTCCGAAATCATCCAACTGATCAACACAGATCAGGAAGCGTTTATCACCGCCTGGACGATTATGGACGCTCAGTTTGATCCGGAGGTGATCCAGTCGCTGGCGAACAGACCGATCCTGATTGACCCAGAAACGCCGGTCAAGAACTTTGGCGATATCGTCCGCATTCTGAGCGGCCCAGGCCTTGAGTTTACGGTACAACAAGTCAAAGAGATCATGTGGGCCAAATACGGGAAGGACAACTACCAGGAAGCGCTTGCACAAGAATACATGCGTTATATCGCTGGAGAGATAAACGAATGCCACATTATCCCACCAGCTAAGCTCGTCAAATAGGTTTCACCCCATGAGGCCTCCCGAAAGGGAGGCCTCGCGGCATCTCAACACAGAAAGGGCATTGTGAGATCATCCTTTGAGAAACCGTTACATTATCCTCATGTGCAATACGAACACTTGGCGCCGACCGCTGACGCCAGACATTATATACTCCAGCGGAGGATCACTGATGCATTATGCAGTCAGTTTGAGAACGCAGTAACAGAAACAGGTACTCTGGCGCATATATTAAATTTCCTGACCGACTGGATGGGCAAATATCCAGATAAGGCATACGACACCCGTGTGCTGATTTCCCGCCAGGAGAACATCGATCATCGTTGGATTGTGACGATCCATTATGATCGTAAAGGACCTCTATGAAAGCAAATGAGTTATCCAACGCGAAGCTGCTCTATAACGACTCACCGCGCGTATTCTCGCCAAAGCTAGCTGCCAGAATTGGCCTGAATAACGCCATATTCATCCAGCAAATTCACTGGTTGATCATGAGTTCCAAAGAAAAGAAAGACCAGTACAAATGCAAAGATGGGTTATGGTGGGTATATTACACCTTTGACGAGCTGCAAGACTTATATTTCCCTTTCTGGTCTACTCGGACAATCAGACGCATCGCCACACATCTGATGAAAGTGGATGTCTTGTTGATCGAAAAATATGACGAGAAAGATTGGGATCGGCGCAACTGGTATTCCATCAATTACGAGGCGCTCGTCGAATACTCCAATGGATACAAATCCGACGATTCTGGCACCACAGGCAATGATCGAATGGGACAGATTGTCCCTATCGAAGAGGACAAGTTGTCCTCTTCGAATAGGACAGATTGTCCTCCTCAATCGGGACAAATTGTCCCCATCATTAATAGTAATACTAAGACTCCTACTAAGAATACTACTAATACTTTAACCGACAACTCCGTTGTCGATTCCGGTAATGGTTTATCAGCGGAAGAGTCTTATAATGACAAATCGCGCGGAATCACTTATTTAAACACAGATGAAGAAGGGAATCCTCTTGATGAGATGAGAGGTAGTGAGAAGTGGAAAAAGCCAACTTCTTCTCTGTGTGAAGAAGCTTTTCGCGCTACAGGGAGAAAGTCTTTCACAGACAAGCGCGAGAGGTCCATGTGGGTTGGGATTGACAAGGCTTCCGGAGCATGGGACGGTAGGGGCGTAGTCAAATATCCCACTGAGTATATTCTCGACATGATTAAGTGGGCTGAGAGAGAAAACATTGCTTATCAGAACGCCAAACTGACCAGTTCGGTAAAGATCACTTTCTCTAACTTAATCAAAGCGATCAAGAACGAGGAACGCCGCTCTGAATGGGTGTCTCGCCGCCTGAAGCGAGAGGCCAAGGGGGGCGGAATGAATGGTAAACCGCTTACGGATGGAGACATCCAGGGCGATCAGCCAACCCGTTTCAATACGCTCGACGATATATATGGTTAGGAGGGCGTCAATGCAAATTACCAGCAGTAGTGGCTTATCCGATATATCGCGGCTGGCATCGTGGCAGTATTGGCGGAAGCGCACCGACAACTTCGCTACGATCATCCAACAGGTATCCGTGTTTAGGGGTAGGCCGGTACCCCTGTCCTTGATTTCTGGCAACGAGATGATTGCTGCGGCTGGCAAGACGATTTGCCCGCATTGTCACGGTCGGTTTCACCAAATCACGGAGGTTGGAGATACATACTGCCTCTGTGCGGTGCTTGATTACCAGTCTTCCAGAGGCGAGCGGAGCGAATGGTGCAGGACGCCGTTTCTGAATGTGGTTGAACCGGAACGGATGGACCGGCGCAAGAATAAGACCTTGACGGAGGCTATCGAAACGGTTGTGGCGTTTGTTGATAACCCGGATCGCTGGCTGCTGATCATTGGCGACAGAGGGGTAGGGAAGACCAATTTGTTGCAATGGACAGCGCGCGAGCTTGGCCCAATGGCGCTCTACATTTCAGCGGATGATTTTGAGGATAGCATCCACAGCGCCATGCAAGATCATGCTGTCTCTGAGATGATCGAGACGATCAAGCAAACTCCCATTCTGTTGTTCGACGACTGGGGGATTGAGTACGGGAAAAGCTTCAGCGGCGAGTCGTTCATCGAGGCCAAGCTGCGCAGTATCATCAACTGGCGCTACGCATTATGGCAGGAATTTCCAACCGTTGTGACTACCAATCTGTCCATTAGTCAATTGACTCAGCGAGATTCACGCACAACAGCCAGGTTGCGGGACAGGGATAAAGCGACCATTGTTCCAATCATGGGTCTTGAAGATTATCGAGGGAGAATGGTACGAAATGGATGAGTACATAAACAACTATCCGGAATATATGGATCGCATTCCCAGGGATGAAGGCTCAGATATTACCACACTACCCAGCAGACCCATCGTGCTTTCTTCCCCTGAGTTTGCGCAACAGTTTTACGACAGTATTCTGGATCAGCACAAGCGTCCGGAAGCGCATCGTGGAGCGGATGTTGGCTTGAGTGAGATCAAGCGTATTACTGGTGGTATCAAGCTCGGCTGGTTAGTCTATATTGGGGGGCCTGAGAAAGCCGGGAAAACTACGATGATGCTGTCGTTTGCCATGCACCTTGCCATTCAGAATAGCGAGAACGCGCGCAAGAAATACAGGATCATGTGGGCTGGTAATGAGATGAGCCTGGAGGAAATGGCGTCGAAGGCGTTTGCCTATTGGGCTGATCCAGACTCTGAGATTACCTATAACTCTTTTCGTGACCTGACGGTGACAAATAACCAATGGCAAGAAGTCGAGCGGATTAGAGACCTGGTTTCTACCATGGAGATGTGCTGGACTTCCAATATGTCGAATATTGAAGATGTCCTGGACGAAGCGACCGCGCGCCAGGTGGATTTCCTGTTTGTAGACTACCTGCAGATCTTTAGCGCAAAGCGGATGCGCGACAGTGAAGGTACGCCACAGGAAGCCAGTTATATGTCCAAGATCATGAAACAGTGGACGCTAAATGGGGTAAAACCGCGCACGATTTTCTCAGGCGTCCAGTTGAACCGCGAGGCAAACAAGACCAAGACCTGGGACTCAGCCAATTACTTCAAGCTGACCAGTTCAGTGGAGCAGGATGCGAACCTGGCATTTGTCATATCCCCGTATTTTGATATGACGGGCCAGGAAGTGCCGCACAAGCGTTGGGTCAAGATCGTGACCAGTCGTCACTCATCGAAAGACAAATTTGTGGTGGAGTTCAGCGGCGTTCGTTCGCGGATTGATAACTCAGATACTGTGGTGGTGGATGTGAACAAGCTGGGTGAAACTGGTTTCGGCGGTGGAACTGGTTTCACCAAAGATCGTAGCCAGAAGCCGACTTCTGTCGCTGAGAAGAAACGTGCGCCAGACCCATTAGATGATTTGGAGGGGTTCTAATTTGGTAAGAAGGGTAGATATAGAGAAATATGACATCTCGTATATCGAAGGAGATAAAGGATCGGCTTTTATAGCAGTAGTCAAGACGGAAGACGGAGATGGCAGTTTGGTGCCTGTGATTGCCGGCGATGAAGTCACGGCGATGATGACCTCCAAGAAGCTGTCTCACAAAGTCCTGTTTGTGTGCCGTTTGTCCCTGCTGCTTGAAATGTTGAGGGATGCAATCAATAGGTAGTAAAATAAGGGCAGTAAAAACATTTTTACCAGAAAGGAAAGTTTTTATGCTAGAGCCGAGGGACGAAATGATTTTGAGAATGGTGGTGCGCAGATCATCCATCCAGGAAATGTGCGCGGCGACAAGATACTCTAGCACCAAGAGCGTACACGACCGGCTGAGATTCCTTGAACAAGAAGGCTATATTCTCCCACCAGTTCGTCCCAAAACGGCACGATCCAGGCTTGTGACGCAAAAGGGTGTGGACTACCTGAGAGCGCACAATTACCTGAGTGAAGAAGAAGCGAGGGTTTACATTAATGGCGCTCGATTTGAACAGCGAGATCAAGGCGCTGAGGCTGGTATTTCTGAGAGATAATGCTACAGCGTCTCCATCACCGCACCAATTAGCGGCTCTAAATTCTCTCTTGGGATCAGGGCTTAGCGATCATCGTAGGGCATTACGACTCGCTATCCTGAGAGAGATCACCGGGTTGCCGATCCAATCCACCCGAGAACTGACGGCTGGTACGGTCAGCGCCCTGATAACGTACTTGAAGGCGACCGACGAAGGAGATTGGGACCTCAATGAAAAAGCCAAGGAAGTCATCGCACAACTCGAAAGGCGCTGTGTGGAAAAGCTCCCTGCCGCCAAAGCCAGGCAGCGCGGATTGGAAAAAAGCGCCAGCCAGGACGTTCTCGACCAGCTCGACGACGCAAGCCATTCCGATGTTGACTGGAATGCCGACAACAGTGAGCGAAGTGGAGATAGCGCTGAAGCGCAATGCGCTCAAAAGCCGGTTGATGCTCAGGCGGGGGAAAGTTATCTCGACGCTTGGGTTGAGGCCGCAATGTCCCGTGTGCGGGATGCCCATCTTCAATGCTCCGGATATGCACGAAGTGTTGTTGACCAGGGGTAAGGTTCAGTTACTTTCGTCTGAGTTAAAAATAAAAATTCATACGGCTGCTAATTGCGTCCTGGTGCATACCGGGAAGTGCCATGAACGCGCGGCTACGAATGGCGGGCGGCTGCTTTGTATTGCCCATCTGATTCAGACGGAGGGTTATGCCGCCATCTCGGACTGGCTGGATGATATGTCCGCTTTTATGGATGTCTCTGTTGAGCGCAATTTGCTTGAAAGCGTTCTCACTGAGATGATGCAAAACAGTCAAGGAGGAAGTTTATGTTATCCGATGCAGAAATCCAACAATTGATTGACGAATACGACAATTTCCAGGGACAGTTGGACCTGTTGATTTCGGATAAAGCGATGGCGGCGCCGGCGGAAGTGAGGCAGATTTTAGCGGATATTGACGCTGAGTTTGACCCGCGGATTGAGGCTATCTCGGCTAAGGTGCAGCAGGCCAGGGAGGTCATGACAGAGGCGGTCAAGGCTGCCGGTCATACGGTAAGAAATGATAACTGGCAGGTTGTGTTTGTCAAAGGCAAAATAACCTGGGACAATCAGAAGCTTGAAGGGTTTGCGGCCGCTCATCCTGAGATCAAAGCCTTTCAGAAGATTGGCGTTCCAAGCGCGATGGTCAGGACGAGGAGCGCGAAATGAGACGCGTGATCTTGATCGGCGATTCGCGCATGCAGCGGGATGTTTATATCTGCAACGCAAGGGATTTATTCTGTGTGTCGCCGTGGTTTTTTGCAGCCAGGGAATACGCGATTTCCTTCGGCTGGCGATATTACATTCTGGTGCCGGATAAATATGGGATTGCCCATCCCAGAGCGTTGATTAAACCATACAGCAATACCATGACGGATTTTAACAAGGAACAGCGGCGGGAATGGGCGGATGTGGTCTTGACGAAGTTTGGCTATATGTTCAAACCTGAGAGCCACACGTTCACCATTATCGCTGGTCAACTCTACCGGCAGTTCCTTGCGCCGGGGTTGCGCCAGCGCGGTTTTGCAGTGGATACGCCAACCAGGGGTATGAAGATTGACGATCAAATAGCCTGGCTGAGTGAGCAGGTGGCTGAAAAGAGAAAGCAACTGGCGCAAGCGAGGGAAAAGAATCGGGCCGAAGCGTATATTGGATAGCCTTGAGAAATTTGAACGTGAGGTTCTTTCCCTGGTAGCGCAACGCAAAGCTGATAAAATCAAGATCGCTTGGCAGTTATCCGTGCAAGCAGCTCGCTCCAAGTTCAATTCGCACTATGTTATGGTTCAGTCAGACGGAGTACCCATGAATAATCCGGAAGAACGACTGGTGGCTGAATTGGAAACGATCGGGGTACGTTACCTTTCCAGGCAGTCTACAACACAGGTCAAACGGGTCGGCTCGCCAGCACGTTTCCTGGCCGAATTAATCCAACAACCCAGTAGTCGCGTGCGTACAGCTTTGATCGCCGCCTTGTTGGCCCAACCCGATCTTTCCCGATCGATCCCCGCAGCTTTGAAGCGGCTCGACCCTGATGACCAGCTTACCCTAAAGCTACTGTACACCGCCTCCGTTGCTTTACAGAAGAAACACGCCGATCATCTACGACTATTCCTTGCTGACCACTGGCAGTGGCTTCCGGACCTTTATTCGGCTGAGTTAGGACTGGCGGTCAACCAATCGCCGGATAACTTTCTGCATGACTTGGGGGCAACCCACCGTGAGCAAACCGGTGTGGTGTTGAACTGGACTGGTACTTATGAGAGTGTCGTCCATCACTTATTGCATCGTTGGGAGTTAGAAAAACAATGGAAGTCATAACTTCAGTAGCTCTCAAGGCTTTCTTGCAACGTCTGGGAGAGAATTATCCAAATCCTGCCGATAGCCTGGCTGAGTGAGCAGGTGGCTGAAAAGAGAAAGCAACTGGCGTAAGCGAGGGAAAGGAATCGGGCTGAGGCGTATATTGGATAGTGTAGTTAAAAAAAGCTGGTCAGATTCCAGTGATTTGCTTGGGGTCTGACCAGCCTTTGCAGGGTGATTGAGAACTGAGTGGATATTTTGACCGACTTTGCGCATAGCCGTATTTTTCCCTTTGCCAAAATGAGTAAAGGAAGCCTCTGTGATCGTCCGGCGCGGGAAGGCCGCAGGAACGCTGATCAATCTACAAAGAGGACGAAAGGATTTGCCGGGTCAGTGTATTGGATTTAATTTGACATCTATCTGTGTTATAGCTATACTCGCATGGTTGATGAAACCCCTATATTGCTTTTGCAAAACACGGTATGGGTGCGCCTTTTCTGCGGTTAGGAGATCAAGATGATTCGGCGATTGAAACTGACGAACTTTAAGAACTTTCAAGCAGCAGAACTAGCGCTTGGCGCGTTCACTCTCCTGATTGGAGTCAATGCAACTGGAAAAAGTAACCTTCGTGAAGCGTTTCGTTTCTTACACGGTATCACACGCGGATATTCTCTGGCTGATATCCTGGGAGGAAAGTACGTTGGCGGCGCGCTGCAATGGGACGGCATTCGGGGAGGTCTGAATGAAATCGCATTCCGTGAATCAACCCATTTTGGGATTGAGGTGGATTTCGATCTACCTAAGGACAAAGACGCCAGGTTAGGAACCTATCGAATTGAAATCGACCTAGCAAAATTCGAATCGCATGTGAATCAGGAAACATCTTCACAGCAACCTGTGGTCTCCAGCATCAAGCCGATTGGGCCGCTTGTCAGTCAGGAAATTCTGAATATCGGTAATCAGGCTATTTTTCGAGCCTATTGTGACAGCCAGATATCTCAACGGATGCATGTTGAACTGGCAGGCAAGGGGGCAAGTTCACAGCAATTACACCAGCCTGTTTCGGCCACTCAACCCGTTATTACCCAGCTTGAAGAAATACTGCGTGCGCAAAACGGAAAGGCGATGCAGAAGATACTCCAACCAGTCAGGGAAACCATTTCAGCATTTAGTGCAATGCGCTTTTTATCCCTTGAGCCAGAGGCGATGCGAATTCCCTCGTTACCAGGTCAAACTATATTAGGCGATCGGGGCGAAAATCTCTCCACAGCGCTTCAAGCCATTGTCGAGGATTCCAACCGCCGTTTGGCGTTGATGGAATGGATTAAAGAACTGACTCCCATGGATGCGGCAGATTTCAAATTTCCGATCTATGCCGATGGGAAAACGCTCATGACGCTAATTGAGAAGAACGGGCAAGCAGTCTCCGCCTATAGCGCCTCTGACGGAACTTTGCGCTTCCTGGCGATTATGGCGACCATGCTCGGCCCAAAAGCTTCAGATTTTTATTTCTTTGAGGAACTGGAGAATGGGATTCACCCCACACGCTTGCATTTGTTGGCTGAGATGATCGAACAAGAAGCGGCGCTGCGGCAAATCCAAATCGTAGCCACTACTCATTCCCCTCAACTGCTGCGCGTCATCAGTCCCAAGTCGCTTCAATCGTCTTCTCTTGTTTATCGCCTGGAAGGTCAACCTTCGGCGCAACTGAAACGGATTATGGATTTACCGCAAGGGGCGCGTCAGGTAATAGAGAAAAAGGACGTCGCCCGTCTGTATGAATCGGGTTGGTTTGAAAACGCAATGAGCCTGCTTGAAGAGGAATCCGAAGCATGAACATCCTGGTAATCCCCGAAGATCCGCGAAAAGACAAGCTGGTGCTGAAGCCGATTATTACTGCAATGATGCGTTTTCTCAACAAGCCACATGCAAATGTGCTTATTTGCGAGGATCCAATCCTGGGTGGTGTAGACGAGGCGCTGAAATGGGAACGGATTAGAGAAATTATTGAGATGTACGATTGGGGAATTGACCTGTTCCTGTTATGCATCGACCGAGATGGGCAAGCAGGCCGACGTGTCCGATTGAATGAGATTGAGACTCTGGCGACAGGAATTTTAAAAAGCGATCATTGTTTCTTGGCAGAAAACGCCTGGCAGGAAATCGAAATTTGGGTACTGGCAGGCCACAATCTTCCTAGGGAGTGGAATTGGAGTGTGATGCGCAGTGAAGCGACATTAAAAGAAACGTATTTTGAGCCGTTCATTGACCAGCGTTCTTTAGTTGAGACGCTGGGTGGTGGACGGAAAAGGCTTGCTGAAGAGGCCGCTCATCATTACAGGCGCATTCACCAACGTTGCCCCGAAGACATCGGCGCGCTGGAAGGACGAATTCGGGAATGGCTGGGTAAGAGCATCAAGTCAATAACTGTCGGCTAAATCCGACAGCTTGTCCCTAACCGTTTTGGGGTGAGACCATTGGCAGATTGACGGCTGCCCTGGCGCGGATGGTCGCGCTGCTGACCATCGGACAGATGCGCTCTCCAGATCGGAGATAGTAAAAGTTTGATCGGACGCGAATCCCTGTAAGGCCGAAATAACTTCCTGGCTTTTTTCTCTGGGTGTACAATGCACAAGGATTGACTGAGGTGGTAAAGCTATTTTAGATTTGAAAAAGCGATCAATTTTAGGCGTACTGATTTTTTAAGGCCTCAACGGGTTGGTTTGAGTATGCCCCATACACCTGTGTGGGTGGGGCTGGTAGTCCAGCGCTTACGGTGGGTCTCCTTAGGACTGGTACACTCGTGCAGGTAGGCTTTTGCATATAACAGGTTGTTTGTATGCGTCTGTGCGAACACAAATCTAGTTTATAATAATCGTAATTAGTATTTTGAAGGGAGATCGGGTCATGTTTATTGGACGCGAGGCTGAATTGGCGCAACTCGAAGCATTATATGCTTCGGGGCGTGCGGAGTTATTTGTCCTGTACGGACGCAGACGCGTAGGAAAAACAGAACTGCTGCGTGCGTTTTGCGCTGGCAAGACGCATATCTTCTTTATTGCCACGCTAAGTTCTGATCGCGACCAGTTGGCGGCTTTCTCTCAAGACGTTTATCGGTTGATCCACGCCGAAGTTCCTGATGATTTCAGTTACCCATCCTGGGAATCCGCATTGCGCGCGTTAGCAGAACTACCTGACCGTCTGGTGGTAGTGTTGGATGAGTTTACCTATCTGATCGGAGGCAATAAAGCGATTCCATCGGTCTTGCAGAAAGTTTGGGACGAGCGGCTTAAAAGCTCGAACGTTTTTATGATATTGTGTGGCTCTTACATCGGAATGATGGAAACCGATGTAATTGGACATAAAGCGCCGTTGTACGGCCGACGTACAGGCAGTAACCTGCTTGGCCCGCTTGAGTCGCCATCGGTTGCGCGGTTCTTTCCGAATTACTCGCCTATCCAACAGATCGAAGCCTGGGCGGTTTTAGGCGGCATGCCTTATTACTTGTCTGCCTTTTCCGATCAGATAGATATCTTTACCAACATCCGTAAGCAAATTCTGGATACCCAGGGGTTGCTTTATTCAGAACCGCGTCTTTTGCTGTTGGAAGAATTACGCGAACCGCGCAATTATTTCTCTATTCTGCGTGCGATTGCTCAGGGGAGTACACGTCTGAACGCGATTGCTCAAAAAGCGGGGGTGGGCGATAGTTCAACTATTGCTCGTTACCTGGATATTCTCCAACAAATGCGCCTGGTTCACCGTAGTGTTCCGGCTACCGAAAGCCAGCCCGAAAAAAGCAAAAAGGGCCTTTACCACATTTCCGATTTTTTCCTGCGCTTTTGGTTTCGCTATGTTCATCCGTACCAAAATGCTCTGGATCTGGGTCTGGCGGATGGCATCCTGGCGCAACGCGTTCACCCAACTTTTGAGCAGTTTGTCAGCTACGCCTTTGAGCAAGCTGCCAGAGCTTATGTAACCCGTTTGGCTCGCAGAGGACAGCTTTTCTTTCTCCCGGAACGAATTGGGGGCTGGTGGGATCAAAACACAGAGATAGATGTTCTTGCCATTAGCGATAGCGACCGGGCGTTGTTGGTGGGAGAATGTAAGTGGTCGGTTAATCCGGTTGGGATTGACATTCTACAAGACCTCCAGCGCAAAACGCAGACCTTGCAAGCATTGAGATTGTGCGAAAGCGTTGCTTATTTC
>Ga0172371_10005138_pt1 | contig 19521 bp, 14 predicted proteins | sample Lak12m_FD_114543 | JGI IMG/M metagenome (GOLD analysis project Ga0172371, IMG submission 114543) | Freshwater microbial communities from Kabuno Bay, South-Kivu, Congo - kab_022012_12m | ecosystem: Environmental > Aquatic > Freshwater > Lake | place: Democratic Republic of the Congo: South-Kivu... | reverse complement strand
TGAAAATCGGTGCAAGCCCGGCAGAAGTTTGCAAACACCAGAATTTTTCCTTTGAGATCTATGATGGCCGAGGCAACCCCGACCGCATCGCAGAAGTGGGCAAGAAGGGTCTGCAAATCCTCAACATTCAATAAGTCCGCTGCCTCCAATTCTTCAGGTTCCCCTCCTGAGACGGCGTCTCGATCCTTCATGGTCTGGACCAGATTGTCCAATGCCTCATCTTCTTCAATCCGGTCCAAGGAGCCGTAAGGCGCGGGTTTGCCGGCAGCCTGGGCCAACTCGTTAGCTTCTTTTTTCAGATCAAGAATCCGATGTTCCCTGGCCATGACTAGGCGATTGAATCGTTCAAATTCCAGGATTCTTTCCCGCAATTCAGATTGAGCAGGGCCGTCCTTTTGTTGGGCAACCTCCGTGTCGATGGCCAAAGGTTTTTCTTCAAGGGGGAATCGGTTCTGGTCAGTCATGGTGGACTCCGATAATTATTCGACGAATCTAACGATATATGAATCGGTAAAATCAAAGTTACATCATTAATCTTATCACGGCTATCTCCGATTGTAACGCCAGACCTTGTCAGAAACCGTCGTATATCCTCAGGCCGAGTTGGTCCTGGAAGCAAAAGTGTGCGAAACTTTCTCTTTTCACTCTGAGGAACGAATTTACGGGCGAATGCCTGGAAAAGAATAGCTTTTATGGGGTCAACGTGGTGGGTTTGTCACCGCCCTTTTTGCCTTTCCCCCGCTTTCCCCCGTTTTGCTGGAATGTTGGGTAATATAGGGGTTCTCAAAAGTTTTGTCTGAATAGGACCGCACTGCTGGACAAGCCAGCAGAAACTGTCTCAGAATTCAAGGCCTGGCGGAAATTGTAGCACGAATGACCCTCACCCTGTCCCTCTCCCAAAGGGAGAGGGGACTCGAAAGGTTGCTCCATATAGCTCCCTCCCCCTCCGGGAGAGGGTTGGGGTGAGGGCAAAGAAAAACCCCATGACAACTTCAATCGTGCCACGATTTGAAGGTGCTCCTGAATTCTGAGACAGTTTCTGCCGTGGCGCCCACAAGTCAATCCGTGATTACTTTCGAGAACTACTATAATAGATAACTTTGGAGGAGATCAAGGGCGCTTGATTTGAGGAAAATTGGAGAAGTGCTTGATTATACAAGTGGTTGGCCCGCCCTCTCACGGCGGAGACAGGGGGTCGAAACCCCTTGGGACTGCCAATACTTAGCCTTCCGAGTGTCCCGTGTGGGTGCCCCTCATGGGCACCTTTCCTGGAACCACCTTTATGGAGCGTGTTGGGTAATTCTTAATTCCTTCAATTCCAGCGGAGCACGATTACCTTGATCGCACGCGTCCATGTACTTCTCCTTTTCCCAATCACTATGCTTGATGGCGAAAACTACTCAAACTTTGAGTACGAGGCGTCCGGCTACAGAACCAGAATCCTCCAACCTCAGGGGAGCCAGCCGGGTGCATCCATTCTCTATCGGATATCTATTGACCAACGCTCGGCATACCAAGCGGACGTCTTGATCATTGATTTCAAAAAGGATCTCTTTGAAAGAAGCAAGGGCACCCCTATAGACCCGGATCCAGGACTAATCCTTGAAGTATCCAACTCGTTTATCCGTCGCCTTCGAATCGCGGCAAGAGCTGCCTTTGCTGGCGAATTGGTAGGGTTATCAAGTTTTCACATTGATTATTTGGACGATGTCGGTTCGAAGCTACCAAAGGAAGCGGTACGTGGCGACACTGCCCCGTCCTTCCAAGCCTCTCCTGCCGTGCTTTCAAGTACTTGGGCTCGTTCCGGGTCCTTCCGAGGTCACGTCAGCTCCTCGATCTCAGCTTCGTCGTGAATACCAATGCAGCCTGTCACGCTCTGGGCAGCAGGGCAGCGCACGATGTAAGTAGCCAGGGCTTGTTTCGCATCCGCGACCTTGCCTCTCGGCACCTTCAGATGGTACTTCACTCTGATGTTCGTGATTTTTAATACGTTGTTCACGTTCTCTATGTCGCCTTCCGCCTCCACCCAATAGTTTTGCTGCGGGACGTCAACTTGCTTTTCGGCCAGGACCCTGGCCAGGGTGCCAGTCATTCAGGCGGCTATAGCGGTGATCATGTGATCAAGTGTGGCTGGGTGTTCCTCGCGCGGTTCGATTCCGTAGAATTTCTTGATCCCGCCGTGGACCCCGTAGCGGACCTCGCCAGGGAACCCTTCAATAATGGCCATTCTCGTAGGCCCCTCTTCTCTCACGATTTTGCTTTTACAGGTGTGGACAACGTTGCCCATGATTTCCCTCCTCTTGGCATTCATACGAGGGTCGTCGATCTCCATTGCTTGGTTCGTTAATCTCATCCGCACTTCATGATGTCATAGTTCTCATTGCAACACAGGCTGATAAAGCTCCAGACATTGCCCTAAACCCAGCAGCGCTTTATCGACTCGTGAACATTCCGCGGCCGCAGCCTTTACAAGGTCGAAGAAAAACTTCTGATACTTGAAATATGTTGGGAGCAATGCCTCGTTAAACGCCGGAAGATCAGAGCGCTTTTCTTCGGTCAGTACATAGTATGCCGACAACCGGGCTGGGGACAAAGGCGGAAAAACCCGTGGAAGAGCCGCGTGAAGGGCGAAGATCTTCAGAGAGAACCTTCGCCCTGCTGTTTGAGTTAGCAGGTCGTAAATGTCGATTACGTCCACTTCCTTAGGGTGGGGCAGTGCCCTGAAAGAATTCAGCGAGGTGAGCGCCAGACCCAGACGCTGCACGTCTTTGCGTGCTGCAGCTGTAAGTCGCGACCGGTCCTGCCATAGGACATACAGCCTATTGAGGTGAGATCGGGTAAGCTGCTGGGTTCCAGGATGACGATCATAAAGCTGGGCAGCCGGTCCTCGAGCAACGAGTTCCCATTTTCTGACGAACTCGATGGGCGGACACTCTTTCCAGGTCAGTTTCTTGGTCGTAATCGCCATATATGCACCGTTCGCTGAATGATAGGCGGCCCTCAGTCAGGCCATTATCGAGACAAACTTTCCAGCTTTTCTTTGCGCGCCGCCCGCCTAGTAGCCGTTCGTGCGAGGGCACGGGAAACCTCTGGCAGAGCCCTAATCTTCGCTGCACCCTCACTGTAGAACTTTTCGGCTTTCGTCTCCAATTCCAGCGCCTTGGCAAGCACACGTTCCAAACTCATTTCGTCGGCGGCTTCACGCTGGCTGAGGAAGGGTTGACGAGTGAAGTCGATGATCGGCTCCAGAATCATTTCGCACACATTTTCCCGGCAAGTATCACGCATCAAACGCTCGTTCTTTTTGCCATTCGCCACGAAGTCTTCAAACATTTCCTTGTATTCAGAGCATTTCGGATTTCCGGACGCTGCCAAGTAAAACGCTTGATCCTCAGCCTCCAACTCGGCGGCAAAGTTGAGAACGCTTCCAAAATTTTGCAACGGCATATCATTCCTCCGGTCTGGGAAACACGGCCGCAGTGGCCTTTATCAGGGATGCGGCCGCGTTGTAACCGCCTACGAATTGTTACAGCCACCGAGTGATGACCACCTTGGTGTCGGTAAAGAACTGGATGATCTCTCGACCGTGACCCTTCAGGTCGCCGAACAGCGAGTCACCGGAGCCTCCAAATGGGAAGAAGCTCATGGGCGCTGCTATTCCGATGTTTATGCCGACCATGCTGGGATTTACGCGGTACTTGAAGTCTCGAACAACCTTCCCACTTTCCGTGTACAGGCAGGCCGCATTCGCGAAGCCTCTGGTGTTTATGAGTTCGATAGCCTCGTCCACAGTCTTGCAGCGAAGGATAGCAACGACCGGGCCAAAGATTTCTTCCTTTGCTATGGTCATATCCTTTGTGACACCGTCGAAAATAGTGGGCCCAACAAAAAATCCCTTGGGATAGCCCTCAACTTTGATGTTTCGGCCATCCAAAAGGAGCTTTGCACCTTCTTTCAATCCCTGTTCGATGTAACCCAAGACCCTCTCCTTGTGGGTGGCACTGATCACCGGCCCCATAGTGGAGTTGGGATTCAGGCCGTCACCCACGGTGAGCGCTTTGGCGGCAGCCACGAACTTTTCCTTGAGTTGCTCGTAAGCGTCCCCCACCGGTACCAACACGGAACCGGAAAGGCAACGTTCGCCCGCGCAACCGTAAAAGGAGGTGATGATTGACGGCATCCCTTTGTCAAGGTTCGCGTCCGGCATGACCACGAGACAGTTTTTGGCTCCTCCGAGGGCCTGCACTCGTTTGCCTGTTTCGCCGCACTTCTGATAAATGTAGCGTGCCGTGGCTGTCTGGCCCACGAAGGACATTCCCTTTATGTCGGGGTGCTCCAGCATGGCGTTAACAACATCCCGTGACCCGTGAACCATGTTTACCACGCCAGGAGGAAATCCCACTTCGTCAACCGCCTCAAAGATACGTGTCTGGGTCATGGGAACCTGCTCGGACGGCTTAACTATATAAGTGTTGCCCGTCACAATGGCGTATGGCAAGAACCACCACGGCACCATTGCAGGGAAATTGAACGGAGCAATACAACCGAATACTCCTAGTGGCTGCCGCTCGGCGGTGCAATCGATATCAGTGGCTATGTCCTCTAGGCAATACCCCGTCATCATAGTGGTAACACCTGTGGCATGCTCGACGTTCTCGATCATGCGCCGCACTTCCCCCCGTGACTCGTCGATGGTCTTACCCTCTTCAGTCACGAGGACTTTAGCGATATCCTCGAAGTTTTGCTCGAACGCTTCTTTCAAGCGGAATAGGTACCGGGACCTTGTCAGGGGCGGAGTCGTACGCCACTCCCAATAAGCTTCCTTGGCCGCCTGTACGGCCTTGTCAACTTCCGCGGCGGTCGAAAATGGGACTTGAGCGATCTTTTCTCCGGTGGCCGGACACCACACATCCCCAAGGGCCTTCGATTCAGATGCTTGCCATTCTCCATTGATGTAGTTTTTCATTACTGGAAGTTGCATCTCTTGTCCTCCTGCGTATCGATACACCTTTTCCGGTGTGTATTAGGGCTCGTGCTAGAGAGCCGCGTAGTATAGATCGATAATCTCTTCCTTGGTGGCTTTGCGAGGGTTGTTGCCAGGGCTGCCGCTGGCTATGGCGTCTTCGGCCATCTTTGAAACCAGGGGCTCCAGTTTGTCTCGCGTCACCCCGAGGCCCGCAAGGGTGGGTATCCTCATCTGTTCAATGAGACCTCGCACAGCCTCGGCCCCCCGGCGAGCAGCGTCCATAGGGCTCAATCCATCCACCGGCACCCCCATGGCCTTGGCAATGTCAGCGTAGCGCCTTGGCGCGCCCATCAGGGAAAATTCCATGACGACACTGAGCAGGGCCGCGTTCGAGATGCCGTGCGGAACATGAAAATTGGCGCCGATGGGCCGCGACATTCCGTGCACGAGAGCAACCGAAGCATTGGAGAAAGCAATGCCGGCCTGCATCGCGCCCAGCATAGTCTGCGTTCGCGCCTCGATGCTGTCCGGGTTGGCCCATGCACGTGGCAGGAACTCCGACAAAAGCCGGATGGCAGACAGAGCCATAACGTCGCTCATGGGTTGGGCCTTGATTGAAACATAGGCTTCGATAGCATGCACGAGAGCATCCAGGCCGGTGGCGGCCGTGATCCCACGCGGCATCTTCAGCGTGAGCAGTGGGTCCACCAGAGCCGCGGCAGGCATCAGAAATGGGCTTCCAATAAGCATCTTAACGTTCTTGGTCGTGTCGGTGATGATTGTGAAAATTGTAGTTTCGCTGCCTGTGCCGGCAGTCGTGGGTATTGCGATGAGCGGTGCGCCGGGATGGGTGACCTTACCCAGGCCCATGTAATCCTGGATTTGACCCGGGTTCGTGGACATAACGGCTACTGCTTTGCCCGCATCAATGGGACTGCCTCCCCCTGCGGCTACGAGAAGGTCGCATCCCTTTTCGCGAAAGAGAGATAGTCCCTGCTCCACATGGGTGAGTGTCGGTTCGGCATCCACGCCGTCAAAGACTTCCACCTTCACCCCAGCACTTTTCAGTGAGTCAATGGCCGGCTGAATGACCCCAGCGCCCATAAGGATCTTGTCAGTAACGACCAAGGCCTTGCTCGCACCCAGCCGTTTTGCCTCTGCTCCCGCTTCAAGAGCAGCGTTCTCGCCGAAGTGCACGGTAGGGGGTACTCGAAATGGTCTGGCAGGTATCATGGAATTACCTCCTTCTCGTTGATGGGTTCCAAAAAGTTGGTGAAAAAATACCTCATGACGGTTGGAAGAGAGTTCTAGACGCCCAGAAGGCTCTGGGAAAGTTTGCGGTCCGCCAAAAGGGCTTGCGCCTCCCCCTGGTACACAATCTGGCCTTTATCTATGACGTACACCCGGTCTGCCAACTCCAGGGCCAGCAAAGCGTTCTGCTCCACCAAGAGGATGGTCATACCTTTGTCGTTGATCTCACGAATTATCTCCGCAACGTTCTGAACAATGATTGGAGCAAGTCCCTGGGAAGGCTCGTCCAACAACATCAGACTGACGCGGCCCATGAGGGCCCTTCCCATTGCGAGCATTTGTTGTTCACCGCCGGACAACTTGTTGCCCCTGTTGTTGCGGCGCTTCTCCAAAGCCGGGAAGTAGTTGTAAGCTTGAGCGATTTGACTGCGCTTTTCCGCGGCGGGAATACCTTTGGTAAAAAAGGGCAGTTCCAGGTTCTCATGAAGGGTCAAATTGGCAAATATCCGACGTTCCGCGGGGACAAGCGAGATGCCGCGATTGACAATGGCCTGAGGCGCCATCCCGGAAATCCGGTCACCGTTGAAAGTGATAGATCCCGAGGAAGGAGGGGTGAGGCCGAGTACGCTTCGCAATGTAGTGGTCTTGCCCGCACCGTTGCGACCGAGAAGGGTAACGATCTCGCCCTCCTCGACACGCAACGCCACGTCGTGGAGCACGTGACTCTCACCGTAAAAAGTGTTGACACCTTCGAGCCGAAGGATTTCCTTTCTCGCGGCCTTTGAGCCAGGTCGGCTCGACGCTTTAGCTCTTATACCGTCATCTAAGCCACCCAGATAAGCTTTTTGGACCTCCTCGTTTCCCTTAATCTCATCTGGTGTTCCTTCGGCGAGCTTGAAGCCGAAGTTGAGCACCGTGATGGCGTCGGAGATAGTCAGGACGATGTCCATCTTGTGTTCGATGAGAACAATGGTATATCCGTGCTGTTCTTTAAGGCTGAGAATCAACTGGGTAGTCCGAGCCGATTCCTCAGGCGGCATTCCTGATGTAGGCTCGTCCAATAAGAGCAGCTCTGATCGACAGGTGAGAGCTATGGCAATGTCCAAGTGGCGCTTATCTCCGTGAGAGAGATTGCTCGCAACGGATTCCGCCTTGTCCGCCAGATGCACCTCCTCAAGCAGTTCCATGGTTTTTTCTTGCGCCTGCTCCTTGCTGTAGTATCGCATCGCAGGGATGTATACGTTGTCAAAAACAGTAAGCTCTGGAAAGATGGAGGTAATCTGAAAGGATCGTCCAATTCCCAACGCTGCCACTCGTTCCGGAGTGGAACCCGTGATGTCCTGGTCCTTATAAAGAATCTGCCCGCCGCTGGGCGGAAACATGCCTGTGAGAAGGTTGAAGAAAGTAGTCTTCCCGGCACCATTAGGGCCGATTATTGATTTAAGCTCGCCTTTACGGATGGAGAAGTCCACTCCATTGACCGCGAGAAGGGATCCAAAATGCTTCCTAAGGCCTTTTGTTTCAAGCACGGTCATAGCTCACCCTCGACTTGTTCTTGAGCGACGCCGCTCCACAAACCCCCAGATACCCCTGGGGAAAAACAAGATAAATACTACGAAAATTACGCCCATGATGAACTGCCAGTACTTCGTGTAGTACGAAGTGAAGTTCATCAGGAATGTAACCACTCCTGCTCCAACAATGGGACCGAACAGGGTCCCCAGGCCCCCTACCAAACTCATGATTACAACGTTTCCGGATCGTATCCAGTCGAGCGTCTGAGGGAACATGTAGCGGAGGAACATAGCGTACAGGACGCCGGCCACTGCAGCATATAGCCCCGCAAGAATGAAAGAATAGAGCTTGTAACGACGTACGTTGTAGCCCACCATTCGCGCCCTTGTCTCGTTCTCACGAATGGTCTTGAGCACTTGGCCGAAATGAGACTTCACAAGCCAGTACTTGCCCAATGTAGCCGCCACGAAAAACACGAAGACGAAGTAATAAAAGCTCAGATCGTTCGAAACTTTCCAGGAAAACAGACCTAGGTCAATCACGTTGCGGGGGATCCCTGTCAAGCCGTCTTCCCCGCCGGTCACATCCTTCCAGCGGGAGGCTATAAAAAAGAACATCTGACCGAAAGCAATGGTCAGCATGGCAAAGTAGATGCCGGTCTTGCGAATGATGAGCAATCCGATAATGACAGCGGCGAGCACTCCCAAAGCGATTCCGGCACACATTCCCACCAGTGGGGGCACCTTGAAATGGATGCAAACCAAACCCATGGTGTACCCGGCCAGACCAAAATAGGCCGCTTGTCCAAAGGAGAGAATTCCCGTGTATCCCAGGAGGAGGTCAAAGCCCAACGCGAAGATGGCAAATATGACCATTTCTACGGATAATCCCACGTACCCGCCCATATATGGAATAGCGAATGGTAAGACCGCCACGACGGCAAAGAGAATCCCCATGCGGAGATAGTCCATTGCCACACTCGGGGGAGTAGGTGCTTGCCTCATTCCAACAACCCCTCAATTCCGGCAATGCCTCTGGGTCGAACCAGAAGCACGATCGCCATAAGGACGAACACGATGACTTCAGACATGGCGGAAAAAATTTCCACCGTGAAGCTCACTGTGACACCTACGAGAAGGCCCCCTATAACCGCGCCCCAAAAACTGCCCATACCGCCTATGATGACCACAACAAAGCAGGGCATGAGGATAGTGCTACCCATGGGGGGAAACACGCCTTGGATAGGGGCATTCAAGACACCAGCCAGTGCGGCTAAACCGGCTCCTATACCAAACGTGATGGTGAACAACAGGTTGATGGGTATCCCCAGGGCCACCACCATTTCCCTGTCGAAAGTGCCGGCAAGAATAGTCTTTCCCATTGGGGTTCGTTCGAGGAAATACCACAACGCTGAGAGCAGGGCGGTGCAGAATAGAATCACAAACACCCGGTACTTTGAGAAAACCACCAGCTTCAAGTCGATGACGCCCGCCAGCGCAGCCGGCGCACTCAGCGGGTAAGCCGCGTCCCCCCACGCCATGCGAATCATGTCCTCAATCATCAATGCGAGGCCAAAGGTGAGGAGCATGGTGTGGAGAGGATCGCGAGCGTATACCCGTCGAATGAGAGTGGATTCCATTCCCATGCCCAGGAGACCAAGCAAGATGGGAGCGATCACCAGACAGGGCCAGAAGCCCGTGTAAGGGATCAGGGAAACGACGGTGTAAGCCCCCAAGGCATAGAGCACCCCGTGAGTGAAGTTGATGACCCGCATAAGGCCGAGAATGATTGTCAGCCCGACTGCCATGAGCACGAGAAGTGTTCCCAGGGCGAATCCATTCACTAGCTGATTAATGATGGTGGGCAAAGTGAGATGAAAGTTCATTTGGCATACTCCGACCGCCGTCCAGGAGGGTCAAAAGCACGAGTTCCCAGGAACCTGTTAACGCACTTTGCAGGCCCTCGTCCTAACCCCGCGCTCAAAGCGAGGGGCTAGGCAAAGGCTGCTGTGATGGAGATTACGACAATGTTTGATTATGACTATTTAAGGCTATCGTAAGGTTCCAGCTCGCGACCGCCAGCGGCCTTCCATTGTTCTAAAGTGGGGGCGCACTCATCACCCTTGACGTGATTCAAGATTTTGAAAAGGTCCGCATAGGTCTTAAAGTTTGGAGGGTACTGGGCCTGGCAAACCAGCACATCCTGGATGTTTTGGTGGTCAAAAGCACGCCAGTAGCTTGGGTTCCACTTGAGGCCGTCGAATTTGTGACCCTCCAGCGCTTTGATGACCGGCACTATGTCAGTGGTATTAGCCCGCTGGATAGCATCGAAGAGCTGGGCGTGAGTGATGTAACCTAGATAATGTCGGTAGGTAGCGTCAAACTGGGGGCCGTCGGAAAACTTCTTCTTGATTGCCTCTCTAAATTTTTGACTTCCCGGTGTATCCACATTGCAGTTCCAGGTCAAGCCCCACACGCCGTTGGCCGCGTCGCCCGTGCCCTTCATCATGGGGACTCCAGACAGCGGCCCGCATATGCGAATATCCTGGCCTATCCCAAATTCTTTGCATTGCTTGATGCAGTTCACTTGATCCGCTCCTTAAAGATTGAGGATCAAGATATCCGGCTTCAGACCTCTGGCTTTGATCAAGTTGGCGGAGAAATCTTTTGTACCCAGTGGGGTGAAATCATTGCCCACTTCTTTGCACCCTACTTTTGACAGGGCCCGATTCATTGAATCGCGCGCCGTATGTCCCCACGTATAATCAGCCGTAATATGGTAGCACGTCTTGGGCTTCCAATTCGCTCCGATCCAGCTGCCCACGGCCGTCGACAGCATCCAGTTGGAAGAGGTGGTGCGGAATGTGGTCCGCGCGGCCTTTGACATGGTGGTGTCATCGGAATGGCTACCAAAGGCCATGAACAGCATCTTTTCGTTGTGGCACACTTCAGCCACGGCCAAAGTAACACTGGACGTAAGCGTGCCCGTGACGAAATTTACTTTGTCGCGCTTGATGAGTTTGAGCGCTTTTTGGGTGCCAATGCCCGGGTTGCTTGGTGCATCCTCTGAGATCATCTTTATCTCGCGACCGAGGACCCCCCCCTTTTGGTTCCATTCCTCGTTTGCCAGTATGGCTCCTTGTTGCTCGTTGAGACCGGAGTCTGCGTACGGCCCTGATAGAGGTTCAATGTTGCCGATAAGTATCGGAGGCCCACCTGCCGCGCGTGCGTAGGGGGCCCCCATTAAGTTGGCCAAACCCGCGGCTGACAGTCCGGCCGCGACGAGCCCACTTGTTGCGAGAAACTCTCTACGGGTGGTACCTCTTTGCTTCGCTCCCTGCTTCTTTGCCATGACTTACACCCCTTCCAGTTTGTTAAAGCAGTGGTCCTCTTAGAAGGCGAAAGGCTCCTTCACGGCGGCTTCCTTCCCGCTCTCCGGCTCTCCGGAAACGCTGTCCTGACCTTTCATTCCCCCTGTCTTTGTTGCTCGCAAAACCTCCAGTGACGCCTCAACATCGCACACGTGACGGCACATTTCTGTTCCCGCCAACTCGGCGTCTCCTTTCTTGATCGCTGCCAAGATACGTTCGTGAGCGGCCAGGACTTCTTCCGAGAAGTCGAGACCCGGTCGCAGATGGGCCTTGCTGTCCGAAAGCAGGCTGTTCACAAAATCGACCATCATAATCAACACGGGGTTGCCGCTGGCCTCAGCCAGGATCCGGTGAAAATCGATCTCGTGCTCTCTCATGCTTTCACCGTGTGCCAGTGCTTCCCGACAGGCCTGGTTGCGGGCCTCCAACTTTTCCACACCCTCGCGACTCAGCCTTTCGCAGGCCAGCCGTGTCAGATAGGGCTCAAAGAGTTTCCGAGCCTCCGAGAGATCTCTAACGGAAATGTTTTGGAAGTGAAGAAAGTTGGCTATGGAATCCCTGGTGGTTTTCATGTCCACCTCGAGGACTACCGGGCCGCCTCCCGCGCCTTTGCGAATGGAGAGAAACCCCATAGCTTCGAGAGCGAGGACCGCCTCACGCATTGTGTGCTTGCTAACCCCGAATTTGGTTACAAGCTCCTTTTCCGTGGGCAGCCGATCGCCGGGGCGAAGTTTACCCCCGAGGATGGCCTCTCGAACCTGACGGATGATGTCAAGCGCGACCTTTTTTTGTTGGACCTGACGAAACAAGGTGTTTTCGACCTATTTCTTTCTTGAAACTAGGGTGGAGAATAGATTGTTGGCAATAGTAATGGACCATGCGAGATCATGTCAAGGGGTAAATTCAAATATATGGAGATTTATGAAATACTCAAACTTACCACCTAGTTGGTCTTTCCTATTGAGTCCCCAGTCCCGCTATGAATTCCTTGGAAACTCGAGACACCTTCAGACGGCATAACAGTCGTACTAGCCTAATGGCGACAGAAGCGTTTCCGAGAACGAGTACCAACACCGAGGGCCCAATGTCGGTGAAAAGGCGCTGAAAACTCTTGGGATAGTGCCTTTTGCGTTGCCTCTGAAAGTGGAAAAGGGTAGTCTACCGACATGTCGCTTACCTCCTGTATAGGTTTGCGGCGTCGGCCCTCGGGGAAGCTCAAATTCCCTGGGGGCTTTTGCATTGATAGGCTCTCGCGTGGCTGGACGCAGATAATTGCCGGTCAGGATATCCGACACAGCTAAACCTTGCCAAGACATTTCGTGGAATATTAGTAAGATGTAGATATTCACGCGCGATATCGCGCGGTTATAAGCGTAGCCCACGGAAAAAAATTATCGTTGATCGGGAGAGGAAGGGTCAGGCTGTCAGGTCGGTTTATAGCAAGTGCCAAAAACAATGTCCGATTGCTGAAAGCGCTCCTTGAAAATTGGTAGGTGCCGGCCTCCTTGCCGGTACATTTTGCGCATACAAATCCACTGGTAGGGCCCGGCAGGAACGCCGGGCCCTACCGATGTTATTAGACCGCGGCCTCCTGCCAAAGGTCAAACGTTTTTGGCAACTGCTATAAGTTGATCAACTCCAGCGCGGAATAGTGCGTCGTGATCCTTCCCTAACTACGCCCGAGTAGGTCCTGACGATCCTCGAACGACACCTCAGGAGCCCGGCTCAATGAACCTCACCCACGAGTATGAACGGTGCCCAGAAGAAGGGATGGTCGTACCCGGCGTTTCGGATTTGATCTCTGGCGAGTTTCAGGGCCTCCAGCTTATTCCTGCCTTCCCGCAAATGCTTAAAGAAGCTTGAGACGAGATCCACAGATGATGATTCGGCCACGGACCAGAGACTCATGAGCACGGATTTCGCTCCCGCGTACTGAAATGCCCTTCCCATCCCCATGGTGCCTTCCCCGGAGATGTGCCTACCCAAACCCGTCTGGCACGCGGTCAGGGCAGCCACGTCGCTGTTGATCTTCAGCCCCATCACCTCAGTCATTCTCAGAAAACCATCCTGCCCCTCCGGCTGGCCCGGAAGGGTCAGAATGAGTACAGGCTCCTGGATTCCGGGAAGGTCCTTACCGAAATATCCGTGGGTCGCAAACACCACAGACCGATAAGGCTTGAGATCCTCCTGTAGGAGCACCGCCTTTTGCGCTTTCAGTCCTTCATAAAGATCGGTCTTTGAGGGATCTGCCTTTTGCAAAGATTCGCCGAGCTGGGCGGTGAGCGGAAGCCTTGGAATTTCCAGCGCAAGTTCGGACTTGAATGACATGAGCTTGTCGCCGGTCAGCTTGTCCAACATTGCCCGTCGTTTGCCCGCGGCAGCCTTCACCAGGCGGGGGTCGTCAGCGGCAAAGACAGGGTCGACCATCGCAAGGACGCGGTCACCCGGTTTCTGCTGTTTCCCCAATGTCCTAGCGAGCGTAAGGGCTGTTACGGATTGGTAATATGATATGGGATTGCGGTCGCCGAAGAATTCAGCGCCGGTAACATAGGGGATCGCCTTGTCTGTCTTGACCTTACCACCTGTGTTGAGGACAAGCATCTCGAACGGGACTACTCCGAGGCAATCGTCCGGAATGATGATAACAGGAACATCTTTGGGCAGATCCGGGAAAATGTCGGCCAAGAGAATGTCCGCGAGCTTCTTTCCCTTGGCAAAGTCGAATGACTTGACCTTTTGCAGAATGCTTTCTCCCGGTTCCAGCTCGACGCCAAGCTTGAATTTCCCGACCAGCTCTCTTAGATCTTTTCTGGCAACCGGTTTGAAGAGCGCCTTGACAAGAGTCTTGCTTCTGGTGAGGTACACGAGGAGCCCGGTATCGGTAACATCGTACGAGAGTACGAATTCATCGTCTCTCAACGCTGTTTGCTCAAGACCCATCGGTTGAGGGTACCTGGTCGCGGCAAACAGAGGGTACTGTTTGCGAAGGATCTCGATATGGGTTGAGAGTTTGGCTTTCAGTTCCTTGATTTGAGGCTCCAGGGCATCAATGGTCAGCTTGTTCCCCTTTTCATATGCTCCTTGGAGATTCTTGGTAATTGCCGCAATCTGATTGTTTAAGAAAGCGTCTTTCTCCATAACATCTTTTGGAACATCCAAGGACAAGCCTGAAGAGCGCCTGGAAAGAATCTCGGCAAAGACACGGGCGCGGCAAGCCTCGGACTGTTTTAGTGCCTCCATGGGTCTGCTCATCTTGGTAAGGACTCTGGCAAGACCCTTGTACGGATCGGTTCGGGAGAACCCTCCTACCTTTACGTCGAAGAACGATTCCTTGCCGCCAGCCGACAAAGAGGCTCTAAGATCCTCCGTATAGCCAACCGCCTTGCTATAGTATGCGGCAGCTTTGGGGTTATCACCCATCTCCTCCCAGACAAACCCAAGGCCGGTATGTGCTGTAAAGAAGTCGTTTGCGTCCCGGTTCTTCTCGGCTGATTTGAGAAGACGTTCGTATGATTCTTTTGCCTTGGCATAGTCCTTCTTGACAAGGAAGAGCCTCCCTGTTGAGCTGTCGTACCCGGCTTCTTTGATCAAAGGCTCAGCCTTTGCCATATCTCCTTTGTCGAGATAGAGCATTCCCAGGAGATTCTTAGGCCAGCCTGTCGGCATTTTGCCAATCTCATAAATCTTCAGCCCCTGGTGAAAACTCGCTTCAGCCTCACCCAGTTGACCGCGATATTGCTTTACCTCACCGAGGTTCATCAGGGTTTGCCCTTCTACTTTGCGATCTTTGAACTCCCTGGCTATGGCAAGCGACTTCTCGTAATAGTCCACAGCCTTGTCATACTGACCCCAATCTGCATAGACTAGGCCCAGGTTGTTGGCCGTGACGCCGATTTCTCGCTTGGATCCGACCCGTTCAAAAATCCTCAGGGCCTGTTCGTAATTCTGTACGGCTTGTCGCAAATCTGTATTGGTTTGCGCTTTTTCTCGTAATGCGTCTGCCTCCTTGAAGAAGCGGATCCCCTCATCTTTGGACTGCGCCATGACCGTGCTGGGTGACAAAAGAGCGCACATGGCAACAAGCACTGCCGAGACAACTAGAAAACGTTTGAACATGGCAGCCATCTGAGCTCCCCTTTTCAGGATTTCGGGCGATTCTTTAGAAGGTTAGTCGCAGAACAAAACCATTGGTGACAGTCGTTTCACATTTTGGGAAGAGTCATAACGAAAACTTTACAGTATCGAGATAGCTGCTTTAAAGAGTTTTTTCCGTGCCTCCCAGTAATTAGACCAAGTTGCCTCTTGACACCTTTACCAAGATCTGAACCGCACAAAAAAAGTTAAGAGCGGTCAATCAATGTGATAAGATAATTTTGTGTTATATCATTCCCCTTTTCCGTGACCGGTCCTTGTTATCGGCTGAACACCGCGAGCGGGGAAAATCGGTTTTGCGAAGGAAGGGGTCAACAAAATGTCACCTCCGCCTCTATCTTACGACTATACATAACGCGTGCACTATGCGCACGAGGAATCCCGATGGGCAGTGGGGGAAAACATCATGCTCGGGAAGGTCAACCGCTTTTTGGTATGCCTGGCATCACTGGTGGTGCAGTGTACTACAGGCGCCATGGCCTACGAGGTCACGGATTTCTACCAGCGGTTCATAGACCTGCTGAAAAATGACCGGATAGCCGAACTGGAAACCCTGGTCCGAGAGGACAGAACCTCAGCCGCAAAATGCCTCGAAAAAATCAAAGAAAAGATCGTTAAGGAAGACGAACAGGATAAAGCCAAGGCGTACAGGCTTGTCGCGGACGAACTGGAGGAATTGCTGCTGGTCACTGCCGGCAGCCAAGACTGTGATGCGGCGCAAACTATCTATGGGCGGGTAGCAAAGCCTGTCACGCCCGACGAACAGTTGATCAGGCTAAAGAGAGTCCTCAAGCTCTGTCCCGAGCAACTCGCAGCCCTGGTAGGTCTCGGCGACGCGAGCAAAAGACTGGGTAAGTTTGACGATGCGGTCGCGGCCTACGAAAAGGCGATAACTCTGAAGAAAGAATCTGCCGAAGCGTGCCTGGGGTTGGGGGAGACCTTCTTTGCCGCGGGGCTGTGCCTTCGCAGTCTCCCATACTTTGAAAAAGTCCTGGCCGTGTATCCGGAAAACACACGTGCAAAAAAATTCGTGCAACTGGCTCATCGCGAGATCGCTCAGGACAGGGCCGGCCTGCTTTCGTCGGAAGAGATCGCTGATCGCCTCCAGCGAGATATCGGTGGCAATCTTATGTGCATGTGCCCGGTGGTGGCTCGTCTGGCAGGAAGGGTCCGCCTGCAGGAGGTCACGTTTTCGGCTGATTCTGCGAGCCTCTCATCCAGGGCCAAGCGGCAACTACAGGAAGTAGCGCTGGCGCTGCGGAGCGATCGGCTGAAAGGCGGCGCCTACCTGATTGAAGGACACGCGGATATTGCCGGGACCACAGCACACAATCAAACCTTGTCCCGGGAACGAGCGCACAGTGTCAAGGCTTACTTGTCGCAGACTTTGGGAGTTCGTCCTGAAGCCCTTTCCGTAGCAGGAATGGGAGACTCGCGGGCGTGGACCACGAACGACACCTCACAGGGACGCCGCTTGAATAGGCGAATAGAAATCCTGCGGCTCGAAAAACAGCAGGATCGGAGCGACCCCACAAACCTGATGTGATGCCCCCATCGGAGAAAGGCCCATGAACAACGTGAAGACCTTGCAACTGACGGTCGTACTGATTGCTGCATTCTTTTGGGGTTGCGCCGGAATCTCGGCGGCATGTTCAGCCGCTAAGGGGACTTCAAAGAAAGAAGGAAGAAATGCTCAGTTCGAAATTATCGCGACCATCAATCCTTCAAACAAGGATTGGGTAAAGGAGCAGCTCACCCAAGGCCGTTCGTTGCTGTTGACGAATTCCTACCTCTTCCAGGTGATGAAAGGGGTCGCACAGGAAAATCAAAAGAAGACAGAAGATCAGGTTCTCATTCCCTTGTTAAAGCACACGCTGGAACAACTAATAAACGTATCAACGCACGCTGACACCCGCCGCCTCTTTACGGTGGCTCTTGTGCTGCTTTCAGATGACGCGACCGTCGGACGCGACGAAGAGATAACCAGGCAGGCGGATATCGTCAAACAAAACAGCATGTTCAATCCGAGGGGACATTATACGGATTCCGAGGCTCTCCAAAGATACTTCCGGTCAATGCAATACCTTGCAAAGGCCACTATCGACGTCGCCATCAAGTCGGATCGTTTCCCTTATCCCAAAGAAATGCTCTTTTCGTTCGATACTGCGGAATCGGTTCGTCAGCTCTTGGCCGATCCCGCCAATGAGAAGGTCATCCGCGAGTGGAAGCTGATCCATTCGTTCTATTCCAATGTGAACGGCCCGCCGGATTATCCGACCTTTGTTGACCTGGAAGGGATTGCCAAAGGGGCAAAACTGAGTACTCAGGTCGTCAAGGAGTGGGCTGAGGCTCGAAACATCCCTAAAATTAACCCCGAGCGAGGTCTGGGCATTCAGCCGCTAGGTGAGCGCACATCCTTGCATCAAGAGGTGATCGACGGAGTTAAAGAAAAATTCATCAAGGACGACACCCCACGAGAGGAAATGGGACAGATTTTAAGGTTCGAGAACTTGCTGAACGGTGTGACTCGCGGGCAGAATTCCGTAAAAGGCCTGGCCGAGAGGGTAAATTCCGAAAAGGGCGACAGTTACTACGCCTCCGCGTTGAATGCGGTAGCTCTGGGGGCAGATGGTTGGAAACGCAATCCCATGCGCCTGAATTTGTTCGCTGCTTCCATGACTTCCTTGGCCGAACAGACAGCTCTTATGGCCAAGACTTCGATCCTGGTACGAAAATCGGCCGTGGTCGAGAAAAAAATCCCGGAGAATTTGAAACTCAGATTCGAGCCGGGTTCCGACAAGTACTTGGCTGCGCTGGCCGAGGCATCCGCCAGGTTGATGCGAATCTGCAAGAAAACAGCCGAAGAATCCAGTAGACAGTCTGCAAAAGACCTGGGACTCATTGACATGGGTTCGACGTTCCGAGCCCTCGCGGATCTGGCCCGGAAACATGGGACCTTGGTTACACGAGGCCCTCTATGGAGGGCTCATGGGCCTGGACTTATGGAGCTTGCCAGAAAGCCGGCTGTCACGGTGGATGTATTCCAGGTGAAGGACCGCAACGGCAAGGTTAACTACTATCAATGGGCCATCGCGCCTTTTGAGGCAGCTTATCCTTTGGGGAGAACCACAAGGAAAACACAAGGGATGGAAATGGTCTTTTTCGAGGCATGGGCCGACGAAATGGTGACCGGCCACGAAGGTCCGTTGAATAATATTCTCTGGGAAGGCCGCATACTGGAAGGAAACCTGGGCGTCCTGCCTTCCATAGTAAAGGTTCCGAAATAAGGGGGGATCGACCCATGAGAGCTGTAATCTGGTCTGTGCTTTTGCCGATCTCTCTAATGAGCTCTACCCCCGCGATCACCGCTGATGTCAGAGAAACGGTTAACGTCTTTTACAGCCAGTTTGTCGAAACGCTCAAGCAGCCGCCTTTCTTTAGAAGCGTCGCTGAGATGGTACAGAAGGATCGCAATACCGCGGAGAGATGCCTTGTCGCGGCCAAGGGTAAAGTTGATGCCTCGGGCGACGAAGGGAAAGCATACCGAATGATATGTGAATACCTTGAAGATGCCTCGTACCTCACCATGAAAGGTCCGTCCTGCAATGAGAAGGTCATCGACCGGTTGACAGGACGTTTGGGAAGTAAAACGAGCGATCAGCGGCAACTTACTGTTGATGACAAGATTTTCGTTCTCGAGAGCATCTTGCGTCTGTGTCCGGCAAAGGAACAGGCTTTGCGGGTTCGTCTGGCAGATTGTTACTTCTTCGAATGCCAATTCGGCATGGCGATCGAAGCTTACAAAAAGGCCCTGAAAAGCAAAGAAGATGAAGCTGTGCGGGAAAAATTGCAATTGGCCGAAAATTACGCAACCAAGTATGCTGATAGCAGGCCCCTCTCAAAAGAGGAATTTCAGCAGTTCATAACCAAAATGAAAGAGATGGGTGTCGCGGGGACTAGAATAAAGCTTGAGCACAAGACCGCGATACAAACCAACAGAATACTATTTGACGAATGGTCCCATCAAATCAAGCAAGAGGGGTGGCCGGACTTGAAAGAGGTCGGCGAAGGCGTCAAAAATGGGTTCGCTCGAGAACGGAGAAAAATCTTGCTGATAGAAGGGCATACCGACAGGAGGGGACCTAGAGAAAAGCTCATGATTCTGTCGGAACAACGGGCCGAGGCGGTAAAGAATTCTCTAACTAAGGAGTTCGGGATCGACCCTTCTCGGCTCCGTACAAAGGGCCATGGTCCTGACAAGCCGTTC
>Ga0172371_10005136_pt1 | contig 19523 bp, 21 predicted proteins | sample Lak12m_FD_114543 | JGI IMG/M metagenome (GOLD analysis project Ga0172371, IMG submission 114543) | Freshwater microbial communities from Kabuno Bay, South-Kivu, Congo - kab_022012_12m | ecosystem: Environmental > Aquatic > Freshwater > Lake | place: Democratic Republic of the Congo: South-Kivu... | reverse complement strand
TTATCGGTTTGAAAATTTCTTTTTTTCTTGTAAGTGTGTTATAGATTTTTAGGGGCATATTTTATTCAACGAATTAATGTTTAAATATTTTCATATCGGTAAATTTATCTAAATTTTTATAAACTTTCTTTTTGTTTTGTTATTATGACAAGGGGTGTGATTAAGGCATTAATCTTTGATTTTGAATGGACTCTTTATGATCCGAGAAAAAAATGCGAAGTCGACGGTGCGACAAGGCTTTTGCAGGATTTGATTAAAGAAGATTATTTGTTAAGTATTCTTACAAAAGATAAGAATAATGAAAGAAAAGAAATAATTGATCGTCTTGGTTTTTGGAAACTTGCGCACGTGATTTATATGCGTGAAAAAAAGACAGAAAAAGATTTTTTGAGGTGCATTCGGCAAATGGATTCTTACTTAGAACCCTATGAAGTTGCAGTTGTTGGGGACAATATCCTTTCTGAAATCTACCTCGGAAATTTGGCAGGTTATCGAACAATAAGATTCAAATTTGGGGAATTCTCCGACGAAAAACCCGAAAGAGAATTAGAAAACGCAGGATATACAATATACAAATTATCTGAAATTATGGATTGTTTAAACTAATTAGTATACTGGTTTCCCAAGATTTCCGTCTTTTGCATATTTCAAATAACAGAGAGCGCACGGACCATATCTGTTAGAAATTTTCTGAATTTCTTTTTCATTAACTCCGTCGAATCTTGCGAGAGATTTTATCCCTCTTTCTTCCAAAACTCTTGCTCTTGGACTTGCTAATGTGTCTGCAATTATTTTTTCTAGAGAATTTTCAAAAATATTTCCTTTCAAACTGAAAACTCCAAAACAACATGGAGAAACTTTTCCTTCGGGATTTATGGTAAAATAAAATCTTTTCATTGCGCCAATGCAATTCTCATCATAGTTTTGTAGCTCCGGCATGTTTCCTCTTAAAAGTTTCCTCGCTCTTCCAGTCGGGAATAATTCTCTTTTTTTATCATCACTAACTCCCCAGTGTTTTATTATCATCTCCCTATTTCCTCTGACTATTTTTACTTCGTGTTCGATATTATAATAATTATCAAAATTTATTCCTTGTTGTTTATGATATAAATCATGCGAGGTAAACTGGATTTCTCTTATGAATGGTCTTCCGTCTAATAAATTTGCAAGAACTTTTCTTGTTGAGTCTTCTGTTCTTGCCCAGAAACCGTTCGTCTGTAAAACTATTTCGATTTTTTCCGATGCTCCTCTAAATTCATTTTCTATTTCTACACGATTTAAAAAACCATTAAGCTCTTCGGGGATTGTAAAAATTTCTCCTCCTGAAATGGCAAGATAAAGATTAATTTTTGGCAGATTTCCCAACATTTTTCCGAAATTTTTCTGAGACATCGTTGTGTTTTTTCTCCAGTGCCTCGAAGGTTTTGCGTCGAGATAACAGTGTTTGCACTTAAGATTGCAGTTCTTTGTTGTTACGCAATATATGTCTGGCTTGATTTTTTTTGTTTCTGTCATTTTAATTCAATATTTTAATTTCTACTTTTTTGAAAATAAAAGTTTATAAAACCATCTTTCTCTTTCCTTTTATGGTTAGTTATACAGAAAAACAGGTGGCGATGGTTTCGGCCGTCTCGGAGGTTTTGAGATTGAGGAAAGAGCGAGGAGCAATGACTTCTGAAGAGCTTATGAGAGACTTGACTAAATTTTTGAAATATACTGACAAGGAAGAATTAAAAGTTTTGATGGTTGCCGCGGCTTCGAAAGCGCTGAATCTAATGACAAAAACCCCCGGTTTGAAAGATAAAGAAGTTATGAACCGATTGGTTAAAGATATTCCGGAAATGATTTCTGATATTGAATCTAGTTTAAGATAATTTTTATTTTTTGAGTCTTAGAATTGACTTAATATTAATTATTGATTATATAAAAATTTACAATCTTATATCGTGATCTGGAAGTTTTTTCGAGTGAACGTCCATCCTTCCTGCTTGTAAACAATCAAAGCAAGGTTGTATCGTTCCGTCTGCTTTACGAATTCTTAGTGTTCCCTGACATTTCGGGCAAGTTCCATGTTCTTCCATATCAGCTAATGACGTATTACGTTTAAAAATATATCTGTGATTTCTTGAGTATGAATTAAAAAATAAAATAAAAATATTTTTGCTTACTTTTTCATCTTGCAATTACAGTTCCATAATAGAGTAAACAACCAGCCAGCCAAATAACCCGTTACGAAAGCTGCAATTATTATGACTAATGCTGTTACGAAACTAAACGGCAAAACTCCGTAAGCCATGTCGATAAAGTGCCGGGGCATTATCCAGTCCAAAAAACTCTGTCCGATTCCAATGCCAACTGCTAACACCCAAAGTGCATGAATTATTGCAAAGAAAAAACCAAGGACAAGTCCAAGTTTATTTCCTTTTATCTTTTCCACTATTTTCACCTCCTGTGTTTTTTAATTATCCAAGCCAAAAAAAATCCGACGGCTATTAAAATGATTAGGATTATCAGGTTTTTGGCATTTAACAACTTTGTCATTCCAACATTTTCTTTTGTTTGATTCGTTTCTTCTGCTGTTTGATTGTTGCCGACTATTTTCTTTTGTAAAATTTTTTCAGATATTTGTTTTATGGTGATGTTTGCCTGACTTTCAGAAATTAGTGATCTAAAAATTATTTCTAAATCGTAAATTTCGTCGCTGTTAAAATCAATTTTTTTAATTTCTCCAATTTTTAAGACGACTGTGATGGGGTCACTTTCGATTGTGATGGTTGTTCTATTATTTAGAATTTGTGTTAAGGTTAATGTGTGACTTTGATTGTTTTCGGTAAATTTAACTTTGTCTTTTGCTTTTAATGGAAGACTCTTTCCGTTTTGAATTTCAGAATTGCTTAGACTAAATACTTGTGGTGTGCTCGTAGTTGTTGTGCTTCCCCCCCCGCCACCCCCACCACTAGAAGTTACTGTGGCAGTATTTATTATGATTGTTCTCGTCGAGGTGTTTTGAGGATTATTTGCACTGTCGGTACAGTTTACACTCCAGAAATAAGTTCCGGCGGATAAACTTTTTGAAAAAGAATTTGTTTGATTTGGATAGATTGTCGTGCCCGTCTGATCAATTGCGTTGTTAATAAGAAGACTACAGTTTCCTAAATTTATTTCAGTTACATTGTAATTGAATATCACATTTGTTGTGCCCGTATTTGAAGAATCTCCGTCGGTTGGAGAAATTAAAGTAATCACGGGTTTCGTTCTGTCTAAAACAATAGTTCTATTTGATGAACTGTACGAAGAATTTGTTTGATTGTTAAATGCCAGACAGTTCCAGGAATAATTTTGTTCCAACGTAAGATTATAATTAAATAAAGATTCATTTAGTAATCCGGAAAAATTTTCTGTTTTGTTGTAAACTAAACTACTTGTTGAATTCCAGATAGAAAGTGTTACGTTTTTCAAACTTGTCTGACTTTGTGCAGAACAATTAAAATTTGTTTCGTTTTGATTTGTGTAAAAATTATTTGTCGGAACATTTAGTGAAGTTAGGACTCCTCCGACGGTCACGGAAAAATTTGCCGAGGCGAAAGCGGAATTTCCTTTCACATCCGAGGATAAACAATTCCATACATAAGTTCCGTAATCGAGCGTTGAATTTAATTGTAATGAAGTAAAAGAACTTGTAGAATTTGCGGTTGTCTGGTTTATTATCGAATTTGTGGAATTCCAGACGATAATTGTCAAATTTTTTGTTTGAAGATGATCTGTGGCGTTGCAGGAAAAACTTAAATTTTGATCCTGTGAAAATCCACTTGGTGAAGTTAAATTTACAAATGGTGCTTTCTCGTCGAGATAAAGCAAGGCGGTGAAAATATCAACTCTTGTAAAACTTAATCCGTTTCCCGACGAATCAGTTATATTTTTTCCGTGATTTTTTAAATTTATTTCTGTTTGTAACGGTACTAAAATTTTATTATTTTGTAGTTTTTCAAACTGGTTAATAATCAAAATTGAACCGGCGACGTGCGGTGTTGCCATCGATGTTCCAGAGAGAGTTGTATATTTTCCGTTGTTGTATGTTGAATTAATTAACGATCCCGGAGCAAATAATTTTAGCAAGGAGTATCTATTTGAATAGGAAGCGATAACGTCAGATTTTGTTGTTGCTCCGACAGAGGTTGCATTTTGAATACACGCTGGGGAAGAAATTGCTGTGAAGTTTGCATTATTTCCGCTGGCAACAGTTACTGAAATATTTTTTGCGATTGCATTATTTATTCCGGTTGTTAGTCCGGATGCGTCGTCGATGTTATCACAATAAGAAGTATAATTTTTGTCACCACCCAAGCTCATGCTTATTACTGAAATATTATATGCTGAATAATTACCCACACACCAATCAATTCCTGCACGGATATCGCTGTCTAAACATGAACCGCCGGAATCACAAACTCTTACGCCGATTAATCTTGAGTCTGGTGCGACACCCTTGATTGTTCCGTTTGCTCCGATTATTCCGGCGACGTGAGTTCCGTGTCCGTTGTCGTCGGAGGCAGAACAATTTTCAAGACACGCTCCAGAAAGACAATCAATTATACAGGTAAAATTTTTGTTCAACAAATCCGGATGAGAAAAATTAACCCCTGTGTCTAAAATACAGGCGGTTTGTCCGATACCAGTGAGATTTATTCCGGAAATTTGTTTTGTCCAGGTATTTGTTGCATTGATTAAAGCGGTTGAATCCTGAAGAAAAATTTTCTTAATTCCAACTAATTGTATCGACTCTACTTGCGGGTCAGCTTCGAGTTCCAACAATTCTGTTGAGTTTACATCCAGAGGTATTTTATTATCAAATTGGTAACGTGCTTTTTTCAGAACGTCTGCTGAAACTGAGTTTAAACTTTTAACATTTTTAATTGTGTTTCCTTTTAGCTGAACAATTACTTTCACTGAATCTTTTTCCTGTAGTTTAGAAATGATTTTCTCGTCGGTCTTTTTACTGTTTTCTCCGAGGACAACCAAGCTCATCATTAACGTTAAAACTAAAAAAATAATCACCAGTTTTTTCATTTAGTGAATAAATAAAAATAGTTATTAAGGTTTTTGATGTTCTTTTTCAAGAACAGAGGAATTATAAACCATTTTATAGACTAAATCCAAATTCTCCTTTCAATAATTTTCTTGGGATTATTCCGGAATTCCAATGATGATAAAACCATTGATTCGAAACAGCATATACTTTTTTGCCGAGAAACTGCTCAAAAAGTTTGACTGCTTTCACTAGGGTTTCACCAGAGCTGACATCTTCATCAAAAATAACTACCTTCCTACTTTCTGATTCTTGTTTAATATACTCTGCTTCAACAGAATTAATTCTTGGTTTTTTGTCCGCAAACTTATCTGTTGAAAATCTCACGGGATAAATTACTGAATCATTTTCCGGTTTCATATCTTGATATCTTAAGAAAATGTCCGTCGCTGCGCGCAAACTTCCGTGAGCGATTGAAATCATCATCATTTTTTTGAATCTTGATAACTCGTATGCAGTTTGTGCATTCTTACTTGGATTTGTGGCTTCCCAAGTCCACTTGTCTTCAACTTCTTTCGTGCGATTATTATTAATTTCAGCCCATTGCGGATATTTATTGATGTGACCTTCAAGGCTATTCAATTCAGACTCGTACTGATCTGTTGAATAAACTTTTTTACATAAGTCAATTCCCTCTACGATTAATTCCAAATATTCTCTTTTTTTGTATAGTCTATTTTTTTGAGAAATTTTAAAATCTATCAAACTACGCACAATTCTTTGAGGACAAAAAACTCGGTTAGTTTCTGTTTTCGATTTTCTTAATTTGTACATTAGTTCTGGAACATTTGCTGAACAACTCATAAACATGGAAAAACTTTTCCAACCCATTTTCTGGAGATCATCCATTGGAGAATTATAAACCATTTTCTCTCCAAAAGGCTATCATTTGTTTATCTCCTTCGCTTAATTTTTCCGGCGCTGAGAGAACCCGAATAATTTCCTGTCTAGTTAAATGAGCGGTTTCTCTCATTCTAACAAAAGATTGAAATATTTCTTGTCTTTCTGCAGAAATAATTGGAGAATAACAAATATCATTTCCTGGATTTATTAAAAAATAACTTGCGACGGCGTATGTCGGATTTGCAAATAATCTTTCTGCCATTTCAAAATGTGCTCTTTCATGTGCCAAGTCTTTTTGAACTTCTGTCTCAGACAAACCATAATTTCTTAACTCTTCTGCGAATCCCATTTCCGAACCAAAAAATTTTTCTTTATATCGATAAATCAACGGAAATAAACGAAGATTTGTTCGGAGTAAATTTACCTTGTTCATTTTATTTTTTAATCGCGATGCAGTATCGATATTTATTATCACGAGTTTTTTTAGGTTCGTCTTCCTCGACAATTATAGTTTTGAATCTAAAATTGAGATAGTTCGGTAAGGGGGACTGGTAACGTGGCCATATATCATAAGGAATTACTGCTTCAACATATCTTCCGTCTTTTCGCAAACATCTGTGAACTTCTCTAAACAAGGGACACTCATATTCCTGTTTCCAAGCGTCAGGTGTTTCTCCCAAATCTGAACTGTGAAATACATAATTTCTTACAGAAGAGCCACAGATAGCGTCGAGAGATTCCGACGGCAAAGTTTTTAGAAACCCTAAAAGTTCGGCCTGTTGAACTTGCCAGTTTCCTTCCTTAATTTTGTTTTTTACTTTCATAAAATTCTCTTCACTTCTTACATGCCTGTAAAAATTTTCAAAACGTCTAATTTTATCGCACCACGAGCCAAAATAAAATTCGTGGTTTACTTCATTAAAATATCTGTTTACTCGCATCCAATCGGATTTAACTATTGAATCTGAAATTTCTGCAAAAAGAGAAATATCCCAGTTATTTTGTAAAAGATTTTTCCAGAAATCATAATCTCCGAGTTCGATTGATTTTTGCAAAATAATATTATTCTCAACTGTTTCTTCGTTGATGTCTATGCTTGTGACTTTTTTTGCGCCATTAAGTAGAAGTGCAATTGCGTATCCCCCGTAACACGCGATATTAAGAATATCTTTTCCTTCCGGCTCGGTTGCGCGAACTAAACAATCTAAATCCTCACCTAGCGGTGAGACTCTTGACTGATAAGGAGTCAAATCTTCAATGCCCATTATCTTCTCCCACGGAAAGCAATTATTGGAGTGAATCTTGTGTACCACGGACCGGTTCCAGGACGGTAATTGATTAGTCCGATTTGTATTCCTCCACTGTCCTCTCCGCAAACATTGAATAATCCAAACTGAACGCCTTTCATTTTTTTTGCGACGTTAAAAATTCCTGCTTGAAGTCCCTCGACATCTTTTGTATTGTTGAGAACTCCAACTTGTGCTCCTTGTGATTCGTTTGAAAAATTTAAAGCTCCGCTTTGAACACCAACATTTTTCTTTGTAATGTTTGTGAATCCGGTTTGTACTCCCAAATATTTATTTGTGTAATTTATTGAACCAAGCTGAAATCCTTTTCCTTTTTTTGCGTAATTTACTCCGCCCGCCTGCATTCCGACGAGATCATCGGTTTCAGAATAAACTCCGAATTGAACTCCGTCGAGTTTTTTTGTTGAATTATATCCTCCGGTTTGTGCGCCATAAACTTCTTTAGATTTATTCCACGGCGCAAGTTGCCATCCTTTCACTTTGTCTGCGAGATTGTATCCGACAGATAATTGCGCTCCCGAAATTTCTTTTGCTACATTTGTAATTCCTAATTGAAAAAGATAATCGCCAACACCGACGACGTTTTCTATTCCGAGTTGAATTCCTCTTGCTTTTTTTGATGAATTTGAAAGCGCGACTGAAACTCCTTTGAGATTTTCATTTTCATTTTTTATTAAACTTATTTCTAATCCCGAAACATCTTTTTCTTTGTTTTCTGTTCCAAACATAAAATCATATTTTCCTATTTTTGTTTTGTATATCATTCTAATGATTCTCCTGAACGTTGTTCGTATATATTGTTTAAACTTTTTTCAATTTCAAATCTTTTTTTTGAAAATTTATTCTGTTTTTTTGTAAAATAATCTGATAAAATAGTTTCTATTGTTGCACTTCCCAGAAAAAACAGCGAGGTCCACGCGACTCCTTCTGCATAATTTAATGATTCAAGAGAATTACCGAAATGTCCTATAGTGTAAGAAATTGCACAGGTTGCTCCGGTAATTGCTAAAGTAACTTCTGAACTGATTTTTAAAATTCTTGAGACTAAACCATAATCGCGGGCTTTCCAATAAAAATTTGATTTATTAACTTCCGCTTCGGCAAGTTCGTTTTCTAAAATTCTTATTCCTTTTACATTCGACGTTCCTTTTTTTTCTACTTGTCCTAAAACATAATCTCTCATATTAATTACATTTTTCGGAGAAATATCTACGGCAAGATTTGTTTCTTTCATTTTAATCCCTCGAGTTTTAATAACGGATCGCCGACGTATAGGATATAATTTCCCTCACTTGTGGGGAAATATTTTCTTGCGGCTTCCTGAACACTTGCCGGTGTTATACTTTCTGCCCTTCCGAGAAACTTTTCTATAGTCCACCCAGTATTTACTATTGCTTCAACTGCTTTCATCTTCTCTATGTTTCTTTCCAAATTACTTAAAATACCCAATTTAATTTTTCTTTTCATTTTTTCTATACTTTCGCTGTTTACTTTTCTACTTTTTATTTTTTCCATTTCTTCAAAGATTATTTGAACTGCTTTGTTGACATTTCCCGAAGGAACTTTAGTATAAACTGCCATGATTCCTGAAACTCTATCTGATCTATCTTCACAATCTACGGCGTAGGCAAGTCCTTCTTTTTCTCTTAGTCTTCGGAATAACTTTGATTCTTCATCTCCGCCCAAGGTGTGGAGAGCAAAGGATGTCGAAAAATTATCTGGAGAATTTGTCGTCGGACCCGAAAAATGAAAAGAAATTTCTGCAGAACTTAATTCCGGATTTTGAAGATTTATTTCTCCGTATGGTCGATGTAAAATAGTTTTCTTTTGAAGAGGTTCAACTTCAGGTAATCTAACTTTTGTATTTTTTCCAGGTTTAATCTTTTCAAAATATTTTTTAATTAAAGATTCAACATTTTTTGGAAAATGTCCGACGAGATACAGCTCGGTATTAGTTGCATTGTATCCTTTTTCATGAATTCTCTGTAGATCACTTGTTCTTGCTCGAATAATTGATTGTTCATTCCCGATTGTTTCAATATTCAACGGATGATTATGGAAGAATAAATCATTTATCTCTTGAATTGCGGTATAATTTTGTCTGCTCTCTCGATCTACTTTTTCTCTCAAAACAATATCTTTTTCTGACGCTAATTTTTTTCTGTTGAATATCGGGTGGGCTATTTGATTTGAGGTAAAATCTAACCACAGGCCTAAATCTTCACTAAAAATATCTGCATAGTATGAAGTATCGACTAAACTAGTTGTTGCATTTGAACATCCGAATCGACCTCGGATTTTTTTTGATTCTGATTCAGAATATTTTATATTCCCCCCGTACATACAATGTTCTAAAAGATGAGCTAAACCTTCCTCGCCTTGTTCTTCGTGATACGCTCCAAAATTCACAACTAATTTTGCAAATGTCTTCGGAGTTCCAGTTTCAAGCAAAGCTACTCTTAAACCATTATCCAACGTAAACACCTTCGGTTTGTCTAAATATTTCATAGAAAACCGATAGATTAGGGGTTTATAAACTTTTTGAGTGTTGTTACTTAATAGGTGATACAATAAAGAAAGATTTAAATAACTTGATTTCCGAGATTTCGTAATATAAAGTATTACGATGAAAAAAACAAACAATAACTTAGAAACAGAATTAGAAAATGCTAGACGGAGTTTTGATGAAATCAGAAATAAATTTCTGAAGGGGGAATTAAAATGACATATAATTCACTTTTAACTCGGTTAGACAATCAAAGAACTCAGCCTTGGATTGACTATCAATTTGAAATGGGTGGACTGACGGACATTGAATCAGTTGCACAAGTTCTAAGAGAATCAAAAAATATTGAAACTAAAGTTTTCTATCCACATAAAATTGTACGGGGGCTTATTAATTCTAAAACAGAAGATGGTTTCTATCTTGATTTTCGTAAAGGAGAAAAATATCTTGAGTTAATAACCGATGCAATGAATTTCTGCAAGAGGGTTTATTCTGAAGAGGATTATGGCCAAGCTTTAGAAGATTTAATAGATAAAATAAAAAAATATGATGTAGAGATTAATCCCCGAGATTGTCCACTTACTAAAAGAAAAATGCTTGAGATCGACGACCATGTTTCTTGGACTGCAACTCATCCGGACTTAAATGATTTAACCGCTAATTTACTTTCTCAATTTTCTAATATTTTAATGATTCCTATGGCACATGGGAGTTTGAGAGCGGCGACGGACATTTTCTTAAGATATCAAGATATGAAACCGGAAAATGATTCAGTAATTTATCCCGTGAGATTTTCAGCACACAAATGTCAAGATAAAAGACCACAATTTTCGCGAGCTGAAAATGATTATCTTAAAAGAAATGCAGATGGAAAAGAAATAATTATTTTTGATGAGGACATAAAAGATGGAAATACTCTTGTAACTGCAGTTGGAGTTTTCGAAGAACTTTTTGGAAGAGAAGTTACTGCCGTTGCAAATACTTCGAGACATACAAATGCTGGAATAATTTCTAGAGATGATTTAAAATTTTTAAATTACCGTGGAAAATTGGGGGTTAAAATTTAAAATGAAAACCCGAATATCCATAACTATCGACGAGAAAAATAATGAATCAATTGAAAATTTGCTGAAACAAAATCCAACATCGTTTAGAAACAAGTCGCATCTTATGGAATGTTTATTGATTAAATTTTTGTCGTCGTCGGAGAAGGGAGAAAACTCACAATGAAAGCAGTTTATAATTTGTTGTATATTCCGAGAAAATTTCCAAAAGAGAAAGATTTAGTCGACAATAATTCAGCTAATTTACTTCCTTCGAAATGTTCAGAAAATATTGTATCCATCGCAAACCAAAATCCCTTGACTAATGTTAAATTCTGGATTGATTCACGACGTATGACAGAAAGTCAGATAGAAAATTTAAGAAAACTAACTTTGAAAACTAAATCAAACAACCTTACTTTATGCAATCTTTTAACAATCCCGGGATATTCGGGAAATCCCCTTTATCAAAAATCAGATAATTCTTCGTGTTGGGAAATAGATAAACATTCTTTAATTTATAGACAGGTTGATTTAGCAAGAATTTTAGTTTGTTTGCAGGGAAATTATGATCAAACATTTTATTCTGATTTAGACATAACTAATCTTGTTATTGATTCCGAGGAAGTTCAGACAAAGATGAAAAAATATGGAATACTACTCGGTGGAGAACTGCTTTCTAATAATAAACCTTTTTTTGAAAATGGATTATTTGGATTTAGTTCCGAAAGAAAGAATCTTTTTTGGTTGCTTCATAAACAAACTCTGGAAGAAACTTTCTATAGAAATAAAAATGGATATCTTCCTTATCTAAACTTTGTTAACGAATTAAGAAGAAGAGAAAAATTGACTTTCGAACAGATTGGATTTAGATATTCTTTTGAAGAATTTTCATTTTCATCGTCGGTGTTGGCGGAGAAGGGAGGAAGAAAATGACATCTTCTAAAAAAATTAATGATACAGAAAAAATAGTTTCTTCGTATGGTCCATTTGAAATTATAGACTTATTAAAATCAATGAACTCAAAAAACAAAGAAAAATTAGTTTGCAGTCTTGAAGGAAATAAATCAACCTTAGCGCATCTTATTTATTTTCAAAAATATCTTGAGAAATTTGTTCCTGATTTTGCGCGTTCGGTTCAAGAGATGGCTATTGCCGATCACCACAGATATCTAAATGACAATAACGAATTACCGTATGCTGTTTCGGATTTTAGCCTCGCTGAACGTAAGAAAATATACAAGGGTTTGATAGACATACAATTTACTTCCGGATGTTCGGGAGCATGCTCTTTTTGTGGGTTTGATGCACCGATTGGATTGAGAGATAGAGTTCCTTCAAATCATCAGTTAGGACTTATTAAAGAAATTGGCTGTTATCCTAATAAAATTCCTCGTCTAACTTGGGCAAACGATGGTCTTGAAATGCTTATGGATGTTTCAGAATATGAAAATTTATTGGATGGTTATTTTCAATCATTTCGCTACATTTTACTTTTGAGGACCACTATTCCTACCGGAACTGAAGAGCTTTACAAAAAAATATGTTCTGGTTCCAGACCATCAAATCTTGTTGTTACAATAAACACTCAAAATGTATCCCGACTGAAAAATAAAAATATAATCAAAATTTCAAAACTTGAAGACATCAAATCGTGGAATCCAGATTATCCTCAACATGGTGGAATTGAATTTCCAGAAGTTATGAACGAAATTTTTTCTGATGGACTTGCTCCGGGTTATGTAAATATAAGGTATGAATGCGAATTAAAAAATGTGGGTATCAATAGATATAACCTTCCTAAAAAGAACTATTCTATTTGTGGTTCAGCTGGAACTATTATTACTCCCTATGGTGTGCATAATGTGATGGATGCATTCCGGGGAAGTAAAAGATATCCGCAAGGACACATTGTTGTTGCGTTAGACGGGCTTGATGATCAACCAATAAAAATTATTCCTGGTGAAAGAATTGAGTCTTATCTTCGGCGTGCGGTTATAACCGACACAATAAAAGCGCAGAGAGAAGTAAGAAAATATCAAATTGAGAACTTGTGTTCGAAAGCAACTGTAAATGTTGACATGGATGGAATAATTGTAGATGGAAAAAAATTTCTGAATTCTCCGTCGGAGAAGGGAGGAAGAAAATGAAACTTGTAAGACCCACTATTTCAGCAATTGTTGGAGTCTTGGCAGTAGCTTTGCTTTCTCCGGTTTATAATTTCAAAATCGAACGAAAACAGGAAAAAAGTGCGAATAGAAGTTTGGCTAATTTATCTGCTTACCAAATGAATAAAATAGAAAAAAAATTAGAGTTTGTCTTAGGAGTTAATTTTGAAGAGGACCCATCAGTTTTGGTTGTTTCCAGAGATGATTTTTGCGGTCAGTATGACGACGACAAAAACAGAATAATTCTCAATAAAGAATGTTTAGTTAATGATGATTCTTCCATAAAAAAATCTAAACTTGCAGTTAATGGTCCGGGCAATTTTAATCTTGATTGGATTTTAGCTCATGAACTTGGACATTTTTATGTTGATTTAACTGATCAAAGAATAAAATTAGTTAATTCTGGAGATAATAGTAATTCAAAAAAATTTTTTAATAACTGCAAAACTCGTTTTATTTCAGAAGGAATTGCAAATGTTTTTGAAAAACATATCTCCGAAGATAAAAACGATTTTGAAGATTCAGAATACCTTCTTCCTGATTTTAATTGTCGTGAGTTAGTTTCCCGTCGTCAAATTTATAATGGTGGACAGAAATTCGTAAATGATATTATGCAAGATTCAGGGTATTCTTTTAATGAAGGAATTGAATATCTTGTTCGGTTTAATCCGTGCCCTAATGATGAAGAAACAATTCCGGCTTTCAGAGAGAGATTAAAATTGGAAATGAAAAATTATTATTTTAAAAAATTAGGGGAAGGAAAATGAGTAAACTTGTAAGATTTACTAGTTCAGCAATTGTTGGGGCTGGATTATTTCTTCACGGAGCAAAATTATACTCGGGCCCAAATAGTTTTCCGCCTTTAACTGAGCATATCGGAGATTTTGCCCTTGCAGCATTTCCGGTTGTGTGTGCGTCAAGGGTTAATCGAGAGAATAATTTTTTAACTAAGCACGATTCAAAAATACTGAAATTTTGTGGGCACTATTTTCCGGAGATTGTTACGGGATTAACCTCGGTTTATTTTACATTAGGAGAATCATTGCTCCCACAAATTCTTCCAGGAACTGCAGATTGGAAAGATATTCCTGCCCCACTCATTGCAGCTTTAAGTTATTATTTCTTTTCTAAAAACTAATTATTTTTCCTTATCCAACAATTTCTCGCGATTGTATCTTTTCCACATTATGTTAAATGTTGGATTTCTTTTCAGTTCTTCAAATGTTCCCTGTCCGATTATTTTTCCCTTTGAGAAAAGATAAATATAATCAAATTTATCTAAAAGGTGAAGTCGATGAATTGAAGAAATTATTGTTTTGTTTTTGAATTCTTCAAAAAGTTGTTCGTGAATTTTCATTTCGTTCAAACTATCGACGCTACTTGTCGGTTCGTCGAGCAAAACAATATCGCTTTTTTCTGCAGCTAATAATCCTCTCGCTAGCGCGAGTCTTTGTTTTTCTCCACCACTCAATGAAACTCCTTTTTCCATAACGCTCGTGTTCAATCCTTTTGGAAGTTTTTCTATGACTGGTTTTAGTTGAGAGATAGAAATTATTTTATTCAGAGTTTCTTCGCTCGTCGGAAGATTCATGGTTATATTATATCTAAAGGTATTGTTAAAAATTTCCGGTTCTTGTGGAATTAACGTTACATTTTCTTTTAATGCACTTACTCCTTCGGGCAAAATTTTTTCGTTGCAATAAACTTTTCCGCTGTCTATTTTGTACAGACCTCTAATTAGTGAAAGGATTGTGCTTTTTCCCGAACCGCTTTCTCCGACAAGAGCGATTTTTTGTTTTCTTTTGAAATCAAAGTTAATGTTGTTAAGGTGAGAAATTTTTCCTTTTCGGTCATAAGTAAATGAAACATTTTTGAGGGAAATTTCTTGCCAGTTTTTTGGAAGCTGGATGGTTTCGGTTTCTTTTAATTTTTTATATTCCTCGTCGAGTGGATAAGCTCCGACGAGTTTTGCGTTTGCTCTGATTACATTTCCGTAAAGATATGCGAATTTGTAGAAGGTTTCTCCGACGTTGTTTAGGTAACCGTACAACATGTAAAGAGTTCCGATTAAAATTATTCCTGTGAAAGTGTAATCTGTGTAAGCTCGGTAAATAAGAATTGAAACAACCATTACTCGAATTGCTATACTTGCGAATCCCCACTTTAATTCGTTGATTACTATACTACTCTTGAAAGTTTTGTAACTGTCGGTCAGCTTTTGGTCGATTTCTTGTGAAACTGTTTTTTTCAATCTTAAAGTTATAACCGTGATTATGTTGCTTATGTAGTCAAATATCGTCGCTGAAAGTTTGTTGTTGTATTGATTTAATTCATGATATTTTTTGTCGAGTCGTTTGTCAACTCTTGAAATGATGAAAAGAATTGTCGAAGCGAACAACAATGCAAACAGACCGATTTTCCAATCTAAGATGAACAAGATTATTATTGAACCGAAAAAATTGACAATTCCATAAGTTATGTCGTAAGTCATCTGGCCCGAAAAATCTTCGATTGCACCAGATGCCCGATTTATTTTATCTATTGTGTCTCCAGAATGATTATCTTTGTGCCATTTTATTGGAAGTTTCAGAACCATTCTTATTTTGTCGTTGGTTAAATTTTTTCTGACGAAAAAAGCGGTTGTCTGTTCAAGTATTCTCGCTGTTCCGTGAAAAATCCAGAAGACTACGATTATAACTAAAAGAAGAAATATTTTTTTAATCAAACTCCAGAGTTGTTCGTTTGAAGTTATTGATTGTTGTATTGAATTAAAAATAGTTCCGATTACATACGGTGTCAGAAGCTCAACTAAACCCGCGAGTACAAAAAGAGAAGTGTAAAGGACGAAAGTTTTCCTTCTTTTGCCCAAATAAGCCCATTCAGTTTTTATCGTATTTATTATTGGATGTGTCATAAATATCGAAGTCAAAATTAAGATTTAAATGTTACGAATAGAAATCATAATTCGATGCGAACTGGTTTTCTTTTTTCAAAAATTAAAACTGAATCATAGCCTGCTTCTTTTGCTACTAGTATCCCTCTCTCGAGTCCGAAATCAAACTGCTCTTCTTTATGTCCGTCGGAACCTAGGGTAATGGGTATTTCCATTTTTTTCATTTCTTTAAGAATCCACAAACTTGGGTATTGCTCGTCGCGAATTCGTCTGAAACCAGAAGTATTTATTTCGATACAAATTCCGGATTTTTTAATTTCTTCAAGAGTTTTTATAATTTCTTTCCTGTAAAAATCACTATTCTCGTCAAAATATTTCGAATCTTTGTTGTACATTTTTATCAAATCAAAATGTCCGATTGAATCAAACAAACCTGACTTTGCCATCTTTCTCGTTTGTTCATAATACTCTGAGATGAGTTTTTTAATTCCGAATTGTTTGACAAAAATCTGAAAATCCTCTTCGGGAAACATTAATTCGGCGTATTTTCCATCTTTGTTTTTTAGATGATGAACTGAACCGAGAATAAAATCATAACTTCCTTTGGCTGTTTCATTTTTTGTCCATTCAACGTAATCTTCCAACCAATTAAGTTCTATACCTAAATAAATTTTTATTTTTTTACCAAATTTTTCTTTTACTTTTCTAAATTCCTCGAGGTATTCTTTTGAATGGTTATTCAAAAATGGTTTAATAATGTCTTCAGTATTTGGTGTACAGGAATGGTCAGTAAAACAGATGTGTTTAAAATTAAGTTTTATTGCAAGTTCAACTACTTCTTCTGGGCTGAGTTTTCCGTCTGAACCGGTTGAATGAAAATGAAAGTTTACTTTTTCGGGCATAACTGAAAAAAAGAAAGGGGGAATTTAAATGTTATTCTTTTTTATATTTTTTAGAAGGATTAAAATTTAATTCGATATTTATAGATTTAAATAGTTTGATTAATAGGTTAGGTCATGGATTTAAAATGTTTATTTGGATTTCATAAATGGGAAAAATTTATGGGATGTATAAATATTGGTGGTGGGAAATTCAAACAAGAATACCAATGTAAGAAATGTGGAAGACATAAGGTTATAATAAAATAAAGATTATTTTTTAATTACTTAACTTTAAACTTCTATTTAATGAAATTTAAGAATACCAAAGATTACATTTCAAACTGGATATTAAACTAACAGCTTGCTTTCCGCAAAGTTTTTTAAATCACCAAAAATAATAAACCCTGTGCCTTATGGTCTATGTGAAGTATCCACGATACGAGCATTTGACTTTGAAGCAGTGCCTACATGGTCTAGCGGCTATGACACCACCCTGTCAGCGAACGAAGTGAGCTGATTGAGTGATTTACAAAAAAATCACTCCGTCAAACTTTTTTGAAGAAAAAGTTAAACTCATTCCAAGACAGAACGGTGGTAATCCGAGTTCGACTCTCGGTGTGGGCGTCGGGTTTATACGGCTACAACAACGAAAAATATTTAAATGATGTAGACGTATATCTTTTATGGCATATACTGAAATAAAAGAGAAAAATGGTAAAAAATATTACTATAGAGTTTTATCTTTTAGAGAGGGAAAAAAAGTAAGAAAAAAGAGAATATATCTCGGAGTGAATTTAGAAAAAAAAGATTTATCTCTTGGAGAAAATAATGCAGACAAAGAGTTATTATTGCTTTCTACGTTGTTAAATAAGAATGAAATAAAAGAATTAGAAAAATTAAAAGAAGAATATCTTAAAATCCCAAAAGAAACAAAAGAGAATCGTTATGAATCATTTGTGTCTCTCTTTACTTATGACTCCACAAATATAGAGGGAAATACTCTCACGCTTCAAGAAACTTCTCAGCTTTTATTTGAAAATATCACTCCTCGAAAATCCTTAAGAGAAATAAACGAAGTTACTAACCATAAAAAAGCTTTTGATTTTATAACAAATAACTCTAAAGACATCTCAAAAAAATTAATCTTGGAGCTTCATAAATTAGTTGTTCAGAACACCCTAAAATCTGAACTGGAAAATCAAGTTGGAAAGTACAGAACTTTGCAAGTTTATATTCGTGGAACAGAATGGCTTCCCCCTAAACCAAATGAGGTTTCGAAAGAAATGGCTTCTTTACTTTCTTGGTATTCAAAAAATAAAAATAAGCTTCACCCAATTATTCTAACTGCATATTTTCACTCTGCCTTTGAAACAATTCATCCATTTGTCGACGGAAACGGAAGAGTAGGAAGATTATTAATGAACTTGATTCTGAATAGAAAGAAATATCCTATGATAAATATTCCGAACAAAAAGAAGTATATTTATTACAAGGCTCTTGAAGAATCTCAAATTAAAGGAAACTTAAGACCGTTAGTTCAATTTTTGTTTGATTTAATAAAAGAAGAAAAAGTTCGGTTTTAGTACGGCTACACTAAATCGAAATATTCTTTTGTTGTAGACGTCAGGTTTTTCTTTTGTAAAAGAAAAACTATGATGGTAAAGAAAACTGTTTAGGGAATCACGAAAAAGAAGAGAGAATAAATTTGTAGTCACCTAAATTCTCTGGTTTTGAAGTTTTTTAATAATCTCAGTGACTACTTTTTAGTAACGTTTATAAACAAACATTTCTCTTTCAAAATTATGAATTTGATCTCAATGATAAAACCTTTTGAAATTGTCTCAAGATTGGGGCGTTTAGTTGAAACAAGTAAAGATGTAAATTTTGATAGGAGAACCTTTTTACAATTTGCAACTTTAGCTGTGCCGGCAGTCGCAAGTCAAAATCAATTTACTCGAAATGATGAACGAAGAATTCTAGATGCTAGAAAAATAGCAGATTATCATCTTAAAAATGGTCGAAGCGGAACAAATAAATTTAGGAAAAGTTTTTTTGATACTTCTTTAGGAAATGGACTTGGAGAATATGGAATAAGCGGGCATTACAGCCTCGATGAATTAGATTCTTCATCAAACAAACTTTATCAATCCGAATTTGGAGTTGAAGTTTATGATGGTAAGAAAAAAATTTATGGTGCAATATTTAGATCTTTTTTTGAAGACGAGGGAGATAAAGTTAAGCCCCTTGTTGATTGTAGAAAAGTTTTAGATACGACTGGAAAATTTGAAACGGTTACTGTGTATGACTATGATAAAAGACGTGCTTTTATGAGAACTATTGATGGAAAATACTACATTTACAATGTACCTCTTTCTCCGAATACTGAAGGTTTTTGGTCATTAGTTGCTCGGGGAGTTTATTTTAAAAATATTTTATCTGGAAGATATCCTTCAGTAATATCTACGGGATCGAACCTTTTTTCGAGAGACGTTGAAGTTAAAAAAACTGATGATGAAATAAAATATTTATTCTCTGCAGATGTTGACGGGAAAAATGAATCTTTCACCTTTTCTTATAATACTAACGGAAATTTTTCTGTTAAAATGCCCGGAATGCCAATGGAAAAAGAGCTAAAATAAAATAAACATTTTTAAGTATTAACTTCGTCGTTTCATCGATGAATAAAAAGGTGACGGAAATTCCGTTGGGAACGATTCGTTTCGGAAAGGATTTGAAAGTTTATGAAAAAACCGGTTCTGGATGGAAAATCTCAAAAAGAGATTTTCCGGAAATTCT
>Ga0172371_10005135_pt1 | contig 19526 bp, 13 predicted proteins | sample Lak12m_FD_114543 | JGI IMG/M metagenome (GOLD analysis project Ga0172371, IMG submission 114543) | Freshwater microbial communities from Kabuno Bay, South-Kivu, Congo - kab_022012_12m | ecosystem: Environmental > Aquatic > Freshwater > Lake | place: Democratic Republic of the Congo: South-Kivu... | reverse complement strand
CCGAGGCCGCAACGCCGCTGCCCTGGCTCGCAGGCCGCAGGCTGCGGCTTTGCCTCGGGTGACCCCCTGTGGTGTTAGATCGGCGACCAGCCATGGGAATCCAGGCTAGCCCTCGTGCTGGCCTTCCGCTGGCACCCGCTCCTCGGCGGTGCCGGCTGTGATCGGCACCGGGAAGGCGTGAGCGGGCGCCGCTAGCCCTCGGGCTGGCCTTCCGCTGGCACCCGCTCCTCGGCGGTGCCGGCTGTGATCGGCACCGAGAAGGCGAAGGTGCTGCCGTGGCCGGGTTGGCTCTCCTCGATCCAGAGGGAGCCACCGAAACGCTCGATGATCTTCCGGCAGGTTGCCAGGCCGATGCCTGAGCCCTCCTGCTCTTCCCGGGTATGCAGACGCTGGAAGAGCAGGAAGACACGGCTCTGGAGCTCAGGGGCGATGCCGATGCCGTTGTCCTGGACCAGGAAGACCCAGCATTGCTCACGCCGCACGGCTCGGATGTGTACCCGGGGCTCGTCCCGTTTGCAGTAGCGCACGGCGTTGTCAATGAGGTTCTGGAAGACCTGCACCATGCGCGCCGGCGCGGTGCGGATCTCGGGGAGGGGGTCCAGGGTGACCCGGGCATGGCGCTCGTCGAGCAGGGAGCGGAGGTTGTCCTGAGCCTGGCGGACCAGCAGGGCCGCACTGACCGTGGTCAGCGGGCCCGCGGGCCGGTTCAGGCGGGCGTAGTCAAGGATGTGGTTGATCATGTCCCGCATGCGCTCGGCGCCCTCTGTGGCATGGCCGATGAAGCCGCGGGCCGCGTCGTCCAACTGCTCGCCGTAGCGCCGCTGCAGCAGGTCAAGGTACCCGGCGATGACCCTGAGGGGTTCCTTCATGTCGTGGCTGGCCACGTAGGCGAACTGCTCAAGCTCGGCGTTCGTGCGTTCCAGTTCCGCCAGGGTCTGGCGGAGTTTGGTCTCGGCCTGCGTCTCCCGGGTGACGTCGGTGGCAATCGCGACCTCACCAATGATCCGGCCGTCTTCCTGGCGGATGGGGTCCACGCGGAACAGCGTGGGTACCGATCCCTGGCCGTGCTGGATATGGGTCCTGCCGACCCAGGGGAGCCCGGCCTCGACCGTCTCCTGCATGGCCTGGGCGTGGTCACCCAACAGCCAGCCGAACCCGCGCTGGTTGGACAGAGCCTCCGCATTACGGCTGCCGATAAGGCCGAGGAAGGCGTCGTTCTGGTAGATCGGTCGGCCCTCCTCATCGGTGATCGCGATCCCGTCACTGGTGCTGGCCGCCGCTTTGCTGAGCCGGAGCAGCTCTCGCTCCATCTGGATCCGGCGGCTGATGTCGCGCACGAAGGCGATCAACTGGGTGCCGTCATCGCGGCGCAGAGGGTGCACCACGATCTCCCCCGCGAACTCCTCGCCATCGGCGCGGATGCCGTAGGCCTCCACAATGGCGAAAGGCTGGCTCCCCGTCAGCTCCAGCAGGTCTGCCAGGAGATGCTCGTCGAGACCATTGACGACGTCTGCCGCGGTCAGTTGCCGCAGTTCGGTGCGGGTGCGCTGGAACAGTGCGGCTGCCCGGTCGTTGACATCGTGGATGCGGCCGTCCGCGCCACAGACCAGGACCGCGTCGTAGATGGCCCCCAGGAATGCATCGGGGGTAGCCAGGTTCCCTTCGGCTCCCGGACTGCCCGCCTCCGGCGCCGGTGTGGCCCCGGCCTCGCCGGGGGACTCGCGCAGGTCCGGGCTGCCCGGTGTCGGCCGGGCCCGGCCCGGGACCGTGATCCGGACCGTCGCGGTGGAGGTAGGCTCTCTGGTGGACATGGCGGGCCTCCAGGGTCGTTTCGCCGTAGCCGGCCCGGCCCGGCGGCTTCACGTCTCGCGGCAGCGCCGGGGCCAGGCGTCTGTGCGTCACCATACCATGCCATCCGGCCGGTTGCGTTAGGCGGCGCGGTCCTGGCGCCAGGCGGGCCCCTTTGCATCCCCTGGTGCCCGGTCTATGTTGCAGCCCCAGGCGGTCAGCCTCGGCATGGCGTCTGGACGTTTCCCTAAGTAGTGCAGGGGGCGCCCGGTCCGGTCTGGGTGTGTCTGCCGGTGCGGTCTGGCATGTGGAGTCCCCATGGCCTATACGGTTTTGTCCGTGGTTCTCGGTCTCCTCTTCGCCGTCGTGGGCGGCGTCCTGCTCAGAGGCCGGCCCCTGGATCCCGGCCTTGCCGCGCGGCTACCCCGTGCGCGGCTACCCGGGGCGGCCATCGGTATCGTCTGTCTGGTGTGGTCGGCCTACCACGGGTGCCTGATGCTCGAGGGGCCGGTGGCTCCCTACCGCAAGCTTGTCTGGGCCCTGGTTCCGGTCTGCGGCGTTCTGTGCTACCGGTTCCTGGATTTCCTCCTGGCCCGCGCCCTGGGCGGGGTCCTCGTGCTCAGCGCGGCCACGCTGCTGCACGGCGGTTTCGCCGAGGCCATCCCCTTCCGGCCGGTGTATAGCACGGCCTGCTACGCCGTCGGGATCCTGGGGATGGCTCTCGTTGCCGTGCCGTGGCGGTTCCGCGACCTGCTCCATGCACTGGGGCGGGTCACCGACAGGCGCCGCCCCGACGGGCAAGACCAGAACGGCCAGTCGGGGGCCGAGAAGGACCTCGTGGAGCGCCCTGGGGTTGCCTGGATGCGTCCCGTGGGTGGACTGGTCGCGGCGCTGGGGATCGTTCTGGCTGCATTGCCCTTCCTGTCCCGATCCCCCTGACCGCCTTGGTCCGGTGCCCCCGCGCGCCAGGCCCTGACCCCGCCCCCTACCCGGCATTCGGCCCCGGTCCACTGGGAACGTCGGGCTGACCAGTGGCGGACACGAGCCCCAGGCAGGCGCGTGCGGCTGCGATGTCGCGCTGGATCTGGGCTTTCAGCTCCGTGGCCGAGCCGAAACGATGGTCCGGCCGCAGCCTGGACGCGAACTCGACCTCGATTTCCTCGCCGTAGAACGACTCCGCCACGCCGAACAGGTGCAGTTCGACGATCCGTGGCGGCGGCGGCGTCCCCTCCGGCAGAAAGGTCGGCGCACTGCCCACGTAGGCGACCCCGGGAAGGGTCACCTGGCGACCCACGCGCCGTGCCCGCGCGGCATAGACCCCACTCGGCGGCAGGACCAGGTCGGGGTCCTGGATGTTCGCCGTGGGGCAGTCCAGCGTGGCCTGGCCGATGCCCTTGCCACGGGCCACGGTGCCCGCGACGGCGAAGGGGTGTCCCAGGAAGGCAGCCGCCTGCTCGAGTCGGCCGGCGAGGACCTCCTCGCGAATGCGGGTACTACTGACGGCCCGACCGTCGACGAGGATCTCCGGTACACTTTCCACCCGGCACCCGAACGGCTCTGCCGCGGCCGCCAGGGTTGCGACGGTCCCGATTCCGCCCCTGCCGAAGCGCCAGGCTGAGCCCACGCAGAGCGCCAGCACCTCGGGTCCACCGGGAGCGAAGATGAAGGCGTGGAGGAACGGTACGGGTCCCATGGCCGCCATGGCCGGGCCGAAGGGCAACAGCACGGCGGCCTCGATGCCCGACTCGGCCAGTAGCCGGAGCCTCTGCGGGGTCGTGGTGAGCAGGCTGGGGGGGCGGTCCGCCGAGACGACGGCGCGGGGGTGCGTGTCGAAGGTGATGACCGTGGGCACGGCGTCCGCTTCACGAGCGAGTGCCACCACCCGTTCGAGAACGCACTGGTGGCCCCTGTGCACGCCGTCGAACACGCCGAAGGCGGCGACCAAGCGCCTGACGCCGGCGGACGAGAGCAGCTCAGCAGGACAGGTGGCGGTTCTCATGATCGCGGCGGCGGCGCGGCGAGCAGCTACGGCGGCCGCCATCACCCTTCCATCAGCTCCATGACCACGCTCGCGATGGGCGTCATGTGCGCCAGGAACGCGGGTCGGTCCCAGGTCTTCAGCGTGTCGATGGTGTAGGCATCCTGGACCTGGTACTTGCCGCTCCGCATCCGCCGCAGGTCGTGCAGGTGCGCGCCACAGCCCAGCTCCCGGCCGAGGTCGGCACACAGGGTCCGGACATAGGTCCCCTTGCTGCAGTGCACGGTGAACCGCACCACGGGGCCCTCGACGGCCTCGATGTCGAACCGGTGGACACGGACCGGGCGCGGCTCCCGTTCCACATCCTGGCCGCTGCGGGCGAGCTTGTAGAGACGTCGGCCGCCGCGCTTCAGGGCCGACACCATGGGGGGCACTTGCAGGATGTCGCCGGTGAGTCCGGCGGCCACGGCCTGCACCTGGTCGAGGGTGACGGCGCCCGGGTCCTTGGTGGCGGTCACTTCACCGGCCCGGTCCTGCGTGTGTGTTTCCACGCCCAGGCGCAGAGAGCCGGTGTAGATCTTGTCCTGCATCAGGAGTCGGGACGAGAGCTTGGTCGCCCGCCCCAGGACCACCACCAGCAACCCCGTCGCGATGGGGTCCAAGGTGCCGCAGTGGCCGGCCTTGCGGATGCCGAAGCGCTTCCGCACGAAGTTGACCACATCGTGGCTTGTCCACTCCTCGGGCTTGTCAATCAGGATCAGGCCACTCTCGGCGTAGTCGTCCGATGGGGTCATGGGTCCGGGTTCACTCCTGCTGGACGTCCGCGCCCTCCGGCGCAGGACCCGACCCAGCCGGCATCTGCAGTTCATCGAGGATTGCCAGCACCCGGTCCGCCTGCTCGGCGGTCCGGTCGTCACGGAAGTGCAACCGCGGCGTGTACTTGAGGATGATCCGTCGGCCCAGTTCCCGCTGGATGTCTATGCGGGCGGTGTTCATCAGGCGCATGGCGTCGGCCCGCTGGTCATCGCTCCCCAGAACGCTGACGAAGACCAGGGCGTCGCGCAGGTCCGGGGCGCACTGCACCTTGGTGACCGTGATGAGGGCCCGTGCCTGGGGTGCCACCCGTTCCTCGCAGATGGCCCCTATCTCGCGCAGGAGCAACTCGTCAACTCTCACCATTCGTTGGCTGGCGGTCATCGCTCGGTGTCTTCTTCGACGGGTCCCAGGCGAGCGCCCGGGAGGGCTTCACAACTGCGGGGCGACCTCGCTGAGTTCGAACACCTCGATCGTGTCGCCGACCTCGAAGTCCTCGAAGTTGTCAAGGCGGATACCGCACTCCAGGCCGGTGCGAACCTCGCGCACGTCGTCCTTGATCCGGCGCAGCGAAGCGACCTGGCCGTTGTAGATGAGCCCGCTCTCGCGGGTGACCTTCGCCACCGAGCCGATGCGAACGACCCCTTCGGTGACGCGGCAGCCGCAGACCTTGCCCGCCTTGCTCAGCGTGAACACCTGGATGATCTCCGCCTTGCCGATGGAGGTCTCGCGCACTTCCGGACTGAGGCGACCGCGCATGGCGTCCTCGAGCTGGCCCAGGAGCTCGTAGATGATGCTGTACAGGCGGATCTCGACGCCGCGCTGTTTGGCGGCCCGGTTCACCCCGGGCATGGCCCTCACATGGAACCCCATCACCAGGGCATCCGAGGCCGCCGCCAGGACGATGTCGTTCTCGGTGATCTCGCCCACGCCGCTGTGGATCACCGCCACCTTGACCTTGTCGGACTTGATCTTGGCGATGCTGTCCAGGATCGCTTCCACGGATCCCCGCACGTCCGCCTTGAGGATCAGCCTGAGTTCCTGGAGCGAGGGCTCCGACATCTTCTCCTTGAAGTAGTCCTCGAGGCTGACCTTGCGTTCCGGCGTCAGCTCGCCCTTGCGGGTCTGTTCTTCGCGTTCGGCGGCGATCACTCGGGCATCCCGCTCGCTGGTACAGGTCACCAGTGCGTCTCCAGCCTGCGGGACGCCTGAGAGCCCCAGGACCTTGACCGGCGTGCTGGGGCCGGCCATGGTGATGCGCTTGCCGAGGTGGTCGATGAGGGCCTTGGCCCGGCCGACATGACACCCGCAGAGCATGATGTCGCCGACGTGCAGGGTCCCATTGCGGACCAGGACGTGGGCCGTGGGCCCCATGCCGGCCTCCAGTTGGGCCTCGATGATCAGGCCCTCGCAGGGCAGCTCGGGGTCAGCCAGCAACTCCAGCATCTCCGCCTCAAGCAGGACGCGTTCCAGCAGGTTGTCCACGCCTTCGCCGGTCAACGCAGACACCGGCACCACGGCCGTGTCACCGCCCCATTCCTCCAACTGCATACCCATCTGCTGCAGGCCCAGACGGGCACGGTCCGGGTTGGCGTTGGGCAGGTCGATCTTGTTCAGGGCCACGATCACGGGCACGTTGGCTGCCTTGGCGTGGTTATAGGCCTCGATGGTCTGGGGCATCACCCCGTCGTCGGCCGCCACCACCAGCACGGCGATGTCCGTGGCGTTGGCGCCCCGCGCCCGCATGGCCGTGAAGGCCTCGTGACCGGGGGTGTCCAGCAGGGTGATAGTCTGCCCCTCGACGTGGATCACACTGGCGCCGATATGCTGCGTGATACCCCCCGCCTCGCCGGCGGCAACCGAGGTGTTGCGGATGCGGTCCTGCAGGGAGGTCTTGCCGTGGTCGACGTGGCCCATGAAGGCGACGACGGGTGGCCGTACGACCTCCCGTCCTGTCCGGCCCTGCGCCGGGAGCACGCCCTCGGTGTCGGGCTTGGTCCGGGGTCTGGCCCGTTCGCGGCGCTCGCGCACGAAGGTCACCCCGTGCCGGGCGCAGATCCGCTCCACCAGGTCGACGTCGAGGACCTGGTTGATCGCGGCGAACACGTTCATTGTGAACAGCTCGCCGATCAGTTCGTTGGGCTTGCGACCCAGCGCTTCGGCCAGATCACGGACCGTGATGGGGGCTTTGAGATGAAGCTCGCGCGTGCCATCCGGGGCGGTCGTCGGGACCGGCACCGGCACGGTCCGAGGCGGGGCGGCAGGAGCGACGACCACCGGTTCGGGGATCGGCTCTACCGGGGCCGCCGGGGCCTTGGGCTGGACCGCCGGGGCCGCCGGCGCCGCCACGGGGACGGCCGGGGCCGTATCCGGACGGCTGGCGGGGGCGGTTCGGCCCCGGACCTTGGTCTTGGCCTGTTCCCCCTGCCGCTGAGCGATCACTCGCTCCCGGACGAGGTCAGCGAACTCGGGCTCGATGGTGCTGGCATGACTGCGGACCTCGACCCCCTCGCCCTGCAGCAGGGCGATCATCTCCTTATTGGAGAGGCCCAGGTCCCGGGCAAGTTCGTAGACACGTACACGATCGCTCATGCGCGCACACCTCCACAACGGTCACGCCCCGACCGCTCATGCCCCGAACTCGCGCTTCGCCGCGGCGAGGATCTCCGCTGCCCGCTGGGGCCCGACACTTTCGAGCGCGGCGATATCCTCGAGTTCAGCCGCCAGAATGCCTTCCAGCGAAAGGAAGCCATTGCGCACCAGAACCGGCGCCACATCGCCGCCGATGCCTTCGATCCGTGCCAGGGCCTCGATCGCGTGCTGGATCTTGTCCTCGAACTGGATCCGGGCTTCCTCGACGTGCTTGTTGATGTCGATGCGCCAGCCGGTCAGTTTGTGAGCCAAGCGCGCGTTCTGACCCTTGCGGCCGATGGCCAGCGAGAGCTGGTCTTCCGGCACGACCACATGCACACACTGGTTTTCTTCATCCACCGTGACGCTGGACAGCTTGGCGGGCTGCAACGCGTTGGCCACGAAGATGCGGACATCCGGGTCCCAACGGATGATGTCGACCTTCTCGCCGCCCAGTTCGCGGACGACGGTCTTGACCCGGTTCCCGCGCAGTCCCACACAGGCACCCACCGGGTCGATGCGCGGATCGCTGGAGGCCACCGCGATCTTGGTGCGGTAGCCGGCCTCCCGGGCCACCTCCCGGATCTTCACCAGGCCTTCGGCGATCTCGGTGACCTCGCGCTCGAACAGGCGGCAGACCACGTCCGGGTGGGCCCGGGACACGTAAAGGCTCGGACCGGGCCGGTCGGCGTTGATCTCCACCAGCAGGGCCGTGATGTGGTCGCCGGTCTGGTAGTCCTCGCCGGGGATGCGCTCTCCGTACTTGAGGACACCCTCAGCCCGCGAGAAGTCGATGAACACATCGCCGCGCTCAACGCGCCGCACCACCCCGGTGATGAGCTGGTGCAACTGGTCCTGGAAGTCCTCGCAGATGCCTTTCTTCTCGGCCTGCCGCAGGCGGAACATGATGGCCTGCTTGGCGGTCTGGGCGGCGATCCGCCCGAAGCCGTCGGGGGTTACCTCCCACTCCACCTCCGCGCCCATGGTCGTGTCGGGATAGCGCTGCCGGGCATCGGCGAGGGCCACCTCGTGGCCGGGCCGTGTGACTGCCTCCACCACCTTCAGGCGGGCCCATGCCTGGATATCGCCGGTCATCCGGTCAATGCGGACGGTCACTTCCTGCTCCGTGGGCACCGACTTGCGGCCGGCCGCGGTCAGCGACTCCTCAACCAACTGAATGAGCGTCTCGCGGTCGATACCGCGCTCATGCTCCAAGTACTCCAGTACGACCATCAACTCGCTATTCATAGGGCCTTGCCTCTGGCTGCCGAACTCGCCCTGTGCCGCGGTGACCCTTCGAGCCCAAAACGAAAGAAGCGGGACCAGCCCACTTCGTTCACAGGACCCGGCAGTGTGTCACACACCAACCGAAGCAGTACTGTAAAGCCGACCCCCCCAAAAAGCAACCGGGGGCAGGTTTTCGGGCCCGCTTGATCAGGCACGTTTTCGAGGGGTGCAGTTGGCAGACCGGCGACGACGCCTCTATGGTACTCGCAGACGGGTCCGGTGGGCGGCCTGCGTTGGGCAGCAGTGCAACGCGGGTACCGGCCGGGAACTGCGAGGACGGACCACGCACTATGAGCATCACCAGGACGCTAACCGCGGCAGTGCTTGTCCTGGCTGGCGGGATGAGTTGCATGGCGGGCGAGGATGGCTACGGCCGGTATTCCCGACAGCGGGACCTGGCGCGGCTCGGGGAAGAGGCTGAGGCGAGCGGCAACTACCGGGCGGCAGCCAAGGCCTACAAGAAGAGCCGCCTGTATGCGGTGGAGAACCGCACGCGGGCGAACCTGCTTCTGCGCGAGGCCGAGTGCTATGTGCAGAAGGGCTCTCTCTACGACGCGTTCGAGGCCTACAAGTCTCTGCTGGAGTCGTTCCCGCTATACACCCCGTATGACCGCGTGATCCCTCGTCTGCGGCAGGTGGCGGGTGACCTTGAACAGGGGAAGGGGAGCAGGTTCGGTTTCCGCAACCGGACCAAGGCCATCGAGGTCTACGAGCTGGTGCTGGATGAGACCCCGGTGGGCAGCGGCTTGATGCAGGACAGCTTGAGCCTTGGCGGGCTCCTGACCGAGACCGACCGGCCGGCGGAAGCCATCGTGGTCTACCGGGAGGCCTTGAAGCGCTTCCCTGGGGACCCGTTGGCCTCGCAGGTGCGGCTGGAACTCGGGCGGTTACTGACGGAGGATGCCCGCAGGGGCGATGGCGACGGTCTGGTGGCCCGGCAGGCGGTGCGCGAGCTGAAGGCCTTTGTTCAGGCCAACCCGGACGATGCGAAGCGGGGCGATGCCGAGTACCTGCTGGCCCTGATCGATCAGCGTCGTGCCGACGCGCTGTTTGACCTGGCCCGTTTCTACCTGCGTCCTGCCCACCGCCGCGAGCCGGCTGCCCGCCGCTACCTGAACGACGTGATCCGTGACTATCCTGGCACCACGGCCGCTGCCGAGGCGGATGTCCTGCTGGCCTCGCTCGGCCCGGCCCCGGTCACCCCGGAGGAGCCCCTCGGGCCGGAGACCCCGCCGGCGGTGGCGGCAACGCCCGTTCCGACGGCGCCGCCGACCCCAGCCAAGGCCAAGGGGCCCGAACGCCGTCTGCTGGACGGTTGGTTGCCGGGAGGGCCGGCGGACGAGGGCTCGCCGCGGCAGCCCCGCACGGTGCAGGAGCGGGACCGGGTCGGCAAGTGGCTCCTGCCCCTCGGCGATCTTAACGACCTCAAGGCCGGAGGAGGGTCACAGTGATGAGGATGCCGCACGTCCACAGCATCATCGGCCTGGCCGCGGCGGGCGTTCTGCTGATCGGTGCTGGCTGCCAGTACACGTGGGGACCGGTCACCCACCCGCAGATCCGTTCCCTCGCCGTCGGGACCTTTGCCAACGACACGCGGGAGTCCTCCGCAACGGCCGCCCTGCGCGGCCGCATCGCCGAGAAGGTCTCCACGGAGCCGGGGCTGCAACTGGCTGAGCCTGACCAGGCCGACGCCATCGTCGAAGGCCGCATCCTCAAGATCACCCAGAAGCAGCTTGCCCGGGCCAAGGTCCGCAAAGAGCGCGACCGCGAAGACGATTCGGACGCCTACCAGACGGTCCTCTACCGGATGGACGTCACGGTCGAATACCAGGTCCGCATCCCCGGTTACGACAAGCCCTTTGTGCAACGGCGCGAAGTGGTTGGGCAGGCGGACATGGGTCGCTGGCCGGACCAGCAGGTCTACCGGGCGAATGCCCTGGGTCTGGCTCTGGCCGACGCGGCTGGTCAGATCGTGGCCTCGGTCACCGAAGCCTGGTGACGTTGCCGGGATGGTCCGAGGGGGGACGGACTGGGTGGCGGCGCCGGGCCGAGGGCGAGCGGTCCTGGTCGGCGGTCCCCCACGAGGTGACGATGGTCCGCATCGGATATGGTTTTGACACCCACCGCGTGGTCGCTGGCCGGGCTCTGGTTCTCGGCGGGGTCAGTATCCCCTGGGACCGTGGCCTCGATGGGCATTCGGATGCCGACGCACTCCTGCATGCGATCACCGACGCGGTCCTGGGGGCCCTCGCTCTGGGCGACATCGGCCAGTGGTTCCCCAACAGCGATCCCCGCTACCGGGGCATCTCCAGTCTCGTTCTGCTGCGCGCGGTGATGGCGGATCCGCGCGTGGCCGCCTGGCGGCCGGTCAACGTCGACTCCACGGTGCTGGCCGAGCGCCCGCGGCTGGCCCCGCACGTGCCGGCGATGCGCCAGGCTATCGCCGAGGCCATGGGCATCGGGGCCGAGGCGGTCTCGGTCAAGGCGACGACCTGCGAGGGCGCCGACGCGGTGGGTCACGGCGAGGCCATCGCCGCCCAGGCCGTGGTGCTGCTCGAACGCGGGGCTTAGCCCGTCCCGCCGGACCGTCCCCCTGGCCCGGCCAGGCCAAAAGGCGTCGCCCTTCGGGTGGCGGACGAAAGGGCGGGAGAACGGGACTCGATGGAAACGCGCCCGTGCAGGCGGCACACCGCCGTCCGCGGCGCTCAGGAGCCTGCCATGAACGACACCGACACCCCCCGTTGCGCCTCCACGTCCGGCCGCGAGCCCAGCCGCCGGGAGTTCCTGGGCACCGCCGCGGCCACGGCGGCGACCCTGGCCCTGGCGGTTCCCTCGGCTTCCTGGGGCGCCGAGCCTGACCGCAAGGTCCGCCTGGGCCTGATCGGCTGTGGCGGCCGGGGCGCCTGGATCGCAGAACTGTTCCGGCGGCACGGTGGCTACCAGATCGTCGGCGCCGCGGACTACTTCAAGGACCGCGTCGATGCCTTTGGCCAGACCTTTGCCGTGCCACCCGAGCGCCGCTTCACGGGGCTCGCGGGGTACGCGCGGTTGCTCGAGTGCGATCTCGATGCCGTGGCCGTCATCTCCCCGCCCTGCTTCCACCCTGAGCAAGCCGCGGCCGCCGTCGCCCAGGGCCGGCATGTCTACCTGGCCAAACCGATCGCCGTGGATGTCCCCGGCTGCCAGCGCATCGCGGCCGGCGGCAAGGCCGCCACCGACCGGAAACTTGTCTTCCTGGTGGATTTCCAGACCCGGGCCCAGCCGTTCTACCAGGAGGCGATGAAGCGGGTCCACGAGGGCGCCATCGGCGGCGTGACCTTCGGGGAAGCCCGTTACCACTGCGAGGCGCTCGGCGTCCAGGCGCCGCCCGGGACCGCCGAGGCACGCCTGCGGAACTGGGTCTTCGAAATCGCGCTGTCGGGCGACATCATCACCGAGCAGAACATCCACTCCATCGACGTCATGAACTGGGCCATGCAGGTGCCGCCGATCCAGGCCGCCGGCAGCGGTGGCCGCAAGGTCCGCACCAACGTCGGGGACTGCTGGGATCACTTCGCCCTTGTCTTCCAGTACCCGGAAGGCGTCGGGGTCACCTTCAGCTCCAAGCAGTACCGGGATGGCGGCCGGGACGTCGGCATCGCGGTCGACGTCTTCGGGACCAAGGGACGCCTGCAGACCGTCTACGGCGGCCGCGTCATGATCGCCGGCGAGAACTCCTACGCGGGTGGCGCTACGGGCAACATCTACGAAGAGGGCGCCGTCAAAAACATCGCCGAGTTCCACCGCTGCGTCACCCAGGGCATCGTGGACAACCCCACGGTGGCGCCTAGCGTGCAGAGCAACCTGATCACCATCATGGGACGCACCGCGGCCTACGAGAAGCGCGTGGTGACCTGGGAGGAGACCCTGCGCTCGACCGCCGTCCTCGACCCGAAGCTCGACGGGCTCAAGGGCTGAGGCGGAGGCGAGCCGCGCATTGCGGTCCGGCGGCAGGGCGGTATGGTGGGCAGGGCCGGGGCAGGGCGGCAGGACCCCGGCCCCAGCCAGGTTCCTGCTGCGAAAGGGCGCCGCCATGGTCCGTTGTGTAGCGCTTGCCTCGAGCGTCTGTCTGGTGGCCGCACAGGCGCTGCCCGGGGCCGAGGTGCGGCGTGCGGCCGTGCTCTGGGATGGCCTAGATGCCTTCGACTCGGCCGTGGTGACGAACGCTCTGGACGCGCGGGTCCGGCGTCCGGCCGAGGTGAGCAAGGTCCCCCAGCCGGCCGTCTTCCTGCACCCCGTCGGGAAGGGCCGGGCCACGGCTCAGTACCCGCGTTTCGCCGTCGAACTGGCCCCTGGCGAGCGCGTCTTCTTCCTAGGCTACGCCGGCATCAGCGATGGCTTCGACTGGCAGGATACCAAGACTCCGCCCGACGGCGTGCGGTTCTACGTGGCGCTGGATGGCCAGGATGTGCTCCAGGCCAGCGTCACCTCCACCGGCTGGCGGCCGCTGGCGGCGGCCCTCCACGAGGCGGGCCCCGGTGGCGGGACCTATGCCGCGAAGGTGACCCTGGCCGACGACGCGGGGCCCAAGGAGAACTCGAGCTATGACTGGGCTCTCTTTGGCGCGCCGCTGGTGGTGGCCGTCGATGGCCGGCCCCTGGCTGCCGGAGCCCCGGTCTCCGGGACTTCCGGCGTGCTGGTCGCGGCGGTCAGCGGGGGCCCTGGCCGCCTGGTGGTGGAGGGGCTGGACGCGGCGGGCGCCGTGGTGCCGGGGAGCGCGGTCGGGACCGAGGTCGTGGCCGGCGCCACGATGGCTTTTGTGCGCTTCGACGCCGGCCGGCAACCTACCTGCCGGCAATGGCGCTGGCGGGCCGAAGGGGGACTGAAGACGACGGCTGCCTGGGGCGGCAGTTGGCAGCCCTCAGCCATCCTCGAGTACGCCGGTCCCGCGGCCGCGGTGCTCTGTGCCGCCGACCCCCTGCGGTACCGTGTCAGCATCCGCAACACGGGCATGGGGACGCTTCTGCCCGAGCATGGCCTGAGCGTGGTCTGTGCCGGCCAGCGTCAGGCGGTGCCGCCGGTAGCTCCCGGCCAGGTGGCGGTCCTGGAGTTCGACCTGGGGCCGGCCGGCCAGGCGCCGGACGGGATCACCGTCCAGACCGAGGGCGGCACGCCCCCGTCTTCGCTGACCCTTCCCAAGCCCGCTCTCTGGCCGCCGCTGCCGGACCTCGAGGCGGGGGCCCGGGCCCGACACCGCGATGAGGGGGTGGTGGTGGTGGACCTGGGACCCGACTACCTGGTGCTGCAGAATGCGTCCTCCCGCTGGCTGGTCTCCAAAGCCGGCCTGGGGGCGGTCGTCTCGGTCTGGACCGGCGACCGCTACGAGGTGGCCGGCGCCGTCTCTCCGTGGGCCGAGATCGCGGACTCCGCCAGCGGCGAGTGCCGGCCGCTGGCGTTCGGCGATATGGATGCCACCGGCCGCCGTGGTCGGGTCGGGCTGCGCGGCACGGCCAGGACCGCGGCGGGGCTCACCTGCTCCCTGGCTGGCGAGTTGAAGGCGGACTCGCCCGCGCTGCGCGTCGAGCTCACCCTGGGCTCGGCGGAGGCCGTCCCCGTGCGTGCCTTCCGCGGGCCCGCGCTCCATGCCGGCGAACGTGCCGGCAGCGCCGGCAAGGGCATCGCCGTCTTCCCGGGCCTTGAGTACCTGGAGGGCGACGAACGCAGCTCCAGCGAGCGCGACCTGGCCCCGCCGTTGAGCCAGCGCTGGGCGCCGCACCGCTTCAAGGTGACCGTCCCCATGATGCTGGTGGAGACGCGCGCTGGCGGGCCGGTCCTGGGCCTGGCCTGGGACGCGACGCAGACCTGGGACGGCAAGGCCATCGCCCCTGGCGCCAGCTTCGGCTCGCCGGACCTTCTGACCCTCCAGGACAGCCATCTCATGCAGCTCATGCTGCCCTCGGTCCCGGACGGCATCCCCGAGCACCGGCGTCTTGCCGACGCGCCGGTCATGCTGCCGGCCGGCACCCCCTGGCGGCTGACGCAGTTCCTCATCGCCGGTGTGCCTCAGTCCGATGCCACGGGAGCGTTGCGCTGGTATGACGATCTGGTCGGCTATCCCCAGCCCGAAGCCCCGCCGCGCTCCTTCGACGACGAGATCGCCCTCTGTCGCCACGGCTTCATGGTCACCCACTGGGACGCCGAGAAGCAGGAGGGCCGGCACTGCGTGGGCTGGGATTCCGCCAATGCGCCGGGGTTTGCCACCCTCCTGCTCATGGACGCCCGGGCCGTGGCCAAGGGCCGGACCCGGACCGAGTTGCTGGAGCGGGTCGCCCTCATTGCCGACAAGACGGTGCGCGAGCAGGGCGCCGCCGGCCTGGCCAGCAGCGCCTGCTGCCATACGCTGGGCTGGGAGTTCCCCTTCCATTGGGGCCACCTGCCCGACGCCATCGAGGGCATGAAGGCCGTCGCCTACGACTCCCTCCAGAACCAGGGACCCGACGGGCTCTGGGGCTACTACCCTGGCAAGGGCAATGAGAAGCTGGGCCAGCCCGGCACCCGCACCATGGGCATCTGCGGCCGCCAGGCCTACCTCATGGCCAAGTACCTCGCCATCACCGGTGATCCCGAGGTCCGCGCCGGGCTGGACCGGGCCCTGGCGGCCATGGAGCAGTTCCGGGTGCCGCGCGGCGCGCAGGGCTGGGAGTGCCCGATTCTGGAGCCGGACGTGCTGGCCTCGGCCTACGCGGTTCGCGCCTATGTCTGGGCCACCATGGCAACCGGCGAGCGGAAATGGCTGGAACAGGCCCGGTTCTGGGCGCGGACCGGGCTGCCCTTCCAGTACGCCTGGGACGACGGCCAACACCCCGGCATGCGCTACGCCAGCATTCCCGTCTTCGGGAGCACGTTCTTCACGCACACCTGGATCGGGCTCCCCGTACAGTGGTGTGGGCTCGTCTACGCCTACGGCCTTCAGGAGTTGCTGCGCTTCGGTCCCGACGGCCTGTGGACACGGCAGGTGGAGGGCATGACCGTCAGCGCCATGTGGCAGCAGTGGCCCATGGGGGAGAAGCCCGAGCTGGCCGGCAGTTACCCGGACAGCTACGGCCAGTGGTTCACGGTCCGCAATGGCGCTTACATCAACCCCGAGAACATCCAGCTCAACCTCCTGGCACTGAAGGGGCTGGACCCCGGCCTGCGGGCCGTTCCCGTGGCCTTGGGCCAGGCCCAGGCGCAGGTGGCGGCCCCGTGCGACGTCAGCGCCGCGGCCGCCGGGGGTGACGGCCTGCAGATCGACCTGCGCTACCTGCCCCGCGAGACAGTCTACCTCACGGTGGGTGGCGTCGCGCCCCAGCCTGGATTCCAGGCCAGGGCGAACGGCACGATGCTGGCGCAACGGCCCGACCTGCCGCCAGGGAGCACGGGCTGGTGCCTGCGCGACCGCCTCGCCACCGTGGTTTTCGGCGTGACCTGCGACGGCCGCGGCAAGGCCAGCCTCGCGCTGCGCGGGCTCGTCGGCGCCGCGCCCACGGCGCCTGGCGTCGTCTCGGCGTGGGACTTCGGCAGCGGCCCCGAGGACTGGACCGGGGACCACGCCTGCCACGCGACGGCGGTCGAGGGCGCTCTGCGCATCACCACGGCGGGGGCTGATCCCTATGCGGTCAGCGGCCCGGCGGCCATCGACGCGGCCGCCTGCAAGACCCTCGGCCTCAGGGTCCGTCTCAGCCACGGCAAAGGGATCAGCCTCTTCTGGCGCTCGAGCGTCTCCCCGGCCTGGGGACCCGACAAGGAGGTCCCTCTCGATGTCCCCGGCGACAACCGTTGGCACGAGGTGGCTTTTGACCTTTCGAAGCATGCCCTCTGGGCCGGCCGCATCCTGCAGATCCGGCTCGATGTGGAGCCGAGCGACGTGCCGGCGGGTACGACCTTGGACGTGGACTGGATCCGCCCGCAGTGAGGAGTCGGCCGTGAGCGCGGGGGCATTTTCATGCTGAGCGTCCTGCTGGCAGCCGGCGCCCGGGCGTTGGTCAGTCTGCGCTATCGCCTGCAGGTCACGGGCCTCGAGGAGGTCGCCCGCAAGGGCACCCGCGGCATCCTCTTCCTGCCCAACCATCCCGCGCTGATCGACCCGCCCATCTTGCTCTCCCGCCTGGTCGGCCGCTTTGCCCCGCACGCGTTGGCAGACCAGGACCAGATCCGTCACCCCATCGTCGCCTGGCTGGCGCGCCAGATCGGCGCCTTCCCTATCCCCGCCGTGGCCCTCTACGGGGAGGCCAGTCGGGGCGAGGTCGAGAGAGCCCTCGGGCAGTGCATCCAGGCCCTGCAGCGGGGTGGGAACGTGCTGCTCTACCCGGCGGGCCATATCCACCGGAATGCCCTCGAGGACCTGGGCGCGGCCAGTGCTGCCCACAGCCTGATCAAAGCGGTCCCCGGGGTGCGCGTGGTCCTGGTCCGCACCCGCGGCCTCTGGGGCAGTGCCTGGAGCTATGGCCAGGGCCGCCCCCCGACCGTGAGTGACGGCCTGCGTCGTGGCGCCCTGTCGTTGCTGGCCAGCGGCGTGTTCTTCGCGCCCAGGCGGGCCGTCACCCTCGAGTTCCACGAGCCCGACGGGCTGCCCCGAACGGCTGACCGCTCGGCCCTGAACCGCGCTCTGGAGGCCTTCTACAACCAGGACGTCCGCCCGAATACCTATGTCCCGTATGCCTTCTGGGAGAAGGGCGGCACGCGGACGGTCCCGGAACCCGCCGCGCGCCCGCTGGGCGGCGACCTGGCCGAGGTCCCGGCCGCGACGCGCGCCCTGGTCCTGCAGCGGCTGGCCGCCATGACCGGCTCCCGCGTCGAGGCCCTGCAGGAGGACCGGCGCCTCGCCCGCGACCTCGGCCTGGACAGCCTGGCTCTCCTGGACCTGGCCCTCTGGCTCCAGTCCGAGTTCGGCTTCTCCGTGGACCGCGCGGCCGACCTGGGGACCGTGGGCGACGTGCTGCTGGCGGCCTGCGGAACCATGGTCGCACCGGGCCTGACTGAGCTGGAGCCGGTGCCCGGCGCCTGGTTCCGCACCGGTCCCCGTGACCCCGGTCCCATGCTCCCCGCCGGGCAGACCATCTCGGCCGTGTTCCTGGCCCAGGCGCGGCGCGGGCCTGGCCGGGTCATCCTGGCAGACCAGACCAGTGGCCTGCGCACCTACCGTGACCTCGTCACCGCGCTGCACGTCATGGTGCCCCGGGTCGAGGCCCTGCCGGGCGAGTGTCTCGGCGTCATGGTGCCGGCCTCCGTCGCGGCCGGGGTGGTGACGCTGGCAACGCTGTTCGCCGGCAAGACGGCGGTCATGGTCAACTGGACTGTCGGGCCGCGCTACCTGGGCCACGGTCTCGATCTGGCCGGCGTCCAGAAGATCCTCACCTCCCGGCGCCTCGTCCAGCGCCTGGAGTCCCAGGGGACCCTCCTGGCCTCGGTCAAGGACCGCTTCGTCTACCTGGAAGACCTCAGCGCCGGCATCTCCACGCGCGAGAAGCTCGGCGCCGCCCTGCGGGCCCGGCTGACCTGGGGACGGCTGGCCGGCTGCCGGTCGCGCGATCCGGCGGTGGTGTTGTTCACCAGCGGCTCCGAGAGCCTGCCAAAGGCCGTGCCCCTGACCCACGCCAACCTGCTGAGCAACATGCGCGACATCACGGCGGGCCTGGACATCAGCTCTGCGGACCGCATGGTCGGCATGCTGCCGCCGTTCCACTCGTTCGGCCTGACCGGCACCCTGCTCCTGCCGCTCTGCTACGGGCTGCGCACCGCCTACCATGCGAACCCCACGGAGAGCGCCATGCTGGCCCGGATCATCGAGGCCTATGGCATCACCCTCCTCATCGGGACGCCCACGTTCCTCGGTGGCATCCTGCGCGCCGCCTCCGGTGAGGTACTCCGCACGCTGCGTCTGGCGGTCTCCGGCGCCGAGAAGTGCCCTGCTGCCGTCTACGAAGCCCTGGCCCGACGCTGTCCCGGCGCCACGGTCATCGAAGGCTACGGCATCACCGAGTGCTCGCCCGCCGTCTCGCTCGGCGACCCTCGGGCGCCCCGACCTTGCACCATCGGGCGGGTGCTGCCTTCGTTCCACTACGCCATCCAGGACGTCGAGACGGAACAGCGTGCCGCCCGCGGCCAGCCTGGAATGTTGCTGCTGCGGGGGCCTAGCGTCTTCCCTGGCTACCTGGCCTACACGGGGCCCTCGCCCTTCGTCTCGTTCGAGGGCGAGGAATGGTACCGCACCGGCGACCTGGTCACCGAGGCACCGGACGGGGTGCTGACCTTCACCGGCCGGCTGAAACGCTTCGTCAAGCTGGGTGGCGAGATGATTTCCCTGCCGGCCATCGAGGAGGTCCTGGCCCAGGCCCTCCTCCGCGGGGACGAGGATAAGCCCATGCTTGCCGTCCAGAGCACGGCCCACGACCTGAACCCGGAACTGGTCCTTTTCGCCGCCCTGGACGTGGAGCGGGAAGCCGCCAATGCTGCCCTGCGCCGCGCCGGCCTCTCCGCCCTCCACAACCTGCGCCGCGTCGTCCGCCTGGAGGCCATCCCCGTCCTCGGCACCGGCAAGACCGACTACCGCGCCCTGCGGGACCTGCTGGCGCACGAAGGCTGAGGTGGCGCTTTCGCAGATGCTGCCCAACCTCATGGAAGTCAACGGCTTGAAGTGCACTCATACAGCCCCATCCAGATTCGCAGACAGACGCATATCCGGGTCAGCCCAAGCAGCGTCCACCTGTAATAACGACATCTGATGGCTGACTAGTGTCAGCTTCACTGCCGGGAAGTCCGATGGGACGCATATCCAGGCCCCGGGCTGCTTCGCAGACGGGCCCGCCCTCCACGGTCCAGCGCCGGACGGCCCTGCACCGTGTTCCCCAGCCGCGTCAGAAGCCACCGACAGGAAGGCTGTTAGCCCAGTCGCGACGGGTGTACCATTGCCCGGTGGCGCGGCGCCGTGTATAGTCGTTCCCCCGAGGGCAAGGGGTGACCCGATTGGGTAGGGCGCCCGAGTTTTGCGATTGGACGTCGATATCACGTT
>Ga0172371_10005133_pt1 | contig 19531 bp, 14 predicted proteins | sample Lak12m_FD_114543 | JGI IMG/M metagenome (GOLD analysis project Ga0172371, IMG submission 114543) | Freshwater microbial communities from Kabuno Bay, South-Kivu, Congo - kab_022012_12m | ecosystem: Environmental > Aquatic > Freshwater > Lake | place: Democratic Republic of the Congo: South-Kivu... | reverse complement strand
CTTCAAGCCCTGGCAGCATGTGTGCGTGAGGGATTGGACATTTCTCTGACTATTGTTGGCGACGGCAAGTTCCGTCGACAACTGGAGCAACAGGCAGCGCGGCTGGGTTTGACCGATCGCGTCGTCTTCCGCGGCCAACTTCCCCTAGGCGAAGCCGTGCAGGCCGAGTTGGACCGCAGCGATCTGTTCATTATGCCTTCGCGGACGGAAGGGCTTCCGCGGGCGATGATCGAAGCGATGGCGCGTGGACTGCCCTGCATTGGCTCGGCCGTCGGCGGCATCCCGGAACTGCTCCCGCCCGAAGACTTGGTTCCCCCCGGCGATGCGAAAGCCCTGGCCCGGAAGATTCGTGAGATCGTTACCGATCCGAACCGTATGACGCGCATGTCTCTGCGAAACCTGGGGCGCGCCGAGGACTTCCGAGCCGACCGCCTGCAAGAACGACGACAGACTTTCTATGGGTTCGTAAGGCAGAAGACCGAAGAATGGTGGCAGATGGCTCGGCAGGAGCGGCGTTGCGCGTAACGGCGACAATGGCCGCGGAAAGGAACCGTTCGATGTCCAAGGTCAAGTTGGCCTACGTGACGACCGTCCCCACGACTCTCGGCTTTTTTCGAGGACACATCGTCTATTTAGAATCGCGGGGGTTTGAGGTTGATGCCATCGCCTCCCACGGCGAGGAGCTGGAATCATTCGCACAAGAGGAGCAGATAAAAACCCATGCAGTCTGCATGGAACGTCGGATTAGTCCCTGGCAGGACCTGATTGCACTGTGGCGTCTGTACCGCCTGCTGCGCGTCATGCGGCCGCACATTGTGCATGCCAACACGCCCAAGGGTGGTCTCTTGGGAATGCTGGCCGCCTGGTTGGCCGGCGTTCCGGTGCGAATCTACACCATCCACGGCCTGCCGCTGACGACGGCCCGTGGCTGGAAACGGCGGTTATTGCGGGGCACCGAGCGAGTTGCCTGTCGCTGTGCGTCGGTCGTGCTTGCGGTCAGTCACTCCATTCGCGCGGTGGCAATACAAGAAGGAATTTGTGTAGCGGAGAGAATCAAGGTCTTGCTCAGCGGCAGCGTCAGCGGCGTGGATGCCGAAGGCGACTTCTCACCGCAGCGTTACGGCGAAGAGATCCGCAAGGCGATCCGCCAACGCTACAACATCCCTGACGCCGCGCGAGTTATCGGGTTTGTCGGCCGGATCGTGGCCGACAAGGGAATGCACGAACTGGCCGCGGCATGGCGGCTGCTGCGGGAGGAATACGCCGACTTGCATCTGGTGCTGGTTGGCCCGTTTGAAAGCGTCGACCCTCTACGCCCCGAGGACAAGCAGCTCTTTCAAACAGACCCGCGGGTGCATCTGGCTGGGCAGCAGAACGACATCCCCCCGCTGCTGGCCGCGATGGACATCAACGTCATGCCCTCGTATCGCGAGGGGTTCGGCATCACCAATATCGAGGCCGCCGCCATGGGCTTGCCCGTTGTCGCCACTCAGATCCCCGGCTGCGTGGATTCCGTGCAGGATGGCGTAACCGGAACGCTCGTGCCTCCGCGCGACGCGGCGGCACTGGCCGGCGCCATCCGCCGATACCTGGAAGACCCCCTCTTGTGTCGCGTTCACGGACAGGCGGGACGGGACCGAGTGCTTCAAGAATATCGCCCGAACACAATCCATGAGGCTCTGTATCAAGAGTATCTCGGCTCATTGCGGGAAAAAGGAATTCCCGCCCCCGCCTCGGAGTCACAGCGAAACATCGGAACGACGGAACAGGACCATCAAGACCGCTGCGCCGCATAGAAACACCGTATGAAAAGCCAACGCCTCCAGCGGACTCTAAAACGTGCGATCGACGTGACCGTTGCCGTCACGATTCTAACAGTCTGCTCGCCGCTGCTCGCCTGCGTTGCGATGCTGATCCGCTGGCGACTTGGCCGGCCCATGCTCTTTCGCCAACAGCGGTCGGGGTTGCACGGCCGGCCCTTCTTCCTCTACAAGTTCCGGACAATGACCGACGCCCGGCAGCCTGACGGGACTCTCAAGCCAGACGCCGAGCGGATTACCGCATTGGGACGTTTCTTACGAAACACCAGCATCGACGAGTTGCCCCAACTGTGGAACGTTCTGCGCGGAGAAATGAGCCTGGTCGGACCCCGCCCGTTGCTGATGGAATATCTCGATCGCTACACCCCCGAAGAGTCGCGCCGCCACGATGTCAAGCCCGGCATCACCGGCTGGGCGCAGGTGAGCGGGCGCAACGCGATCTCGTGGGAGCAAAAGTTCGAGCTTGACGTATGGTATGTTGACCATTGGACCCTGGCTTTGGACTGGTTGATTCTGTTGAAGACAGCACTAAAGGTCTTGAAGCGGGAGGGAATCTGCGCAGGCACGTACGCGACCATGCCCGAGTTTCTCGGATCGGCCAAGGCGGACTACACGCTTGGCGAGGCACCAGCGGCACTACAAACGACGTTGACACGCTCCGCCACGTGATGATAGAATCCCCACCCATTACTCCTCTAGGAGGGGGTAGTGAACAGCCCATTGACTGTCGGGGGTGGAGGATTCGGCGCTGAGGCGGCTTGGGCCGCCGAGGACATGAACGATTTCTGCGATCAAGCATATGGCACAGATCGCGGAAACTGAGCATCACAAGCAATGGCCATGCGACTGTTTATATACTGTGCCGGAGGACTCGGTCGCGAAACCTATGATATCGCGGCGAACGCCAACTGCAACCGGGCGCAATGGAGCGAGATCTGCTTCATAGATGACGACACCACGACCAAAGGGCACGCTTGCGGTGCCCGGCAATTCACATATACGGAATTCACAAGCGATTGCCTTCCGGATGACTCCAGGGTGGTCATAGCGCACGGTGAGCCCCGCGTCAGACGAATGCTGGCCGACAGGGTGCGTAGCAACAACTTCGCCCTCGGAAACGTCGTAGACCCCACTGCACGCGTGTCCCCTTCGGCGCGCCTAGGCGATGGCGTCATAGTCTTCCCCTACACTTACGTCTCAAGCTGCGCCATCATCGGCGACAATGTTCTTCTCAGTGTCGGCTCGGGCGTGGGACACGATACCGTCATCGGCGACCACACGGTGGTGTCATCCCTAGTCAGTGTTTCAGGGAACTGTTTGCTAGGATCGGGTTGCTACATCGGAACGAAGTCCTGCATCAAGGAGAATGTCCGCGTGGGGGAGAACACCATTATCGGAATGGGATCCTGCGTATTCCGTGATATCGATCCTGAAATGGTCGCTCTGGGCAACCCTGCCCGTGAGATCAGACGCAACGTTGATCATAGAGTCTTCACCTCTTCAAAGTTCTGTAGCGCCGGTGTGGAATACCTGGGCCAACAAGAAGACGGAAACTCCCAACAACCGAGCGATCGCCGTCAGTAGAGATGAAGTCTGTTGTCTATGGAGGCCTCTTATTGTGAGCAATAGAGAAAGGTACGAGAGTGTCTTTACGACTAGTTTCCAGGTCGGAAGGGAGATGCTAAACGAGTTTCTTGTGTATCAGTCGGTCCCGGCATGGGATTCGGTGGGCCACATGGGCATGATTGCCGCCCTTGAGGAAACCTTCAACATCATGATGGACACCCAGGATATCATAGACTTCAGCTCTTACTCTAAGGGGATTGAAATTCTGGCAAGGTACGGCGTCGTGATATAGATCCCTACTTGCTTGACCCGATACGCGCACGAGCAACTTGCGATCCCGCATCACCGTTTCGTTCCAGTTGGGCTGGGCTATGCTGCGACATGCATTCAAGGTCTATCTCCGTGGGCATGAGCTGAGGCTATCGATCAGTCTTATCTAAACGAGAACTTGGTAAACGCAACGGCGCGGAATGTGAAGCCAGCCGAAGCCCTGCCTTCAGCGAACCTGGGAAATGGTCGATTCTCTCTTCGCTGCGTGGTTGAAGAACCCGTGTTCGAGCTAAGCAACATATTGAATTCTCCGGTGTATGGCCTCGGTCACGAACAAAAGGATGCGCTGTTTTCAGAGGGGCTGGGGGAGCTTACGAGGAAGCACTATACCGGATGCCCCGAGTACAAGAAGATACTCGACCTGATGGGGTTCGATCCTCATCGTCCCGCGCGACCCGAGGACTTTCCCTTCCTTCCTGTGCGGCTCTTTAAGGAGTACGACCTGCTCAGCGTCCCGCGAACGGAGATAGTCAAGACGATGACGTCATCCGGCACCACGGGCCAGCGTGTCTCACGCATTTTTCTGGATCGGCAAACGTCGACGAACCAGACCAAGGTGCTGGCCAAGATTGTGTCCACGTTGCTGGGGGCTCAGCGGCTTCCCATGCTCATCATCGATTCCCGCTCCGTTATGAGGGACAGAAGTCTTTTCTCTGCCCGCGCGGCCGGGATCCTCGGCTTTTCCATGCTGGGGCGAGATCATGTCTACGCCCTAAGCGAGGACATGGAGCCGAATATGCAAGTCGTCGCCGCTTTTGTCGAGCGTCACCAAGCCGAACCGATCATGGTCTTTGGCTTCACATTCATCATCTGGAAGCATTTTCTTACATGGCTTAAGCAGCGGGGCATGAGGCTGCATATGCCCGAAGGAGTCATTATCCATGGCGGAGGGTGGAAGAAGCTGACCCAAGAAGCTGTAGATAGTGACGCCTTCAGGAGAAGGGCGGAGGAGGTATGTGGCGTTCGGCGAGTATACAACTACTACGGCATGGTGGAACAAACGGGCTCCATCTTTATGGAGTGCGAGGAGGGCCGCCTCCATGCCCCTGTTTTTTCCGACGTAATCATCAGGGAACTAAGGGATTTCCGGCCAATGGAGCCAGGCGGGCAGGGCCTTATCCAGTTGATGTCGCTTCTTCCGGGCAGCTATCCCGGCCACTCCATTCTCTCCGAGGATCTGGGCGAGATCGTGGGGGTGGACGACTGCCCGTGCGGCCGCATGGGCAAGTCCTTTCGAGTTCATGGACGCATCCAAGAGGCTGAGGCGAGGGGGTGCAGTGATGTTTATGCTGCCGGCACAGGGTGAAGTCGATTACCTCAGCGGAAGCCCTGGCCGGTTTCAACGGCACACGCTGCCGCCGTACTCGGGGCTGGTCTCCGATTTCCTCGCGGACCTTTCGCGTCAACTCCTTCAGGAAGCAGCGACGCAATCGCTTCCCGATGTCGTGGCCTTTGCCTTCTTTTGCCGCCGCGCCAACATTAGCAGACTCGGCAGCCAGTTCTCCGAATCAGGCCTCCGCCTAGGGCGGGGCATCGTGTTCCATATCGCCCCCGGCAACGTCCCGGTGACTTTCGCCTACTCGTATCTGTTCGGGCTGTTGGCCGGGAATTCCAACATCGTCAGGGTGCCATCCAAGCGTTTTCCCCAAGTGGACGCGATTGTTGGGGCCATCGAGCGCGTGCTCATGGCTGAGAAGTACGCCCCAATCAGATCGTCCTCCGTCTTTGCCCGCTACCCGGCGACGGCAGCGGCTACGGCGGCCTTCTCGGCGATCTGCAATGCCCGGGTGATCTGGGGAGGCGACGAGACCGTCCGCGCCGTAAGGGCCTTGCCTATACCGCCACGATCCATCGACGTCACATTCGCTGATCGCTACTCATTCTGCGCGATGGACGCCCAAGCGGTCGGCCGTGCGAGCAAGGACGACTTCGCCAGGCTCGTTTCCGGCTTCTATAACGACACCTATCTCATGGACCAAAACGCTTGTTCCTCGCCCCACCTGGTCGTGTGGCTCGGAGACAATGCCGACACGGGCGCTGCGAGCGAGCGTTTCTGGCAAGCGCTCTACGCAAAGGCGGCGGAGAGTTACTCTCTCGAGCCTGTGGCCGCGGTGGACAAGTTTACGGCCCTCTGCCAGGACGCCATCAGCCTGGCCCTCCTCGCTGAAGCCAGACGCTACGACAACCTGCTATACGTGGTCACGTTGTCCTCGTTGCCGGGCACAGCCGATGACCTGCGGGGAAAATGGGGGTACTTCTATGAGTATCAGGCGGAGACTCTCGATCAGCTTGCCCCGTTAGCAAGCGAGAAGTGCCAGACGCTGACCTATTACGGCATCTCGGAGACAGCACTGCGAGACTTGATCGCCACGCACCGCCCGCGCGGGATCGACAGAATCGTTCCGGTGGGCACGGCCATGGACATATCTCCCACGTGGGATGGAATCGATCTGATAAGAACCTTGTCACGAATCGTCGACGTCAGGTGAACAACCATGCTGCTCCAGGGTAAGACTGCCGTCATCACCGGTTGTTTGAGGGGAATCGGAAGGGCAGCGCTGGATCTCTTCGCTCACCACGGGGCGAGCGTTTGGGCCTGCTGCCAGGCGCCCGACGACGGCTTCGCAGCTCACGTTGCGGAGCTTGCGGAAGCAACGGGCGTCACGATCATACCCGTGTACTTCGATCTCACCAGCCATGAGCAGATGCGGGCGGGGATCAAGCAGATCGTCGATGCGAAGCGAAACGTCGACATCCTGCTCAACATCGCCGGAGCAGCGCATAATGCCCTGTTCCACATGACGAGCATGGACAAGTTGAAGGAAGTTTTCGAGATCGACTTCTTCTCGCAGATCTTCCTCACGCAGATGCTCACGAAACTGATGATGCGCGCCAAGTCGGGCAGCGTGATCACCGTCGCATCGATCGCCGGACTGGACGGCAATCCCGGACAGATCGCATACTCCTCCGCCAAGGCGGCTTTGATTGGCGCTACGAAGACCCTCGCGGCGGAATTGGGCGCCTACGGCATTCGGGTGAATGCCATTGCGCCGGGCGTGATCCAGACGGACATGACGGCGGCGCTCCCCAAGGAGAAGTTCCAGGAACTGTTGCGCGGCAGCAAATTGCCCAGGGCGGGGCTCCCGGAGGAGGTGGCGCAGGCGATGCTCTTCCTGGCGTCGGATCTTTCGTCGTACGTGACCGGGCAAGTCCTGCGCGTCGACGGGGGAATAGGCGGATGAACATGAAGCTGATGGCCGATAGGAACGTGATTATTACCGGTTGCTCCCGCGGAATTGGCCGCGCGATGCTGGGAGTGTTTGCCGAGAACGGGGCTAACGTCTGGGCGTGCGCCCGGAACGCCACCGAGCAGTTCGTGTCGTATTGTGAGGATATCGCACGGCGGCACGAGGTGCGGATCACGCCCGTGTGCTTCGATCTGCGCGACCCCGCCGGAATCACTTCGGCCGTCAGGTCCATCATGGCGTCGAATCTGCCCGTCCATGCGCTGGTGAACAACGCCGGGGTCACGCTGAACGCGCTTTTCCAGATGACCTCGATGGAGAAGCTAAGGGAGGTGTTCGAAATCAACTTCTTCTCCCAGTTCCTCCTTACGCAGTACGTCGTGAGGCTCATGGTCCGCCAGAAGGGCGGGAGCATCGTGAATATCTCCTCTAGTGCGGCGATTGACGGGAACACGGGGCGCAGCGCCTACGGAGCGTCGAAAGCCGCGCTCATCGCCTTGACGAAGTCGATGGCGGCGGAGCTCGCCGAGCACGGCATCCGGGTCAACGCCGTGGCCCCGGGCATCACGGCCACGGACATGGTCGGCCAGAGCATGTCGCAGAAGGTGATTGACGAGACGGTCGCCCAGACGAAACTGCGGCGGATTGGGAAGCCGGACGACATCGCTCACAGCGCGCTGTTCCTCGCTTCCGACATGTCGTCGTACATTACGGGACAGGTGATCAGAACGGACGGAGGTCTTGGCAGGTGAAGCAACGCACGCCCGACGAGATCCGCGCCATGGCGGATCGGATGCGACGAAATGCCATGGAACTCGCTTTCCAGGCGGGCGCCAACGGCGCCCACCTTGGGCCGGCTCTGTCGATCATCGATCTGTGCGCGACTCTCTACGGAGCGGTGATGCGCGTCGATCCGAAGAACCCCGCCTGGCCCGACAGGGACCGCTTCCTCCTCTCCAAGGGGCACGGAAGCCTCGGCTACTACACGGCGCTGGCCGAAGCCGGGATCCTCACGCGCGAGCAGCTCTTCAGCTTCGAGGCCGACGGGGGCGACTTGCCCGGTCAGCCCGCAATGAATCCATCGCTCGGGATCGAGGTCTCCAGCGGCAGCTTGGGGCTCGGACTCTCTTTTGGCGTGGGCTGTGCCCTCGCTGGTCGCCGAGCCGGTCGCGACTCCAACGTGTACGTGCTTATGGGAGACGGGGAGACCAATGAGGGCTCCGTATGGGAAGCGGCCCTCGCCGCTGCCCATTACAGACTGGGATGCCTTGTTGCAATTGTCGACTGCAACGGCATGCAATCCGACGGCCGGACGAGCGTAGTGATGTCCGCTGGTCAAATGCCCCTGTGGCGCGGGTTCGGGTGGAGCACGGTTGCCGTCGACGGTCACGATATTCGCGCGATCTACGCCGCCCTTAGGGACGCCGGTCGCCGGCCGGAGGGCACGCCGCTGGCCGTGATCGCCAGGACCGTGAAGGGTAAAGGCGTCAGTTTCATGGAGAACAACGCTGAGTGGCACCACAACGTGTTGACCAGAAGTCGGTATGAGGCGGCCTTGGCAGAGCTCATCGCTGCGAGTATGAGCCGATGATCAACATCAACGCTGTCAACGCAAGAAATTGGGCGCGGTTGGGACCACGCGGCACGTTTGGCATTACCCTGCTCAGCCTGGCCCCGGAGATCGAGAACCTGCTGGCCCTGTCGGCGGATCTGTGCAACACTTCCGGACTCGACCGGTTCCGGGCCGCCTATCCCGACAGGTTCTTCAACGCGGGGATCGCAGAGCAGAATATGCTCGGCATGGCAGCGGGGCTTGCGAAGGAGGGCAGCAGGGTCTTCTGCACGACCTTTGCCACGTTCGCCGCCATGCGCGCCTGCGAGATGGTGCGGCTCCACATGGGATACATGGGGCTCGATATCAAGCTCGTGGGCCTGGGCGCGGGTTTCAGCATGGGAATGTTCGGCAACACGCACTATGCTGTCGAGGACATGGCGATCATGCGCGCCGTGCCGGGGCTCCGCGTCCTCTCTCCCGCCGATTGCGCTAGTGTGGCCAAGGCGACGGAAGCGGCCGCTCGCTGCGACGGTCCGGTGTACCTGCGGCTCACGGGGGTCGCGGGTAATCCTGTGGTCTATTCGGAGGAGTTCGATTTCGAGATCGGCCGGGCCATCAGCGTTCGGCAGGGACGTGACATTGCCATTATCGCGACGGGGAGCATGGTGTATGAATCCATCGTGGCGGCACGACTACTTGACGCCCGCGGGATTGCCGCTTCGGTCATCGATATGCACACCATTAAGCCGCTTGACACGGCTGCGATCGACTCGGTGATGAACACGAAGCTGATGGTAACCGTCGAGGAACACAGCGTGATTGGCGGGCTCGGCGGTGCCGTCGCCGAGTACAAGAGCCGGGTGCGCCACGCGCCAGAGCAACTCTTCCTGGGCGTCGACGACCGTTTCAGCAAAGCGGGGAGCTATAAGTATATGCTCCAGCGGCACGGCCTGACCGGGGCGAAGATTGCCGACTCTATCGTCAGAAGAATGGATAACGCGCGTTCGAGCAACTCGGAGCGAACGCCGTGGGTGGATAGGGCCGCCGCGTAGACGAGGGTCTCGATCGTGCGGTCTCCGAGCCAGAAACCGCGGTTGGCCTTGCATTTCGGCCGTGATTGAGCGTGGGTGAACGGTAGCTTCTTATGCTTGAGTTGATTCGAGGACGGCCGTCGGATCATCCCGCGCTGATCGACGCCGTCTCCGGCGTGACTGTTGGGTACGGCGAGTTGGTGCGTCGTGTTGACAAGGCGGCTGAAACGCTGCGCAGCGTAGCAGGCCATAACCTCGTATTTCACTTCGCGTCGCAGTCGATCGACGCGATTGTGCTGTACCTGGCCTGTCTCGATCTCGGCTACCCCTTGTGCCTCCTGGACCCCGACGTGAGCGAGGAGCACGCGAAGCGGCAGTTGGCCGCCTATCGCCCCGGCCTGTTGTTGATGCCCGCAGGTCGGACGCCGCCGGCAGGCTACCGCTTCGAGAGGACGATCGGGTTGTACCAGTTGCTGTGTAGAGAACCGTCCCATGCCGGCACGTCTCCGCTCCAGAGGGACCTGGCATTACTGTTGACCACGTCGGGCTCCACGGGCGACCCCAAGCTCGTTCGGCTTCGTTTGAGCAATCTGCTCAGCAACGCTGCCTCGATCTGCCAGTACTTGGAGCTGTCGCCGGAGGAACGGGCGATCCTGAGCTTGCCGATGCACTACTCCTACGGCCTCTCGATCGTCAACTCGCACCTGTTCGCGGGCGGCACGGTCGTGCTGACCGATGCCTCGTTCATGCACCCAAGGTTCTGGGCGGACTTTCAGCGGTGGAGGTGTACGTCGTTCGCGGGCGTGCCGTTCATGTACGAGACGCTGCACCGGCTGCAGTTCGATCCAACGCGGCATCCCACGCTGCGGACGATGACGCAGGCGGGCGGCGCCTTGCGCCCCGACTTGATCTCCCGCTTCCATGCGACGCTCCAGGCGGCAGGGGCGAGATTCTATGTGATGTACGGTCAAACGGAGGCGACCGCTCGCATTTCCTATGTCCCGCCGAACGAACTCGGCGCGAAGATCGGGTCGATTGGCGTCGCGGTACCCGGAGGGCGCCTCGAAACACGCCCGCTGGAGAACAGCGATCTTCATGAAATCGTCTATTCCGGCCCGAACGTGATGATGGGCTACGCCACGAGCTACGAGTCCCTGGCTTTGGACGATGAACTGCACGGCATCCTGCATACGGGCGATCTCGGCCGGTGTGATTCGGATGGTTTCTTCTTTCTTGACGGGCGGCTGAAGCGGTTTGCCAAACTGTTCGGGCGACGGATCAATCTGGCCGACGTTGAGGAAGAACTGGAGCGTGCTTTTCCGCTGCGCGCCGCTGTGGTCGAAGGGCACGAGCGATTGAGCGTGTTCTTGGCGGGCGAGAATCGCCTCGACGGCGAGAAGATCGGGCGGCATTTGGCGGGTCGGCTGACGGTGCCGCCCCGAAATATCGCCATTGAGTTCCTGGACGCGTTGCCGATGACGGCCTCCGGTAAGAAGGACTACGGAGCCCTGGCCAAACGGCGGGCGGCCTGAGAGGAATAGTCATGGATGGACCGCAGGGAGAGTCGTCCGGCACCTTACGTCGCGCTCAGGCTCGGCGCGTGTTTCTTTCCCCTCCCCACATGGCGGGCAGCGAGCGCGACTTGCTCCTCGAAGCGTTCGACTCCAATTGGATTGCGCCGCTCGGCCCGCACGTCGATGCCTTGGAGCGGGAGTTCGCGGAGACAGTGGGCGCGGCGGACGCGGTCGCCTTGTCGTGCGGGACGGCAGCGCTGCACCTGTCGCTGCTGTTGCTGGGGGTCGGCCGCGAGGACGAGGTGCTGACCTCCACCCTGACCTTCGCCGCCACCGCCAACGCCATCAGCTATGTCGGCGCCAGACCGGTGTTCATCGACAGCGATCGGGCAACCTGGAATATGGACCCGAACCTGTTGGCCGACGAACTCCGCGCCTGCGCGAAGTGCGGCAGGCTTCCGAAAGCTGTAGTCATAGTGGACCTCTACGGGCAGTGCGCCGATTATGCTCCGATCCTCGACGCTTGCCGCCGATTTGAAGTGCCTGTCATTGAAGACGCCGCCGAGGCCTTGGGCGCCAGTTATGGCGGGCGGTCAGCCGGCACATTCGGCATTCTCGGCTGCTTCTCGTTCAACGGCAACAAGATCATCACGGCCAGCGGCGGAGGGATGCTGGTCTCTGACGACAAGGACCTTTGCCGCAAGGCTCGCTTCCTCGCCACTCAAGCTCGCGATCCCGCTCCGCACTACCAGCATTCCGAGATCGGCTACAACTACCGCATGAGCAATTTACTGGCCGCGGTTGCACGAGGCCAACTGGCGGTCCTCCCTACTCGAGTCTGCCAGCGCCGCGCAAACTATCAGTTCTACGCCGAGATGCTGCAGGATCTGCCGGGCATCGAGTTCATGCCCGAGCATTCGGGCGGGAGTGCGACGCGCTGGCTGACCTGCATCACGGTCGATCCCACAGCATTCGGAGCTACCCGCGAAGATATCCGCGTGGCGCTAGAGCAGCAGAACATTGAATCGCGGCCGGTCTGGAAACCGATGCACCTTCAGCCGGTCTTTCGCCATTGCCGGGCGCAAGGCGGCGGCGTTGCCGAGGGAATTTTCCAACACGGCCTGTGCCTGCCTAGCGGGTCGAACCTTTCTGAAGAGGACCGCGCGCGGGTGGTTCAGACGATTCGCGCCGTCGGAGAGCAAGCCTGCCCTCGAGGCCCCCTTGATGTGACGAGGCGGATGGCGGCGTAGCGCCTTTTCCGATCTAGACACGCCGAGTCTTGACGCGGTCATCCAAGTGCCGCTTGCTCTCGGTGGTCCGACGGACTTGACTTGACGCGCCTCACCTCGTGCGGTTGAAGAAGGGGGCCCACGTTCTGAATCGCCGGACCACCGCACCAGCTATAGGATTTGCCAAGAATCACTCCAGGCGGAGGAGGACGAAACTCTTGCCGTGGATCATGGGGGAGAATTGACCGTCGGCCGAGACGGCGACCGCTACACCGGTGAGCACGTTCCAGGCTTTGAGGGACCGGCCGGCCAGCCCGCACTTGGCCAGTTCCAGGCGAATCGCCGGAGTCTTGTTGTCGCGGTTGAAGTTGCCGGCCAGCAGCAGGGCGTCCTTTCCGGGGTGGAAGTAGAAGCTCACCCTCACCTTCGGATCATCCGTGCGGCAAGGTCCGCACTCGTTCTCCCACCACGGCGACCAGGTGGCGGTTTGGGTGTCGAAGTCGCGATACGCGTCGCGCAGGGCGGCGTCCTTGCGGCCGAAATCGTTGCGGCCGACGATGCCGCTTCCCCACACGGAGGTGCCGGAGAGGAGCGGGGCCATGGCATATAGCGGCTTGTACGCATTGATCCCTTGCTCGGTGCTGCCGAGCAGGGTCACGTACAGGCCCCACGGCTTACTCGAGAATCGCAGACGCGCGGTCAGCGGATTCTCGTAGTCCTCGTGCTCGCCGGTGTAAACGATGTCCGAGAAGGATAGGATCGGTGTCATGAGATTAAAGGAGCAATGGTTGACGACCAGACCGTTCGGGTTTCGTGCCTTGACGAGGCGGTACATGCGTTTGAGTGTTTCGCGGGTGGCGAAGAACGGGTAGGTCGGGTGCAGATTGCCGTCGCGGTCGCGGTAGCCGCACCCGTGCGCCTCGTTCTGGCAGGCCGCGATATTGGTCAGGCCGTCGGAGTAGAACCCGTCGAAGCCGATCTCATCCATGACCCAGGGCACGCCGGCGGCAAAATAGTCGGCATAGGCGCGTGCCTGCTGGCAACTGTTGAGGAAATAATAGTTCGGCGGCGACCCGGGGAATTGCCAGGGTAGCGTGGAAACGGGCAGCGTTTCCCACTCGTCGCCGTAGCGTTCGATTAGTCCCGAGGTCGAAGAGATGGCCGGGAACGCCATGTACGGCAGGATGGGGATGCCGCGTTTCTTCCACTCCTGCAACGACTCCTTGAGACCCGGCACAAGCCTGCCATTGTCTAGGAGAACCGGCTGTCCGTAACAGGTCGCCATCTCCGGCTGCCAAGCCCAGTGGGTGCAGACCTTGACGCCCATTTCCTTCAGCACGTCCAAGCCGGGCCGCGGCGGGGCCACCTGGAGCTTGAGCCCACGCCCGAACTTGCCCTCCACGAACACGCTGCCGATGGTCGGCACGCCGCCGCCGGCGGTCCAAGCGTCCTGGCCGTCGGGCTTGAAATGCTCTTCGAAGTGGTCCAGGATCAGCGTGTCCGCATCCGCCGTGAACATGCCCTCCGCCACCGGACTGCCGTTGCCCCGGTATCGGGCGGTCTTGGAGACGCGCAACTCATCGAGCACGATGCCCGTGTAGCCGGAGAACTCATCGACGCAACCCAGTTGGAGACGCGCCCCCTCGTCGTTGAGCGCGGCGAGCAGCTTGGCGGCCGAGGCCGGAGTCCCGCTTCCCGCCAACCGTCCGTCGGCATAGCAACGCAGTGCGTCGCCGGTCCAGACAAAGGCCAGGTGGGTGAAGTGTTCCGCCGTCACCGGAACCTTGACCTTGAGCAACGTTTCCTGCCATTTCTCACCTCCGGTCAGAATCAGTTCTTCGGGGCGGTCGGGGGTGATCAGGAACGCTCGCACGCTGGTCTTCTTCCCGCCGATGTGCACGAGCGCGGTGTTGCTCCACGCCTTGGGTTCGCTGCGTTTGAGCCAGAACTCGAGGGTGCCGGTTCCGCTTTTGAGGGCGTCCGGGACCGGGTAGGTCAGGAATTCGGAGAAGGTGACATTGCCGGAAGCGCTGTAACTCGGGAAGGCATACGGATCATTCAGCGGAATCGGCCGGACCGGCGACGGCATGATCCCGAACGAGAAGGTCGCCGGCGCATCCAGAATGACCGGTCGGGTCACGAAGTTCACTCGCAGCACAACCTTATCGGCGTCGGGAGTGACCACGATCGCGCGCTTCGGATCGGGCGCCCAGAAGCGGTTGCTGTCGGCACACCAGGCCAGCCCCATGTCGTCGTTGCCGAGCCATACGTACGGCAGGAACGGGGATGCCACTTCCTCCTTCAGCGGCTGGATGCTGGACGAACCGCCGTTGGAGGTCATCAGAAACCGGCCGATGGCGCCGGATAATGGGATCTCCAGCGTAAACTCCTCCACCTTCGCCGGGCCCGCGGTCGGCGTAAGGGTCAGGTCGCAGCGGAGGAAACCGTCAAACTCCAGCGTGCTTTGGACAGTGACGCCCAACCCGCCGATGGTCTGCCTGGCCCTCAGCGTCACGGCATCGGCGAACGCGGCCCTTTCCGCCGCCGTCAGCCCGGCCAGGTCGGCAGTCCGGCCGTTCGTTTTCAAGCGGATGCCGGGCGGCGACACGAACATGTCCACCTGCTGATTCCGAATCTGCTTGGGGGAAACGGCAGCGGCGACGGTGCAGTCACGGCCCCAGATCGAGAGGCCGTGCTCCGTGACCCGAACCGGTTCGTACGGCGGCGGCACGGTGTGATCCAAGCCGAGGTTATTGCCCCACCACGCCGGCTGCGGAAACAGTTCGAAGGTGCGCTTGGCGCTTTCCAGCGCCTTGCCGTCCTTCGCCAGAACCGTGGCCGTCACCGTGTACACGCCGGGGGCCAGGTTACGGATCGGGAAGCGCACTTCGCCGGAACCGTTTTTGTCGACGGTAATCGGCGCCTCGCCGGCCGCCTTGCCCTCCGGTCCGGCGACGGCACAATGGACCTTCTGCACCGGTTGGCGAATGCCTTTGGTGTCGGCTTTGAACAGGGCATAACCGGCGTAGGGGTACTTGCTGACCGCAACGTCGAACGCCTTCGCGGTCTGGAAACGGAAGCTCTGGTAGAAGGCGGCCTGACCCGTGTCGTCCAGCCCTTCGATGCTCATCAGGTACTTGCCGGTGGTGAGGATCGGCGGCCGCAGATCGATGGACCTGGTGTCGCGCAGGCGCAGGCTGTTGCGGAAGAGACTGGTGCCGTTGCTGTCGGCCAGATCGCCGGTGACGGTGATGATCGGCTGGAAGTCGCCGACGAGACGATAGGTCAGCGACGGTTCGCCGGTATCGAAGCCGCGGAACAGTTCCTGCCGCACCGTGCGGGGCTTGCCGCTGAACAAGAGTTCGCCGAAGTAGAGCGGTTCGCCGAAATTGCGTGACACGTGCGCCCAGGTCATGGCGTTGCTGAACCCGGCGGCACTGTCCACGCAGAAATTGCCCCGCCACAGCGTGCCGGGGGCCGGCGCGGCGTTCAGCCCCAACGCCTTGAACGGGATGAACGCTTCCGCGCACCAGCGCCCCGGCCCGCTGCTCGTGGCACACTGCCACTGGGGATTGTAGCCGCCAATGTCGGGCTTGCCGTCGGAGTGTTTCGCGTCATACCGGGTGCCAATCGCGCTGACCATGAACTGGAAGAAATCGGCGGCAGGCGAGGGTTCCGGTTGCAGGAAGAGCTCGACCGTATCCTCGGAGAAAATGGGCGAATCGCGGTCCTTGAGAACCGCCCGCGGCGAAGTGCCTGCCGGCAACGTCGTCTCCAGTCCCAACCACAATCCGTCGGCCGTGTAGGCGGCCAGGAGACACGGTTGCAGCGCGGCGAGTTCGTCGGTCGGAAAGCGGAGAAAGCCCGAAGCACGGCAGGCATCCTGCCAGAACGGCTCGTCCAGGCGGCCGTTCAGCGTCGGCGCGCCGCTCAAAAGCGGCAAGGTGATCCGGGGTCGCCGCGCGATCTGGTTTCCGGCGGGGCCGCGGATGGTCAGGTCGTCGGTGGTGAACTCGCTTTCGATGTTGGAATAGCCGATTTGGGTTCCGAGGTACAGCACCGTGGTCGCCGGATCGAAGGTGACCGGGCCGAACAGGCCGTTGAACGGGCCGCCGGCCTTCTTCTCGCCGTCGCACCACAGCGCCAGTTCCCGCCCCCAGGTGAGCTTGAGCTGGTGCCACTGGCCCGGCCGCCACACGGCGGAGAAGTTCTTGTAGAACACAATGTTGCGTGCCGCATTCATGACACAGACCGCATAGGTATCGCGACCGGCGTTGTAGACGCTGACATTGCTGTGGCCGCGCTTCGTGTCCCAAAGGCTGGCAAAGAGCTGGTTCCGCAACACGGTCCGGGTCCGCTGGTTGCTCTCCATCGGGTCGAAGTGCAACTTCACCCAGAATTCAAGTTCGCCGCCGCTCGGATCCAGGATGTCGCTTATCGGTTCATACCGGATCTGCGAGATCCCGGAGAAGTTCGCGCCTTTGCCGTGCTTGCCCTCCCCCAGGGTCACCGGCCCAGACAAACGGCCGCCGGGCCCGCCCTCTTTGTCCGCCACGACGGCCGCCGGGTGGGTGATGGTTACGCCGCCTTGGACCACCGTGCTCTCGAACGGGTCGTGGAAGAGGAGTTTGCCCGGCGCGGCCGGCGCGGCGTTGGCGATGATCGCGGAACCGAGGAGCAACAGGCAGACGTGGGCGGCGGTGACATAGCGTCGGTGCATCGTGTAGCCTTTCATCAGTCTCCTCGCTACAATGCGGTGATCTTGAGCACTGCGCATCCATAGTCTTTGAGAGAGATTTCGACTCCTCTTTCTATTTCAGCGCCACTCCCCTGCGCGACATTCTTGCCAGTCATCAGGTCCGTGATGGCGTATTGTCGTCCCGGCGAGATCCCCAGCGTCTTCGGCTTCGTGAGCCGTAGCGTGAAGGTCTGCGGCTTGCACTCGGCGTTCACCAGGATCAAGGAAGCCTGATCCTTCAACTGCCTCACATAGTGTACGATGGACGGGGCTGATACCTTGATGGAGTCAAAAGCCGTTTGCCCCTCTCTGACTTCGCGATGTTCCGCCCGGATCTTGTTGATCGCTTTGAAGGAATCGAACCAGTCCTTGAACTCTTTGCGAGAGCGTTCGGCTTCCCGCCTCTCCGGGTTGTTCTCGCTTCCCTCCGGATACTTCACGTTGTGGCCGTGCAGGAGCATCCCGATGCCCCAATTCAAGCCGAAGTATACCGGCACACGATCCAGAGTGCTGACCAGAAAGGTCTTTGCTCTCCAGCTTTCCTTGTACTTCTCTGCCATCTCTCTGGGGTACCCCGACATATCCGCGTAAAAGCCCAACCCTTGGCATATCTGCCCGAAGGGGCGCATGCCTGGGATGCGGTTCAGCTCCTCGGATTCCACGAACTCCTGGACATCGTCGGCGCTTATGGCGGGCCAGATGCCGAATGCCTGGATGTATGCAGCATCAACAACATTCAGCGTCTCGACCCCGCCGCCCTCTGCCATCACGATGGAGTTCGGGTTCAGACTCTTAGCCTCCTTCACGATCTCCTCGATCAGACTGAGTTTGGCGCCGTTGGGCCCGCCGTACCAGCCGTCTTTTGCTTTGTAGTTGAGCCGATGATCCTGCCAGCTCGAGTCGAGCCAGAAGCCGTCTACGCCGTAGTCCTTCACGATCCGGCGCACATTCTTGAGAAAGAAGGTCCGCCAACCGGGAGAGTTAGGGTTGGCCGGAGCGATGAGGGGATACCATTTGCTGAAGTTCCCGTCCTTATCATAGACCCACCAATCCGGCCGAGTCCTCGCCTCTTCGGACTGAATGTGAATGCCGGACATAGAGGCCGGCCCCCAGACGCAGAGCTTCATCCCGAGCGAATGGGCCTTCGCGATCAGCCTCTTCAGGCCGGGGATATCGCCCGCAGCCGGATCGGGCGTCATGTAGCCGTTCCTGGGCATCGGGATGAAACCGTCCACCCCGGTCTTGGGATCGAGGCTATAGGGACAGAACCAGACCTTCCCGCCTATCCACACGGCGGTGATCCCCGCATCCCGATAGTCTTGCAGGATGTTCGCCAAGTCATCGAACGTGTTGATGTTAACGCCCGGAATGCCGTCAGCCATGATGACCAGGTCCTTGATGAAGGGCGGCATCGTCTTCGGCGCCCTGAACCCTGCTTCCGCCATGAGAAGCTCTCTCTCAGCAAGCGCCCCTTCCTTCCAGTCACCTTGCAGAAGTGCAAGGTAGACACTGCCCATCTCCTCCGTACGCTTCGACGGAATCACCTTGAACACGTCGAAGAGCGAGGTCAGAGAGCCTGAGTCACCGCCGAGAGCCCCGACTCGCACGACGGTCCGGCCGTTGACGCCTGCGATCGTCAGACACTTCTTCACACGGTCGTTGTGTATCATGGCATAAGGCAGCATCAGCTTCGTCGTCTGCTGCATGCAACCGTATATGTAGCGCTTGTTCATGAAGTCCGGGGTGGCGTCTTTCAGGTCACCGTGCACATAGTGGAAGACCTGCGGGGGATAGGCATACTTGTTCCCATCCACGCGCCCGCCTATGGCTAGTCCGGTGAGTGCGTACCGGCACTGGTTGAGGCAAATCGCCTTCGAGTCCAGATTCTCATAAGCGCCACGGCAGATGAGGTAGCTCCGGTCTTCCTTTAACGCGTAGATCTGGATGAGATTCGCGCCGGACTGCCGGTTGAATAGCTTCAGCGTGGCGCCCTCACGATCGAGTGTGCACTCCCCTTTTTGGTAGGCGGCGCCCGTGGTGGAGATGGAAGGGCTGCCATCGAATTCCACGATCCACTGTCCTAGAATGTTCTGTCCGGGAGCCTGAAGCTTGAGATCAGGCCTCCTCTTGTCCGACATGCCGACGAGAGCTCCGCCGCGGAGCTTGTCGAACACAAACTCGACCTTGCTGTTGCCGAGTGTGATCCTCTGACTGTCTTCTTTAAGATAGCATGAGCTCTTGGATCGGCTACCTGCGCGGGCCCAATCCCCGCCCGTCCACGCATCGCTGCGCGGTTTGGCGGTGATGATGACGTCAGTCGACAAGTCCTCGGGATCTCCGAGGACGAGGACCGCCTTGTTCGGATCATCGAGTCCCGCGTCCATCTGCTGGAGACTGACTATGTAAAGTCAAGAGGGGTCGAAAGAGGGCGGTGATTTTTTGCATGGCGATTTTTCCTGGACGGGTCAGACGCGGGCGCAGGCGGCCTTCTTGGTTGACAGCT
>Ga0172371_10005132_pt1 | contig 19532 bp, 18 predicted proteins | sample Lak12m_FD_114543 | JGI IMG/M metagenome (GOLD analysis project Ga0172371, IMG submission 114543) | Freshwater microbial communities from Kabuno Bay, South-Kivu, Congo - kab_022012_12m | ecosystem: Environmental > Aquatic > Freshwater > Lake | place: Democratic Republic of the Congo: South-Kivu... | reverse complement strand
CACCAACCATAAATTCCTGGAGAGTGTTTTTCATCTACCGGATGGGATGCTTTCTTTGGAGGACAAGATCAAGAAGGAGATCGAGGCAAGGATCCGGCGGGGAAGGGTTTTTTGCAGCGTAAACATAAAAGGGGAAGAGGCGCAAGGTATCTTTGTAAACCGCCGGCTCCTGAAGAATTACCTGCGCGAGCTTAATAGCGTTAAACATGAGTTTAAAATCAAAAATGGCTTGACTTTGGATTCTTTGATCCGCCTGCCCGGGATCCTCTCCCTTAAAGAGAATAAGCCGCAAGGTTTGCATATCTGGGAACGCCTTTTACCCTTGATTAAATTGGCGCTTGCAGAGTTGGTAAAGACCAGGGTTAAGGAAGGAAAGGCCCTGGCGGGTTTATTAAAGGAGAGAAGCGGGCTGCTTAAAAAAGATTTGATGGTAATAAAACAGCGTTTTGCGGTGGCCTCAAAAAGCAGGCTCAGGAAGATTGAGGCTGAGGAGGAGCGGCTGGCCTTTTTAAAAAGCGCGGATATCTCCGAGGAGCTAGACCGCTTGAATTTTCACATCAAGAATTTTCAGCACAAGATCGCTAAAGGCGGGCCCGTAGGCAAAGAGCTGGATTTTATCACCCAGGAGATGCAGCGGGAGGCCAACACCCTGGCAGCCAAGTCATTTGACCTGGTTATCTCCGGGTGCGCCGTGCAGATGAAAAGCCAGATCGAAAAGATCCGCGAACAAGTGCAGAATATAGAGTAGTGAAAACCGCCGGAAGACAAAAGAAACATAAGTTAGAGAACAATGGTTTGCCTTCCGATAGGCAAAGCCAGGGAAAGATATTCGTTATCTCCGGGCCTTCGGGCTCAGGCAAGACCACCCTCCTGAACAGGCTAATCCAGGATAAAGAAATCAGCAAATTGCTTATAAAATCGCGCTCTCTTACTACCCGGCCCAGGCGTTGGCAGGAGAGGGAGGACAGGGATTATTTTTTTGTTTCCCGGGATGAGTTCCGGCGCCTCTTAAAAGCTAAAAAAATTCTTGAATGGACCAGGTATTTAGGCTATTATTACGGAACGCCCAGGGAGCAGGTGGAAGCCCGGCTTAAAAAGGGCGGGCATATCGGTTTTTGCCTGGACCTTAAGGGCGCTGCGATCCTTAAGAAAATCTACCCGAAAAATACGGTAACGGTTTTTGTCCTCCCGCCTTCGCTGGAAACCCTAAAGGCAAGGATTGAGGGCCGTTCCAAATCTACTGATAAAGAAGAGGTGGCCCGGCGCCTAAAGCTTGCGCAACGGGAGCTCTCAGCCGCCCCGGATTTTGATTACTGCATCCTGAATAATAACCTGCAGGTGGCGCTTAAGGAGTTGAAAGAGATCTTTCTAACGCATACCGGTTCTTAACGGGAATTTTCTTGACAGGAGGGGGAATGAGATATGAGGGCAGAGAGAAACTTTTAGACAAGAGCATGGGTTCGATCTATAAGCTGGTAATTCTGGCTTCCAAAAGGGCGCTGGAGATCGCCGAGGGGCAGCCGAAATTAATGGAGTGTGCCTCGACACTAAAACCATCTACGATCGCTTTGTATGAGATCGCCGATGGCAAGATAGAGGCCAGGAAAATAAAGGCAAAGGAATAATGAAAAAAACCGGAAATCATATTATCTTAGGCGTGACTGCCAGCATCGCTATTTATAAGGCATGCGAGCTTATCCGCAGGCTTAAAGAATGCGGTTTTACGGTGACGGTAGTTATGACTAAGGAAGCCCAGGAGTTGATCAAGCCGATCGTCTTTCAGAGCCTGAGCGCCGGCCGCGTTTATGGAGGAGGGCTCTTTGATGAGCCGCATACCTGTAAGTTAGAGAACAATGGTTTGCCTTCCGATAGGCAAAGCCAGGAGATCGAACACATATCTCTGGCCGAACAGGCCGATCTTATTTTGATCGCACCGGCAACCGCCAATATTATCGCCAAGATCTCCGCCGGCATTTGCGACGACCTGCTTACCTGTATGGTTTGCGCAACTAAGGCAGGCGTGTTAATCGCCCCGGCAATGAATGAGAATATGTATAACAATAAGATAACCCAGGAAAACATCCGGAAATTAAAGTCTTGCGGTTATAGATTTATTCCCCCGCGCAAGGGTAGGCTTGCCTGCGGCAGGGAGGGGGTCGGCTGTTTAGCGCAGCTGGAAGATATTGTCAGAGAAGTAAAAAAGTGTTTTTAGCTTTTGGCGACGTAGCCAAGTGGCTAAGGCAGTTGTCTGCAAAACAACTATTCAGCGGTTCAATTCCGCTCGTCGCCTCCAATTTAAAATGCCAGCCCATAGAAAAGAATTAAAAATCAGAGGGGCAACTCTGTGGTACCTGGTGGGGCTGATTACCAGCGACGGATGCCTATCAAAAGACGGCAGGCATATAGATATAACTTCTAAAGACCATGACTTTTTGCAAATAATAAAAGAGCGGCTAAATCTTGCAAGCCAGGTTTGTGTTAAAAACAGAAACACTTCTGGGCAGGCGTATCGTATTCAAATCGCAAATAAAGGATTTTATGATTTTCTTTTATCGATCGGGCTTATGCCCAACAAATCATTAATTTTAGAAGATATTAAAGTGCCAAACCAATTTTTTAGTGATTTCCTGCGAGGCCTGATTGACGGAGATGGATGTATACGGCGATGGATTCATCCGTCTAATTATGGAGAACAGTGGAGTATTAGAATTTATTCTGGCTCTCCGAAGTTTATGCGATGGGTCAAAAATATTACCGAGTCTTTGTTAAAAATTAGAGGAAAGATTTACAAGCGAAGCAAGAGCCAGTGGGTATTAAAATATGGGAAGATGGCAGCCATAGAGATAGCCAAAAAGTGTTATTATAAGAGCTGCCTCGGCATGGATAGAAAAATAAATTTAGCCCGCAAGTGTTTTGATTCATATAGGGGCTGGCATACAAGCAAAACGGTATTTAATTAAAAAAATTGCCGGGGTGGCGAAACTGGCAAACGCACGGGACTTAAAATCCCGCGACCGCAAGGTCTTGTGGGTTCAATTCCCTCCCCCGGCACCAGAATTATTTGAAAATTTCATTTGGGCTCATAGCTCAGTTGGTTAGAGCGTTGCGTTGACATCGCAAAGGTCTGAGGTCCGAATCCTCATGGGCCCATTTTATTGTCTAGCAAGAAAATATAAAATATGGAACTATCTACATTACGGCATTCCTGTTCGCATGTGATGGCCGAAGCTGTAAAAAAGCTCTGGCCGGATGTGCAATTAGCCATCGGCCCGGCAATTGAAGACGGCTTTTACTATGATTTTGACAAAAAAGAGCCATTTACGGATGAAGATTTGATTAAGATCGAAGGTGAGATGGAGAAGATCATCGCCAGGGACGAGGCCTTTTTGCGCGAGGAGATGGATAAGGCAGAAGCCCTTGAGCTGTTCAAAAAATTAAAAGAGGATTACAAGGTTGAGCTTATTCAGGGCATAGCGGGCAACAAGGTTTCTATTTATAAAACTGGAAAAGGTTTCTTGGACCTTTGCGCCGGGCCGCACATCAAATCAACCGGCCAGATCAAGGCATTTAAATTGTTGTCGGTTGCCGGGGCATATTGGCACGGGATTGAAACCAACCCCATGCTGCAGCGGATCTACGGCACCTGTTTTGAGACTAAAAAAGAATTAGATGAGTATTTGAAAAATTTAGAGGAAGCAAAGCTGCGCGACCACAGGAAGCTGGGGCCCGGCTTGGGGTTCTTTGATATTTATCATGAGGAGGCAGGGGCAGGCCTGGTATTTTATCATCCCAAGGGGGCGCTTTTACGCACCATCATTGAGGATTATGAAAAATGCGAGCATTTAAAACGCGGTTATCAGTTAGTGATCACTCCTCATATCATGGATGCTTCCCTCTGGAAGACCAGCGGACATTATGATTATTACAAAGACAATATGTATACCTTTACCGCCGAGGACAAAGAGTTTGTTTTAAAGCCGATGAATTGCCCCGGACATATCCTGATCTATAAATCCAAAACCCGCAGCTATAAGGATCTTCCATTAAGACTTTTTGAGCTGGGCACTGTTTACCGCCGGGAAAAAGCAGGGGTTTTACATGGATTGCTGCGCGTTCGCGGCTTTACCCAGGATGACGCCCACATTTTCTGCCTGCCGGAGCAGCTGCGCCAGGAGATAAAGGGGGTCATTGATTTTGTTTTTGATACGATGAAAGTCTTCGGATTTGATGGTGTGGGGATCGAATTAAGCACGCGGCCGGAAAAATCCATTGGTTCGGATGAGGATTGGCAGCAAGCTACCGCAGCCCTTGAAGATGCCTTGAAGGAAAAAGGCCTAAAGTATGAAATTAACCAGGGGGACGGCGCATTTTACGGCCCGAAGATCGATATCAAGCTGAAAGACGCGCTTAAAAGGACATGGCAGTGCGCCACTATCCAGTGCGACTTTGCCCTTCCCAAAAGGTTTAACCTTGCTTACATCGACGCCGAAGGCAAGGAAAAGCAGCCGATCATGCTGCACCGGGTTTTATTAGGGAGCTTAGAGCGTTTTACCGGCGCGCTGATCGAACATTATAAGGGAGAGTTTCCTTTATGGCTGGCACCGGTCCAGGTTTTGTTAATCCCAATTAAAGATACAGCGCGGGCCTACGCCGAAACAGTCAAATCAAGGCTGGAAAAGGAAAATATCCGCGTCGATATAGATCTGCGTAATGAGACGCTGGACAAACGCATCCGCAACGCCGAGTTGAATAAGATCCCCTACTCTTTGATTATCGGCGAGCGCGAGGCAAAGCAGGGGCAGGTAAGCGTGCGCAAAAAGGGGAGCGGCGACCAGGGGGCAGTTACAGTGGATAAATTTATCGGGGAGTTAAAAAACCAGATCCAGGAACGCAAATAGAGAGGAGGGTGCCATAAAAAAGTACATCCGTATTAACGAAAGGATTAATGTCCCGCAGGTGCGGGTTATCGGATCCGACGGAAGCCAGCTAGGGGTCATGTCGGTGCAGAGGGCTCTGGAAATATCCGGACAGCAGGATTTGGATTTAGTAGAGGTTGCCCCGGGCGCTACCCCTCCGGTTTGCCGGATCATTGAATTTAGCAAGTTTAAGTATGACCTTGAGAAGAAGGAGCGGGAATCTAAAAAGCACCAGAAACAGGGCCGCTTAAAAGAGATCCGGCTTAAGCCGAATATCGACGAGCATGATTTTGGAACCAAGGTCAAGCAGGCGCTAAGCTTCCTGAAGAAAAAAGATAAAGTGAGGGTCAATCTTTTCTTCCGCGGCAGGCAGATGGAGCATGTCGATTTGGGAAGAAAGGTTATAGATAAATTTATCGTTGACACACAAGGGGAAGGGCAGATGGAGAAGGCTCCCTCAATGGAAGGGAGAATAATGTCCTTTGTGATTGCCCCAAAATAGGATATAATAACAGGCGGCGCTTATTTGATTTGCGCCGGTGTGCCCTTGTGGGCTAGGAGATAAGATGGGAAAATTGAAGACAAAAAGAGGGGTAGCCAAGCGCTTTAAGCTGACCAAAAAAGGCAAGGTCAAATATTCCGGCGGCGGCAAAAGCCATCTGGCTTCAAGCAAAAAAGCCAGGAGGCTGCGCTCTTTGCGAAAACGTAAGACCATTACCGGCAAGAAGGAAGCGAAATTCGTCAAATCCATGCTGCCGTATGGTTAGAATAATGTTTTAAAGGAGAAAGAAATGGCAAAGGCTAAACACAGTGTAGCAACGCGCAAAAGAAAAAAGAAGGTTTTAAAGCAGGCCAAAGGGTTTTGGGGCGACCGCAGCAAGCAGTACCAGCAGGCCAAAAGGGTATTGATGCATGCGCTCAAATACGCTTATCGCGACCGCCGGAATAAAAAGCGCGAATTCCGCTCACTTTGGATCACGCGCATCAACGCGGCTTGTCGGCAAGCCGGAATTTCTTACAGCGCATTCATAAACGGGTTAAAGAAAGCCAAGATCAATCTGGACCGCAAGATACTTGCGGAACTGGCGGTAAGAGACAGCAGCACTTTTAAGAAGCTGGTTGAGATAATCAAGAAATAAAGGAAGAACCCATGTACGTGATTATCATAGGTTGCGGAAGGGTAGGCGCTGAGCTGGCCAAGCTTTTATCCGGTGAAGGCCATGATGTGGTGGTCATCGATAAATCCCGGGATTCCTTCAACCGGCTGGGGGATACCTTTAACGGCCTGACCATGGTAGGCAATGGTTTTGATCTGGCCCTATTAAAGCAGGTCGGCATTGAGAAGGCCGATGCCCTTTGCGCGGTGACTAACGGGGACAACACCAATTTGATCAGCGCCCAGGTGGCTAAAAAGATCTTCCGCGTGCCCAAGGTGCTTGCCCGGGTGTATGACCCGCAGCGCGCGCATATTTACTCCGCGCTTGGCCTGGATATTATCAGCGGGACAATGTTGTTTTCGGCCATGCTTCGCGATAAAATCATTGAAAGCAGGTTCTCCAGCTACTTGATCGAATCCAAGGATTTGGGGGTCATTGAAATCGAAGCAAAAGAGAGCCTGGCGGGTAAAACCATCCAGGATATAAATATTCCCGGGGATTTTCTGGTGGTGGCCTTAAGGAGGATGCAGGGAGTTATCCTGCCGGAACAAAGCACGGTCTTAAAAAACAAGGATATCTTAATGGGGGTGGTTAAGGTCTCCAGCCTTAAGGAAGTCCGGGAAAAGTTCCATTTGAAAGAGAGATAGTTATGTATATCATGATCATCGGCGCCGGCAAAGTCGGGTATTTCTTAGCCAAAAGGCTCTGCCAGGGAAAGCACACGGTCAGCATCGTGGACAAAGACCGGGTAATTTGCGAAGAGATCGCCAAGGAATTGGAGACCCTGGTGATTAACGGCGACGGATGCGACCCGCATATACTGGAAGAAGCCGGGATTGAGCGCGCCGACGTGCTGGCTGCGGTTACCGGTGATGATGAAGACAACCTGATCATCTGCCAGCTGGCCAAGGAAAAATTCAATCTCCAGCGCACCGTCGGCCGGGTGAATAATCCCGATAACGAGCACACCTTTAGCGAGTTAGGCATTGACGTGCCGGTTGATTCAACGAAGATCATCTCTAAAATTATTGAAGAGGAGGTTTCCTTCTCCGATTTTGTGAACCTGATGAGTTTTAAGCGCGGGAAACTGGCGATAGTCCGCCTGGATCTGCCCGAGGATTCCCCGGTGATCAACAAAGAAGTTAAGGACATCACCCTGCCGCAGGACGCGGTGCTGGTTTCGATTGTCCGCGGGGAGGAAGTGATCCTGCCCAAGGGAAATACGGTGCTTATGCCCGGGGATGACGTAATTGCGCTCACTCTCATCGGTAATGAGCCGCAGCTGTTAAGCCTTTTAGCCGGGAAGCTCTAAAAAATGAAATTCAAGCCTGCCTTGAATATCACGTTTGGTATCAGCGTAGAGGTTTTATACGCCTTTTTTATAATGCTGGCAGCTTTTTTGCTTTGCCTTGCGCTATCTTTTAAGCCATGATCCTTAGGCCCCGCCTCGAAGATCTGAAAATCATCGGTTTTTATCTCGGTAAAATAATTTTGGGCCTTGCCCTGGTCATGCTCATCCCGATCTTAACCGGGCTGTTGTTTAAAGAGATAAACCCTGTACTGGATTTTGGTATCGCTGTTGCTATATCCGTCATCACAGGGATGCTATTGGTCAGAATATGCCGCACGGAAAAAGACCTCAACTGGATGCAGGGCATGGTCGTTGTAAGCCTCTCCTGGGTTGCGGCGATGTTCTTAAGCGCGGTTCCTCTTTATTTAAGCGGGCATTACCGTTCATTTTTAGACAGCTGTTTTGAGACCATGTCGGGATTTACCACCACGGGTTTGACGCTGGTGCGGGACCTGGACCACTTATCCTATACCCATAACCTGTGGCGGCACTTGGGGCCATTTATCGGCGGCCAGGGGATCGCTATTGTTGTTCTCTCCTTATTCATTAAAGGCACATCCGGAGCCTTCAGGATGTATGTGGGGGAGGGCCGGGATGAAAAGCTTCTCCCCAACGTTATCAATACCGCCAGGTTTATCTGGCTGATCAGCATAATATATTTAATCATCGGTACCATCGGCTTGGGCATAACCGGGATCTCTATCGGGCTTAAGCCCGTAAACGCTTTTTTCCACGGGGTCTGCATATTCATGGCAGGCTTTGATACCGCAGGTTTCTCTCCGCAATCGCAGAATATACTCTATTACCATAGCTTGGTTTTTGAGGTAGTGACAATAGTTATTATGATCGCCGGCTCCCTTAATTTTAACTTCCATTATCAGCTATGGATCGGTAACCGTAAAGAAATGGCAAGGAATATCGAAAGCAGGACATTCTTCATCAGCGCAATGCTTACATTCTTTATCGTTGCCATTGGATTAAACCAACTGGGTATTTACCCGAAGGCGATTGTTTTATTCCGCAAGGGATTCTTCCAGCTTATTTCAGCCCACACCACCACAGGCTATATGACCATCTATGCCCAGCAGTTTATCGCCGAGTGGGGCAGCTTGGCCCTGGCCGGCCTTATTTGCGCCATGGCTTTGGGAGGATGCATTTGTTCTACTGCCGGCGGTATAAAAATGCTGCGCGTAGGGATAATCGCCAAGGCCTTTAAGGAGGACTTAAAGAGAATAATCATGCCAGGAAGCGCGATAGTGACCGAGAAATTCCACCACATAAAAGAGATTTTTTTGGATGATAAGCAGGTAAGGAGCGTTCTTATTATTACCCTGGCTTATATTATTTTGTATGTAATAGGCGCGCTAATCGGGATGTTTTACGGTTATCCGTTCCTGGAGTCGCTTTTTGAATCTACCTCTGCTGCTGCAAATGTCGGGTTATCCTGCGGAATAACCAATGCGGGGATGCCCACCGCGCTAAAGGTTACTTATATAATCCAGATGTGGGCAGGCCGCCTTGAATTTATCTCGATATTTACGCTTATCGGGTTCCTGGCAGCAGCGCTCAAGGGAAAATGAAGACAAATCTTAAACTGAACACAATGTTTTTAATTTTAATTATATTTTTATTCCCCCTATTTTCTTTTGCCCAGCCAATTTCCAGCAATGAATTGATCGGCAATGCCAAAAACTATGATGGCAAAGAAATAGCATATGCCGGCGAGGCGGTGGGGGATGTGATGCTGCGTAAAGAGAACGCCTGGGTGAATATTCATGATGGGGATAATGCCATCGGCGTTTGGATGAGTGGATCTTTTGCCAAAGAGATAAATTATACGGGCAGCCATAAATCCATCGGAGACAAGCTCGAGGTTGCGGGGATTTTCCACCGCGCCTGCCCTGAACACGGCGGAGACATGGATATTCACGCAAATGATGTTCGCAAAATCAAAGACGGCAGGATGATCAGCGAAAAGACGGATCCGGCCAAGAAGGGCCTTGCCCTTATTCTCTGGGGAGTACTGGTATTGATATGGATATTAACCTTATTCAGGCGCAAATAGATACCGATATCTCAAATGTAACTTCACCGCAGTCCTTAGAGGAGCTGCGCGTCAAATACCTGGGAAGAAAAGGGCTGGTTGCGGAATTGACCGGTTCTATACCCGGCCTTCCGGCGCAGGAGAGAGGAGCCTTCGGCAGAGAGGTCAACGCCCTGAAAAACAGGCTGCTGGCTATTTTTGCCGAAAAAGAAAGATCCCTCGCCGGAGGCAATCAGGCGGCAGCCAATAATAAAATTGACATCGGCATGCCAGGGATTGCTTCAAATCTGGGCTCGGCGCATCCGATCACCCAGATTATTGATGAGATATGCGGGATATTTAACCGTATGGGCTTCTGCGTAGTCGAAGGCCCTGAGATCGAAACGGAGGGCAATAATTTCACCGGCCTAAACATACCCCTGGAGCATCCTTCCCGCGATGCCTTCGACACCTTCTATTTGAAGGGTTATTCCAAGCTCCTCCTGCGCAGCCACACCTCACCGGTGCAGGTGCGGGTAATGAAAGCGCACAAGCCGCCGCTGGCTATCATTGTTCCGGGAAGGGTTTACCGCCCGGATGCCGTAGATGCCAGCCACCTTTTTATGTTCCATCAGATCGAGGGGTTCGTGGTCAGTGAAAATATAAGGTTTTCGGATTTAAAAGGGACCTTAAGCCTCTTTGCCAAGAGCGTATTCGGCAGCGATATCAAAATGCGTTTCCGGCCGCATTTTTTCCCTTTTACCGAGCCTTCGGCAGAGGTGGATATCTCCTGCATTATTTGCAAAGGCAAGGGCTGTTCGGTGTGCGGGAGAAAGGGCTGGCTTGAAATACTGGGCGCAGGCATGATCCACCCCAATGTTTTTAAATACGTGGGGTATAATCCTCAAAAATATACCGGTTTTGCCTTCGGCATGGGAATAGAGAGGATCGCCATGCTTAAATACGGGATAAATGATATCAGGCTCTTTTTTGAAAATGACCTCAGGTTTCTAAATCAATTCTAACCTAGGGACGGTTCTTAACTCAAAGCAGAACTGTCCCCAGAAGAAGGTGCACGGTGAAGGTAGCTTATAATTGGCTGAAAGATTTTTTGAATATCAGGGTTTCTCCCGGGGTCCTGGCAGATAAACTTACCATGGCAGGACTGGAGGTGGTTTCCCTGGAGGAGACAGGGGGGGATTTTGTTTTTGAAATAGAGATCACTTCAAACCGGCCGGACTGGTTAAGCATCCTCGGAGTCGCTCGGGAGATCAGCGCTATTACCGGCGCTAAGCTTAAAACACCCGTCCTGAAAGAACCGAAGGCAAAAGCAAAAGAGCCGCAGCCGATAAGAATCTGTATCGCGGATAAAAAAGACTGCTCCTTTTATAGCGCAAGGATAATCCGCGATGTAAAAGTGGGCCCCTCCCCCGATTGGCTGAAGAAAAGGCTGGAGCTGCTCGGCTGCCGCAGCGTAAACAACATAGTTGATATCACCAATTATATTTTGTTTGAGCTGGGCCATCCCCTGCATGCATTTGATCTTGACCTTTTGAGTGGGGAAACAATTGTCTTGCGCCGGGCTAAATCCGGAGAGAAAATAACCACCCTGGATGATCAGCAAAGAGTTTTGGACCAGGAGATCTTAATTATCGCCGATAAAGACAAGCCTCAAGCCATAGCCGGGGTTATGGGAGCTAAAGATAGCGAAGTAACTGTTAAGACGCGCAACATCCTGTTTGAGTCAGCGGTGTTTGATCCTGTGCTCATACGGCGCACCCGGCAAAAATTAGGCTTGCAATCCGAATCAGCGTATAGATTTGAGAGGGGGGTTAATTTAGAAGCCGCTAAACTCGCTTCTTTGGCTGCTCAGGAGTTGATCTGCAAGCTGGCCTCCGGAAGGCCGTGCGCATATAAAAGCATGGGCATAATTAAGCCGGCCGGCCCATTGATTAAATTAGAGGTAGGATATGTAACTCGGATATTGGGGCTGAATATGCCCGGCCCTAAGATCAAGCAAATTTTAAAGAGCTTAGGCTTTGCCCTAAAGGCAGCCGGGAAAAACAAGTTTCTAGTGAAAATTCCTGGTTTCCGCCAGGACATAAAGTCAGCTGTAGACCTGGTTGAGGAGATTGCCCGTATTTATGGTTACGCCCGGATCCCGCAAACCCTGCCTGCAATAAAGCCGAACTTAGACATCTGCGGCAAAAGAGATATTGTCTCCCGCCTAAAAAATGTATTGGTTGGTTTAGGCCTGCAGGAGGCGATCACCTATAGTTTGATCGACCGGGAGCTGCTGGCAAGATCCGGGATCAAGCTGTCTAACCAGCTGGTTGAGATTCTTAATCCTTTAAGCAGAGAACAAGAAGTTTTGCGGCCCAGCCTTTTGCCCAGCCTTATCTGCTGCCTGGCATATAACTTAGACCGCCAGCAGGATTATGTAAGTATTTTTGAGACAGCCAATGTCTTTTCAGGAGGCGCTGATTGCCCGCGGGAATCATTGTCCTTGGGTATAGCTTTATGCGGCACACGGCCTCTTCTGACGGGGGGAGGGCTGGTCAGGGACGAGGTCAGCCTACTTCACTTAAAAGGCATTGTAGATGGGCTGTTCAATAAGCTTGGGATCCCCGGGTTTGATTTGAAAGCCCAAAGCGCATTCGGACTGGTCAGCATAGCTATTAAACAGCAGGAGATAGGTTTTATGCTTGATCTAAATAAGCAAGCCCTGGATGCCTTTGGTATCAAGAACAAACAGGTTATTCTGGCTGAAATTGATTTAGAAAAAATGCTTAGCCATATAAGCCTGGATAAGAAATTCTCCGGCATTCCCAGATACCCGGCAGTAACCCGGGACATAAGTTTTATAATCAAGGATGATATACCTGTGCAAGAAATGCTTACGCAAATAGAGGCCAAAGGCCAGCCGTTACTGCGCTCAGCCAGGGTTGTGGACTACTACCAGGGTAAACAGATCCCTCCCGGGTTCAGGGGGTTAACTGTATCCTGCGTTTATCGCGCCAATGACCGGACCCTTACCGAAAGTGAGCTTGTACCCTTGCACAATTCCATCTGTTCCTTACTGCAAGAACGTTTTGGAATAAAATTGCGTTAGGATTGACTTTAGCTCCGAATATGTGTTATACTTTTATGAAAAAGAAGATGTTCTTTTAGATATCCCTGCGGTGCACGTTGGAGAACTTGATAATTATTGAACCAACACTTTTGTTCAGGGAGCCCGAACTTCCTTAGCGCTTAGGCGCCAAGGGGAGGGCACCCACCTGAAACCAAATCGGTTCAGACTATCTCTCCAACGGCACTTGTGCGGGGATTTTTTTTATGGACTTATTTTTAAAGGAAAAAGATCAGCCAAAAGATTCTAATGGCCTGCCTTTAGCGGTGCGCATGCGTCCGGTGAGCCTTGATGAACTATTCGGCCAGGAGCATATCCTGGGCAAGGGTAAATTATTGCGCCGGGCCATCGAGGCTGACCGTTTGACCTCAGCTATTCTCTTCGGCCCGCCCGGATCGGGGAAAACCTCTTTGGCCTGGTGTATCGCCAAGATGACCCAGGCAAACTACGTGGCTATAAATGCCACTACTTCCAACGTCGAAGAGCTAAGGAAGGTCATTGCCGGGGCAAAGCTTTCCGCCAGGGACAACCGGAAGAAGACCATTCTTTTCATCGACGAGATCCATCGTTTTAATAAAGCCCAGCAGGATGTGCTGTTGCCTGATGTGGAGGAGGGCAGGTTGATATTGATCGGCGCAACCGTCCACAATCCTTATTTTTCGCTTACCTCAGCGCTTCTCTCCCGCTCCATTGTCTGCGAATTAAAAGCGCTTGAGCCTCCGGAGCTGTTAAAGATAATCGACAATGCTTTAAAGGATAAAGAAAGGGGCCTGGGAAATATCAAGGTCAAGGCCGACAAAAAAGCGCTCAATTTCCTGGCCAAGATCTGCGAAGGAGATGGCCGCCGGGCACTGGCTGCCTTAGAGCTGGGAGTCTTAACCACTCCGCCGGGACCAGACGGCTATGTCAATTTTGATTTAGCGGTAGCTCAAGAATCCATTCAGAAAAAAGCAGTAGTTTATGACCGCGATGAAAACGGACACTATGATACCGCCTCGGCATTTATCAAATCCATGCGCGGCTCTGATCCCGACGCGGCGATCTATTGGATGGCCAAGATGCTTTATGCCGGAGAGGACCCGCGCTTTATCGCTCGCCGGGTTTGTATCTTGGCTGCCGAAGATGTGGGTAATGCCGACCCGATGGCCCTGGTCCTGGCTAACGCCGCCCTGCAGATCTCCGAATTTGTGGGTATGCCCGAAGCCAGGATCCCGCTGGCCCAGGCCGTAATTTATGTTTCCTGCGCACCCAAATCAAACGCAAGCTACCTGTCAATCGAAAAGGCGACGCAGGATATCAAGGAGAAAAAGGTGCAGGAGGTTCCGGATCATTTAAAGGACACTAATTACAGCGGGGCCGAGAAATTGGGCCATGGCATCGGATATAAATACGCGCATGATTACCCGGGGCATTTTGTAAAACAGAAATACACGCGCAAAAAGGTGCGCTATTATGAGCCCACCAATATAGGCTATGAAGCTAAAATCAAAGCACGGCTGGATAAACTTTCCGCAAAGCCTGCTGCCAGGCAGGAGGATGAGGTAGAATGATACTGGCAATGCAGGTACTTGCGGTTTTAGGAACGGGAATGATCGTATATGCGGTCATTGGTATATTTGTCAGCAGCCTATCCTCCGGTCCATCCAGGAAGAAGAAAGAGCCTAAACCCAGGGTCCCTGAAGGGCTGAATAAGGAAGAGAGGACGCAGCGGCTGGAAAGCCATGCGCAGGGATTAGAGAATCAGCTGCTTCAGGTTAAGGCAGATTATGACAAAGAGAAGGCCGGGTTTTTGCAGGCCAGGGAAAAAGAGGCCAAGTTCTCGGATGAGCTAAAGCGCCGGGAGGATTGGGTTAAAAAGGCGGAGGCAGAACTGGCCAAGAAGAATGCCGAAAGCCTGGAGCTGAAAAATAAGTTTGTCGCCAAAGAACATGAACTTCAGGAGGAGTTTACCAAGAATGTTGAATTGTCGCGGCAGCTACGCGAATTAAAAACATCTTTAGAGTCCGAAGAGAAGGCGGTTAAAGACAAAGAAGAGCAGATCCAGATCCAAAAGCACCAAATTGAAAAACAGCTCAAGGAAATCAAGCAGCATTTGGCGACTATCGCCGAGTTTACCCGCAAGGAAAAGATCAGCGAGTGGGTGCCTAAATCGGAGTTCAATAAATTAAACGAGGAATACACAGGGCTGGAAAAAGAGCTGGAGGAAAAAGAAGAAAGGTTGAAAAGCTTTGCCGAGGAGATCAACCATTTAAGGCAGGGCCTGCAGAAAAAAGAGCCGGAAAAACCCCCTGAGGTTCAGGCGCCGGAGACAGCAGGGAAGCCTGGGTCCAAAGAGGAAGCCAAGCCCAAGGAAGAGCCTAATCCTGAGAAAGAGACTGCTCAGGAACCGGATAAGTCCGCACCCAAGAAAGAAGAGGCGAAAGAAAAACCTCAGGCTGCGCCTCGAATAAGCTTGGACAAGGTCAGGAATATAGGGATTATGGCGCACATTGACGCCGGAAAGACCACTACCACCGAGAGGATACTTTTCTATACCGGCCGTTCTTATAAGATCGGAGAGGTGCATGACGGGGCAGCTACCATGGACTGGATGAAGCAGGAGCAGGAGCGCGGCATTACCATTACCGCCGCGGCCACAACCTGTTTCTGGAAAGAACACCGGATTAATATCATTGATACCCCGGGTCATGTTGATTTTACCGTTGAAGTTGAAAGGTCCCTGCGCGTGCTTGACGGGGCAGTTGCGGTATTTTGCGCGGTAGGCGGGGTAGAGCCGCAATCAGAGACGGTCTGGAGGCAGTCCGACAAATACCATGTTCCCAAAGTCGCCTTTATCAATAAAATGGACCGCACGGGCGCGGATTTTTACAGCGTATTGAACGGGATCGAAAAAGATTTGAGCGCCTGCGCCATTCCCCTGGAGATACCCATTGGGAGCGAAGATAAATTCCGCGGGGTCGTCGACCTGATCGAGATGAAGGCCTATATTTACAATGAGGAATCCCTGGGCAAGGAATTCAGCGTCGAGGATATCCCCGAAGAATTGAAAGAGCAGGCTAAAAAATACCGGCACATCATGGTTGAGCGCGCGGTCTCCCTTGATGAGGGACTGATGAAAAAATTCCTGGAGCAGGAGGATGCGATCACCCAGGGGGAGCTGTACCGGGTTATCCGGGAGGGGACGGTAGCCAATAAAATGGTCCCGGTTACCTGCGGGGCATCCTTTAAGAATAAGGGGGTACAAAAACTTCTGGATACTATTGTCGCCTTCCTGCCTTCTCCGTTAGATGTGCCGGCAGTCCAGGGCGATGATCCGAATACTCCGGAGACAAAACTCAAGCGCCAAGCCAATATCAATGAGCCGTTTTGCGGCCTGGCTTTTAAAGTGCAGGCTGATCAGCACATGGGAAAGCTGGTCTATGTCCGGGTGTATTCAGGTATCCTTTCTACGGGAACATATATTCTTAACGCTACCAAAGACAAAAAAGAAAGGGTCGGCCGCATTGTACAGATGCACGCCAACCAGCGGGAGAATATTGATTATGCTTTTGCCGGCGATATCGTAGCAGTGCCGGGCCTGGCCGCTACGATCACCGGGGATACCCTCTGTGATCCGGATAACCCGATCATCCTGGAGGCGATAAAATTTCCTACTCCGGTGGTTTCTTTAAGCATTGTGCCTAAGAGCCGCTCAGATCAGGATAAGCTGGGCAAAGGCCTGGCTAAGCTCACCGAAGAGGACCCTACTTTTAAGGTGGAGACCGACGAAGAGACCAAGGAGGTCATCCTCACCGGCATGGGGGAACTGCATTTAGAGATCATCGTCGATAGATTAAAAGAGGAGTTTGGGGTAGAGGCAATTGTCGGCCAGCCTAAGGTCGCCTACCGCGAGACGATCTTAAAGCCGGCTAGCGCAGAGAGCAAATATATTAAACAGTCCGGCGGCCGCGGCCAGTACGGCCACGTAGTTTTAGAGCTCTCGCCGAACAAGCCGGGTGAGGGTTTGGATTTCATTGATAGCATTAAAGGCGGGGCAATCCCCCGTTCGTTTATACCGGCAGTAGAAAAAGGAGTTGTTGAAGCCATGCAAAAAGGGGTTTACGGAGGCTACCCGGTTGTGGATGTAAAGGTAGAATTAGTTGACGGTTCATTCCATGAAGTGGACTCATCGGAGATCGCTTTTAGAATGGCGGCCATACTTGGTTTTAAAGAGGCATTCTTAAAGGGTTCTCCTGTGTTCTTAGAGCCGAGCATGAGACTGGAGGTCGTAACCCCTGAGGAGTATTTGAACGGCTGCGTGGGGTATATCTGTTCGCACCGCGGCAAGATCCTGAATATTGATGCCAAGGCTAATCAAAAGGTCATTTCTGCCGAAGCGCCCCTGGCTGAAATGTTTGGTTATGCCACCAGCTTCCGCTCCCTTTCCAGCGGCCGGGCAAATGCCACCATGGAGTTTGACAAATATACGCAGGTACCGGCAGAAATTGCCCAGAAGATACTTCAGGATAAGCAGAAACAAAAAGAAGAGGAGGGTAAATAAATTATGAAAAAGATATTTGTGGGGCTGGTGATTATTGGTCTTATGTTTTGCTATGGGAGGAGCTTGGCTATGGATGGAGCAATTGTGGTTCTGGAGACTAACCAGGGGGACATCGAGATTAAATTAAAACCCGATGTCGCGCCAAAGGCCTGTGAGAATTTTACCAAATTAGTGGAAAGAGGATATTATGACGGCCTGACCTTTCATCGCGTGATCAAAGGTTTTATGATCCAGGGAGGCGACCCTACAGGCACCGGAATGGGCGGAGAGTCAATCTGGGGCAGGCCTTTTGAAGATGAGACTACCCCGGCAGCTAAATTCGACGCACCTGGTATCCTGGCCATGGCTAATTCAGGCCCGAATACAAACGGCAGCCAGTTTTTTATCACCACGGTAAAGACCCCATGGCTAAATATGCGCCATAGCATATTTGGCGAAGTGGTTTCGGGGTTAGATGTGCTGCAAAAGATCGAGAATACCCCGGTTAATGCCGAAGACAGGCCGATTACCGAACAGAAGATCATCCGGGCGTATATAAAATAAAAGCCAAGCCTTAAAAGTATCCTTATAAACAAGAAAGGCCTTGTTAACCAAGGCCTTTCTTGGAGGGGATAATCCTCAATGGCTTGCGCTATCATTTCCTCCGCTTTGCAGTTAACAAAAAAGAGTAATCAAAGCGTGCCATACACAGGATAAAAATCAAGGGCATTTTGAGGCTTTTTGGAAAGCGTTTTCTTAAAAGATGAAAAAAATAGATTACCGCAAAGAATTAAACTGCGCGCAATTAAAGGCAGTAGAGTCTATCGACGGACCGCACCTGGTGATCGCCGGTGCAGGGAGCGGCAAGACGCGGGTTTTGGTGCACCGGGTGGCCTACCTGGTTGAAAAGGGGGTCAGGCCCGAGCAGATACTGCTGCTTACCTTTACCCGCCGGGCAGCCGAAGAGATGTTGCGCCGGGCGGCCCTGCTTTTGGATGAGCGCTGCAAAAAAGTTTCCGGGGGCACCTTTCATTCCTTTGCCAACATGATCTTAAGAAAATACGCCAGGCTTTTAGAGATCAGCAATAATTTTACCATTTTAGACCGGGCTGACGCCGAGGATACGGTGAATTTGTTGCGCACAAAGTTAGGATACCACAAATCCGACAAACGTTTCCCGCGCAAACACGCCATATTAGAGGTGATCTCTAAAAGCGTGAATAAATCCAGCTAGTTAAGCGATGTCCTATACGATGAATATCCGCAGTTCATGGAATTCACCGAAGAGATAAAAAAGATCCGCGATGAATACAATAAATATAAACGCCAGAAATCCCTTCTTGACTATGACGACCTCTTGGTTTTTCTGAAAGACCTGCTTAGCCGTCACGAAGATGTACGCGCCGGACTTTCTGCCAAATATAAGTATATTATGGTTGATGAGTATCAGGATACGAATAAGCTTCAGGCGCATATCGCCTGCCTTTTGGCAGCCGACCATGCCAATATCATGGTTGTGGGCGACGACGCCCAAAGCATATATTCCTTCCGCGGGGCTAATTTTAAGAACATAATAAATTTTCCCAAGATCTTCAAAGGCACCAGGATCATTACTTTGGAGGAGAACTACCGTTCAACACAGCCGATCCTGAATCTGACCAACGCGGTCATCGCCCAGGCCAAGGAAAAATTCGAAAAAAACCTTTACACCAAGAAAAAAGAGGGGGACCTTCCTATTTTTATCGATTGCGCCGATGAAAATTCACAGTCAAGCTTTGTGGCGGATAAGATCCTGGAATTAAGGGAGGAGGGTTTGGCACTAAATGACATAGCCGTGCTTTTCCGCTCAGGCTGGCATTCCAATGATTTAGAGATCACCCTGGCCAGCCGTAATATACCTTTTGTAAAGTACGGCGGCCAGAAATTTGTGGAAGCCAGCCATATAAAAGATATCTTATCCTATCTGCGCATTGCTTATAATGCGGCTGATCAGGTCAGCTGGTTGCGCGCTTTGTTATTGATCCCCGGGATCGGGCCTAAAACCAGCCAAAAAATAATTGAGTTGCTCGGCCAGAAGGGAAATGCCGGGGGTGACCCGTTATTAAAGAGAAATGACACATTGATGAGGCTCTTGGGGTTATTAAAAGAAGTTGATATCCGGAAGGATGAGCCGGCAAAGATCATTGAAAGGTTCCTTGGGTTTTACCAGGGGCTTTTAAAAATAAAATACGATGATTTTAACAAGCGCCTGAATGACCTGGATTCCCTCTTGCGCATTGCCCAGCGCTATAAATCAACGGAGCAATTCTTAGTAGATATGGCCTTGGAGCCTCCGGAGAGAAGCATAGTGGAGGCAGGGAAAAAAGATAAGGAAGATTCTCCACTTACCCTCTCAACCATACATTCGGCAAAAGGCCTGGAGTGGCACACCGTATT
>Ga0172371_10005130_pt1 | contig 19535 bp, 14 predicted proteins | sample Lak12m_FD_114543 | JGI IMG/M metagenome (GOLD analysis project Ga0172371, IMG submission 114543) | Freshwater microbial communities from Kabuno Bay, South-Kivu, Congo - kab_022012_12m | ecosystem: Environmental > Aquatic > Freshwater > Lake | place: Democratic Republic of the Congo: South-Kivu... | reverse complement strand
CCTTCGCTTCCGGAGCCGTCGAGATGCCCGGTCATGTAGACGAACCGGACGTTCGGGAAATCGCGCTCGAGATCGCTCATCGAGCCGAGATATGCGTCGATGTCCGACTCGGAGGCCCACGAAACCTGGCCGCACCACGACCACATCACGACGTTGCGGTCGCAGCCGCCGCCCCGGCCGAGGAGATCCCGCGTCGCCCGGGCCCAGGCCGAAAAATCCGGGCTGCCCAGGTCGTCCGCTCCGGGGATCCCGTAATCGTTGAGGAAAATGCCGGGGGCGTAGCCGTCCCAGGATGACGTGAAATCGAACGGCGGGCCGAGCGCTTCGCGCAGGGCTTCCAAGCCGGTCACAAGCTGGCTTCCGTGGGAGGTATGTTGATAGGTGATCCGCAGGAGGATTTTGGCTTGGGTCAGCCAGGCCTCCGGGATGAGGGTATGGTCCGTGTGGCGATGATCGATGGCGATCGGCGGGGCAGCGGGATCGGCCTGGGAGAGGCCGATCCCGGGGACCGCGAGAAAAAAGCAAGCCGCGGCTGCCGGAAAGATCAATCTCGGTTTCAGGCCGGCGAAAGACATTCGCTCTCCGCCTCTTCGAATATATTAATCCCGGAGCCCCGGAAAAGCCAACGGCCTTGATTTCCTCCTTTTTCAGGCCAATAATATCGGAATGAACCGGGCCCAAAGGACCGGGATCCTGATCATGTCCGTCCTTCTTTTTCGTTCCGGAGGCGAGGGCGCGGAGACGCCCCGAAGCGGGGACGAGGTCTTCGCCCGCAAGCGCCGGGCCATGGTGGCCGAGCAGCTCGAGTCCCGCGACATCCGGGACAAATGGGTTCTCGAGGTCATGGGCAGGGTGCCCCGGCACCTCTTCGTCCCGCCGGCTTCGCGCGACCTGGCCTACGAGGACTATCCGCTGCCGATCGCCGAAGGCCAGACGATTTCGCAGCCGTATATCGTCGCCCTGATGACTCAAGCCCTGGAGCTCCGGGGCGGGGAAACGGTCCTGGAGATCGGGACCGGATCAGGTTACCAGGCCGCGGTTTTGTCCTATCTCGCGGCGAAGGTTTACACCATCGAGTATTTTCAACCCCTGGCCGAAGCGGCCGCCGGGCTGCTCAAATCCCTCGGTTGCGCCAACATCGAGGTCCGGGCCGGCGACGGCTTTTTCGGCTGGCCGGAGGCGGCCCCGTTCGACGGGATCATCGTGACCTGCGCCGCCCGCCGGGTGCCCGATCCGCTGTTCGAGCAGCTCAAGGAAGGAGGACGGCTGGTCATTCCCCTGGGCGGGCGGTCCGACGTCCAGCGGCTGGTCCGGGTCCGAAAGATCGGCGGAAAACCGGTCGAGGAGGAAATCACCCTGGTGAGATTCGTCCCGATGCTCGGCGCCGACAAGAAATAGCCGCGTCCGGATGAAAATTTCTGCCAACTTTTGGTTCCGGATTATCGTATGATCTATCTCGGGCATTTTTATATCCCTGAAAGGAGAATCCATGTCAAAGAAAGGCTTGTCCTTTGCTCTCTTGTTCGGCTTGCTCGGCCTCTCCTGGGCTCTGGCCGGGGAAACGGAAGCGCGCCTTCTGCGCTTCCCGGCCATTTCCCAGGACACGATCGTCTTCAGCTCCGGCGGCGATCTGTACGCCGTCCCGGCGGCCGGCGGCCTGGCCCGCAAGCTGACCAGTCATGCGGGCGACGAAATCTTCGCCCGCTTTTCCCCGGACGGCAAAACGATCGCCTTCACCGGCCAATATGACGGAAGCCGCGAGGTCTTCGTCATTCCGGCCGGCGGCGGCATTCCCCGCCGGGTGACCTACACGGCCGGGCTCGGCCGCGACGAGCTCTCCGATCGCATGGGCCCCAACAACATCGTCATGGGCTGGCGGCACGACGGCAAGAGCATCGTCTTCCGCAGCCGGATGCGCGAATGGGACGATTTCCTCGGCCAGCTTTACGAGGTTCCGGTCGCGGGCGGCACGCCCGTTCAGCTCCCCCTGCCCCGGGGCGGCTTCTGCTCCTTATCCCCCGACGATTCCAAGCTGGCGTATAACCGGATTTTCCGCGAGTTCCGCACCTGGAAGCGCTACCGGGGCGGAATGACCGACGACGTCTGGGTCTATGATTTCGCGACGAAGACCACCGTCAACATCACCGACAACGAGGCCGGCGACATCATCCCGATGTGGAGCGGCGACACGATTTATTTCCTCTCCGACCGCGACGCAAACAAGCGGATGAACCTTTACGCCTACGACCTGAAATCGAAGCAGACGCGGGCCTTGACCCATTTTGCCGATTATGACGTCAAGTTCCCTTCGCTCGGCCCGACGGCCATCGTTTTCGAAAACGGCGGATTCATCCACCGCTTCGACCTGGCCTCCGAAAAGACGGAAAAGGTCCCGATCGTCATCGCCGACGACCAGCTTTCCGCCCGCTCCCGGATCGCCAACGCCGCTTCCCGGGTCACGAATTACGAGATTTCTCCGGACGGAAAGCGGGCGCTCTTCGGGGCCCGCGGGGAGATCTTCACCGTCCCGGCCAAGTACGGCAACGTCCGCAACCTGACCAACACGTCCGGCGTTCACGAACGGAATTCCAAATGGTCGCCGGACGGCAAGTGGATCGCCTACATTTCCGATGTTTCCGGCGAAGACGAGATCTACCTCCGGCCCCAGGACGGGACCGGGACGCCGACGCAGCTGACCTTCAACGCCGACACGTACAAATACGGCTTCTTCTGGTCGCCCGACGGCAAGAAGATCGCCTGGACGGACAAGCTGTTCCGGCTCCAGTTCCTCGACGTCGAGACCAAGAAGATCACCCTGATCGATACGGCCAAAACGGGCGAGATGGGCGCCTTCTCCTGGTCTCCCGACAGCCGCTGGATCGCCTTCACCAAACCCGAAGTCGAAGGCGTCTCCAAGGTTTACCTCTACGCCCTGGACGGGGCGAAGATCATCGCCGTGACCGACGGCTGGTACCAGAGCTATGAGCCGGTGTTCAGCGGCGACGGCAAGTACCTGTTCTTCGTTTCCGACCGGGATTTCAATCCCGAGTTGAGCAACGTCGAGCTCAGCTATTATTACGCGAACATGTCCCGGATCTACTGTCTGCCCCTGGCCGCCGGCACGCCGTCGCCGTTCGCCCCCAAGAGCGACGAAGTCGAGATCAAGAAGGATGCCGAGCCGGCCAAGCCGGCCGAGTCGAAGAAAGCCGAACCCGAAAAACCCGCCGGCGTGACCGTGAAGGTGGACGCCGAAGGGCTGAAAGACCGGTTGATCCAGCTGCCCGTCGATCCTTCCAATTACGGCAATTTGGCCTCGGTCGGGGACAAAATCTTTTATCAAAAATTTTCCGCCGGGGCCCTGTCCCTGAAGTGCTACAGCCTTTCCGACAAGAAAGAGACCGACCTGGGACAGGTCGACGGCTACGAGATCTCGGCCGACCGCAAGAAGATGCTGGTCGCCCAGGCCCGGTCCTACGGCATCATCGACCTGCCCGGCGGGCCGGTCCGCCTCGAGGAAAAGCTCGACCTTTCCGGAATGGACATGAATCTCGATCTCAAGCAGGAATGGGAACACATCTTCCTCGAGAGCTGGCGGCAGATGAAGTATTTCTTCTACGCGGCCAACATGCACGGCCAGGACTGGGACGCTCTGAAAGCGAAATATCTGCCTTTGGCGAAGGCGGCCAACAACCGGGCCGACCTGACTTACGTCATCGGCGAGCTGATCGGCGAGCTCAGCGCCGGACACACTTATGTCGGCGGGGGAGACCTGCCGGCCGTGCCCAAGATCAAGGTCGGCCAGCTCGGCGCGGTTCTCGCGAAGGACGCCTCCGGCTTCTTCAAGATCGATAAAATCCTGCGCGGCCAGAACTGGGATCAAACCCTTCGCTCGCCCCTCACCGAGATCGGGGTGAACGTCAAGGACGGCGATTACATCCTCGCCGTCAACGGCCGGTCGACCAAGGACATGGCCGACATCTATGAATCGCTTCTCAACACCGTCGGCAAACAGGTCACCCTCAAAGTCAACGGCAAGCCCGAGGAGAAGGGGAGCCGCGACGTGGTCGTCCTTCCCATCGACAACGAGCAGAAGCTCGTGTACTACACCTGGGTCGAGGAAAACACGGCCAAGGTGGACAAGGCCACCGGCGGCAAGGTCGGCTACATCCACATCCCGGACATGAGCCTGGAGGGCCTCAACGAATTCGTCAAGCATTTCTATCCCCAGCTGCGGAAAAAGGCCCTCATCATCGACGTGCGCGGCAACGGCGGGGGCTTCGTCTCCCCGATGATCTTCGAGCGCCTGCGCCGGGAGATGGTGATGATCGAGATGGGCCGCGACACGATCGGCCGGCCTGATCCGAACGAGGTCATGGTCGGGCCCAAGGTCTGCCTGGTGAACGAGTTCAGCGCCTCGGACGGGGACATCTTCCCGTACCGGTTCAAATCGTCGGGCATGGGCAAGCTCATCGGCAAGCGGTCGTGGGGCGGCGTGGTCGGCATCCGGGGAACGCAGCCGATCCTGGACGGCGGCTTCCTGAACAAGCCGGAATTCGCTCCCTACAACATGCAGGGCCAGTGGATCATCGAGGGCCGCGGCGTGGATCCCGACATCGTCGTGGACAACGATCCGGCCCGGGAGTATGCCGGCATCGACGACCAGCTGAACAAGGCCATCGAGGTCATCCTCGAGGAGCTCAAGACGAAGGAAGTCACCCTGCCTGCGGTGCCTCCCTTCCCGATCAAGAAATAAAAAAAAGAAACGTTTTTGAGGCCCGGCCCTTTGGGGCCGGGCCTGGACTCATCTCCGGCGGACGCGGCCTCTCCGATGTTTCTTTGAAATCCGGCGGGCCCTGTATTAAGATTGCGGCCCATGCTTATCGTCGTCGCTCTCTTCTTCATCCTCATCCTCGGCATCGGCGTCTGGGTCAGCAGACGGGCCAAGAAAGCGTCCGACTTTTTAATCGCCGGGCGCAACGTCAACCTCTTCCTGACCATCGCCACCCTGGCCGCGATGCAGATCGGGGCCGGCGTGATCATGGGCGGCTCCGAGGAAGGGGCCGCGAACGGCATCTGGCCGGGAATGTGGTACGGGATCGGGTGCGGCGGCGGGCTCATCCTCGCCGGATTGCTGGCCGCGGCCAAGTTCCGCAAGCGCGGGGGATATGTGCCCCTCGATTTCTTCAGCGACCGGTACGGCGAGCGGCGCGGCGTCCGGATCTGGGCCTGGATGTCCAACATCCCGAGCCTGCTCGGGATCTTCGTCGCCCAGATCATGGCCGCCGGATCCATTTTGTCCGGCTTCGGGGTCGATTACCGCCTCGGCGTCGTCGTCGTCGGGCTGGTCATCATGATCTACAGCGCCCTGGGCGGCATGTGGGGCGTCGTCATCGTGGATTTCATCCAGCTGACCGTCACCTTGACGGGGATTCCGCTGGTTGCGATCATCGCCTTTTCGAAGCTGAAGGCTTCGGGCGCGGCGGCCGCCGTCCTCGGCACGCCGTTCATTCCCCCCGGGATGTTCTCCAAGGCGGTGTTCCTGATCCTGCCTTTTTTGCTTTCGATCTCCGTTTCCTATGACGCTTACATGCGCTTCCAGGCCGCCAAATCGGCGAAGGTCGCCCGCTGGGGGGCCATCATCGGCGGCCTGATCGTCATCGCCGTGAGTTTCTGCACTGCGCTGGTCGGCGCGGCCGGGCGGATCGCCTTTCCGGGCGTCGCTCCGGGGGCCGTCCTGCCCCAGATGGTCCGGACCTCGCTTCCGCCCGTGGCCGCCGGCCTCGTCGTTTCGGCCATCCTGGCCGGGACCATGTCCGCGGCCAATTGCCTTCTCCTGTCCCTGGCCGGAACGTGTTCCCGGGACTTCTACAACAAGGTCCTCCATCCCGATTCGCGCCTGGACGAGCTGAAACACGCCAAGCTTGTTTCCCGCCTGACCATCGTCGCGGCCCTGATCGCGGGCGTGGCCGTCGCCTTCGCGGCCAAGGGCATCCTGTATACGATGATCATCTTCAACTATCCCTACATGGGCAGCATGCTGGTGCCCCTGCTGGGAGGGCTTCTCTGGAAGGGGGCGACGCCCAAGGGAGCGATGGCCGCGATCGCCGCCGGCGGCGCGGCCGGAGTTTTCGCCTTCCTGTCCGGATTGCCGGGGCCGCTTCACGGCATGATCAACGTGGACCTCGGCCTGCTCGCCGCCCACGTCCTGGCCGCGACCGTTCTGGTCACCGTCAGTCTGGCGACAAAATCCGGCCCGGCGCCGCAATCCCCGTCCGGCGATTTGAATTCCTGAGGTGAATCCCGATGAGTGAAAAACCGGTCAAATGGCCCTGGCCTCTCGAATGGGGCGATACTGAATCCGTTGAAACCGACGTTCTCGTCCTGGGCGGGGGAGCGGCGGGGTGCTTCGCCGCCCTCGGGGCCGCGTCCCGCGGGGCCTCGGTCGCTCTCGTCGAAAAGGGCGCCACGGTTTCCAGCGGGGCCGGCGGCTCCGGCTGCGACCACTGGGAGTCGGCCGCCTCGAATCCCTGCTCCCGGATCAGCCCCGAGGAGCTGGCCGAAACGATGATCCGGGCCTTTTCCCGATATAACAACGGCATTTCCCATTACATCGAATGCCGGGAAGGGTATGACCGGCTTCTGGATCTGGAGAAGCTCGGGGCCAAAGTCCGCGATACGGAGGATGAATTCGCCGGGGCAGACTTCCGCGACGAGGCCACGAAGCTGATGTTCGCCTACGATTATCACAACCGGACGACGATCCGCGTCTGGGGAACGACTTTCAAGCCGGCCATGGCCCGGGGATGCCGGAGAGCCGGCGTCCGCGTGTTCGACCGGATTATGGCCACCGGGCTTCTGACGGAAGGCGGCAAGATCGGAGGCCGGATCGCCGGAGCGACCGGCGTGCACGGCCGGACCGGGAAGTTTCTGGTTTTCAAAGCCCGGGCCGTCGTGATCTGCACGTCCCGGCCGACGCGGCTCTGGCTCTTCGAGCCCGAGCTTCCGGGGATATCCGAATTCCGGCCGTTTCCCTGTTCGGGCGACGGCCACGCCATGGCCTGGAGGGCCGGGGCGGAATTCACGATGATGGAAAAATCGGTGAAGGGCGAATGGTCCGGCCTGCGCAGCTTCCCGCCCTACAGCACCGGCAACAATCACAACACCTGGTATGCCTGCGACATGGTCGACGCCGACGGACGGAAGCTGCCCTATGTGGACCGGGATGGGAAGGAAGTCGCCGCTTTCGCCGGCCGTTTCCGGCCGTCCGCGGGGCAGCGGATGTATCTGAAAGGCGGCAACGAGCCCAACGGCGCGGTTTACGAGGTCCAGGGGACCGACACCATGCCCGTGGACGAGCTTCTCAAGCGGGGCTACCGCCTTCCCTTCTTCGCTGATCTTTCCTCGCTTCCCGAAATGGAAAGGAAAGTCATCTGGGGGATGATGGTCGGCCAGGAAGGCAAGACGAAGATCCCCGTCCTTCGGGCTTACACCGAGGCCGGATTCGATCCGGCCAAGGACCTTCTCCAGAGCTACGGCGACGGCTGGAAGTCGGGAGCTTTTTTGCCGCAGGAGCGCCAGCTCTTCGGCTTGCCGGGCGGATTGATCAACGATTGGGACCTGATGACGAGCGTCGAGGGGCTGTTTGCCGCGGGCGACGCGCTGTTCGCCTCCAACTGCTTCGGCCACGCCGCCGCGACCGGCCATTACGCCGGGCGCCACGCCGCCGCTTTCGCCGCCGGGCGGGAGGCGGTCCCGCCCGATGAAGGCCAGATCCGCAAGGAGCGCCGCCGCGTTTATGCGCCCGTCCGGCGGGAGCGCGGGCCGAGCTGGCGCGAGCTCAACACGGCCGTGACCCGGATCATGCAGAACCACTGCGGCGCGTTCAAAAGCGAGCCGCTGCTGCGGACGGGGCTGGGGATGCTGGCCGACCTCCGGGAGCGCGAAGGGTCGCGGCTGTCCGCGGAGAATCCGCACGAGCTGGTCCGGACGCTGGAAGTCCTTTCGATCATGACCAACGCGGAGCTCGTGATGGAATCCTGCCGGGCGCGGAAGGCGAGCTCGCGGGAGCTGGAATTCGTCCGCCTGGATTATCCGGAGACGGACCCGCCGGAATGGAGCCGGTTCGTCACCGTGAAGCTCGGCCGGAAGGGCGTCGAGACCGGTTCGGCCGCCCTCGATTATTTTGGGCCGCTGGCCGAAGGATACGAAAAGCACAATCCGGCGGACCGGACAAAGGAGGGCGAACGATGAAAAAAACGGCCCGCGTCACCCCGCCGACTCCCGTCTTTTTCCCGGTCGTCATCGATCCCGGCGTCTGCAACGGCTGCAACCGCTGCATCGAGGTCTGTTCGTGCGACGTGTTCGCCCCGAATCCCGAGCCGGGCAAGCCGCCGCTCGTCCTGTTCCCGGCGGAATGCTGGCAGGAAGGATCCTGCGTCGACGCCTGCCCGCGGCCGGGGGCGATGCGCTGGGTCCGCCCGCCCCACCTGCGCGTCCGCTGCCGCCGCAAATCCACCGGCGAAGACTTTTTCGTTTAACCCAGAGTTAATCGGTTCCGCCCGCCCTTCTTGCTTTCATAAAGCAGGGCGTCGGCCCGTTTGATGACCGAATCGATCGTGTCGTCCTCTCCGATGACGGTCGCCCCGATGGAGACGGTGGCATGCAGCTCGCCGCCCGGCACGGGGATGTAGGATTGGGCGACCAGCCGTCGGAGCCGCTCGCCGAGGTCCTCGAGGGGGCGGGCGGTGATATTGCGGATGAGGCCGAGAAATTCCTCCCCGCCCCAGCGGGCCAGGAGGTCGAACGGGCGGGAATTGCGAACCATCGTGTCGGCGGCGAACCGGAGGACGCGGTCGCCGACGTCGTGGCCGTAGGCGTCGTTGATCTTCTTGAAATGGTCGATGTCCATGAACAGGATGCCGAAGGGGACCCGGAACCGGCGGAATTCCTCGAGCCGGACTCCGAGCTCCCGCTCCATATAGCGCCGGTTGGCCAGCCGGGTCAGGGTATCGAGGAAGGCCAGCTCCTCCAGCTCCTTGATCCGCTGCTCGATGGCCTTCCGGTCGGTCAAATCGGAGAAGATCTCCACCGCCCCGGTCACCGCGCCGACGTCGTCGGTGAGGGGCCGGACCCTCACCGCGACCGGAACCCGGTGGCCGCTTTTGTGATGAAGGAAGACTTCCGCTTCGCGGCCCTCGCCGTCGCCCATCGTCGCGGCCAGGGGGCAGGGGCCCAGGCAGAGGTTGTTCCCGCCGCCGTCCACATGGGTGAGGATGTTGTCGGCGCAGGATTTGCCGATGACCTCGGTTGCGGCGAATCCCGAGATGTGCTCGGCCGCCTTGTTCCAGTACCGGATGATCCGGTCGCGGTCGACGATATACAAGCCGTCGTGGAGGTTTTCAACGATCCGGTGATAGGAATCCGCCGTCAGGTTCATCGGGGCTTTCTCCGGGGAAGGCATGGCGGCTATCAAAATATCCCGGGACGCCCCGCCTGTCAATGGACCTCCGGGGCCGGTTTGACGGGAGCCCGGATCGCAGATATGATAAGCGCAATGGGTGCGGATTTGGGCTCGGCGGAGGCCGCGGCATGAACTGGCTCGACATGCGGACGGTGATGTTCTGCCATATCATCACCAATCTCCTGGGCGCCATGATGGTCTCCCTCCTCCTGGGCCAGGGCCGGGGACGCTTTCGAGGGATTCCCCGGTGGTTGACCGGTTTCGCCCTGCAATCGGTCGGATCGATTCTCATTTCTCTGCGGGGGACCATCCCCGACGCCATCTCCATCGTCCTGGCCAATACTCTGATCATCGCCGGAGCGATGGCCATCATCTCCGGTCTTCTCCGTTTCATCGGGAAAACGCCCCCTCTGTTGCCGGCGTATCTTCTCCTCGCAGCGTACGCCTGCGGATATTTCGTTTTTGTCTATCTCCGGCCGAGTCTCGAAGCCCGGACGATCGTCCATTCGGGCGCCATTCTCGTCATTTTCGTCGTCGCCATCGTCCTCTTATCCCGGCCTTCTCCGGAATTCCGGCGGCTCATCCTGCGGATCAAGCTCGTCTACGGCTTTCTCGCCCTCAGCGCTTTTGTCAGGTTCGTTTCGGCGATCGTCCACCCGATCTTAAATCAGGATTTTTTCAAATCCACGGGGATCGAGACGCTGATTCTCATGTGTTATCTCGTCGGCACCCTTCTCCTGACGTACAACCTGGTTCTGGCGGTCAACGAGCGGCTGATCGACGAGGCCCGATTCCAGGAGGAAAAATTCGCCAAGGCCTTCCGCTCCTCGCCGTACGCCATTTCCCTGACCGACGTGGAGACCGGACGGATCATTGAAGTCAATGAAGGCTACGCCCAGAACCTGGGCTATTCCCGCGAAGAGGCGATCGGGAAGACGACGACCGAGTTGAGGATCTGGGAAAGCGCCGAGGACCGCTTGAAAGCGATCGGGGAGCTGGAAGCCGAGGGAAAAGTCCACGAGAGGGAGTTCCGATTCCGGACCAAATCCGGGGAATTGATCACCGGCCTTTTCTCGGCCGAATTGATCATGCTCAACGGCCGGCGAAGCATCATCTCCACGATCAATAACATTTCTCTCCGGAAGAAAGCCCTCGATGACTTGAGCCGATCGGTTCAGGAGAAAGAGCTGTTGATGAAGGAGCTGACCCACCGGGTGAAAAACAGCCTAGCCGTTGTCTCCAGCCTCCTCGGCTTCAGCCGCGAAACGGCCACGGATCCCCCGGTCAAGGCGATTCTCTCCGATCTGCGGGCCCGGATCGGCTCGGTATCCTCCGTCTATGAGCAGCTCGACAGGACCGGGAAGGTCGACATGATCGGCCTGCAATCCTACATCCGGAACCTGGCGGAGGCTTTGGTGAAGTCTTACGCGCCGACGGACGGGCGCGTCCGTTTGAAGATGGACCTGGCCGACTTGAGTCTGGATTCGAAACGGGCCCTTCCCCTCGGCCTGATCCTCAATGAGCTGATCATCAACGCCTTCAAGTATGCTTATCCGGCGGGAGTCGCCGGGGAGATCCGGTTGGAATTGAAGTCCGTGACCGGAGGGGTCTGCTTGATCGTGGCCGACGACGGGATCGGAAGGGCGGCCGGCGCGGCGGCCAAGGGGACTGCGGGGACCGGAACCATGATCATCGAGACGCTGGCCGATCAGATCGGCGCGCACATCAGCTATCCGCCCGGACCGGGAACGACGGCGGTCATCGTTGTATAACGGCGCCGCCGGCGCCCGGTTGACTCCGGCCCGCTCCGGAAATATCATGATTCCCGTAAGGATGAGGAGATGACGGATTCTTCCGGAAGCAGCAAGGCGGCGCGGCCGATGCCGACCGAAGCCGCCGGACTGATCGGAACCGACCTCAAACACTACCGGATCGAGGAGTTCATCGGCCAGGGCGGCATGGGCGTCGTCTACCGCGGCCGGGACACCCGGCTGAACCGGCCCGTGGCGATCAAGATGCTGAGCCCGGCCCTGGTCGCCAACGCCGAGCGGCGGAATCGGTTCATTCAGGAAGCCCGGGCGGCGGCCGGGCTCAGCCATCCGGCCATCGCCCAGGTTTATGACATCGACGAGGTCGACGGCCGGATCTTCATCGTCATGGAATACATCGACGGGCGGTCCGTCAGCCGGCTGATCGCCGATCGCGAGCTCGACCTGCTGAGCGCGATCGAGATCGCCCTCCAGGTGACCGAGGGTCTGGAAAAGGCCCACGAGGCCTGCATCCTCCACCGCGACATCAAGTCCGACAACATCATGGTCACCCGGGACGGCCACGCCAAGCTGCTCGATTTCGGCCTGGCCAAGCTGATGGAGACTTGCCCGGCCGACGAGACTCTTCCGGCCGCAGACCCGCTCAGTACTCTGACCCGAAACGCCGGACAGACCATGCCTGGGCTGGTCGTCGGGACGATCCCGTATATGAGCCCCGAACAGGCCCGGGGCAAAGCCCTCGACGCGAGAAGCGACCTGTTTTCCCTCGGCATCGTTCTCTACGAAATGGTCACGAGCGAGCTGCCGTTCAAGGGCGACACTCCTCTGGACACGATGCACGCCATCGCTTACGAGGAAGCCCGCCCGGTCACGATCGTCCGCCGCAACCTTTCCCCCCAGGTCCACCGCATCGTTTCCCGCTGTCTCCGCAAGCGGCCGGAAGATCGTTATCCGGACGCCCGGACGCTGGCTGCGGATCTGAAGCATCTGAAGCTGGAACTGGAATCCGGAACCCGGACCGATCTCAAGCCGGCCGAGCGGTTCCGCAACTGGCTCCAGAACATCAAAAGCAGCTTCCCCTTGGGCAAGACCGGTATTTGGATCGTGGCCGCGGCCGTGATCGTGGCGGTCGCCCTCCTGTTCACCAATTTCAATTATGGAAGCCTGATCGGCCCGGCCGTCATCGGCGTTTTCGCCTACCGGGGTATCCGCAACAAAAGAAAGCGCCTGATCGCCGCCTTCGCCAAGAATATTTCCGCTCTTCCCTCGATCCAGGCGGTGATCTACCGGGACGAAAAGCTGCAGGTGATCGTGGATAAAGCCCCGGCTTCGGTCTATCTTCGCATCACCGGGCTGGTCGATTCGATGAACGGCAAAATGTTTTTCGGCAAACCCGTCGAGACCGACATCAGGAGCGATCTTCCTGAAGCCGAAATCCAGGCCCTCATCCGGCGGCTCGGCATCGTTTACGTCCGGACCGACCTGCTCGGCGAGCCCGTCGGAAAGCAGAAGCGAAAAACGGGGACGCATCCCTCGATTCCATAATCGCGTGATTGCATATCGCTATCTTGATTATAATAAACAACTTGAATCCTGAAAAACGATGAGAGGGCTTTTGTGAAGCGTCCCCAAATCAAAATCTTGGCTCTTCTTTTGTTCGCCACGCTCACGGCCGTTCCGGCCTGCCGGAAAGCAGCCCCGCCCCCGCCCGATACCGAAACGGTCGGCGTCTCGAGCCAGGCCGGCCGGACCGTCCTGCCGGTCAACCAGGTCGTCACTCCCGCCGGAACGCAGATCCCGCTGCCCGGCCTGCGCCCGCAGGCCCTGGCCATGTCTCCGGACGGGACGATCCTGGCCGTTTCGGGCAAAACCCATGAAATCGTCGTCATCGATCCCTCAGACGGCCGGATCCGCCAACGGGTGATCCTGCCGGCGGCGACGGCCGGCCGGCCCGCCCCTGAGGCTCCATCCGAGTCCATTCTGTTTCCCGACGATAAAGCCCAGCTGAGCTATACCGGCCTTGCTTTTTCCCCCGACGGGAAGCGCCTTTTTCTCAGCAACGTCGACGGCGACATCAAAGTCTTCGCCGTCGGTCCCGGAGGCGAAGTCGCGCCGTTGAAGACCATCCCGCTTCCTCCGGCCGGGGCGCCGCGCCGGGCCGAGGAAATTCCCTCCGGCTTGGCCCTTTCTCCGGACGGCGGTCGTCTCTATGTCTGCGCGAATCTATCCAACCGCCTTCTTGAAATCGATCTGGCGACGGACACGGTCTTTCGGACGTTCGACGTCGGCGTGGCGCCGTTCGATATCGTCCTGGCGGGAGCGAAGGCCTATGTCAGCAACTGGGGCGGGCGCCGGCCTCTCTCCGGCGAACCCGTCGGGCCGGCCGGCCGCGGAACCCTGGTCAAGGTCGATCCCCGGACAAGGATCGCCGTCGAGGGATCCGTCAGCGTCATCGATTTGGCGGCCGGCCGCGTCTCGGCCGAAATCGTCGTCCGGCGACATGCCTCCGCCCTGGCCCTTTCCCCCGACGGCCGGTATGTCGTCTGCGCCAACGCGGCCGACGACAACTTGAGTGTCATCGACATCCGGACCGACGCCGTCGTCGAGACGATCTGGGTCAAGCCGAGCCCGGCCGACCTCTTCGGGGCCTCGCCCAACGCCCTGTGTTTCGCCCCCGACGGCCGGACGCTTTACGCCGCCAACGGCACCCAGAACTCGGTCGCCGTGATTTCCTTCAATCCGGGGATGAAATCGCGCCTGCTCGGCCTTGTTCCAGCCGGCTGGTTTCCGGGAGCGATCGCGTATGACCGGGCTCGCGACGTCCTGGCCGTGGCCAACATCAAGGGCCACGCCGCCGTGCCCGAGCCGTCCCGCGACACCGGCGCTCCGGGCTTCAATTCTCACCAATACGCGGGCTCGATTTCCCTCATCCCCGTTCCCGGAAAAGAAAAGCTGGCCGAAATGTCCGCCGTCGTCGATCGAAATTACCGGCGGGAGCGGATCGCCGCGGCTTTTCTCCCGCCCCGGCCCGGCCGCCTCCCGCGTCCCGTCCCCGAGCGGATCGGCGAGCCGAGCGTGTTCAAGCATGTCGTCTACGTCATCAAGGAAAACCGGACCTATGACCAGGTCCTCGGCGACGTGGCGGCCGGGAATGGCGATCCCGCCCTCTGCATCTTCGGCGAGGACGTGACGCCCAACCAGCACAAGATGGTCCGGGAGTTTGTCCTTCTCGACAACGCGTATTGCAGCGGCATCTTGAGCGCGGAAGGCCACCAGTGGTCCACGACGGCCTTTTCAACCGACTATGTCGAACGCTCTTTTGCCGGCTGGCCGCGGAGCTATCCCGACGGAATGGCGGAGGACGAAGTGGATGCCCTGGCCTACGCTCCAACCGGTTTCATCTGGGACAAGGCCTTGAGCAAAGGGGTTTCGATCTTCAATTTCGGCGAATTCATGATGCCCGCCTGCGGCTGGGCGGATCCCGGCCGAGAGGGTCAACCCGCCTGGCGCGATTTTTGGGAAGAATACAACAACGGCGGCGGCCGAGTGGTCGTCCGTTGCGCCCCCGGCATCGAAACGATCGCTCCCTTTTCGCCGACCGACTATGTCGGCTGGCACCTGGAGGTCCCCGACGTCTGGCGGGCCCGGAGAATCGTCGGCCAGATCGAGGCCTGGGACAGGGAAGGGAAGATGCCCCAGCTCATCATCATCTGCCTGCCCAACAACCACACCGCCGGGACCGATGAGGACTTTCCGGCTCCCGAGGCCATGGCCGCGGACAACGATCTGGCCTTCGGCCGGATCGTCGAGGCCTTCAGCCGGAGCCGGTTCTGGCCGGAGACGGTCATCTTCGGCATCGAGGACGATCCCCAGAACGGCTGGGACCACGTCAGCGGCTACCGGACGACGGCTTTCTGCCTCAGCCCGTTCACGAAGCGCGGGGCTGTCGTTTCGACGCAATACAATACGACGAGCATCCTGAGGACAATCGAGCAGATTCTGGGATTAAGGCCGATGAACCAGTTCGATGCGACGGCCGTGCCGATGTTCGACTGCTTCACCGACACGCCCGACCTGCGCCCGTTCGAAGCCGTTCCCAACCGCATTCCTCTCGACCGGCCGAATCCTCCGTCGCGGGCGATCGGCGACGCGCTCCTTCGGCGGAACGCCGAAATCTCGGCCGGCCTCGATTTCGCCAAAATCGACGCCTGCCCCGAGGACGTCCTCAACCGCATCCTCTGGCACGCGGTCAAGGGCGGCGCCGCGCCGTACCCGTCCTGGGCGGTCGCAGCGCCTTCCGATGAAGGCGCAGAGGGAGACGGGGACTGAGCTCTTACTTGAATTGAACGCTCGAGATCATCGCTTTGATCTCGGGCAGGTCCTTGGCCCCCGCGCCCTCGGTCGTGATCGTGATCTTGGTACCGTTGCGGAAGGCGACGTACATCGTCTGAGTCATCCCCCCGTACGCGTAAGTCGTGACCTTGAATTCGACCCCGCCGATGACCGCCGTTTCCATCGGCGAACCATTGTAATTGGCGATCATCGAGCCGATGGATTGCTCGGCTGTCCCGACGGCGTTGCCCGATCCCTCGAACTTGAAATACAAGCCGGGGCTGACTTTTCCGTTCGGCAGGACGTTGACCATGCCCATGTTTTCAGGGGAGGCCTGCCAGCCGGGGGCCAGGGTCATGGCGAAATCGGCGCAGTCATAGGCTTGGCCGGCCGGGGCTTTGGGCGTTTCCGCCGGCGCGCCGGCGGCCGTTTCCTCTCCTTTTTTCCCTCCGCAGGCGGCGACGACGGCGATGAGGGCAAGACAGACGATGAGGGATGACGGCTTTTTCACGATCCTCCTCCTTCAAGATGAAAAGTTGGATGGATTATAACCTGGATTATACATAAATATTTTAAAATTTTTATATTGCTATTGTTTTAAGCAAGATGATAACAAAGAGTATTTACCCTACGGGCGAGCCGATATGACCGCATCTGCTTTGTTGCGAAGGGTTCGCAGTCCTCACTCTCGTTGAAAACGAGGTGAGGGCAGCTTCACCCTCCGGGCTTTGCCGTCCTTTGCGACGCTTCGGAGCCAGGGCGCGCCTCGCATCTGAAGCCGCACTTTGGGATCTGAACGGAGGCCCCACAAATAGCCCTGCGGCGCACGTCCCCGAAGCCGCGTAGTTTCTTTGTCCGTTTGTCCTTGCTTTTTCGGCGGAGGGGGGCTGCGGCCATCTCGACTCGTGCAAAATCCAGGATAACCCAAACATCGGCGAAATCAACGCCGTCTTTCCGTCGGGCTTTACCGGAACTGGACCGTCGAAAGCATCGCCGCCAGGTCGCGTTCGATCTTCCCGCCCTTGCCGGCGGCCGTGATCGTGATTTTCCGGCCGTCGCGGTAAGCGATATAAACGGTTTGCTTCGTTCCCTGTTTGGAAAAGCTCGTTGTCTTGAATTCGATCCCGTTGAGGACGGCGGTCTTCATCGGCGAGCCCTTCTCGGCCGCGATCACGGCGTTGATCGCCTCGTCGGCCGTCCCCCCCGCGGCGTTTTCAAAGAGAAAATGGAGCCCGGGGCCTTCTTCGTCCGTCGGCAGGACGTCGACCTTGCCGTCCGTTTCCAGCGTCGCCGCCCAACCGGCGGCGATGGTCAGGTTGAAATCCGGGCAGATGTATTCCCCGGCCATGACGACCGCGTTTTTCTTCTTCACCGGTTCGGCGGGAGCGCCGGAAGCGGTCTTCTTTTCGGCTTTTTTGGCGCAGGCGGCCAGAACAAAGACCAGACAAAGGCAGGCGATCAACGATTTTTTCATGGCTTTGAATCATTTGATTTCCCAACCATGATTATACCCCATCAGGCGGACGTTGCAACGCCCGCCCGACCTTCTTGCCATCCTCCCGGAAGCGGTGTAAAAATAGGCGTCCGTCGATTTCCGGAGGCCCGCGATGAAACACAATCGGATCCACATCTTGACGACGGCCCTGGCGGTCATGATAGCCGCCGCGCCCGTGTCGGCCGGGAAGGCCGGGGATTTCGCCTGCTTCACCGTCCTTGTCGGCCGAAACGCTTCGGCCGACGGATCCGTCCTCCTCGCCCACAACGAGGACGATTGGGGCGACAATACCGTCAACATCCGCCGCATCCCGGCCCATGACTACGGCGAGGTCCGGCTTGTCGAGCTCGGCGAAGGGGCGGTTTATGAGACGGACGGCAAGACGGCGGGTTTTTTCTGGGTGGAGGTGGCCCCGCAGGAATTTTCCGACGCCTTCGTCAACGATTACGGCGTCGTCGTCGTTTCCGACAGCTGTCCGACCCGGGAAAAGAAGGGCGAGCTGATCGACGGCGGCATCGGCTACATGCTCCGGCGCCTGATCGCCGAGAAAGCCCGGACCGCCCGGGAGGGGGTCCTTCTGGCCGGGCAGTTGATCGAGACCTTCGGCTACCGGGGATCGGGCCGGACATATGCCATCGCCGACAAGAACGAGGCCTGGGCGCTGGGAGCCGTCCAGGGACGCCGCTGGATCGCTCAGCGGGTCCCGGACGACGAGGTCGCGATCATCCCCAATCATATGACCATCCGGCAGATCCGGTTGGACGACCCGGCCGACTTTCTGGGCAGCAAAGACATCATCGCCTATGCCGCGGCCAACGGCTGGTATGACGAGAACAAGGACGGGGCCTTCGATTTCAAGAAAGCATACACCATTCCATCCAAGGACTTGCTTGCCGACCATAACACCCTGCGCCATTGGCGGGGACTGACCCTGATGACCGGCCGGGAATGGCCGATCGGGGAGGACTATCCGTTTGCGGTCAAACCGGCCGAAAAAGTGACCGTGGAAAAGCTCATGGCCGTTCTCCGCGACCATCACGAGGGCACGCCGTATGACGCGACGGACGGCTACAAGACCGGCACGCCGAACCAGACCAAATTCCGGACGATCTGCACCATGACGACGGTCAATGCCCTGATCGCCTCGCTCAACGCGGCCAAATCCGAGCCGCTCGCGGTTTCCCTCTGGATGACCCTGGGCAAGCCCGATACGACGGTCTTCCTGCCGTTTTACCCCGCCTTGGAGCGTCTGCCGGAAGGGCTTGGGATGGGGCCGCTCGAGCATGACGACGCGACCTTTTACCGGCAGCATTTCCAGGACGCCGATTTCAAAGCCGGCCGCGGCGCGTTGCTGACCGCCCGCGTTCTCGACCTGGAAAATTACGTCAACGCGGATTACGGCGCCCGCATCGGCGCTTTGAAAAAAGAGCGGGATCCCATCGAGCGGGAGATGAAGGAAGGGCGGGCGAAGCTGGAAGCGGGATTTGCCGAGGCCTATGCCCAGGATCCCCTCAAAGCCCTCGCCTCGCTCGAGGATTTCGTCGCCGACGCCCTCAAGCGGACGATGCTTTTGACGAAGACGCTGCGCGAAATCCTTTAAGTTTTATTTCTGTCGGATCATCGTCAAGATCATCTTGAACCGTTGCGGCGCCCGGACGGCGTGAGGAATGCCGGCCGGCATGATGATGGCCGCCGGAGCCTTCAGGGGGTGCTCTTTCTTGTCGATGACCACCACCCCCTTGCCTTCGATGACCTGGACCAGGGCGTCGTAGGGCGCGGAATGGGGGCTGAGCTGCTGGCCCTTGTCGAAAGCGAACACGGTGATAGTCCCGACGCTCTTATCGATGATCGCCCGGCTGACGATCGAGCCTTCCTGGTAATCGACCAGCTCGGGGAAATCGAGCGGGATCCCGATCAGCTTGGGGTCGGCCGGCTTGGCTTTGATCATCGGAGGCTCCTTTGGGGAAATGGGGCGGTTCCAGCATATCATATTTTTGTGCGATAATGGGTTCATGAAAGAAAACGATCTCGAGCTCAAGGAAGTCCACCGGGTCTGGGGCCTGTCCGAAGCGGAAATCATCAAGAGCTTTCTGGAAAGCAACGGGATCGATTGCGTGTTCCAGGGACGCAACGTCCAGACGGTCTATCCGATCACGACGGACGGGATGGGCGAAATTAAGATCATGGTCACGGAAAGTGACTATGAGGCCGCCAAGGCCTTGCTGGAAGAGAAAACCGAAGATATTCCGGGACAAAGCTAAAGACCGGTCTCTTCTCTCCTCAATCCTTCTCACCGCGTCGAAGGGCGTTCCGTGACCGAGACATAACAATAATTTAATCCCTCTCGAGGCTGCGAAGGGGATCGCCTCGACGATCCCCGTTTGGCGGAGGTAGCATGATAGCGAAACGCACCTCCTGGGACGATCGGTTGGTGATAGACTGATCGTCAAGGAAAAACACTTTAAGGAGGTGCGCGGAT
>Ga0172371_10005128_pt1 | contig 19536 bp, 25 predicted proteins | sample Lak12m_FD_114543 | JGI IMG/M metagenome (GOLD analysis project Ga0172371, IMG submission 114543) | Freshwater microbial communities from Kabuno Bay, South-Kivu, Congo - kab_022012_12m | ecosystem: Environmental > Aquatic > Freshwater > Lake | place: Democratic Republic of the Congo: South-Kivu... | reverse complement strand
GCTTGAATTCCTGCGTCCAGATTTTCCCATGGAGATGAACTTCCGCGCGAGTGAAAATGGAAAGCGCGTTCACCACGCTCACTCCGACTCCGTGCAAACCTCCGGATATCTTGTACCCTTCACCGCCAAATTTTCCTCCGGCATGCAGTTTCGTCATCACTGTTTCGAGCGTCGAAACTTTTGTTTGCGGATGCTTTTCCACCGGAATACCCCGCCCGTCGTCCGTCACGCGCACCAAATTGCCGGGCAAAAGTTCCACGACAATATTTCTGCAATGTCCAGCCATGGCTTCATCAATCGAATTGTTCACGACTTCCCAGATAAGGTGATGCAAGCCTTCGATCGATGTTCCCCCTATATACATTCCCGGCCGTTTGCGGACAGGCTCAAGACCCTCCAATACTTGAATGGACTTCGCCGAATATTCTGATTTTGCTGCTTTATCTTTTTTCGTAGCCATATCGATAAAATAATTTCCAATTTCTAATTTTCAATTTCTAAACAATGACTGAATTTCTCAATTTCTAAATGTTTTGAAAATTTTATCATTGAGTCATTGAAAATTGTTTGAAAATTGTGAATTGAAAATTTATAAAAATAACTGTTAAAAAAGAAATCAACGGGATAAAAACCAAAGTTCAACAAGCAATATCCCAGCTACAATAATCCCCCCGTCCCACCAAACCAGCAATCGGAAGCTCTGAAGGATCAGCAGCAAGCAAACAGCAATGGCGATCAGCGCTCCTTGGCGAAAACTCACGCCGACGTTCTCCCGAACTTCTTTGTGTTTCGAAAAAGTCCGCCTGAGCCAAAACAAAAAAAGCGTGGCAATCCCCGTTATGGAAAAGAAGAGGCTGGTGTAAAAAAGCGTTTGTCCCAAAATTTCGTCTCTTGTCGGATTCACGAAATATATGACCGACCCCAGCGCCGCCAAAGCCACGAGAGTGCAAAAACGCATCCCCCAAAGATAGGAACGGATAGTCATCGATGCTTGCCCTGTTAAATAATCAGCCTATGGCTGATTGCCGCGAAGCGGTATTTAACAGGGTGAATTTTACCTATCTCATTCTAGCAGAAAAAAAATTTCTTGGCAAGCAAAATCCCCTCGATTTCAAGGCTTATATAAAGCTTTTTCGAGGGGATTTCGGAATCTGCGCTTATCTTATGCGAACCGCATTTGTTTTCGTCACTTCTCCTTGGCCGGTGATTGATATCGTGAGCGGAAAAGTGCCAAGCGAGCTAAAGCTGTCCATCCCAAATCTGCAAGTGACCTTGTTTCCTTTTTTTGAAGCCCTTGCCGTCTCCGCTTGTTGAAAACCAAGCGTGCAGCTCACATCCGACCCTTTTTTGTATAAATTTTTTCCTTTTACGGTTAGCTTGAAAGTTTTTCCGGCTCTGTACTTGATTGATTTCTTCTTGACACTTTTGATTTTCATCTTATTCACTTCCGACCCCTGCTGAACCGCTTTGAAAGAACTGAAGTGTCTGGGCGTGAAAGTCAAAGAATTGGCCGCCGCGTCCCAAACAATACCACTCACATCCGTCCCTTCAATCGCCTTTCGCATATTCGCGCCGCTTGAGACATAGATATCCGGCTGCTGATCAAAGCCGAGCTGATACATTGTCAGCGTCGCGCCATAATTGATCATATCCGGCACCATGGCGGCGTTGAGGCTGATATACCCGCCGTCGAACCGGACCATATTGTCGAACTGATTCATGAAATTGAAAAAACGATAGCTCATGAAATCAATCGTTTGGCTGAAGCTGATACGACCCATCGGCGCTCCGTCTCCCGATTTTTGAAAATAAAGGCCGCTTATCGCATGCCAATTTGTGTTGCCGGCATCGAACAAACTTGTCGCAACTCCTTCAGAGGTCATGCTGGATTGCATATCGGCAGGCATATTCGCGACCTCGGTGCACATTTGCGACATCTCCGAACGCATTTGCTCCACATCCGGTCCGCCAAATTCTTCGGGATGTTGGGAAATATAATTGTCGAGCGCGGTGAGGCATGTCGCAGTGTCGGTTGGTGTCGCCATCTGAGCAAATACATCCCAGAAAAAATCCGTTTCGGCCGGCAAATCGCCCCGTTGATGATCATTGGCCGCTCCAACCGGAGCCGTCATAGCCACCATCGCGAAAATGGCAATGCTCGCCAAAATCGCCTGCCCGCAATGCTTCGCCCGCCAGAAACGCTGCATCTGCTGCGGGCTGGCATAGCGATGCAGGCGGGCCTTTTTCTTTTTTTGTTTCATTCTTTTTAATTTAAAAATTATTACTAAAAATTATATCATGAAAAGAAAGCTAGTTGAAATTCACCTTGATCGGATCACCGGTTGAAGCGTTGATAGTCCTCGTTTTTCTGCCTTTAACTTTGATGATGTATTTGATGTTCGTTCCGGCATCAAGATTGAGCGCTTTGTACCAGCCGTCCGTGCTGCGACCGCTATAAACTTTTTTCTTTTTCCATTTCTTTCCGACTTTGTATTTTTTCGTGATCGTCACTTTTCTGGCGCTTGTTTTTTTCTTCTGCGGATCAAGATCCGTTTTCACGACCGTTGTCCCGGAAGTTTGGCCATAGAGCGCCGTGTGAGTATCGTCGCGAGTCAACGCGTATATTCCGGCTGACATCGCTTCTTCTCCATGTCCCGTGAACATCCACGCCTCGGATCCTTCACCGATCATGAAAATGTTCGTGGCATTGTCAAGAGCGGTTTCGCCGTTTTTGGAAGTATAATAGTCCCAACTGTCCGCGGCTGGGTCATAGATCGAAATTCCGCCCCGGTTGTTGGCATCAGTGCTTGTCTCCACCGCCAGCGACACTATCCAGATCCGGCCGTCCTCGTCCTCTTGAATTTTTTGCACTCGATCCGTGAAAATATTGCTGTTGTCTTTCGTCCAATTCGCCCAGGTTCCGGCGCTCGTGTCATAGCGAAACACGCCATACCTCGTGCCGACCCAGACATCACCGGATGAATCCACGAATGCATCCGTCACGCCATTCTTGAGCGCGACACCGTTTCCGGTCGGATAATCTTTGTTGAACTGTGTCCATGTGCCGCCTTTATATCGCCAAATCCCGCTTCCTACATCGCCGCCTTCTGGATTTGAAAATTGATTTTCCGAACTGTGATATTGGTAGAACCAAAAACTATTATCCGCTTCGTTGTATGTTCCCCAAAAATCCGCTCCGTTATTGTTCGAATCCGCTAGCGGCCCGCCCGTATAGCCACTATCATACCACTTGCCTTCGTCGAATGTATAAATCAAAACATAGAGCTGAGATCCATTCGTAGCCACAGCATACATAAAATTGTCGGAATTGCGGTTTCCAAAAAGATTTTTTATCTTCAGATTTCCGCCGAGGCCCGTCGCGCTGCCGAGCCAGGACGAGGAATATTTTGTCCAGCTTCCGTCTGATCCGTATTTCATAAGCGCCACATTCGGATCGCGCCGGTTTGGCATCCAAACGTTCCCGTGTTGGTCGGCATACATATTGAGAAATTCGATATCGCCGTAGCCAGCAACATTCTCAACCGCGCTTGTTTCGTCCGACCAATTCGTTCCGTCATACTTCACAATATGCCGCACAAAACTAGCGTCATTGCTCATATCCACCCGGTCGTTGCCGTAGAGAAATCTCACTCCATTTGAACTTTTGACCATATTTTCAAGCTCAAAATGCGCCGGAAGAGCGTCGCCGCTCGTTGAACGCGTGTGTTGCGTCCAATAATCCGCCTTGGCGTTTCCCGACCAGAGAAACACCACTCCTAGCGCCGCGACAATCAGCGCGATTTTGTTTTTGTTTTTCATATTATTAAAATTAGAGATTACACAAAATACCAAATTATAATATGCCCGCTACAAAAAATTATCTCCTCGTTACCGTTTTGGCCACATTTTTTGTTCCTTTTGTCGGATGACTGGCATCCACGCGGATCAAATTGCTTCCCTCTGCCAAACTCACTCTTTTGTGAAAAGTCCCGCCCCTGCTCACGCTCACCGTTCCCTGGTCGTCGCCATTCACGAAAATTTTCACTGTCGCTCCGCGGACTGTTTTGCCATTGATTCTCACCGACGATTTTCTGACTTTCTTCTTGGCACTCACTTTCAATTTCAAAGTTTTGTCTTTTTGAAAAGTGAAGGCCTCAATCGACGTCGTGTCGGACGGGCTCAAGCTGTGGGCTTCGTAGCGGACATTCACGCTGTCGTTCCAATTGATTCCGAGATCCTCAAAAATTTTATCGACCGACATTCTCCATTCCTGCCGCACCCCGACGTGCGACGCGGCTGAAATTCCAACTTCGAATCCGGCTCCGCCAAAAGTGGTTTTCATCGTTTCCGAAGAAATTCCGTCATAGACGCCGTTCCCGTTGTCCTCGAGAATATATCCGGTCGTATCGTAGCCTGAGCTGAAATCCCAGCCTTGCGGATATTGGATATTGACGACCAAATAATAGTCCCATGTCCCGTTTTTATCCTTGTCCACGCTGATGACCATATCGTGGTCAAAGGCGATCGGCGCGGTGACGTCGTGGCCGGCGCAAGGCGGCGTTCCCGTGAATTCATTGTTTGGAGCCGAAGAAGGAACAGGTGAAGAATAAGTATAATAATTTCCGTCTTCCCAGCGAAAATCCATGAAATCCGTTCCTCTCTCCCAAAGAAAATAGAGATAGTTATTATCGTTCGTCATTTTGAGATAATCCACAGCGAGCATATAATCATAGTTCACCTTGCAGGCGCCGGGAATTTCACTCGTCTGCCACGCATCAGTCGTAGTGTTGTAATAATAAGTTGTCCCACTGGCCGAAAATTCATCTGACGAGCCGGAAAATCCACCTTCATCAACCAGCGTCGCGACATTGTCCCAGTCGGAAAAATCGCCGTCCACATCGATCGTTTTGGCTCTTGAAAATCCGGCCGGCGCGATGAGTCCCGCTCCCAAAACAAAAAACAAGGCAAAAAGAAAAAATCTCTTGCCTTGCTTTGCAATTCCCTTGTTCATGATTTTTGTCTTAATTTTTATTTTTGCTTCTTTTTTCACCCTTTTCCAATATTATATACCATTTTTCCGCCAAAATAAAGCTGCCTGTGGATAACTTTTCAAGCGTTGCAATATATTGTAGGCTGAAAATGTAAGAATAGATAACAATATCACTATGAAAAAACTTATCATTACGCTGATCTTCATCATTCTTGCCGGGGCGATTTTCTTTTTAGCGAAAAATAATTTTCGAAAAAACAATCCGCCTGTTCCGAAAAAAAATATTTCGACGGCTATTCCCGCCAATGACAATCAAACTCCTTCCCGAGTTGCGGTGCCCGCGCCCGTTTCATCGGATAAAACAAATATCACTCCTGCGCAAAATTCAAGCGGATTTCTTTCTCCGCTTGACCGCGCGGCCGAGCGGGTGACAAAAAAACCCTTTGGCATATATATCACCCCGAAAACCTCGCCCGTCCAGCCGGAAAGATTCCAAGGCTATCACACCGGAACGGATTTCGAAATTTTTCCCGAAGAATTGAACATCGACGTACCGATCCGTGCCATTTGCACCGGAAAAATCGCCGAAAAAAGAACTGCTTCCGGATACGGCGGCGTCCTTGTTCAAAATTGCACTTTTAATAATCAGCCGATCACTGTGATATACGGCCATTTGAAACTCGCCAGCATCGAAAATATCGCCGGCGATACTTTGAACGCCGGCGATGAGATTGGAATTTTGGGAAAAGCCTATTCCTCCGAAACGGACGGGGAAAGAAAACATCTTCATCTTGGAATCCACAAGGGCAATGCAATCAACATTCTCGGTTATGTTCAGTCGGAAGCGGAACTTTCCGGGTGGATCGACCCGTGCACGCTCGTTTGCAAGTAATTTCTTTTTATAAAGACTAATTTTCCAAACCGGTGACAGAAACTCCCGTGGCTCCGGTTTTGTCGCCTTGACTGTCGCCAACAGTCACCGAAACATCTTTATTCCCTTTCTTAAAATCGATAATCATCGCCCCATAGTTGCTTTCCGTCCCCAACGTCCAGCCGTTTTTGGCCATTTCCGCCTTGTACTTGGCAACCACGTCCGTAACGCTTTGGTTCACGGTATACGCGACCATATAACTGGCTGTTGTTCCGCTCGCCGCGTTGGCCGGTGTTGAAGTGGCAAAGGTTATCTTGGCATCGGGATAAGTGAAAACATCGGACGGAAAATCCGCAGGCAATTTGATCGTGCCCGATTCAGAAGCGGCAAACGTTCCCGAATCCGTCTTGATGCTCACAGAGCCATTGTCCGTGTTCACATCCGCCTTTTGTCCGGTGCCTTTCTCGATCGCTTTTTCCAGCATATTTTCCCCGATGGCCTGACCAACTTTTTGCGAAACTTTCGCCTTGAGACTTCGCACCACGAAATAGCCTCCCACAAGCGCCACAATACCCAAAACAACTACCACTGCGACAATAATCAGCACAACCTTGCTGCTGCTTTTCTGTGGTGGCTGGCCAGCCGGCGACTGCATAGGCTGTTGCGGCTGCACAGGCGGCTGCTGTTGTCCCTCTTGCCCTGTTGGGTTTTGCTCCATTGTTTTTTTGTTTAATTGTTAACTGATTTCCTGGCAATATTCTATCACATATCAGCCATTTCCTCAATTTTTTCAAGATTCATGGCATTATTCAATAAAAATCAGGCGCCCACGAGGACGCCTGTTTGGAAGTCAGGCCTTTGTTAATATTTTCATAATACGCGGAATATTGTATCCGCGCTTATAAGTTATCTTAACAAATTCCCGAATATCGAGCCCGCATTTTATTCGCCAGCGCCTTAGCATTCTGATGGCGAAAAGATGCTCTTTCTGACTTGATGGATTCTTCGCGTATTTTCTCAGCACCTTGACCCAGTGCATCGCCCGTAGCAAAGCGAACTTGTGGGCTAAATATGGATAGCCTCGGCGGACAATTTCAAAGAACATCAGCGCCTCCTTTTTTGCATTGTTTTGCTTTTGTTTTATTGTAATCCTTTGAGAGCAAATTATCAAATTCAGTATTCCCGAAAATGAACTTTGACACCTATATATTTTTATTTCCCATCTTTTCAACTCCCTGAACAACTTCCGGCAGTTCAAGACACGCGTCTTCGCCTTCAATTGCTCCGGAGAAATGCTTGGCGCCAAGCTTGATGATAACTTCCGCTTCCAATTTTTCTTTGAATATGTCAGCGAATTTCAAATCAACATACGGGTCATCATCGGAATGGACTGCCACAAAACCTTTCTTTGCCTTGGTTTTTATTTTCTCCAAATCAATTGGCGTTTCAAAAAAATTTTGCAATTCATCAAAACCGATATTTTCATTGTAGCCCGCCACAAAGACAGCGCCTCCAACTTTTTGATTTTCTTCGAGAGTTTCCAAATAGCGCATAATTGTCGCGCAGCCGATACTGTGGCCAATGAAATATAAATCCTCGTCCGGCGCGCCCGCCACTTTCTTCAGCATTGCCAGCCATTCACTCAATTTTGGGTTTTCGGTATCAGGAAAAGCCGGGACTTCGACTTGAAAGCCAAGATTTTCCAGTTCTTTTTTGACCCAAGGATACCAGCAATATTCCGGATATCCTTCCCAGCAGTGGACAATGATCGCTTTTTTCATAAGCTTTATCTATTTTTTATATCGAATTGAATGATTTGATAACCATATTTTTCAATCTCCTCTTTCGTCCAAAACGGCAAGCCCTCGGTTTTCAGCACAAAACTGACATTCGCTTCGATTTTTCGTCCGGTATATTCTTGTTTTTCATTGTCCCATTCTTCAAGCACAAGGATGTCGCCCTCCTTGATTTCAAAATCGGCGATGCGGACATCAAACTTTTTCTCGCCCGAAAGCACTTTTTCAAACAGATCTTTCCACGTTTTCTTGCGAATGATAGTCATAGTTTTGTGAATCCATCCTAACAAAAAACAACCCCTTTTTCAAGGGATTATTTTGACACGGATAATTTTTGATAAGAGCATTGATGAAATAAAAAAATAAAGGCCTCCGTAACGCATACGGGGGCCAAAGATCTTGCCTAAGCAAATCTTGTGAATGAATGCTTGGCAGTTTTCGGACCAAGCATTAAGTCTCTTCCGAGATTCTGTGTTTTTTTGAGAAGCTCCTCTCTTTTGATAAGCAGCAGATTCATCAAAACGTCCAGACCGTCGAATGATCCGCTGACGGTTCGAAGATCAGGAGTAATGAGCATCCCGGGGCCAAATCAGGATGGACTTCCTGACCTTCCCGGACGAATACCCCCTCAAACATATGGTTTTTGGAAAAAGACACGACACCGAGAGAGCGAATCGCTTTCTTGTGGTCCGGGGGGATGCCCTCCTTCTGCAACCAGGGGGTATATTTGAGCGACCAAGTGTGCCGGCAATTGACATAATTGGCAAACGGATAAATCGGCGCCAGTTGCTTCAGCATCAGATAAAGCAAAAGGGCATCAAGTTCCTGTTGATCACACTTCAGTCCCGTCCGCATACCGCAACGGCACCTCGCAACCAACTGGGCACCTTTGGTTTTCATCTCGGCTTCAGCACGAGACATGTGCGGGGTAAAGATTATTTCGGAGCCACATGGCCAGAATCGGATAGGGCAGCCGTCCACCCCTTGGGCCAAAAGAATCCTCAAAGTTCCGTGGTGGATCATTCCTCCGTTTTCGAAAGCGTCTGTGTATATTTTTTCCAGCTCCCGGTAGTAAAAACCACCGATGTCCTTTTTGCTCAACCCCTTGAAACCTTTGGGTTGAAGCAAATAGACCCACAAATCGCCGCCTGTGCTGCTGTTTAAGTCGGTGTGTTCCAGCATTTTTCCTCCTCTCCCACGCAACCGCTTTCGCTTGCGTCCAGGAAATAGGGTTTGGGATAAAAAGAAGCTCAAAGAGCTGCTTTTAGGCTATATTATCACCTTCAATAAGTCAAAGAGGCAAAAGGGGTTCGAAATCTTGTTATCCCTATCAAAAAAGAGGCTTTATACAAGCCTCAAAGACGATGCGGGGCATCGTGCACGCCGTTCGAGACTTTTTCCAATCTGGCGGCAGCCTGAACTCGGCGATTTTGGAAGCGGTGAACAATACTTGAATTCAATTTTTAGTATCTAAACTTGCAATTGCTCCATAAATTGCGTATTTCTTCTTATTCCTCCTTGCCCACCAAATATCTCCATATGACCAGTGCCAGTATTCCTTGGGATAGTTTGAAAGTCCTGCTTTCGCAAGAGCGTCGAACATAATTTTTCTATTTCTTTGAATATGGACGGAAAGTTTCGGTTGAAAAGATTTGGCGTTTTCCTGATAGGTTAGCTTGGAACTTTTCATCGGCACTTTTCTCCCGTTTTTCACCAACCTCAAATCAATCGCTCCGCCCGTCATATGACCCGAAGAAAATTTCCCGATTCTATACGAGGCGACATATTTTTCGACTTCTCTTTGAATTTTTTCTTTTGACCATTTGGGATATTTCTTTTTGAAATTTTTCACGAAATCATTGTAAATTTCTTTCTGAACATATTGCGGTCTCCATGCATCGCCGATGATGAATGTATAACCTTTAGGCAAATAGCTTTTGGCTTTGCACAACATTTTAGCCACGGTTTTGCGAAGATAGGCACTTTTTTCTTTTTTCATTCGGCGGGAGTCCAAAGCGACAATTAAATCGGGACATAGCTTTTTTATATCCACCAACGGCTCACCACATTCTTTTATCTTGATCATAGTCATTTTTTTTCCTCCCTCCAAATAAACAGGTATTCCTTTTTCAATCGCCTCAAAACAGGGTTTCAGACGATTCGACAATTTATTTCCCACCATTTTCAGTGCCTCATCTTTGCTGACAAATCTGTATTCGCTGATTTCATCATTCGGCACTTGAATATTTTCTGCATCTTCGGAAGTCAGGATTCCGCCAAAGAAAATAAATTGGATATTTTCGTCGTGAGTTGAATAGCCGCTGTCTTGGGGAGACATATAATCAAGACAAACGAATTGCATATTTTTTGGCTCAAGCCCGACTTCCTCTTTGACTTCACGCAAAGCGGCGGCTCGCGGTGATTCATTTTTGTCGATTACGCCGCCCGGAACAGACCAGTGATCTTTGTAGCCCGGCTTCACTATCAAAACTTCGCCAGCTTCGTTGAAAAATATCACGCCTGACGCCATTCTCTTTTTTGGCAAGTTTTTGATATAATCAGCGTCGCTCATAAATGCTTGTTATTCAAAAATCCAAAACTCCGACCCTCCACAATCCCTCGAATTTTATCTCATCGTCTTTGAAAACTTCAATAACTTTGTATTTTCCTTTCGTCCAAACTTCGCCGTCGTTCAAAAAATGCGTCGCTTCGAGAATTTGGATGCTTGCGCGAGGTCTTGAAAGTTTTTCGCCGCCTTTGGTTTCAATGAGGGGGATTTCGCCGTGCAGCCAGTAGTTTCTTTGGTCTTTTTTTAGGAAATCATAAGTCTTTCCGACTTCCAGCGATTCAGGAATACATTCTTCGATTTTTCGATTGCCCTTTTTGTATTCCAAAATGTCGCGAAGTGCCAAATCGGGATTGAACTCAACTTTGATGTCCATAGGATTATGGATAAATAACAATAATTTGCCTAATAATTAGTTCGCTCGGTTTTATGTATTTTCCCTTAAAGTCAAACCAAACTGTCATAAAATCACTTCTTTTCAGTTTTCTGATTTTTCCAATTTCAGGGTCTTGAAGATAGATATATTTTTCGTCCAGACCAGCGACGACGGAATAATGTCCGTCTGAAACGGCTGATTCGGAATAATCCTGCCTGCCCTTCGTGAACCAGTCGACGATGACGGGAACTTTTTTGTTCAACCATTTTTCAATATCCTTGAAATTGCTGTTGTTTTTGATGGCAACCTTGAAGCCAAGACTTTCCGCAGCCCTTCGGATGTTTTTGTCATCCGTTCCCAAATCTTTGTCGATTTTGCAAAGTTTTGCCAGCTCTTTTTCGGATTTTTCGATGCCGTAATAATCCAAAACTATTTTCAAAGAAGACGCACCGCAATAACCAGCTCCGTTTTTGCCTTGAAATGGTTTTATGTTTATTGATATTTTCATATTTTATTTTTTAATGCCTCTTTTATTTTCTCCACCTTATCCAATCGGTTGTTGTTTTCGTACTCCTGCAATTCTTGTTCAAGGGATAACATTGGAAGATTCATACCTTCGAAATCCCTATGAAATATTTTTCGCTTTTGGCTTGGAATCGACCATGATCCGTCTTTCATTTTATATTGAAATTCACCTTGAACCTCTACTTTGACATCGTCTATTTCATAAACACCGAGATACGATTGATATTTTTCGGATGGCAAATATTCGGGAGCTTTTATTCTATATTCGTCTAATAATTCATCGAAAACTTTTGAGCCTTGTTGATTAGTCAGAATGTCAATGTCTCCGATTGAAACATCGACTCCCTGAATTGCAAGTGATGTGCTGCCGGACAAAATCCAAAGAATATTTTTGCCTTGGACTATATTATAGAATTTTTTCAGTGCGGAGAATATTTTTGGATCAATCATATTTTCTTTCCCTGATAAACGCCTCGATATCTTTTTTCATTCCCGGCTTTTCCATCATCGCAAGAGCTTCTTTGGCGGATACCCACTGGAAATCCGTGTGCTCTTCGGACAATTTTATTTCTTCAGTATCGGCCTTACACCAATACATTATTCCAACCAATTCGTTTTCGGCGATTTTTTCGCCGCGGAAAATATGGAAAATGCTGACCGGTTTCACTATCTCAACTTCAATTCCGGCTTCTTCGCGGATTTCCCGCCGCAAGCCGTCTTCTGGTTCTTCAAATTGATTCATTCTTCCGGTGATATATTCCCAAATCCCACCCGAAAAATCTTTCTCTTCACTACGCTTGAGAAGAAGAATTTTCCCAGTCTTTGTATTTTCGATTATCGCTCCCGTCGCGACCAAAAATCTTCCGATGTTTTTTGACATACTTCATAAAGCAAAATGATTATTTTACCTTAAAATCAACAGCTTGGTTTTTTAATTCTTTCGCCTCCATCGCTTTCACAAACTCTCCTGCTCCCACTCCCCGATGACTTATCGCATCTCTTTCTGCGTCTGACATCTGCGAATAACATTTATTGTAATGGGTGGAAATAAAAATAGGGTCATAGCCAAATCCGCTTTCTTCGAGCGGTTCGTTCGCAATAGCACCCTCGATATTGTTTTCAAAAGTCCAGAAACTTTTCTCTTCTGGATTATATACCGCTAAAACTCCTGTATAGCGGCAAGTTCTTTTTTCTTTGGGAATATCTTTCATTTTTTCAAGTATTTTCAAATATCTTTCTTTTTCCGTTCCCTCGTGCCATCTCTTAGCGTGAATGCCTGGCTCGCCATCGAAAGCGTCGATAAATAATCCCGTATCGTCTGCCATTGTCAGAATTTTGGATAGTTCGCCATAAAATTCGGCTTTCTTTTTGGCGTTTTCCAAGAGATTGTCTTTGTCCTCTTCAACATCGTCCGTTATGCCTATATCTTTCAAGGATACCAAATCAATATCCGAGCCAAGATTCTTGAAAATTCTTCGGAATTGATTCAATTTGTTTTCGTTGTTTGTACCGATTAGGATTTTCATATAATTACTAAACTTTTTCTCGCCCGAAAGCACTTTTTCAAACAAATCTTTCCAAGTTTTCTTACGAATAATGGTCATAGGTTTATGCCGTAATCCTACCAAAAAACAACCCCTTTTTCAAGGGATTATTTTGCTTGGCGGACCCGACCGGATTCGAACCGGCGATCTTCTCCGTGACAGGGAGACGTGATGACCGCTACACTACGGGTCCAATATTCAATTTTGTAGCGGCGAGTGGATTCGAACCACTGACCCCAGGCTTATGAGTCCTGTGCTCTAACCAACTGAGCTACGCCGCCATCAGCTTCAGTCTATCAAAATAGCGAACAAAACAAAAGCACCGGCGAAGTGCCTTCCATATTATTTGCGGACGTCTGTTATCGGAACAGGTTTTATTCAGATAACAAACATTCTTAAATATTTTTTTCTAAATAATTTTTTAACTGCTTTTTCAAATATTTTCTTCCTGAGTCGCTTTTTAGAAATTTTTCCCTGCCCAAGGCATCGTCTTTTCTCAAGTAGCCTTCAAAGTATATCAATTTCCAATTCGACCTTTCCTTTGTTGTTTTAGCGCCTTTGCCATTATTATGATCAAGCACCCTCTTTTTCAAATCCGATGTGAAGCCGATATACCAGCCCCTATCATTGTGGTTTTCCAAAAGATAGACAAAATAGATCATCTTATTTTTTTCTCGAGGCATTCATCTGACTGTCCCGTAAAATGATTGCCGATGCAATCATCACGGGACTCGCTCAAAATGCTTGCCGCGAGATGCGTGGCAGCGCATTTTTCGCGGTTGCGGGGGTGGGATTTGAACCCACGACCTGGTGGTTATGAGCCACCCGAGCTACCGGACTGCTCTACCCCGCTGTATCAACTTTCAGAATGATATATCATTTTCCAGTTTTTGTCAATGTTTTCAAAAAAAAGCCCCCCGCATTCATGACAAGGGGGCCATACAAGATACATGCGTATCCTTTCCTATTTTTTCTTGAGCATATTTTTTTCCACGAAATCTCCACCCGCACCCAAAACAATTGTCGGGGTGAAGCTGTCCAGCAAGAAATTAGCCACTGGGCTGTCTTCTCCGAGATGCCTTTCCCAAAAGCTGTTGGCCTCCTCTCTGTCGGGAAGATAATAGGAATTGGAATTGCGCTTGTTGGCAGATGGATTTTTGGCGCATCCAAGGCCAAAACCAAGCAAAATAGCAAACATCAAAAGAACGACTATTTTTTTCATATTGAACTCCTTTCTCGCGATTTTCCTCAAAATATTCCTCATTCCGAAAAATGTCAAATGCCCCGCGCCTATTTCTTTCGATTCGTGTATTTTGTATGCAGCAGTTCTTCAGCTTTTTGGCCGCCGGGGACTCCGAGGAATTCTTTGTATAGTTTCTTGACGGCCGGATTTTCATGAGATTTGCGAAGCGGCATATTCTTGTCGCGATCAAGCACAGCCTTGATGCGTGCGCTTCGTACAAACTTATTCGTCGGCTGGGGTTGTCCTCCCCCGCCGATGCAGCCATTTGGGCAAGCCATCACCTCAACAAAATCAAATTTTTCTTTTCCTGACTTTATATCCTCCAGCAATTTCCGCGCGTTTCGAATCTCGTGGACGACCGCCACGCGCAATTTTATTTTATCTATTTCAATTTCCGCGCATCTATATTCCGCTTCTCCCCGCACCATTTCAAATTCCAATTTTCCCAATTCTTCTCCCGTCAATTTCTCGACCGCCGTGCGAAGCGCCGCTTCCATCACTCCTCCGCTTTGGGCAAACAAAATTCCGGCTCCTGTTGAAATTCCCAGCGCCGGATCGAATCTTTTCTCATCGAGATAGGCCGGATTTATCTTTTTCTTGCGCAAAAGCCGCGCCAATTCCCGAACGGTTATGACTATATCAACATCCCCGTCCATTTCCTCTCTTTGGGCTTCGTATTTTTTCGAAGTGCAGGGCATAATCGCCACCGAAACGATATTTTTTGGATCGATTTTTTCTTTTTCCGCCCAGTATGTTTTCGTCAGCGCTCCCAGCATTTGTTGGGGTGATTTGCAAGTTGAAAGATTTGGCAAATATTGCGGAAAATATTTTTCCACAAATAGCACCCAAGACGGGCAGCAGCTGGTGAACATTGGCCCGCCTTCGCCAAGGCTTCGGCGGGTAAACTCGCTTTTTTTTATACGTTTAATCAATTCTGTTGCTTCTTCGACAATCGTGAGATCAGCGCCTAAGGCAGTATCAAAAACTTTGTCCGCTCCCAATTCCTTGAGCGCCGCAACCAATTTTCCCTCCCAAAAAGTTCCGGTTGGCTGTCCAAATTCTTCGCCAAAGGAAAACCGAACCGAAGGCGCGACTTGAATAACCACCATTTTTTTCGGATCAGCGAGCGCCTTTTCGAGTTTTTCCGTGTCGTCTTTTTCCGTGATGGCCGCGGTGGGACAGACGGCCGCGCATTGGCCGCAGAAAATGCAATCAAGTGGCTCTTCATACGGCGTCCCGACGTTTGTTTTCGAACTGCGATAGTTCACTCCCAACGCTTCAATTGTCTGCAACTCCTTGCAAACGCGCACGCAGCGACGGCATTCAATGCAATATTGACTGTCCCGCGATATGCACGGATTTTTCTCGTCAACAACTGTATGCGACCAGTTATCTTTGAGGAGATCCAGTTCATTTTCGCTTTTTAGCTCCTTTCTTCGGGGAACAAATTTGAATTCGTCAATGTCATAGACTTCGGCCATATTCTGCAGTTCGCAACGGCCGTTCTTTTTGCACTTCGCGCATTTTCCCGCGTGATCAGCCCAAAGAAGCTCCAAATTTATTTTCCTCGCCTTGTTCACGTCCACTGTCTCCGTCGAAACCTCCAGCCCATCACAAACTTTTTGGGTGCAGGAAGATACGAGGCATTTCGATTGATTCGTCTCGACAAGACACATCCGGCAGACTCCTTCACTCGGGAGCAAATCCGGATGCGCGCAAAGCGTGGGAATTTGAATTCCATTTTTTTTGCAAACAGCGAGAACAGTATCGCTATCTTCACAGTTATACAGCTTGTTGTTTATTTTGATCTGCATAGATTAAGCTTTGAATATCTTATCCGGAAACATTTTTATCGCGTCAGACCAAGCGACGGAAGCAAACTTGCCCAAAGGGCAAAAACTGGAATTTGCAAGCGTCCACAAAATATCTTCGATATTTTCGCGATCCTTTTCGCAAAGATCGTTATTCTTGAGCCTTTTGGCGATTTCCCACAATCGATATGTTCCCTCTCGACACGGCACACATTTTCCGCATGACTCGCGGTGAAAAAAACCCGCCCAAGAAAGTAAATAATCTTTTATATTGGCATTTTTATCGACGATCAGAATTGAACCGGATCCGATGGGATATTCACAATTCCCATAAGTTAGCGGCTGGTCCAATTTTCCCGCCGGGAGCAATCTTCCGGAAGTTCCCCCGATTTGCGCGAACCAGAATTCTTTTCCCGCTTCAAGCCCTCCGCCATAGAGGAAGTTGTATATCAACTCTTGCGCGGTGATGCCCAGAGGCGCTTCTATGATCCCTTTATTGCGCGCAACGCCGGAAAGGATGAACAATTTTGTGCCGGGCGAAACAGATGACCCAATTTGAGAATATTTTTTGGCCCCTTGGCGCAAAATATATGGAATATTCGCCAGAGTCTCCGCGTTGTTCACGATCGTCGGTTTTCCGAACAGTCCCGCGATTGGCGGAAAGGGCGGCTTCAGCCTCGGTTCGCCCCGTTTCCCCTCAATGGAATTGATGAGCGCTGTTTCTTCGCCGCAAATATACGCTCCCGCCCCTTCAAAGACTTCTATTTCAATATCCACCGCACTGCCCAATATCCCGCGTCCCAGAAGTTCCTTCTCATGAGCTTGTCCGATTGCGATCCGCAAAATTTCAGCCTGTTTTTTATAATTTCCATTGATGTATATGAAAGTTTTTTTGGCGCCAATGGCATAAGCGCCGATGAGCAGGCCCTCGATTATCTGATGCGGATTTTTTTCGACAATTGTCCGATCTTTGTATGTTCCCGGCTCCGACTCATCGAGGTTACAGATAAAATATTTCGCGTCCGACGGAGTCCCGGCCGCCATTTCCCATTTTTCACCCGTCGGAAAACCGGCTCCGCCCCGACCGCGAAGACCGGAATTTTTTATTTCTTTTATGACATCCGCCGGCGTCAATTCGCGGACAACTTTTTGCAAAGCCTCATAGCCTCTTTGACGAATGTAAGAGTTTATATTTAGTGGATCGATTTTGTCCCAGCTCCTGGTTATTATTTGCATCCAAAATAAGTTAAAAATTGAGAGTTAGAAATGAAAAATCAAAATGAAAAATTAAGAATTTTTAATTTTAAACTTTGATTTTCAACTTTTCACTTTTAATTTTTAATTCGGGCTATAGATAATTACTCAAGATATCATCAATAGTTTCAGGTCTTACCCGCTCAAAAACCTGCCCGCCAACTTCCACCACCGGCCCGCGATCACAAAGTCCCACGCAACTCATTGATTCCAGCCTGTATTTCGGATGGGCGTCGTTTTCAAGTTCGATTTTGAGCAGCATCTCGATCTGACGCGCGACTTCCGTTGATTTTTCTCCAAGACACGATCCGCCCGAACAGATTTTTATAATTTTTTTGGATTCTTTCTTGGTTTTTGGAAAATCAAAAAAGCTGGCTACTGAAAAAACGCGCGCCAAAGACAAGGAAAAATACCGAGCGGTTTCCTCGCACTCCTTTTTTTCGATATATCCGTTTTCTTTTTGTATCTCCTTGAGAGCCGCGAGCAAGTTTTCCGGCTTCGGCTCAAATTTGAGAAGAATTTTTTGAATGGACATAGTGATATTTTAGCATAATTGAGAGAAAGTTTGAAATTTTGTAAAATAAACATGTGATAAATTTCAAATGAATGAATTTAAAATATTTTAAAATTTTGAATTTTGAATTAAAAAAATATATGCAAAACAATCATGATAACGCAGTCGCATTATCATGATTGTTTTTTGTTTTCGTATTTTTTACATAGACGGAATCGCAATAATTTATATATAGCTGGAAATCATTATTGTTAAAAAAATTATAAATATTACTATCAAAGTTATCAATCATTTCTACAATCTCTTTATAGGCTTCTTTTTCGTTCGATAAAAAATCTCTAATTTTTTTTATTTTCTTTTTATGCTTTTTATAAAATTTGGACTTTTTATTTGGGACGTTTTCAATTATTGCATAATATCTATAAAATCTAATTTCAAATACCTGTTCAAAAAAGTTATTTTTTATTTTATGGATATTATTTTTCAAATCTGTATAATAATTCAGATATACTTGATCAGCATTTCGCTTGAATAATTTTTTATTATTTTTATAAACATACTTCTCCGCTTCTATCTCAAGAGGAATATTATAGAGCTGTCCATATAATTTATTTTTCTCAAGAAATGAGTAATAATTCTTGATATCTTTTTTGTCTATAGAAAAATAATGTCCTATTTCATGTAAAATACTATACTCTTTCATCCAAAGCTCTAACTCACTGAAAGCATCTGGGATGAGAAGTCTTGTGGGTATATTACCGCAGACGGATTGGAAGACTTGAGCATTGAATCCTCCGTTTTTAAGAACATACAAATCATTCGCAATGATGTTATTTGGAATATCTTCATTGTTTATCATATCATCCGAAGTCTTTGGACTGCAAAAAATAACACGTTGATTCAAAAGCATCTTTATTATAAAATCAAATTCCGGGTTTGGCGCTACAATAAATATTTTTTTCTTCATCTTTTTCCAAGAAAAATATTTCAAGTGCTTAGGGACTTTTTGCCGGCATGAAAGGCGACGAACATTTTCACCACTTCTTATTTCTTATATAGACTACCAGACGATTTAACACTCTCTCCTTGTCTTTCTCTAGCTCGCACTCCCATATTCTATAAACGTTCCATCTTTCTTTCTTTAGAATTTTGTTAACCTTTTTATCTCTTGCGACATTAGCTGATAATTTTTTTCTCCAGAACACTCTATTGTTTTTCGGTATTACTGAATTCTCACATCTGTGCTTATGCCAAAAACAGCCGTTTATAAAAACGGCAATCTTTTTCCTTGGAAAAGCGACATCCGGTTTTCCTGTTATGTTGTAATTGATTCTATATCTGAATCCGTTTTTATACAGAAACCTCCGGACAGAGCGTTCCGGTCCGGTATTCGTCGATTTTATTTTTGACATATTCCAACTTCGGTGTTTTCTGGAGATTTTGTCCATAGTTTTCGATTGTACTAACTATTTCTTTTGCCACTGCTTCAATGACGGGAATCACCACCGCATTTCCAAATTGTTTATATGCCTGATTATCTGATACGGGGATTTTAAAATCATCCGGGAATCCCATCAATCGTGCACATTCTCTTGGCGTGAGTCGTCTTGGGTTCTTTCCTTCCTGCTTTATAAGAATTTCGGAGCCATCTTTGTAATACCTAGCACTCAAGGTTCGCGTTGTTGAATCTTTTGTCGGATCAATCAGACCGAAACCAAACCCATTCCCTTTCTCTCTGTGTTTTTTGGCATAATCCCGCAAATATTTCCACAATTTATCGGACAGAGTATATTTACTGTCGACATTTTTTTCAAGAATATCCGCGATATCGATCTTTCTTATTCCTGCATCAGGAAATTCAAATTCAATTTCCGGAAAAATATCTTTTCTGAATCCAGCGATAATAATTCTTTCTCGATGTTGGGGAACATAATCAGCTGCGTCAATTATTTTGACAAATAAATTATAGCCTAGATTTTGCAAAGTACTTTCAATTACCTGATATGTTCTTCCGCCATCATGGCTTTTTAAGTTCTTTACATTTTC
>Ga0172371_10005126_pt1 | contig 19538 bp, 12 predicted proteins | sample Lak12m_FD_114543 | JGI IMG/M metagenome (GOLD analysis project Ga0172371, IMG submission 114543) | Freshwater microbial communities from Kabuno Bay, South-Kivu, Congo - kab_022012_12m | ecosystem: Environmental > Aquatic > Freshwater > Lake | place: Democratic Republic of the Congo: South-Kivu... | reverse complement strand
TTTATGGCTCGGACACGGGCGGGTACAGGCACACCAGGCCCACCAAGGAAGTTCTGCTCCGGTGGGTGGAGCAGACCGCGCTGTCTACCGTGCTCCAGTTCGGCGGCGGAGGCGTGAACCACAATCCGTGGGACTTCACGAAGTACGAAGAGCTGGACGAGGGCACGACGGTCGTGTCGCAGTATGACGAGGAGACCGTGGAGATCTTCCGGGAGTTCGCCCGGCTGCACGTGCGCCTGTTTCCGTATCTGTACACGTACGCGGTACGTGCGCACGAGACGGGGGTGCCGGTGCAGAGGCCGCTGGGGATGGCATACCCGGAAGCGGGGATGCACCCGGATTTCCACTATCTCTTCGGGGACTGGCTCTGGGTCGCGTCGTCGTCCAGAGGTGAGGAGAAAGTGACTACGGAGATCCCCCCCGGCACGTGGATCCACTGGTTCGACCGGACGGTGCACGTCGGCCCCGGCACCGAGGAGATCGATGCCCCGCTCGGCTCGCTTGCTCTCCTGGTGCGGGAGGGTGCGATAGTGCCGTTGCTCCGCGAGACGGTGGATACGCTGGCGTCAGCAGTGGACCCGGAGGTGGATTCCTACGCCAACGACGCGGGCGAGCTCGTTGTGAGAATCTTCCCTGCTTCCGACCCCTCGGCGTTCGCCACCGCGCTGGGGCCGGAGTTCCAACTGACGCCCGCAAACGACGGGTACGACTTGGCTTTCAGCGGCCTTGTGCCCGCTTTCGACGGGGCGATGTTGGTGTTCGACCTCAAGAACGCTGCCATCGATCTTGGCGAGCCCGAAGCGCTCCTGGACGGCGAACCGGTCAAGCTCGTCGCAGACGCAGCGGCTGTTGCCCAGTGCGCTCCCTGCGCGCTTGCTGACGAGGGGGAGAAGCTCCTGTACGTCCACGTGACGCAGGAGGAGGGGACCGTGGCCGTCCGCTGAGTCCTTGCCTGTATTTGTGTGCTTGACAAATCCCGCACTATTTGTAATTCTCAAACTTGTCGCCAAGAGCATGAGTCTTTCGCTCTGTGGGCGCATTTGTACCTTTACCAGGAGAGATGCCGATGGGTGAGAGAAAGGATCTCAGCACCAAGGACGTTTACACCACCTTCGACGCAGCGAGGGTGTGCGGGGCCAACATCGCTTCCATCAAGAACTGGATTGCGAAAGGGCTCCTCAAGGCTTACAGGACGCCGGGCGGCCATTTCAGGATTCGGCGGCGGGACCTGGAGCTGTTTGTCCAGAAGTACAACATGCCGTTCCAGTTCCGGGAGCGGGTCGCCAAGAAGGTCTATTTGATCGACACCGACCGCGGCGCTGCCAAAGCCGTCCAGCAGATAGTCGGTGCGGATGGCCTTCAGGTCTTCAAGAGCCCCACCGAAGCTGCCCTGGCAGTTGGCCTCGACCGGCCCGACATCCTCATCCTGGATGCGAAGGCCAAGGAGTTCGACTGCAAGTCCTTCGTGAAGCTCCTCAACGAGCGCAGCGAGACCAAGAACATCCTCATCGTGCTCTATTCCGCTGGGCTCACCGCGGCCGAAACAGCGGATCTTTCCCGCACGCTCAGGGTCGAGGACATGGTAAGCAAGAAGGCAGGGCGGAAGGCGCTGGAAGATGCGCTGACGCGTCTCTTGTAGCAACCCGGCCCATATCCGGCTACAATCAGAGGTCTGTGCCGCACGCAAGGGGGTGCGCATGTCTATGTGCCGCTCGTTGGTAACGGTCCTGTTGCTGGCCGGGTGTTCCTCGTCCTCCTCTACCGGGGATGGATCTGCCGGGGACGGGACCGCCGACTCCGGGGTGGAATGGCGCAGCGAGGACGGGAAGGGGGACTTCGGGCCCGAGGAAGCACACGGCGACGGCATCGACCCGGATGCAGCGGACGCGAACGGCGATGTCGACGACGCTGGCGAGCAGACAGATGGCCATGCCGATGGCGCGGGCATCGACGTGGACGGCGGGGGTGCGCCCGATGCGGATACGTCGGACCTCGACGGCGGGAACGGGGGCGATGCGGACGCTGTGGATGGCGACGGGTGGTCCGGGGGCGATGCGGACGCTGTGGATGGCGACGGGGGGAACGGGGGCGATGCGGACGCTGTGGATGGCGACGGGTGGTCCGGGGGCGATGCGGACGCTGTGGATGGCGACGGTTGGTCCTGGGGCGATGCGGACGCTGTGGATGGGGACGGCCAAGTCGGTCCCGATTTGGGTGGAGACAAGGGATCGGAAGTGGGGGAAACGCAGGGATCCGAAGTGGAGGACGGCGGGCCCCAGGATGCCCTCTACCCCCTCGACGTGGATGGTGCGGGGGGACCGGATGGCGATCTGCTCGCAGACGCTGCTGACGGTTCGAGCGACCCCGGTTTGGCGGATCTGCCGGCAGAGGACGTGCAGGACGCGGCGGACGCAGCCCAGGACGTGCCGGATGGGGACGTGCCGGTCGTCCCCGGGTGCGAAGCAGCCCAGGACGGGACGGACTGCGACGACGGCAATGACCTGACCCTGCTGGACGTCTGCGTCAAGGGGAAGTGCACCGGGATGGAGCCGGTGATCTGTGTGTCTGATGCACAGTGCGACGACCTCTACGACTGCACGGATGACGCTTGCATCGGGGGTGAGTGCGTTCGTTCGGCGGTGATCTGCGAGCCGTCCAAGCCGGTCGAATGCGAGGTCGCAGTCTGCAAGCACGGCAAGGGATGCGAGTTGAAGGAATACGCGGACTCGTTCCTGGTCGTATTCGAGGAGGACTTCCAGGACGGTCTCGCCCAAGGCTGGCAAGTTGCCGGGACCGATTTCGAGTATCTCGCGGTCGACGGACCAAGCGGCGGGAAGGGGCTGCTTGTCGAGCTGCCTGCCGGTGCGGCCGGCACGGTGTCCTTGCCGGAGATCTACCTTCCGCCGGCCATCCTGCTGCTTTCGATTGGCTTTGAGCTCTCCGACGCTGCCGCGTGCGGGGATATCGTGGCGTCCGCGTCCGCCAACGGGTGGGAAATGGGGGTCATCGACGCGTGCCAGTTCACGTCAGGGGACGAGACGCAGGTCGGCATCGGGTTACCTCCCGAAGTGCAGGGGATTTCGACCGTCCAGCTCAAGCTCACCAACATCGGCGATACCCCCCTTGCCGTCTTCGTGTCGATCGCTCACATCGAGATGCAGGGCGGGGAATGGTGCTGCACCGACTTCGACATGGACAAGGTCTACGACTGCATCGACAACTGCCCCGCGCAGAACAACCCGTTGCAGGAGGATTGCGACGGCGACCATATCGGGGATCTGTGCGACCCTGATTCGGACAACGACGGTGCCGGCGACCAGTACGACGCTTACGATTGCGACCCCGGAAGCCAGATGCTGCTGCGGAGGGTCGCACAGCGGAACATCGAGCCGCTTGATCCGACGGCGATCGCGTGCGCCACGCAGCTAGGCTATTGCTTCGTGTTCGACAGCTTCGGCACGCACGTTGCCCTGGACCTTGGCGGGAAGCCGGAGTTCATTCTGAGCCTGCCGGACGTGCAGCTTGCAAGGGCCGCGACATACTGCGCCGGGGTCCTATGGGTGCTGGACGCAGGGCCGCAGGTGTTCGGGTTCGACATGGACGAGCCGTGGGCCCCGAAGCTCAAGATCACGGTGCCGGTGCCGCCGGAGCTGACCAGCCTCAACCAAGCGGTTGCATGCCTGGAAGGCGACCTCGTGATCACTTCGACACAGTACCTCCACACGTTGGAGCAGGGCGGAGTTGCGGATCTGTTTTTCGACGTGAACGAGGAGATCTGGGCGCTGGACCTCCAGGACGACTACGTGGTGGCGCTCACTCGCTCGCCCCAGCCGCCGCTCAGGTTCTGGATGCGGGTGTACACGTATGACGACGACAAGACGATCATGCCGATGATCCAGAAGGCCGACGAGCTGTCGCCCACGGTCCTGTATCAGGACATGGCGTTTGCGGGATGGGGCGGCGACGGCCCGGGCGGGGGCCTGTGGATCGTCCTGTCGGGGGACACCGGGCCGGAGCTGCAGCTATTCGACCCGTGGAGGGGCCACTTCGGCGCCGCGGACCTCGATCAAGACGGCCTGGATGACGCAGACGATCCGGATGACGACGACGACGGCGTGAGCGACGCCGAGGACTACGCTCCATTGGACCCGTACACGCAGTGCGACGAGGACTCGGACGGCCTGGGAAGCTACGAGGACCCGGACGACGACAATGACGGGCTGTCGGACAACTTCGGGGGGCTGACGCCTGCAGCGGTGAGCGACGTGGCGTTTGTTCCAGGCGTTGCGGCTTCCGGAGTGGAATCATCGGGCGGCAAGCTGCTGCTGACTACGAAGGACGGGAACCTGCTCACGGTGAATCCCGCAACCGGTGCGGTCGAGAGCACGGAAGACCTGCCGCTGAATGCGCCGGACGGCGTCGCGGTCTCCGGGAACTCGAGGTGGATACACGACAGTGCGTGGAAGGGCATCCTGCGGATGGACGGCGGAAAGCCCCGGCAGTGGCTGGACTCGCCGGAAGTGGCGCTGTTCGCCACGTCGCTGCGGACCGACCTGGCAGCGGAGCTGCCTGCGCTCTGGGTCGCATCCGCCGCGGGCCAGAGGGTCTACCTGATGAACGAGGCCGGCAGCGTCGAGCTCTCGATGAAGATGCCGGCGGAGCCGCGAGGCGTAGCGGCCGGGGGAGCGGGAACGGTGTTCGTGCTGCTTGCAGTCGCGGACGACGAATGTGCGCTTCTGCACCTCGATGCGGGGGGCCGTCTGCTGGGCTACTTCAAGCTCTACGTCGGTGGGCTGGTGGGGTTGACCGACATGGGCGGCGGGAAGTTCGCGACGATCATGGAGAAGCCTGCCGGGACGTCGATCCTGTCGATCTCGTTGCCCCAGGGGTTCGAGAGCATGGAGTCTCCGCCGGAGCCTCCAATCGCGAAGAACCATGCTGCTGTGCTCGCTCCGTTCGTGCCCACGGAGACGGGTGCAGACTGGGTCAAGGTCTCGTGGCCCAAGTGCCCTGCGGAAGTCACGACGCTGCAGGTGTGCAAGGCGTGCGTCAACCTGACCGGGTTCATTCCTCCCCAGAGCTGCACCGCGGTCGAGACCTTCGAGGACTCCCACGCCGTAACGGGACTGACCGAAGGTCAGCCTTGTGCTTTCGAGCTGCGCATTACTTCCCCGTTTGTGACCGGCCAGGCATCCCGGCGAGTCAGCATCACGGTGGGCGCCCCCGCCAGCGGCTCTGCGGTGTTCACCAAGACGGGCGGCCTGAGCTCCAAGACCTTTGTCGTTGACACTTTGCCCGGCCTGCTCACGCTGTAGCCGCAAGCGAGGAAGCCCGCGGGCTTGCATTGTAGGCGGACAGCAGTCGGAAGACGATGCTGAGCGCAGGACGTGACGCCGACGGCAGTTTCGCTGCGGCGCGCCAAGCCGCATGTTGCCTGGGTCCGGCGGCGTTGGACTTCAGATCCGACCGCGGTTCACCAAACTGGTGCTGGAACGGGGCGACGCGTGGCGCCGACCCGATTCCGGCCGGCTCCATGTCTTTGCCCCGAAAGACAGGAGGGATGGCATGCGCCCGTTCGTATTCGTTCTCTCTTTCCTCGCTCTCTCTGCCGGATGCAGCTCCGAATCTCCCGGAGGGTCGCTCTCGACGGACGGCGCGTCGCCCGATGCCGTCGAAGAGGAGGCTGCGGCAGAGGAGGTGCTGGACCTCTTCGGCTGGAGCCAGGATGCCGAAGGGGTCGATTCGCCGCACGAGTGGGACACAACGGGCGCTGCACCGTGGAATGGCATCGGGCTTCCGTGTGCGGACAACTCGGAATGTCCGGGCGGGTACTGCATCGACGTGTTGTCGCAGAACATGTGCACTGCCACCTGCATCGAGGAATGTCCTCCGGGCTGGTCGTGCCGGGGGCTGACGTTGTATGGCCAGGACGTGCAATTCGTCTGCGTCCCGGGCTGGTTCGATCAGTGCTCGGCATGCTCGACCCATGACGACTGCGGGGCAGAGGACGACTACTGCTTGCCGATGGGCGAAGGCGAAACGTTCTGCACGACTCACTGCCTCACCGCCGCGGACTGCCCGGCAGATCACGTGTGCCTGGACGTTCTTCCCGGGCTGCCCGAAGGAGCAATGCCCCAGTGCGTACCTGTCTCGGGAAGCTGCGCGTGCCTGGACGGGAAGGTGACCGCGGAGGTCTGCAACGGGCTGGACGACGACTGCGACGGGGAGGTTGACGAAGGGGACGTCGTCGGCTGCATCGAGTACTTCGTTGACCAGGACGCGGACGGGTTCGGTGTCGAGGCCGATGCCGATTGCGCGTGCTTCCCGCACGACTCCTACACCGCACTGTTGGCCGGGGACTGCGACGACTCTCAGGCAGCGGTGCACCCGGGTGCGGAGGAGGTGTGCAACTTCTTCGATGACGACTGCGACGAGGCGGTCGACGAGGGGGTATCGTCCACGTGCGGCAACTGCGATCCCGGGTGCCACGAGCTGGTGGTCGGCCCCGGCGGTGACGAGGGGTTTTCATTCGGCGGGGCCGATTCTACGGGCGTGACCGTTGACGGGGCAGGCGAGCTGTCGATGGGATCCGGGGACGGGCTGAATGATCTCGTGTTCACTTTCATCTGGATAGCCAACTCCGCTGAGGACAGCGTGTCCAAGCTGGACACCAAGACGGGTGTGGAGCTGGCTCGGTACCGCGTCTGCTCCAACCCGTCCCGAACGTCAGTGGACATGTACGGCGACGTCTGGGTGGCGTGTCGCGGGTACACGGGCCAGGCCCCGGGAGGCGTTGCGCATATCGCTGGCTCGGATATCCGGTGCAAGGACAAAGATCAGGACGGCGCTCTTGAAACATCGAAAGACCTTGACGGGGACGGGAAGATCGGAGGCAGCGAGATCCTGGACAAGGGGAAGGACGAGTGCGTGCTGGTGATCACCGATCCGTCCGCTGCCGGGCACGAGCAGAAGTCGCTTGCCGTGGACAAGTACAACAACCCGTGGGTGGGCGACTGGGTTGACTGGAAGATCCGCAAGCTCGACCCTGCAACGGGCCAGGTGGTGGAGGAGGTGGATGCGTCGCCCACCAAGCCTTACGGGCTCGTGGTGGACGGCAACGGCTTGATCTGGATCTCGGGGCACAAGTCGTGCAACGTGGGCAAGCTCGATCCGGTTGCGTTGACGGTGCAGCATTTCAAGGCGCCTGACTGCTCGGGGATACTTTACGGAATCGCCGTTGATTGGAAGGGCGACATCTGGGCAGCGAACATGGAGAAGGCGAAGGTATACCATTTCCATACGGACACTCAGCAGTTCACGCAGGTGCCGACGGATCCGGCTCTGGGCTATGTGCGCGGCGTTGCCGCGTCCGCGGACGGCCTGATCTACGTAGGTCACCACACGCCCACGTGTGCCAAGGGGCGTTCGGTCTCCGTCATCGACGCATCGAGCGACAAGGTCGTGAACCTGCTGCAGACCGCGGCGACCGGCGTCACGGGCCCCACGGGAGTTGCGCTCGACTACCAGGGCATGGTCTGGGCGGTGAACCAGTGTGCGGATTCCGCGACGAAGATCGATCCGGAGACGGGGGAAGTCCTTGGCACGTTCCCGGTAGGCGACGGCCCTTACACCTACAGCGACATGACCGGGTACTCGCTGCACACCTTCGCTTCGCCCGAGGCCGTGTACAACCATGTGCTGGGAAGTGTTGCTTCCTCGGACGGAACGACGTGGACGGTGCTTGACATCGACATGGCAGCGCTGGGCACGTCCGCTCTCTCCGTGCGGGTCCGTGCTGCTGCCACGGTGACCCAGCTTGCGGTCACGAAGTGGAGCGACTATTTCGGTCCGTTCCCGCCCCTTGCGTTCCCGTTCGACTTGAAGGCCGCGGGGCCGTTCGTCGGCAAGTACTTGGAGATCGAGCTCTCCCTGCTTCCCGACGACGACGCCAATCCGGTGCTCGTCAGCTCAGTCACGGTCCGGTACCAGGTCGAGTACGCCGGAGAGTAGCCGGACACGGAGAGGCGAACGTCCGGGCGGGAAAGCGGACGGACGGGTCAGAACTTTCCTCTTGCCGGAGCGTAACCTTTAAGGTTATTGTCAACCTGTGGTTTGGGAGGTGCATCATGCGTAAGTTGGTATTCGTCGTGGTAGCGCTGGCGATGGGGCTTTCGGCAGCAGCCGAGCTCAATGCAGCGGACAAGGTCAAGTCGAAGTTTTACGACTTTTCCGAGATGCTCATCGACGGCGAAATCAAGAAGCCGACCGCACTGTACACCGATGCACGCAAGAAGGTGCGGTTCGATCGCCTGCTCAAGCTGAAGAAGAGCTTCCTGGAAGCGCTCAAGGCGTCAGGCCGCGAAGAAGTGTTCAAGTAGGATCGGATTCACGGCTCATTCACCCGGAGATATCGGTAGCAGGCAGTGCTGGAGTTCACGGAAGTTTCTAAGAACTACGGTCCCGAAACCATACTGAGTAAGGTGTCTTTCCGGATCGGCGATCAGGACAGGGTGGGCCTGGTCGGGGCCAACGGGTCCGGTAAGACGACCATCTTCAGGTTGGTAGCCGGGGACGAGTTCCCGGACGAGGGGTCGATACAGAAGAAGAAAGGTCTGAGCGTCGGGTTCCTGCCGCAGGAGATTGACGTCCGGAAGCAGGGGACGGTGTTGGACGAAGTCCTGGATGCGAGGCCCGGGTACGCGCCGGTTTACCGAGAGCTCCGCTGTCTTCAGGGCGAGTGGGGGGACGAGCAATCCGCGCGGCGCCGCCTGGAGCTGGAGAACCAGCTTGAAGCGATGGGCGGAGAGGTATTCTCGTCGCGAGCCAAGGAGATTCTCTCCGGTCTTGGTTTCCCCCCGGAGGACTTCGACCGGCCGCTTGGGACGATGAGCGGCGGCTGGCACATGCGGGTCAAGCTGGCCAGGCTGCTGCTCAGCAACCCCGAGCTGCTGCTGCTGGATGAGCCCACCAACCACCTTGACCTTCCGTCGATAGTCTGGTTCGAGAACTACCTCAAGTCGTTTCCGGGCTCCTACGTGATCGTCTCCCACGACCGCGAGTTCCTCAACCGCACGGTGGACCGGCTGATGGACGTGGACGGGGGCGTGCTTGGCCAATACTCCGGCAACTACGATTACTACAAGAAGCGCAAGGAAGAGGAAATACAGCACAAACTGAAGGCGGTACGCCTCCAGCAGGTCAAGGTACGGGAGATGGAGGATTTCATCGCCCGCAACCGAGTTCGCAAGGATCGGGCGAAGCAGGTCCAGAGCCGCCTGAAGATGCTGGACAAGATGGAGATGCTGGAAGCACCGGTCACCGCGGGCGAGATCCATTTCAAGTTCACGCAGCCGGAGCGATCCGGCTCGCACGTGCTGAAGCTTGATGAGCTTGCCAAGAGCTACGACGGCAAGAAGGTATTCGAAGGTGTGACCCTGTCGGTGATCAGAGAGGAGAAGGTCGCGATAATCGGCGTGAACGGCATGGGGAAGACGACAATCCTCAAGATTGTTGCGGGTGCGATACCGTTCGACAGCGGGGAAAAGACGCTTGGGCACCAGGTGACGGTGGCGTACTATGCGCAGCACCAGCTCGAGGCGTTGACTCCGACCAGGACGGTGCTTGAGGAGATCATGTCGCAGGCCCGCGGGGAGAGCCTTTCGCAGATACGGTCGTTGCTGGGTGCGTTCCTGTTCTCCGGCAACGACGTGGAGAAGAAGGTGTCGGTCCTGTCGGGTGGGGAGAAGAGCCGGCTGGCGCTGGCGAAGCTGCTGATGCGGCCCGCGAACTTCATCGTGATGGACGAGCCGACCAACCACCTTGACATCGCATCGCGGGAGGTCCTGGAAGAGGCGCTGCGGCAGTTCACCGGCACTTTGCTGATAGCGTCGCACGACCGCCGGTTCATCGACAACGTGTGCAATCGCGTGGTCGAGCTGGATCGGGGAGTGCTGACGAGCTACCCCGGGAACTACTCGGATTACACGTGGAAGAAGGCGCAGGAGAGCGGCCGTGCGGGGTACGGCCCCCCCTCCCGCCCGGTTCCCCCGCGAGGGGGGAACCAGGTGCCAGGTGCCGCGCCACCCTCTTCCCCGGTGCACCCGAAAGGGGGAAACCAGGGGGGAGGGGAGGGACAGTCCGAGCGCGATGACCGAAAGGAGAGGAAGCGGCAGGAAGCGCTGCTTCGCAACGAGCTGTACCGCAGGGTGAAGCCGCTGCGCGACGAGATCGAGCGGGCGGAGAAAGCGATTGGCAGGATGGAGCAGGCGATCTCGTCGCTGGAGGTCGCTCTGGCGGACCCGAACATCTACTCGGTCCACCCGGAGAGGGCCAGGGAGAAGGCCATGCAGCTTGCGGCCTTGCGCCGCGACCTTGACGACGAGATGGAGAAATGGGAGCGCGCCACGATAGACGCCGAGGCCGCGGAGCTCTCCGTCCGCGCCGAGTTCGGAATCGAGTAAAAAGAGTTTGACATCGTCTGCGGTCGCGACTATAAACCGTGCTCGCCCTCGGGGCGATTGAAAACTTGCGGACGCCTGTAGCTCAGCTGGATAGAGCAGCGGACTTCTAATCCGCAGGTCAGAGGTTCGAATCCTCTCAGGCGTGCAGGAACGCTGAGGCTCCAGGCGGCCGAAACCGAATTTGGTGAGTGTAGCTCAGTGGGTAGAGCGCAGGATTGTGGTTCCTGTGGTCGGGGGTTCAAAACCCCTCACTCACCCTGGAGGCGCCGATGGGAAGAGCAGAGGCAATGCGATTCCCGGCGGGGTCCTACACGCCCGTAGCTCAGGTGGATAGAGCGTCGGACTTCGAATCCGCAGGCCGCAGGTTCGAATCCTGCCGGGCGTGCAATGTTGTTTGAATTTTGGCCCAGTAGCTCAACTAGGCAGAGCAGCGGACTCTTAATCCGGAGGTTGAAGGTTCGATTCCTTCCTGGGTCACCGGATAGAAGCACCAACCAGTTGCGAGGGTGGCGGAACTGGGAGACGCACTGGATTTAGGTTCCAGCGGGGCCACCCGTGGGGGTTCAAGTCCCCCCCCTCGCACCAAACGGTCGAATGAAGTCTGAGGCGTTTCCCGCCCATTCGTTGAGGTGCGCATGAACGTAACTGTTGAACGGCTGGACGGGCTGAGGCGCCGTGTCACGGTCGAAGTTCCGGCAGAGCGCGTGACCGAGTCGCTGGACAAGGTAGCGAAGCTCGTTTCCAAGAACGTCAATGTCCCCGGTGGCTACCGTGACCCCAAGGCGAAGCTGGCCCGCGTGAGGCAGATTCTCCGGAAGGAGATCCTCGAGCAGACGGCACACTCCCTGGTTTCCGAGACGCTGCCCGAGGCCATCGAGCAGCAGGGGCTTGCCGGGGTCGGAACGCCGGAAGTTACGGACGAGTCGCCCATCCTGGCCGGTGCGCCGTTCCGCTACGTGGTGGAGCTCGAGGTCAAGCCGGAGTTGTCGAATGTCAGATACAAGGGGATGGCACTGCCGGTCTTCACCACGTCGGTATCGAACGAGGACGTGGACAGAGCGCTGGAGGAGATGCGGCAGCAGTCGGCTCAGTTTGTTCCGGCGGGGACGGACCCGGTCGAGGTCGGCGGTGCGGCGGTGGTGGACTGGATCCCGCGCACGACGGACGAAGCGGTGGTAAAGAAGCTGTCGCGGAAGAAGGTCGTCGTGCCCATGGAGGAACGCCTGTGCCCGGAGCCCCTCCGTACGGCCCTTCTGGGCCGGAGGGTCGGCGAGAAGTTCGAGGTGGAAGTGCCGGTTGCCTTGATGCCGGGGCTTGCGAAGGACGGCGGAGAAGGCAAGTACGTCTGGGCAATGGAGCTGGTAGATGCTTACCGCGCCAGGATTCCGGAGCTGAACGACCAGTTCGCGAAGGAGACGCGCGGCTTGAGCAGCGTGCTTGCATTGCGGGGAGATATCAGGGAGGAGCTGACGAAGGAGCGGCAGGATGAATCGAACCGCCGCACGGACTCCCTGTTGGAAGCCGAGCTCATAGCCGCAAACCCTTTGGACGTCCCCACGGGCGTGCTGACCGGTATCTTCAGGAACCGTATGCAGACGATCCGCGACGGGCTGGAGAAACGCTACGGTAAGGAGTTGGAGATGGGGTATCTCGATCAGTTCGTCGAGATGCGTTCCAACGAAGAGTTGCGGGCATCGTACAGGGAAGTGGCGCTCTATTTCATCCACGACGCCATAGCGGAGGCGGAAGGGGTGACCGTGGAGGAATCCGAGGTCGAGACCGAGCTGGCAAAGCTCGCCAGGCAGGAAGGGGTCGCCCCGGATTTCCTCAAGTCGAAGTACGGGAAGGAGGGCATCGAAGCGGTCCGTTTCCGCCTTCGTGGTGAGAGGGTGATGGCCGCAGTCCGGAAGTCGGGGATCGTCGTGAACGGTGATTCCTACATCAGGCGCCGCGCATACTCATTCAACGTCCGGCGCGTCGTCAGGCTCCGTTCTTCCGGCGCTGTTCTCAGGCGGACCCGGGGCCTGCACGCCCGCGGGCGTGCCTGCTGACAAATTTCCATAGCTTAATTATCGATTCATATTATATTACGGGGCGGTCGCCGAGGACGACTGGGCGATTGGCGCTTCCGACGGCGGAAAGGTGCTAGGCGTGGAGGATTACGTGGACGTCAAGGACGGGCGCAGAACGGCTTTGCGGGGAAGCTACATCCCGACAATCATCGAGCAGACCCCGCGGGGCGAGCGCGAGTGGACCGTCTTTTCGAGGTTGCTGAAGGACCGGATCATCTTCTTGGGATCAGCGATTGACGATTTCGTGGCGAACATCGTGATCGCGCAGCTTCTGTTCCTCGACTCGGAGGATCCGGACAAGGACGTGTCGCTGTACATCAACTCGCCGGGCGGGTCGGTGATGTCTGGCCTGGCCATCTATGACACGATGCAGTACGTGAAGTCCCCGATATCCACAATCTGTGTCGGGCAGGCGTTCAGCATGGCAGCGGTGTTGCTGGCAGCGGGCAGCAAAGGGAAGCGGCACTCGCTTCCGCATGCGAGGCTCCTGCTCCACCAGCCGTTGGGGGGGTTCTCGGGCCAGGCTTCGGACGTGGACATCCAGGCGAAGGAAATAGTGAGGGTGAAGGACCAACTCAACACGATAATCGCCCGTCACACGGGACAGAGTCTCGACCGGGTGAAGGCGGATACTGATCGGGACTTCTATCTTGGCCCGCAGGAAGCAGTCGAGTACGGCCTGTTGGACCACGTCATCGATCTGAGGAAATAGCAGTACCTTGATTTGCGTTTGGGCTTATCATTAGGATTGGGTAGCGCGGTCGGGAGGGCGCAGTCGTGGACAAGAACAAGGACGCATATCTGAAATGCTCCTTTTGCGGCAAGACGCAGAAGGAGGTCCGGAAGCTCATCGCCGGCCCGGGGACGTACATCTGTGACGAGTGCGTTACGCTGTGCGGCGAGATCATTGCGGACGAGATGGAGAAGGATGAGAAGCGGCCTGCGACCAAGCAGCTTCCCAAACCGCACGAGATAAGGTCTCAGCTTGATCAGTACGTCGTCGGGCAGGATCGTGCGAAGCGCATCCTGTCGGTCGCGGTGTACAACCACTACAAGAGGATTTCCCAGCCGAAGAAGAGCAAGAAGGGTGTGGACCTCCAGAAGAGCAATATAATGCTCATCGGGCCGACGGGAACAGGGAAGACGCTGCTTGCCCAGACGCTGGCGAAGCTGCTCAACGTTCCGTTCTCGATGTCCGACGCTACGTCTCTCACCGAGGCCGGCTACGTGGGCGAGGACGTGGAGAACGTGGTGCTGGGGCTCCTCCAGGCATCGGAGTTCGACGTTGAGACCGCTTCCCGCGGCATAGTCTACATCGATGAAATCGACAAGCTGGCGCGAAAGTCGGGCGGGCCGTCCATCACGCGCGACGTGGGCGGGGAGGGGGTGCAGCAGGCGCTGCTGAAGATTCTGGAGGGGACGGTAGCCAACGTCCCGCCGAAGGGGGGGCGCAAGCACCCGCAGCAGGAGTTCATACCGCTTGACACCAGCAACATACTGTTCATCGTGGGCGGAAGCTTCGAAGGGCTCACGAACATAGTCGAGAACAGGGTAGGGCGCCGGAGTCTGGGGTTCGGGGCCGAGGTGGAATCGAAATCGAAGAGGCAGGTGGGGAAGATACTGGAGAAGGTGGAGCCGGAAGACCTGCAGAAGTTCGGGCTCATCCCCGAGTTCGTGGGACGAGTCCCGGTGCTCGCAACACTCCACGAGCTGGACGTCGATGCGCTGGTGGAAGTGATGACCAAGCCGAAGCACGCGCTGGTGAAGCAGTACCGGCTGCTGCTGGAGATGGACGGGTGCGAGCTTACGTTCACTGAGGACGGCATTCGGGCCGTGGCCGAGAAGGCCCTGGCCCGCAAATCGGGCGCACGAGGACTGCGTGCAATCGTGGAGGACATTCTCCTCGACGTGATGTACGACGTTCCGTCGCTCGGCAACATCAAGGAAGTGATAATCGACGAGTCGGCGATCACCGGCAAGCGACGGCCCATCTACGTCTATCGCACGGAGACGGAGGCAGTCCAAGAGCAGGCGTAGTGCGGTCGAGGCAGGGGCGCCATTTAATCGGGAGAGCAGCAATGCACGACAACAAGAAGGTTCCGTTGCTACCGCTCAGGGACATAGTGGTGTTCCCGCACATGGTGGTGCCGCTGTTCGTGGGGCGGAGCAAGTCGATAGTGGCCCTCGAACGCGTGATGGCGGGCGACCGGACACTGGTGCTGGTCGCGCAGAAGAACGCGAAGACGAACTCTCCGGGGCCGGAGGACATATGCGAGGTGGGAACGCTGGGCACGGTCATCCAGATGCTCCGGCTTCCCGACAACACCATCAAGGTCCTGGTGGAAGGCAAGGCCAGGGTGCGGATCGGGCGCTACACGGTGGTGGATCCGTACTTCGAGGTCGAGGCCGAGGTTATAGAAGAGCCGCCGGTAGCGTCGATCGAGACCACGGCCTTGATGCGGTCGGTCCACGCCACGTTCGAGGAGTTCGTGAAGCTCAACCGCAAGGTCGCTCCGGAAGTGCTCATGTCGATCACGTCCATCGACGATCCTTCCAAGCTTGCGGACTCGATCGTGGCGCACCTGAGCCTCAGGATGGCGGACCGGCAGGCGCTGCTGGAGAGCATCGATCCTTTGGCCCGTCTGGAGAAGCTGGTGGAGCTGATGCGGGCGGAGATGGAGATCCTGATGGTCCAGAAGAGGATCAACTCCAGGGTCCGCAAGCAGATGGAGAAGAGCCAGCGGGAGTACTACCTCAACGAGCAGATGCAGGCGATTCAGAAGGAGCTTGGCGAGAAGGACGAGTTCCGGAACGAGATAGCGGAAATCGAGGAGGCGCTCTCCAAGAAGAAGCTTCCAAAGGAAGCGGAGGAACGTGTCCGGCGCGAGGTGAAGAAGCTGAAGATGATGGCGCCGATGTCTGCGGAAGCGACCGTTGTCCGCAACTACATCGACTGGATTCTGGCCCTTCCATGGAATGAATACACGAAGGATCGGATCGACATCATCGAGGCGGAGCGCATCCTGGACGAGGATCACTACGGCCTGGAGAAGGCGAAGGAACGCATCCTGGAGTACCTGGCGGTCCAGGCGCTGGTGGACAAGCTCAAGGGCCCGATCTTGTGCCTGGTGGGTCCTCCCGGCGTCGGCAAGACGTCGCTTGCGAAGTCCGTGGCCCGTGCCACCGGGCGGGAATATGTCCGCATCTCGTTGGGCGGGGTGCGTGACGAGGCCGAGATCCGCGGCCACAGGCGCACCTACATCGGGGCCCTCCCTGGGAAGGTCGTACAGAGCCTCCGCAAGGTGAATTCGAGCAACCCCGTCTTCCTGCTCGACGAAGTCGACAAGATGAGCTCAGACTTCAGGGGCGACCCCGCGTCTGCGCTTCTGGAAGTGCTGGACCCTGAGCAGAACCACACCTTCAACGACCACTATCTCGACCTCGACTACGACCTTTCGAGGGTCATGTTCATCACGACTGCGAACTACCGTGACGGCATCCCGGTCCCGCTCCAGGATCGAATGGAGATTATCGATCTGCCCGGCTACACGGAGTACGACAAGCAGCAGATCTGCACGAACTTCCTGGTGCCGCGGCAGAAGAAGGCCAACGGTCTGGAGAACGTGGACATCACTCTGTCGAACGAGGCGGTGGCCTCGCTCATTCGCGACTACACTCGGGAAGCCGGCGTGCGAAGCCTGGAGCGTGAGCTTGCGTCGCTGTGCCGCAAAGTGGCCAAGGAGTATATCAGGAAAGGGAAGCCGGAGGGAGCGAAGTACAAGGTCACTCCGCAGAAGCTGGAGACCTACCTCGGCCCCAAGCGTTTCGCGTTCGGCAAGAAGGAGCAGCAGAGCCGGATCGGGCTTACCAACGGCCTCGCCGTGACCGCGGTCGGCGGCGATTTGCTCACAGTCGAAGCCACGGTGGTCCCTGCCGCGGACAAGTCCAGCGGCCACCTCACCATCACCGGGTTGGTCAAGAAGGTGATGGAGGAGTCGGGCTTCGCAGCGCTCACGTACGTGCGCTCGCGCTCCGTCGCTCTCGGGCTGGATCCCGCGATGTTCAGCCAGATCGACACTCACGTTCATATTCCCGAGGGAGCTATCCCGAAGGACGGTCCGTCCGCGGGCATCACGATGGCCACGAGCCTGGCTTCCGCGCTCACCAGGATCCCGGTTCGTGCAGAAGTGGCAATGACTGGGGAGATCACGTTACGCGGGCGGGTCCTGCCCATCGGAGGTGTGAAGGAGAAGCTCATCGCAGCACACAGGGCCGGCGTGAAGACCGTCATCCTGCCCGAGGAGAATCGAAAGGACATCCGCGACGTGCCGGCAGCGGTGACGAAGACTCTGAACCTGATATTCGTCGAGCACATGGACGACGTGCTGAAGGCAGCGTTCGATGCGGATCCGGACCACCTGTTCACTCCGGACCCGTCGGTGCCCGCAAGCGACGCGCAGAACGGCAAACCGGCCGGAAAGAGGGGGGGGAATGAAATTCGAGCTGGCGCACACGTTCGAAACTAGCATCGAGAACCTGGAGAGGATCCTGTTTTCGGATGGGCTGGCGGACGTGCTCAAGGCCCGGATGACGACGCTCATCGACTGCAAGGTCCTGTCGGTCTCCAGAGACGGGGATCGGCTCAAGCGTCGTGTCCGGTACCTCCCTCAGCCCATCATAAGGAGCGTCGGCCCGAAAAAGGTGGAGCCTGAGTGGATGGAGTGGGTCGAGGAATCGGAATACGATTTCAAGTCGCACACTGGCCGGTTCAAGAACATCCCTGCTCGGCAGCGGATCGCCGCGGTCCTCAAGAACGAGGGGACCATTGAGCTTCTTCCGCTGGGCCCTGGCAGGTGCAGGCAGGTGCTCAAGGGCGACCTGACCGTCAACGTGTTCGTCGTGGGCAAGGTGGCGGAGCGGATCATCCACTCCAATGCTGCCAGGATCCTCGACGACGAGGCTCGGGTGGTGGGCGAGATGATTTCCCGCAAGGAGAGCGTGTGATGGGCGGAACGGGGTCGAACGAGGAGGACGTTGAATGAGGAGGCTGTTCTCCGGGATGCAGCCGACAGGCACCCCGCACGTGGGCAATTACCTTGGCGCAATAAAGAACTGGGTGGCACTCCAGACTGAATACGACGCGATCTACTCCATAGTCGACCTGCACGCTCTCACCATCGAGTACGATCCGAAGGAGATGCAGAGGCGGATCTTCGAGATGGCCTGCGTGCTTCTTGCATGCGGCCTGGACGCGCCGAAGACGTGCACGCTGTTTGTGCAGTCGCATGTGCCGCAGCATTCGGAGCTGGCCTGGATACTGAACACGGTCACGCCGATGCCTGAGCTTTACAGGATGACCCAATTCAAGGCAAAGGCCGAGCAGCACGAGCACAACGTGAACCTCGGCCTGTTCGCGTATCCCGTGCTCCAGGCAGCGGACATTCTTCTGTACATGGGGGAAGTGGTCCCGGTGGGCGAGGATCAGGTCCAGCACATCGAGACGTCCCGGGTCATCGCACGCAAGTTCAATGCGAGGTTTGGAGAGATCTTCCCCGAGCCGATGGAGAAAGTGAGCGTGGGCGCTCGCATCCGCGGGCTGGACGGCCAAGCGAAGATGTCGAAGAGCCTGAACAACCAGATAGACCTCATCGAGCCGTCGGACAGCATCTGGGCCAAGCTTCGGATTGCGATGACGGACCCGGCCCGGAAGCGGCGGGCCGATCCCGGGAACCCGGACGTCTGCAACATCTACTCGTTGCATGGGTACTTCTCCACGCCGGAGCAGTGCAAGTGGTCAGCGGAAGGCTGCCGCAGTGCCGGGATAGGCTGCATAGAGTGCAAGAAGGTCTTGTCGGACAACGTCATCGCGACGCTCGCTCCCATCCGCCGGAAGGCGCTTGATCTCATGGAGGATCGCGCGTACGTACAGTCCGTGCTGGACCAGGGTGCGGTGCGATGCCGGGACATTGCAGCGGACACCATGAGCAAAGTCAAGTCGGCCATTGGCCTGGCCTGACATGTAACGGAGAGACGTTGTGGAGCCGTGGCAGGCTGCATTGTATGGGCTTGTGCAGGGAGTGACCGAGTTCCTGCCCGTCAGCAGCGACGGCCACCTCAGGCTCATAGAGCACTTCACCGGCATCGCCGAGCCGCTGACGCGATTCGACGTGATGCTCCACGTCGCCACTCTTGTGGCTGTTTGCCTTGTGCTTCGAAAGGACATTGCTGACCTGGCCGGGGCGCCGTTCAGGGTGGCGTCGAACCTGATTTCGAGGCGCTATTCTGTGGGCGAGTCGTTGAAGGACCCCGGCTTCCTGGCAATTGTCTACATCGGCGTGGCGAGCGTTCCGACCGCGTACATCGGCTTCACGTACGGGGACCGGTTCGAAGCGCTCGCCGGTTCCATGGAGTTCCTTGCCTGGATGTTCATGGCCAATGGAGCTGTGCTTCTGATGACGAGGTACATCAGCGTGCCCCTGCCCTTCAAGCGGCTGAACAAGGGCTACCTGGGTATGAATGTGCTGGATGCGATCGTGATCGGGGCAGCGCAAGGCATGTCCGTGCTTCGCGGCGTGAGCCGCTCGGGTACGACGATCTCCGCTGCCGTGATGCTCGGGGTCGATCGCGAGACCGCTGCCCGCTTCTCGTTTCTTGCGGCCATACCTGCCATCGCGGGCGCGGCCGGGTATACCTGGTACAAGGCAGAGACGGCCGAAGCGCTTGCCGTGCAGGTTGAGGCGGCGTCCGGTGCGGGGGTTGGGGCCGCGGCGTCGATGGGGGGCGTCGGTGCTTTCCCGGCGACGCAGGACTGGACTCTGACGTTGCTCGGCTGTGTGGTGGCGTTCCTGACGGGAGTGATTGCGCTGAAGCTGCTGCTGCGCGTGGTGACCCGAGGCAGGTTCCACCGGTTCGGCTGGTACACGCTCTTTCTTGGGGCCGTGCTGATGGCGTGGGAGAGATTAGGAGGGTGGGATGGGTTCTGGGAATAGGTGGGCAGCGATCCTGG
>Ga0172371_10005125_pt1 | contig 19544 bp, 23 predicted proteins | sample Lak12m_FD_114543 | JGI IMG/M metagenome (GOLD analysis project Ga0172371, IMG submission 114543) | Freshwater microbial communities from Kabuno Bay, South-Kivu, Congo - kab_022012_12m | ecosystem: Environmental > Aquatic > Freshwater > Lake | place: Democratic Republic of the Congo: South-Kivu... | reverse complement strand
TATAAAGGTTCCTCGGAGTAGAACCCCGAGGTATTGAACCTATATTAGCTCCTCGGCTCGCTCGTCCCGATAAAATCGGGAGGACTCGCTCTACGTCGCAAATAATACTTTTCCCATATGTTAAAAGACATTGTAGATTCCAAGGTTGATTCCAACACCTTAAGCTTTTTTTTAAGCGCCCCGTTACGCAGTTTTTCGGTGCTGGAGGTTTCCAAAAGGCTTAAACTGCCCAATTTAAAAACCGCTCATAGCTTAAACAAGCTGGTCGCATTGGGACCGATAAAAACATTTTCCAAAAAAGGTAAAAAATATTATTTGTTGAATTCTAGGTATAAGTTGCTGGAAGAAATACTGGGCTTTTGGCAAAAGTCGCCGGTGAAGTATAATGACGAGCTTTTTTCGGCCATCAAAAGACTGGGTCATATAAAGGCTGCGTTTTTAAGCGGTATTTTTTGTGGCCAGCCAACTTTACCGGTAGATTTGCTCTTGGTCGGCAAGGTAAATTTAAATAAACTTTCCGATTTTTTGAAGTCTGTGGAAAAGCTTATGGGACAGGACATAAATTACAGTATAATGACTGTGGATGAATTTTTGTTGCGTCGTGACACTTTTGACAAATTTATTAAAGATATTTTCGATTACCCCCATCTGGTAGTGGCGGATGAATTGACTCCCAAGAAAAAAATTAAAAAATAAATTTGAAATTTATGATAGAGCAAATACAAAATTTGTATCTGGAGTTTTTAAAAAATTTTCCTACCAGCACCCAACCCATTATTTCCATTCTTTTGGCGGTTTTGTTAATTTATTCAGTTTTTAAAGTCATAAAGAAAGATTGGATTTTTTTAATCGCGCTGGTAATACTGCTTCCCGGAAGCAAAACCATTTTGCAAAGCATCTGGCAGGGGATTGTGGTGTTTGTAAAATTTTTGCTAAATACAAAATAACCGAGAATTAAGAATCATGAATTAAGAATCAAGGTGAAGCGTTCATGCCATAATTCTAAATTCTGTATTCTTAATTCCAACTTGTGGATAACTTTAAGGTAAACGCTTGTTTACCTTATTTTTATTAGGTTTTGACAGGGGGTGTACGATAGTATACTATAATTAAGTATAAATTAAAAAAGTAAATGTATGTCAAAAAACATTACCGATAGACAAAAAGAATTATTACATTTTATTATTAGACAAATTCGTGAACATAATTTGCCTCCAAGTATTTCCGAAATGGCGGAATATTTAAAAGTTAAATCTAAAAATGCGGTGGCAAAGTTATTAGACTCACTTGAGGATCAGGGGTTTGTTAAAACCAGCGGCAAAGCCAGAGGGATTGAAGTATTGCGGTCACTGGGCGAGAGTTTGCAGAAAGGACTAATAGCTGTACCAATAGTCGGCAATGTCCAGGCCGGCAGCCCCCATTTGGCTGAAGAGCAAATAGAAGATTGGATTAATCTGCCACAAAGTATGGTTAAAGGAAGACGTGACGTATTTTTACTCCGGGTCCGAGGCGACAGTATGATAAACGCAGGAATTTTTGAAGGGGACTTGGTTATAGTAAGACCGACTAAAGAAGTAAAAAATAATGACATTGTGGTGGCACTGCTTCATGACGAAGCCACAGTAAAACGTTTTATTCAAATTAAAAACAGAAGTTATCTAAAAGCCGAAAACTTGGATTATAAAAATATTTATCCGCGGGAAGAATGGATGGTACAGGGGAAAGTGGTAGGCGTTATAAGAAATTTAGAGTAAGAAAGGACACATATGTCAGAAATAGAAAAAACAAAGAATAATATTTTAAGTCAACTACATGGTTTGTGTGCTCACTGCGCAACTCGTTCAAATCGTGAACATAATTGCCCTATCCGCCAAATCGCACTACGAATAAAACAACTGCAGGGAGTGCCATTGGTTGTTAACAGCGAATTTAAGGGACTGCTTTGGAGCCACTAATTTTAAAATAGCCCCTATCTAAATAGATATGGGCTATTTTTTTGGTTTAATTAATTTAAGTTTTTCGGTGCGCGAATATTTTTTAACCTCAATTTCTCTTTTTAAAGCTTTGCTTAAGTTTTTAAATTTTTCGTGGTAAATTATTTTGCCCCCGCCCCGGCTTCTAACATAAGCCGAACCTTTACCGGAGTTATGTTCACTTTCCCGGCGTTTTATATCTTTGGTTATCCCGCTATATAATGTTTTGTCTTTACATCGGAGAATATAAAAGTAATACATAAAGGTATTATATCAAAAATCCCAAATGTACGTTTGGGATTTTGTTGGTAGCGCCTGCCTGCCGGCAGGCAGGCTACCGGGTCCCGATGAAATCGGGGTACTTCCGCTATGAATTGCTTAGCAATTCAAATTATTGAAGGTCGGAACGAACCCGAAAGGTCAGGGTTTTCTTCTCCCATAGCGCCATCAAAAAAAGAAAAAGCCCCAGGCAAGCTGGGGCACTTTCTTTTTGGTAGCGCTACCGGGAATCGAACCCGAATTTGGTGGATGAGAACCACCTGTCCTAACCATTAGACGATAGCGCCTAGTTTTGATGTTGTCTTATTTTGACTTATCAGTCCTATTTGACCTATCGATTCTATCAAATTTTGCGGTTTTTGCCAACCCAGTAATACAACATTTAACACTTCTCATTAGTATTGAAAATATTGGTTACTAATACATTTAAAAGGGAAATTCCCAAGCGTTGGAGCTAAATCAAATTAAATGTTGATATACTGGGCAAGATGTGGCATAATTAAAAAAAGAAGTATATATCAAGAGAAACAAAAAATGCAAAAAATTAGACTAAAATTTCCGGAAAATTTTCTGTGGGGTGCTGCAAGTAGTGCCTATCAAACCGAAGGAAATAATATCCACGCGGATTGGTGGGCATGGGAGCATAGTGAAAAACGAAGAAACTTTGTTAAAAACCGGCGTCCTCACAGTGAGCAATATATTAGCGGAGAAGCTTGTGATTTTTATAATCGCTTTGAAGAAGATTTTTCCATTGCCAAGCATTTAAACCATAATGCCATACGTTTTGGGGTGGAATGGTCCAGAATAGAACCCGAAGAAGGGAAATTTGATCAGGCAGTTCTTGACCATTACGAAAAAATGATTAAGTCAGCCAAAGCAAACGGCTTGCAGATTTTTTTAACCCTACATCATTTTACTTTGCCGAAGTGGCTGGCTAATAAAGGCGGTTTTACAAAGCGGGAAAATATCCCTTATTTCATTAAATTTACGGAAATTGTTGTAAAGCAACTTGGTGAGTACGTGGATTTTTGGATTATTTTTAACGAGCCGGAAGTCTATGCCACACACACACATTTACTGGGGATTTTCCCCCCGCAAGAAAGGAATGTTTTAAAAACTTGGCGACTTGTAAATAATTTAATAATGGCGCACAATCTTGCCTCGCCTCGGATTAAAGCTCTAACCGGAAAACCGGTTAGCATGGCATTTCACTTATCCGATCTTCAGCCGGCCGGGCTCTTAGGTGGGTTGGCAAAATCTTTGTCTCATTTTGCGGCCAATGAGTACATATTAAAACGTACGGTTGGGGCATGTGATTTTATCGGCGTAAATTATTATGAGCATTTTCATGTTGGAATTTTTGGCCGGCGCAAACACAGTCGGACAGGACACGAATTTACTGACCTTGGATGGAGTATCCACCCAGACGGCTTGGAACGGGTATTGCTTAATATAAAAAAATACGGTAAGCCAGTTTATATAACGGAAAATGGTTTGGCGGATGAGCGTGACGAAAAGCGGGAAAAATTTATTAAAGACCATTTATATTATGTACATAAAGCCATTAAACAGGGCGCAGATGTGCGCGGTTATTTATATTGGTCACTGACTGACAATTTTGAATGGCAACACGGATTTTGGCCGCGTTTTGGCCTTGTTGGGATTGACCGTGATAATTTATTACGCCGGAAGGTTCGTTATAGCGCTTTAAAGTATGCGGAAATTTGCAAACATAATTTATTAGAATACGAAAGCAAATGATAGTTTTTCTAACCATTTTTCAATATTTTATTCAAGCAACGGTAGATTTAATGGATAAGTTTTTAATCACGGCCAGAAAAGTTGAGCCTGTGGCCTATACTTTTTATACCTTGGTAATGGGGCTGTTGCTGATTTTGTTTTGGCCGTGGAATTATTATGCGTTACCTGTAAAATTTATTTTATTAAATTTGCTTTCCGGTGTGGCCTTCTCTTTGGCGATGTATGTGTTTTTTAAAGCTTTGTCCCAAGGAGAGACTTCCCGGGTAGTTCCTTATATTTTTGGCTTGGTGCCGGTTTTTGATTTAGGATTGGCTATAGTTACAGGCCGGGGGGTTCCTTCTACAAACGAAATAGCAGCTATTTTTTTGCTTGTTCCGGGCGCTCTTTTAATATCACACCAAAAAGGGGGCTTTTGGGGAAAGCACGTTGCCATAAAAACTCTAAGTGCTTTTTTATTTAGTGCTTACTATTTTTTGTGGCAATTTGGCGCCCATGTCGGCCCGGTTATGAACAATTTAATTTGGAATAGAATAGGCGCGGCGGCAGTCTTGGTTATCTTGTTAGTCTATGTTCCTTACAGGAAAAAGATTTTTGCAATAAAAAAAGATAAAAAGAAAAAAAGTACTGCGGCAATTTTTCTATTCAAACAGGTTTTAGGAGGAGCAAATTTTATATTTTTGAGCTTTCTCCTTGCCTTGGATAAAATTGTGATTGTTAATTCCCTCCAGGGTTTCCGCTATGTTTTTTTACTGTTATTCGGCCTTTTGCTTTCCAAAACTCGAAACCATTTGATTTCTGAAGAATCGGAAATAAAAATTTTTAGCCAAAAAAGTTTTGGAATTATTTTAGTTTTTATCGGCACCATTTTACTGTTTATATAAAAAATGCTTAAATTTTTCAAAAGATTATTATTGTTTGTTATCGTTGTTGGGATATTGGCCTGGGTTATTTCACTTTTTGCCCCTAAAACTTCTAAAATTGAATATGGTTTTACTTTTAGTGCCCCTTACGCCCAAAGTTTGGGACTTGATTGGAAAGAAGCTTATATTGCTTCACTTGATGAACTTAAACCAAAATATGTCAGGCTGTCGGCTTATTGGGATAAAGAAGAGTCTGAGCAGGGAAATTTTTTGTTTTTGACCGGACAATCCAGCCAGCTAGATTTTCAAATAAAAGAAGCTTCTGACAGAGGTATAAAGATTGTTGTGGCCGTAGGCAGAAGGCTACCACGCTGGCCGGAGTGTCATGACCCGTCATGGATTGGAGACTTACCGGAAACCGTTTTGCAAAATAAACAATTATCATATATTGAAGCTGTAATCAGGCATTATCAGAACACCCAAAATATTATCGCTTGGCAAGTGGAAAACGAGCCTTTTTTATCTTCTTTCGGGATTTGTCCGCCATTAAGCAAAGAGTTTTTGGACAGCGAAATTGCTTTAGTAAAAAAACTTGATATTTTACGGCCGATTATAATTACCGACAGCGGAGAGTTATCGTTTTGGATAGATTCCGGAATTCGCGGTGATGTTTTTGGCACCACTTTATACCGGTTTGTTTTTTCTGACGTATTTAATAAATATTGGACAAATCATATCCCCGCAGTTTTTTACCGCTTTAAAGGTGGAGTTTTGGGCCTCTTGCACCCGGGGAAACAAATTGCCATAATGGAGCTACAGGCTGAACCTTGGACAACCGCGGGGATACCGAATACTTCTATTGAGGATCAATTTAAGACAATGAGTCTGGAGAATTTTCAAACTATTCTGAAAATTGCAAAAGAAACAGGCTTTTCACCGCAGTATTTATGGGGTGTAGAATGGTGGTACTGGATGAAACAACAAAATCATCCGGAATTTTGGGAGGCAGCGAAAGAATTATATAAAAAGTAAAAAATATGGGAAAAATTATTGGGCTGGATGTTGGTGGCACGAAAATTAGCGGTGTTTTATTTGATGGCAAAAAAGTTTTAAAAGAGCTGACAATCAAGACCCCAGACAATCTTTTTGAGTTTGAAAGAAATTTGCTAAAACTCGCAGATTTTTTATCTGTCGGAAGTAAAGTTTCAGGGGTTGGAATTGGAATGGCCGGTTTAATAAATTTTAAAAAGGGTATTGCCATTCACTCACCAAATATTAAATTTGTAAAAAATCTTTTTTTAAGAAAACTTTTCCAACTTAACGGGTATAAAAATGTAGAAATTGAAAATGATGCCAGATGTTTTGCTTTAAGCGAAAGTTTGATAGGATACGGCAAAAACATAAATAACGTTGTCTGCCTGACTCTGGGAACCGGAATTGGCGGTGGGCTGGTGTATGATGGAAAACTAATTCGGGGGTCTCATTTTGGCGCCGGTGAAGTTGGTCATATGATTTACGAAGGACAAATTACTTTTGAAAAAGCTTTTCAAAAAGCCCGCGACAGAAAAGATAATCGGGCTTTGGCAAATGTTGTTGGAAATTTATTAACAAATATTTATAGACTAACAGATCCAGATTTAATAGTGTTGGGCGGGGGAGTGGCGATGAGTAAAAACAGGAATTTTATCAATGAAGCAACGAAAAAATGCGCGAAAAACTTGGTTACGTATAAAATTAAACCCCAAATCAAAACTTCAAAATTAAAAAACGCCGGCGCCATTGGTGCGGCATTGTTGGTTGGCTAATTATATGAATTGGAAGATAAATCTATTGTTATTTGCATTGTTGACTTTGCTGGCAAGTGGATGCGGCAAGGTGGTATTAAAGCAGGAAATTCCTTCGAGTCCTAAGGGATCATATCAAGAGTTACCGAAGTAACCAGTTCGATTTATGATGTAAGATTTAAAAAAGCCTGCATTTTTGTGCGGGCTTTTTGCGATAGAAATTACTCATCTTGATCATCGTCTTCTTCAGGTTCGTCATCTTCATCTTCCCCAGGCATATCTTCAGCGGCAGTATTATTTGGCGCTGCTTCCGTAACTGCACCTTCTGCTGGGATTTGCTGCTCAGTTGCGGTTTGTTCCGGCTCGACGATGGTTTCCTTTTCAAGCGCTGAGAGACTTATTGGTTCTTCGATTTTCGCAGTCTCATCGCTATTAGCATTTGCAATAGCCGGTGTTTCCGGCAGCTTAATCTGCTCAACCAGTTTTTCAAATTCCGGCAAATCTTTTACCGAAGTTAGGCCCAAATGCATTAGAAATTCCGTGGTGGTTTTATACAAAAAGCTTCTGGCATCATTTGGGTTGCTAATTTTTTCAATAAGGCCACGCATTAACAAATTGCGCAAAGAATATTGTGAATTTACTCCTCTTATGGCCTCTATTTCGGCTTTGGAAATCGGCTGGCGGTAGGTGACTATTGCCAAAACCTCCACTGTGGCATCGGTGAGTTTTTCGCGCAATTCCGCGTTTAAGAAGTTTTTAACTTGAGTGGAATAACGGTTGTTGGTTGCTAACTGGTATTCACCATTACTGTTAAGCAAAATTACTCCGGCGTCTTTTTTTTCTTCCAAAAGGGCATCCAGTGCAATTTGTATTTCTCCGGCCTCTAATTCCAAAATTTTTGCCAGTTCTTTGGCATTAAAGGGTTTGGCCGCGACAAACAGTAATGCCTCAAGCGTATTTTTTACCCCGTTAGAAATGTTTTTGTTGTCGTTTTGAATGGGATTGTTTTGATTATTTTCTGCCATAATTTTTTTATATCATTTTATATTTCTAACGGGGTTTAATTGTTCCTGTTCCATATTATAAATAAACCGATAATTATTAATCCAAAGCTATATAGTAAAATCGTGGGTTTCCGTCCTAATAAAACAGTGATATCTTTTTGTCCCGGCAGTGGTGGCTTAATCCATTTATTTTCAACCAGCCAACCTAGTGTCCGGTTATAAACGTCATCTATGGCTAAAGAACCGTAAGCGGTTCCTGCAAGAATGAATAATAGGCCAATGATTGTTTTGTTCATAGAAGTTTAAAGCCAAATGCTAATTTTCCGGGTTGTATTTTTTTATTATCACTTCCTCAAAAAGAGCATCTTGGTCGGCTACAAAAATCCTTTGTTTTATCAGTTCCAAAAGGGCCAAAAAAGTAATAATTATTTCGCCTTTGTTTTTTGCATTTTTTAGCAAGTCGCTAAGCCGAGTTTCAATTTTATTACTTAACGAGTTCCGCAAATGGTCAATTTTTTCTTGAATGGAAATTGCTTCTTTGAGTTTTGCTTTTGGTAGTGCATCCAGTTCTTTAAGCCCGCTTAAAACTTTTAAAACGCTTTGATATAAAATTTGTGAAGAAATATTTGGATCCGGATAAAAACTAATTTTTTGTTCAAAAGTAACAAAACGGATAAAGCCTTGTTTGCGTCTGTTGTCCAGTTTTTTTAAAAATTTGGCAACTTCTTTAAACTGTTTGTATAAAAGCAACTTACCTTCCAAATCAAAACCGGCATCGTCTTCTTCTTGCTCCAATTCCAGGGTGGGCAAAATAGCCTTGGATTTTATAACCAATAATTTTGCCGCAATGGATAAATAATCGGCCAAAACCGTAGGATCTATAGATGTTAGCTGTTTAATATAGTGTAAAAACTGCTCGGTGACTTCCGCAAGGGCAATCGTTGTAATATCTAATTGGCGCTGTTCTATTAAAGAGAGCAGGAGATCAAGTGGACCTTCAAAATTTTTGGTTTTTGTTTGGAGCATAATTGTTTAAGAGATCCTTCGTCCGGATAAATCGGAACTCAGGATGACGCCTACTTTTTCGCCTTTGAAAAGGCTCCTTTTAGAGGTCGCGTCAATTTTTCAAAATCTTTGAGCGAAAGCTCTAAACTGTGAGTGTAAGATCCGGCGCTCGCAATCATCTTTTTAGTTTTGCCCATACCTTTGTCCAAAAGCGTTTGTAGATTATAGGCGCTACCGAACGGGTGGAGTAGCCCAACTTTTGTCTTTAAATATTTTGTAATATCTTTTTCACTAGCCATGGAAACTTTCTTGGCTTTTAAGGCTTTTTTAATGCCTTTAAAGTCCACATATTTACCTGCCGGAAGGACAATTAGAACAAAATAAGTCCCTTTTGTCATTGCGAATGTACCTGAAGCAATCTTTTTACTTTGAGGTTGCCGCGCCCCTCGCAGAGTCTCGGTGCTCGCAATGACCGGCTGGGTGCCGTCCACCTTAACCAAAACCACTTTCGCAATTTCTGAAAGTTTTTTCTTGGTGGTGGCGCTTACATCGTGCGCGGTAAAAACCACTCTATGCTCTATGGTTTTGTATTTGACCTTAGCGGCATCGAGCAGTTTGGTTACTGAATTGGACAGTTGTTTTACTATTTTTTGGATTTTTGGTTTTGGAGTTTTCGATGTTTTTTTCTTTCGCATAAAGTAATTTTTATTTAGATTTAGGTAGATCCAATTTAATGTGCAATTCTTTGAGTTGTTTTTCTTCCACAGTACCTGGAGCACTCATCATAACGTCTTCGGCACTGCCGTTTTTGGGGAAAGCAATTACTTCTCTTATGTTGGGCTCGTTTTCAAACAACATTAGCATGCGGTCTATACCGGGAGCAAAACCGCCGTGTGGCGGTGCACCGTATTCAAAAGCCCGAATCATCCCGCCAAATTTTTCGTTCACGGTATCTTTGGTATAGCCACAAATTTCAAAAGCTTTGTACATAATTTCCGGTTTGTAGTTTCTTATTGCGCCGGAGGAAAGTTCTAAGCCATTGGCAATAATATCGTATTGGTAAGCGCGCACTTCATCCGGTTTTTGGGTATTTAAAGCTTCCATACCGCCTTGAGGCATAGAGAATGGGTTATGCATAAAGTCCCAGCGTTTCTTGTCGTCACTCCACTCAAACATAGGGAAATCTGTAATCCAAGCCCATGCCACCACAGAAGGGTCTTTTAGCCCAAAAATGTCGCCAAGTTTGTCTCGCAACTTGCCCAAAACTTTATTAACAGTCTTTTTTTCATCTGCGCCAAAGAAAATAATATCGCCGGTTTTTGCTTTAGTTTTGGAAATGATAACGGATTTTTCTTCTTCGGATAGGAATTTTAAGATAGGGGATTTTATACCATCTTCCGCCATGCTTATATAAGCTAACCCGCCGGCGCCTTCTTTTTTCACCATTTCTGTAAGTTCGTCAATCTGGGAGCGCGTAAGCTTAGCTCCACCCTCACAGCAAATAGCTTTTACAGCGCCATTATTTTTAATTGCGTTTCCAAAAACACTAAACTGTGTATTTTTTAAGTCTTCTGTTAAATCCACCATTTTCATTTCAAATCTCAAATCCGGTTTGTCGCTGCCATATAAATCCATTGCCTCCAAATAGGGGATGCGGGGAAAAGGTTTTTGCATGCATTTACGCCCGGCAAATTTTTCCGTCAGTTCCACAAATAAGGCTTCCATTTCCTGAAAAACAATTTCGTCACGGTCCGCAAACGCAATTTCTAAATCTAATTGGTAAAATTCTCCCGGACTTCTGTCTGCTCTCGGGTCTTCGTCGCGAAAACACGGAGCAATTTGATAATATTTCGGTACTCCGCCGACCATCAAGAGTTGTTTGAACTGTTGGGGCGCTTGAGGGAGCGCGTAAAATTTTCCCGGATGCAGGCGCGAAGGAACCAAAAAGTCGCGCGCGCCTTCCGGTGAAGAAGATGTGAGAATGGGTGTTGTAACTTCTATAAATCCATGGTCAGTCATATATCTATGAATGGCCTGAATCATAGTGTGCCGTTTTTGGAGCATCTTTTGCATTTTTTCCCGGCGTAAATCCAAAAAGCGGTACTTTAACCGTAAATCCTCGTTGGACAGTGTTTCTTCGCCATGCCCGTGAGCTACTTGGAAAGGAAGCGGTTTGCTGGAGTTTAAGATAGATAATTCAGATATGACAATTTCAATACCACCGGTCGGAATATTTTTGTTTATCAGTTCCGGTGCGCGCTTGATAACTTTGCCGGTTGCGGTTATCACAAATTCATCACGGCATTTATCCGCCGCGGCAAAAGCTTCTTTGCTTTCCGGATGAATGGTTAGTTGGACCAGCCCCGTGTGGTCGCGCAAGTCAATAAAAATAACGCCACCGTGGTCGCGACGGGAATTTACCCAGCCGGAAACGGAAACGTCTTGTCCTACCAATTCGGTAGTATGTATGGAGAGTGTTCTTTGCATATGCCACTGATCAGCCGAAGATATTGCGCTGATCTATTCTGTCCTGTTGCCGATAAACAGTCGGTAGGACTTAATTATTATGATTTTAACATAAAATTTAATGATTGACAATAAAAAATTTACTTTGTATTATATTAACAATCCTGTTGCAAGGACGAAGGTGCTGGTGCTGACTCCAGCGTTGTAACAAGATTGTGTTCGTTCCTCCGGCGAAGCGCCGGAAACAAGGAGCAAACATGCAAAAATCCCCCGGCGTCCCTCGCGGGCGCCCGGTGGTGGCCATCACCGCCACCCCTGGTACTAACCCGTAGTAGAAGTGCACCTCCTAAAGCGCCATGAAACAGCACCCCGTGCTAGTTGACGGGACGGTATTCAGTCCGTAAAGGAGGTCATGCCCCTGGCTATCCAGGGACAAACAGGGCGCAGTAATGTGCCCATGGCGAGTAGAATCCGCCAGTCGGATTATCTCTGACTGGCGCACTCATTACTCCTTCCAGCATTAATTCGGGGTTCGTGCGCAAGCACACATAAATGGGTAGCTTCGCTGCCAAGCCTGTTTTTTTGTATCTTCTTGCCGGACGCGGGGATACAGGACAACTGGCGGGCCACCATGCTGGATGGTGGCTTTTTTCAGTTGTATAAATAGCCAAAATTTTTTATAATAGCAAGGTAGAAATTTAAATTGGAGAAACAAAATGTTAAAAAAGATAGTCTTAGATTTGGAAACGCAAAAATCTTTTCAGGAGGTTGGTGGGCGGGGGAAAAACCATTTGCTAAAAATTTCTGTTTGCGGAATATATGATTATTCTACCGATAAGTATTCAATTTACGAAGAGCATGAACTGCCAAAGCTTGCTCCCATTTTGCAGACAGCTGACCAGATTATCGGGTTTAATATAAAAGATTTTGACTTTGAAGTGTTAAAACCATATTTGAATTTTGATATTTTCCTGGTGCCATATTTGGATTTACTCGAAGAAATAGAAAAAGTGATCGGGCATCGGATTAAATTAGAGCTGGTTGCCCAGGGAACTTTAGGGGTGGGCAAATCGGGTTCAGGGCTGGGAGCTCTTTTGTACTATAAGAACGGACGGATGGATTTGCTTAAAAAATATTGCCTTGATGACGTGAAAATTACTAAACAGATTTACGATTATGCCTTAAAAAACAACAAGCTTTTGTATAAAGATTTTTTTAAAACCAAAGAAATTGGACTTAAAATACCGGAAGCTGTACAGAGAACTGGCATAATGCACCAGGCGTCTTTGTTTTAGAATCACAAATCTGGTTTAAAATTATGGGTAAAAGCATAATTTATGCTATGCAATTTATGGCTAATAAATATCAAAAAAAAATAATTTGGTTTCTGATAATAATTACCACAGCCGGTTTATCATATTTATTAAACTATATCTTTTCCGGTCGATTGATTTTATCTCAAACTTTTTTTTTGGGTCCGCTAACCGTTCATTTTTATGGACTTATTTTGGCTGTAGCTGTGGGTGTTGGGTTTTATTTGGCTATCAAGAGGGCAAAAAATTTTGATTTTAATGAAAGCTGGGCGGAAAATATATTATTCTGGACTGTTATCGGGGGGTTTATTGGCGCGCGTATTTATCATGTCTTTTCGTCTTTTGAGTTTTATCAAAATAATCCGGTTGAGGTGTTTAAAGTTTGGAACGGTGGTTTATCTATCTATGGCGCTCTCCTGGGTGGTCTTTTTGTTATTTGGCTTTTTGCAGATAAAATTTTACATCTTAAATCATCAATCTTGAATCTATTAGACTGGCTGACGCCATCGTTAATTGTTGGACAAATTATTGGGCGGTTTGGTAATTTGTTTAATTACGAAGCTTATGGTTACCCGACTAATTTACCATGGAAAATGTTTGTGCCATTACAATTCCGACCCGAAGATCTAGTGGCCGCGCAGTTTTTCCATCCGTTATTTCTTTATGAAGTTTTGGGTAATTTGGCTATTTTATTTTTTCTTCTTTGGCGGCGGAAAAAAATCCCGAATCCAATTCCGGGCGGGCTTTTCTTTTCCTACCTTTTATTGTATAATAGTTTAAGGTTTTGTTTGGAATTTGTAAGAATAGATAGTACTTTTATTGGCAATTTTAGATTAAACGCTATTATTAGTTTAAGTTTCGTCGGATTAGCTCTAGTATGGTTTTTAACCACAAATTATAAATGCTTAAAGAACATAAATTAATTTCTTTTTGTATCGGGTTGGTTTTGGTAATTGTGCTGCAAAAATTTGCCACCCCGGAGCCAGTTTTTAGATTTTTACTTCCGGCATTTTTACTATATTCAACTGCCGTATTTGTTTATAATCGGTGGTATTTAAAACAAATTCAGAAATACAACATTTGGGTGGGGCTTCGAGCCATGTTGTTTTTGGCTAGCGCTTTCGGGCTTTTTTTAATAATCCCCACAGAAAGCTTTAGGGCTTTTTATTTGGTTGTTACGGTAGGCCTTATTTGGTTTGGAGAAACAATGTTGGGGAATGAAGGGGAAAATATTTTATTAAATGAAACTTTGATAATAGCATTTGGATTATTTGTGTTTTTTCCCGCATCTTATCAGTATATTCCTGTTTATGGGCCCTTATATGCCATCGGGGTGTTTATAAGCGCTGTGCTGCTGTCCAGGTCATTTTACGAGCTAATTCCTCAGGCGGATTATTCTAAACTTATCAGCTCGGTAGTTTTAGGCCTTTTTTGCAGTGAATTTTTTTGGGCATTAAGTTTTTTACCGTTTCATTTCAGCATAAGTGGAATTTTTTTATTTAATCTTTTCTATCTTTGTTTGATTTTAAACTATTATCACCAGTTTCATAATTTAAATCTTAAAAAAATTCAATTTCATTTGCTGCTAATAATTATATGTAGTGCAGTGGCGTTACTTTCTACGCCATGGAAAATAATTCAATAAACATCAGTATGAATAAAAAGCAAATAGCTTTATTAATTATTGTTTCTGTTTTAGCAGGTTGGTTATTTAATCTGTTTGCCGGGAGATTTCTTACTGCCAAACTTTCCACTTGGCCTTTACTTAATCGAATGAAATTTTTGAGCCCACAAGCTCCGATTGTAATTAACAACAAAGAAACTGTCAGAGTAAGTGACAGCGAAGACGTTGCATTGGCCGTTGCAGGGATTAAATCAAAAATCAGCGCAGTGGTGCTAATTTCTCAAGGCACAGCCCAGGTTGTTGGCAGTGCGATTAATTTAACTAGTAATGGGGATTTTGTTACCGGTTCTGCGACTTTTACCAAACCATCGGTGGAATTTTACGTTGTGCTAAACGACGGTAGGTCGGGAAAAATTATTTCTATGCAAAAAGATCCTTCAGCCTCCTTGGTTTATTTTAAAGCCTTGCTTGAAAGTGTGCCGACAGTCAATTTTGGTAGTTCCGCAAATTTGTCGGCGGGGGATAAGGTGGTGTATATCCAAAAATCGGGGCAAAGTTTTTTTAGTAAAGCCTATTTGGGAACTGTAAATTCTGCGCAGGGTGACGTGGCCGGCACGGTTTTTGAAAGCAATTATATTAAACGAGGTTTTACTGCTGACATAACTTTTCCCCTTGTAAGCGGTGAGGCGGTAGTAAATACGCGAGGTGAAGTGGTTGGAATTTATAACGGTTCTTGGTTAATTTCTTCCGATTCTTTAAAACAATCTTTATCTAATTATCTAAACAATCCTGACAAAATTTCCCGGCCGGCTTTTGGGTTTAATTATTTAATTATTTCTTCTGTCGAAAGCAAACTTACAAAAACTACCGAAGGTATGCTAGTTACGGAAGTACAAAACCCTTCCGCGGCTCGCAGTGCCGGAATTTTAGAAGGAGATGTGATAATCCAAATTGGCGATCGTTCAACGAACGGAGACGTTTTTCCGGAGGAAATGCTGCAGCAGTATAAACCGGGAGATAAAATAGTTTTTAAAGTGTCTAGAAAAAATCAAACACTAAATTTAGCATTAATTCCAACAGAACTTAAGTAATATGGATGTTTTGGATATTGAAACTCAAAACGCAAAAAAAGTTAAAACTCACGATGCGCAAGGCAAAGAGAACGGTTGGTTGATGGAACTTTTTAAAGACAAGGAAACCGGACAAAAGACAGAAAGCTATTTAACCGCAGCTTTGCCGGGTGCTTTTAAGGGATATCATTTGCATCGTGTTCGCGCGGCTAGATATGTGGCGTTAAAAGGAAAGATGAAAATTACTACGTACAGACAGGAAAACAGCAAATGGATTAAAAGCGAAACTATTTTGGACGCTAATGTTCCAACGCGAATGTTTATTCCAAAAAATGTTGCTACCGGGCTGGAAAATATTGGCAGTGAAGAAGCTTGGCTAATCAACTATCCGGATCCGGCATACGATCCTTCTTTAAAAGATGAGCAAGTGGAATATACCAAAGAAGAATTGGAAGCGGGAGTAATAAAATAATTTGCAAAATATGAAATTACTTATTACCGGCGGGGCTGGATTTATCGGCTCCAACTTTGTCCATTACTGGGTAAATAAATATCCGGACGACGAAATTGTCGTCTTAGACAAACTTACCTATGCCGGCAACTTGGCTAATTTGGAAACTGTAAAAGATAGAATCGGATTTATCAAGGGCGATATTTGTGATGCTAATATTGTGGAAACGGCAATGGCTGGGGTTGATACGGTGGTACATTTTGCGGCCGAGTCTCATGTTGATCGTTCTATTTTGGGGCCGGAGGAATTTGTTCGCACCAATGTTTTAGGAACACAGATTTTATTAGATGCGGCAAAAAAACATAAAATAAAACGTTTTCATCATATTTCCACTGATGAGGTGTTTGGACAGATTTCCTTAGACTCAAAAGAAAAGTGGACAGAAAATTCGCCTTATAATCCGCGCAGTCCGTACTCTGCCAGCAAAGCGGCGAGCGATCATTTGGTTAGATCTTACTACCATACCTTTAATTTACCAATTACTATTTCCAATTGCGCTAACAACATTGGCCCGTTTATGTTCCCGGAGAAGTTAATCCCTTTGGCAATTACAAATTTGTTGGAAGGCAAAAAGATTCCCATTTACAAGCCAGGAAATCAAGTTCGCGAGTGGCTTTATATGGAAGACCACTGCTCGGGGATTGAAGTTATTTTAAAAAAAGGCAAAGTTGGCGAGACTTACTTTATTGGCCCGAATAATCCGGAAGTTTCCAATTTGGATATTATCCGCAAACTTTTAGTTTTAATGAAACTGGGCGATGATATGATTGAATTTGTAGGAGACCGGCCAGGACATGATCAAAAATACGCTCTGGATCACAGTAAAATTACCAGAGAGCTTGGGTGGCAGCCGAAATTTGCCTTGGATGAATCTTTAAATTTAATGGTTGATTGGTATACCAAAAATCAGGATTGGTGGAAAAATGTTAAAAACGGTGAGTATAAGAAGTATTACGACCAACAATACGGAAGAAGAAAATAGTAAAAAATCTTTCGACACGATTTTAACGGCCGTTAAAATCGTGTCAGTGTAAATTTATGGAAGAGAAAAATAAAATTTTAATTTTAGGCCATAAAGGGATGCTGGGCGGACAGTTAATGAAAGTTTTTGGCAGCAATGCCATTGGTTGGGATCGAGGAGATGTTGATGCGTCTGATAACGCCCAATTGTCTGGCAAGCTAAAAGCTATAAACCAAAAGCTAAAAGCTATAATAAACTGTGTCGCGTATAATGACGTGGATGGTGCACAAGACAATCAATCAACTTCCTTTTTACTGAATGCCGAGGTTCCAAAAAACTTAAGTATTATCTGCAAAGAACTAGATGTGCCTTTGGTGCACTTTAGCACGAACTATGTTTTTGACGGTCTAGCAGGGGAGTATGGCGAAATCGCTGAGCCCAATCCTTTGTCGGTATACGGCCAAAGTAAATATCAAGGCGAGAAAGATGTTATGGCCGTAGGGGGTAAATATTATATAATCCGTACGTCCGTGCTATTTGGGCCTAAAGGTCAAAGTGAGCTATCAAAAAAAAGTTTTGTGTACTTAATGCTCGGTTTGGCGGAAAAAGATGAGGCAATTAAGGCCGTAAGCAACGAAGTAAATAGTTTAACTTATGCGGTTGATTTAGCCGTGCAAACTAAGGTATTATTAGAGCAGGAGTTGCCATACGGTATTTACCATATAACTAATAGCGGGCAAGCCAGTTGGTATGATTTTGCGAAAGAAATTTTTAGCATAAAAAATATCAAGGTAAAATTATCTTCTGTACCTCGATCCGAATTTCCCCGCAAAGCAATAACGCCAAAAAAAGCGGTCTTATTAAATACCAAACTTCCGCCGGTGCGTTCTTGGCAAGAGGCGCTTACTGAATTTTTAACATCTAAAGATAATTTATGAAAGGCATAATCCTTTCCGGCGGGAGTGGAACCAGATTACTACCCCTGACTAAAATTACTTCCAAGCAGTTGTTACCGGTTTACAATAAACCGATGATTTTTTATCCGCTTGATACGTTACTTAAAGCCGGTATTACCGAAATATTAATTATTGTGGCGCCTGATTACGGGGACGATTATAAAAAACTGCTTGGGGACGGCAGCGAATTTAAAGCGAAATTTTCCTATATTGTCCAAGATAAACCGGAAGGTTTGGCACAGGCCTTTATTTTGGGGGAAGAATTTATTGGCAAAAAAAATGTTTGCATGATTTTAGGCGACAATATTTTTGAAGAAGATTTTTCGCAAATAATTAAGAATTTTAAATCCGGCGGGCAGGTATTTGCCAAAGAAGTTTCCGACCCGGAAAGGTTTGGGGTAGTAAAATTTGATGCGCAAATGAACGCCATTCAAATTGAAGAAAAGCCCAAAACCCATTTGTCCGATTATGCCATTACCGGGTTATATATTTATGACAATCGTGTTTGTGATGTTGCAAAAAAGGTACGGCCGTCAGAGAGGGGAGAACTTGAAATTACGGAATTGCATAACTGGTATTTAAAACGAAACGAACTTAAAGTGGATATTGTCAAAGGTCGCTGGTTTGATGCCGGCACGTTTGAGTCTTTACACCAGGCTTCGGCAATGGAGTATCAAAAATCATTAGCCATTAAATAAATGCAGGTTAAAACGCAAAAAATTATTTCTTTGGTGTTGCTTGCTTTGGTGGTTGTTTTAGGCTTCCTGGCGCTTATATACATTCTAAATTTAAACCAGCCTGGCCTCTTTTGGAGCACGGCCACTTATATTTGGCTTTATTTGATGTTGTATATTGCCTTGGTTTACGACTTGCACTTTAAGGTTGAGGGAAGTTGGGCGAGAGCAACAAAAAAACACGAAAATGTGGTAAATGTTTATCGCAGGCAGTTAAAAATATTTTTTTCCGCACTATTTAACCGAGTGAAACATTTATTGGAATTTTCATTTTGGCGTCACTGGCTTAATTATTTAATTTTACCAACTCTGGTGTTTTGGGCCAGTGCCGGGGTATTTTATGTGAACTTCGGTTTTTATAAAATTCAGCAAATAGCCGCATTGCTTTCTTCCATCGCGCTAATGCTTAACTTTTGGTTTTTAAAAGAAGTCTTCGTTAGGAGAAAAGAAGTCGTTGACTCAGATGTGTTTGTAATTTTATCCGTGGTAAAAATTTACGCCGTAACGCTGGTTTATGCCGCTTCTTTAGCTATTGTCAGGCATTACTGTTTGGATCCAAAATATTTTTCCGTTGGAGTTTTTGCATTAACATTTTTGCTTATTTATCAAGCGCTGTTTCAGCACAAACTGGCGAATTTAAAAAACCTAAGCATAGGTTTGTGCATAGGGTTTGTTTTAGGTGTGGCCGGTTATTTTTTGGTTATTTTTTGGGGGTATAATTATTTTACCGGCGCGGTATTTTTGGCAATATTTTACAATTTGTTATGGGGGATATTCCATTACAGTTTGGATAGGGTTTTGACTTTCAAAGTTTTTATTGAGATAGCCGCTATTGGTTTATTGCTTGCATTTATGGTTTTTAGCGTAACAAATTTTAAAGCGAGATTGCTTGACGGCTGTCAATATAAAATCAGTCTCTAAACAAAAATTTCCGATATGGGAGTGGCCTAAAAATTGCTTTTAGTATAAATTTTCAAAGCCAATACATAAAAGCGATGACAATTATGGAAATCAGCAACACAATTAGGTTGTTGACTTTTTTGTCTAAAGACCCGAGTTTGTTTTGTATGGCTGCCTTTAAATCTGAGAGCATTAAAAACAGCAAAACAATGGCGCAAACAAGGATTAAATATCTATTTATTTCGTAATTATTTATGGCCGGTTTTTGAGTTTGGCCGATTAAATCTGTTAATTGTTCGGTTGGCAAAGAAGTGCTTGCCTGCAAAGGCGTTGATGAACTATT
>Ga0172371_10005122_pt1 | contig 19547 bp, 19 predicted proteins | sample Lak12m_FD_114543 | JGI IMG/M metagenome (GOLD analysis project Ga0172371, IMG submission 114543) | Freshwater microbial communities from Kabuno Bay, South-Kivu, Congo - kab_022012_12m | ecosystem: Environmental > Aquatic > Freshwater > Lake | place: Democratic Republic of the Congo: South-Kivu... | reverse complement strand
AACAGTAAAAACAAGAATCTCATTGTGAAAAGTTACCCGGTATTTTTCCAAAAACAAATCTTGCTGCATCCGAAGCGCGATTTCTTTTCCGAAAAGAAAATATTTTTTTTCGGAATCAAAAAGTGCAGCGTGTTTGCCCACCCATTCAAGTTTCCCAGATAAAAATCTCTCCCCTTCAGCAAATGAAATACGGTGAGGAATAACTAACTCAAGTTGCTGCCGGCTGATGCGCAATTGCAGGCGCTTCGCTTTTTTACTAAAACGATAGCGATAGGTAAGCTCTTTTGAATTTACCGCGATGGTTTTTGAAAAGAATTCATCTGCCATTATTATGCTTTTTTGTACACCGTTTTTTCTTTTGAATCGAGCAGTTGAATTCCTAGAGATTTTAACTCATCCCTAATTTTATCGGCAAGAGCAAAGTTTTTTTCAGACTTTGCATTTATACGAAGTTTTATAAGCAGCTCAATCAACTCATGTTCAAGCGAAGGAGATGCTTCTTCTGTTGCAAAATTTGCGATGCCGAAAACATTACCCGCGGTTTTTTGCAGATATTTTTCTGCTTTTTCTAAAAATGGTTTGTCAAGCTGTGGGTGTTCAGTAAAAAGACGGTTTACATCCTTTATAAAATCAAAAATAACTGCAAGCGCTTTTGCAGAGTTGAAGTCGTCATCCATCGCTTCTTCAAAAGCGCTGTAATATTTCTTAAATGAAAAAGGAATTTTTTCACACGACTCAACAGCCGTTTTTTGTTTTTCTTTTAAAGTAAAAAGAAAATTGTCAATTTTCCCTAATCCTTTTTTTGAAGCGTCTAACAATTCCACGCTGTAATTTAGCGGTCCAGCGTAATGTGTCTGCGCAAAAAATAATCGTATAACTTCGGCAGAATAATTTTTCACAACATCCCTTGCAGTAAAAAAATTACCGAGCGACTTTGACATTTTTTCGTTATCAATATTTAAGAAACCAAAATGCAGCCAATACGCAACAAACGTTTTTCCGGTAGAGGCTTCGCTTTGCGCAATTTCATTTTCGTGATGCGGAAAAATCAAATCACTTCCGCCAGCGTGAATGTCAAATGTTTCGCCAAGGTGTTTACAACTCATTGCAGAACACTCAATATGCCAGCCGGGTCGTCCTTTACCCCAAGGACTTTCCCAAGCAGGTTCGCCTTCTTTGGCTTTTTTCCAGAGAGAAAAATCGAGCGGATTTTGTTTTTCATCGTTTATTTCAACTCTCGCGCCGCTTTCCAGGTCGGCAACATTTTTTCCGCTTAGCTTTCCGTAACTTGAAAATTTTGCAACATTATAAAATACATTTCCATCAACGTTGTAAGCAAAACCTTTTTCTTCTAACGATTTTACCATCGAAATAATTTCATCAATGTGGGCAGTTGCTTTAGGATAAATTGTCGCCGGCTTTATGTTCAGCTTCTTTAGGTCTTCAAGAAAAGCGGCGGCAAAAGTTTCGGCAACGTTTGAATAATCTTTTTTTGCTTCGATGGCTTTTTTTATAATCTTGTCGTCAATATCGGTAATATTCATTACAAAGGTTACTTTAAAATCTTTGTACTCAAGGTAACGGCGGATCACATCTGCCATGATGAATGAGCGCGCATTTCCGATATGGAAATAATCATACACCGTTGGACCACAAACATACATTTTCACTTCGCCGGAAATGAGTGGAACAAATGGTTCTTTCTTTTTTGATAGTGTATTATAAATTTTTAACATAACCGTGTTCTTAAATTATTTAATCTTTTGATATGAAAATATAATGATTAATTCGTTCGCAATTTCAGCAAGAGATTTTGAAAATCATCCGGCAGTTCGGAATCGAAACTGATAAATTCATTTGTAAAAGGGTGAATGAATCCAAGTTTTTTTGCATGCAAGGCTTGGCGCGGCATAAGCTCAAGTAGATTTTCCATTCTGCTTCTCAGTTTTGGAAGTTGTGCGCTAAACGTTAATTTTCTTCCGCCGTATGTTTCATCGCCAAATACCGGATGTCCGTTTCCAGAAAGATGCACTCTAATTTGATGCGTTCTTCCGGTTTTAAGATGAATTTTTAATAACGAACAAAATTCAAAATCTTCAATCACTTCATAAAGCGTGATTGCTGTTTTCCCCTCGTCTTTACTGATGGTAAACTTTTTTCTGTCACTTTTACTTCTTACAATATTCTGATTTAGTTCGCCTTTTTTTTCTTTAAAGATTCCCCATGCAATCGCCCAATACTCTCTTTCAATGGAATGTTTGGCAAATTGCTTTGCAAGTTTGGCATGGGTTACATCGTCTTTCGCGACAACCAAAAGTCCGCTTGTGTTCTTGTCAATTCGATGCACAATTCCTGGACGACCCGGCTCGTTCATATCGCTTAAAGATTTTGTATGATGAAGCAGCGCGTTTACAAGCGTGCCGGTATAATTAGAAAAAGCCGGATGCGCTACCATTCCCGCGGCTTTATTTACAACAAGAAGATGTTCGTCTTCAAAAATAATATGTAACGGAATGTCTTCCGGTTCGGCTATTTCGGGGCGCGGTGAAATTGGAATGGTAACTTCGATTATATCGCTTGGAACAACTTTATAATTTGCCTTTGTAGATTTGCCATTCACAAGAACTAATTCGGCATCAATCAGTTTTTGGATTCTGGTACGAGTAGCATTCTCAATTGCGTTAGTGAGAAAAAGGTCAAGTCTTTCTTTATGTTTTCCCGAAGTTACCTCAATTTTGAATTTCTTCTCTGTTATCAGGTTTGTCATTATTTATATTTTCGTTTTCGAGAGGATTCTCAATTAGGTCAGCGCTTCCTTCTCTTTGAAGAAGCTCTTCGGACGCATCTATAGCTTGTCCGGTAGTGGTTGCAATTTCTTTATGTTCTTGTTGATGTTGTTTATAGAAGAAAAGAAGAATTAACACGCCAATTGAAACGCACATATCAGCGACATTAAAAATGGGCCAACGCTCGTAAGTTCTTCCAAAAATTTGGAAATCAAAAAAATCGAAGTCGAAAAAATCAACAACTTTTCCGTAAAATAATTGGGCGTAGCCGAAAAAAGCGCCGTAAAAAACCCGGTCAATCAAGTTGCCTAATGCGCCGGCAAGAATCATAGCAAGCGCAATTCTTAAACTAAAACTTTGTTTTCGAACAGAGTAAAGGTAAATGAACAATCCAACACTGGCAAGAATAGAAAAAAGAGAAAGCCAAAGTTTGGCATGGTCGGTAACATCAACTCCAAACGCCATTCCGGGATTTTCAACAAACGTAAATTGAAAAAAATCTCCGATCACATTTACACTCTGGCCATAATACATCCCTTCATGCCGAAAGTTCAGAAAAGGAATGGAGAACCCCTTAACCCATAATTTTGAAATCTGATCAACAAGCACCATAAAAAACGTAACGTAAAGAACTTTCACTCGATTACCCTTTGTTCACTAAAATTTGATATATCCTATTGATGATTTTTTACTTTACTTTCTTGAAGCGTTTTAATTTGAACGCACTGCTGGCTGTGAGGCACGGCTTCAAGTCTTTCTTTAGGAATTAACGGACAAGTTGGGCAAAGATGTTTCGGTTCTTCTATGCACTCGAGACACAAGCCGTAAGTTCCGGCGTCAATGCGTTTAAGGGCATCATCTAAATAACTCAAAAATTTATTCTCGCGCTGATAATACAAAAACGTTTTTTCCCTTTCCATTGCGTCGGTTCCCTGCTCAGCCATGTGAAGGGAGTATGGGGAATTCTCGTTAATATATTCGCCTGTCGTTGGGTCTTTCATTTGCTCCTGAAGATTCTGAAGCTGTTCGCGGATTTCTTTTTGCTTATCAAGAATAACTTTTCTAAAATGTTCCAAGTCTTTTTTACTATACCCTTTAATTGCTTTTTGTGCCGGCTTCGTTTCTTCAATTATAACGTGAACTTTTTTTTCTTTTTTTACCGGTTCTACTATTCTATTTTTTTTCTTTACAACAAGGTCTTCGGTTTTCTTTGGAGGCGCTTCTTTTGAAATAATTTTCTTTTCTGCCGTATGTGGTTTTACTGCCAACGCTTTTTTACCAGCGATTTTCTTTCCGCTAACCGCTGAACTTTTTTTTGTACTAACTGTTTTAGCGGCAGTTTTTTTAACGGCAGGTTTAGCAGCTGTTAGCTTTTTTACCGTTGCTTTTTTCGCCGGAGTTTTTTTTGTGGCAGTTTTTGGTGTTGATGATTTTTTTACCATTGTTTTTTCCTCTTTTATTCTAAAACCTTTTGAATAGTTATTGAAACAGTGTGCGATCCTATCTCCCAGCTTTGAGAGAAGCCTGGCTCACCAATTTCAAACGTTATTTTATTTGCCAAAGTTTCGTTCGAAATGTACTGATTAAATTTTTTAATTGCTTCTAAAAAATCGTCAATTGCTTCTACGCTTATTAAAATTCGGTCGGTAACTTCAAAGCCGGCATCTTTGCGCATATTTTGAATCCGGTTTACAAATTCGCGGGCAAGTCCTTCTCGAACAAGTTCATCGTTCAACGAAGTATCAAGAGCTACCGTTACCCCTTCGTCGCTTTCAACTGCCCAGCCGGTTATTTCCGAACTAATAATTTCCGCATCTTCTTTGTGAACTTCGAATGTTTCTTCACCCAAAACCACAAAAACAATTTCTCCTTTTTCTAGTTTTCCAATTTCGTTTTTCGTAAATCCGCGGATGGCATTTGCCACCGGATTAACTTTTTTACCGAATTTTGGACCAAGCGTTTTAAAATTTGGCTTTGCGGATTTAGTAACAATATCGGCATCATCTTCTAAGAGAATTAATTCTTTAACATTAACTTCGTCGAGAATTACATCTCGCATTTGCGCCAGCGAATCACGTTTTGATGCATCAACCGCAACCATAATTTTTTGTAACGGTTGACGAACTTTTAAATTTAATTTTGCCCGCATTGCCCGCGTTAAATAAACTACTTTTTGCGCAAGTTCCATTTTTTCTTCGAGAACTTTCTCGGTAACTTTTACCTCCGGAAAGCCAGCTAAATGTACCGATTCAAACGGTTCTTCTTTTGTGTTTCCATTAAGATTCTGGTACAATTCTTCGGCAAAGAATGGAGCGAACGGCGAAAGAAGTTTTGCGATAATCTTTAAACTTTCATAAAGCGTTTGGTATGCCGCAACTTTATTTTGATTGTTTTCGGATTTCCAAAAACGTCTTCTGTTTCTTCTAACATACCAATTGGAAAGATGATCAATCGTAAATGAATAAATAAGGCGCGCCGCTTTTGTAACATCGTAAGCATCCATTAACTGTTCGTATTCTTTTACAACGGAATGCAGTTTTGAAATTATCCAGCGGTCTATTTCAGGCCTCTCTTCATACGGAACAAACACTTCGCTAAAATTGAACTTATCAATATTCGCGTACAAAGCAAAGAACGAATAGGTGTTTACTAACGTTCCGAAAAACTTTCGCTGTGTTTCGGCTAAATCTTCTTCACTAAACAATGTTGGGCGCCATGGCGGATTGTTCACCGTCAAATACCAGCGGGTTGCATCTGCACCATACTTATCAAATAACGTAAACGGATCAACGGTGTTTCCCCTTGATTTGGACATTTTCTGTCCATTCTTGTCTAATATTAAATCGTTCACAAGTACATTTTTGTAGGCAACATTATTGAACAGCATGGTTGCAATGGCGTGAAGCGTGTAAAACCATCCGCGCGTTTGGTCAATTCCTTCGCAAATAAAATCAGACGGAAAGTTTTTATTAAACCAGTCTTTATTTTCAAACGGATAATGATATTGAGCAAAAGGCATGGAACCGCTATCAAACCAAACATCAATTAATTCCGGAGTGCGTTTGTAAATTTTTCCGTTCCGCTCAAATTTTACATCATCAACAAAAGGTTTATGGAGGTCAATTTCTTTCTCCGGTAAATCTTTTACAAGAATTTTCTTTCCGTCTTTTTCAACAAATCCTTCTTTCAATTCTGCAACTGAACCAATTGCAAACATATCGCCGTCATCGCTTAACCAAATCGGAAGAGGCGTTCCCCAATAGCGGTCTCGCGAAAGAGACCAATCTTTATTTTCTTCAAGCCAGTTACCGAATCTACCAGCACCAACTTCAGGAGGACACCAATTTATTGTTTTGTTCAACTCGATCATCCGTTTTGCGATTTCGGTTGTTCGGATGTACCAACTGTCGCGAGCGTAATAAATCAACGGATTATCGCACCGCCAACAATGCGGATATGAGTGAAGATGATCGTTGCCGGCTTTGTAAATAAGGTTCCGCTCTTTCAAATTTCTTACAACATCAGGGTCAACGCCTTTTTCTTCGTGTGTTGTAAATTTAAGAGATTTTACCAAACGTCCGGCAAAGTCTGTAACTTCTTCGGTAAAGCGTCCGCTTTTAGTAACGGGTTGAAGAAACGGTAAATCAAATTTCTTAGAGACTTCATAATCGTCAGCGCCAAATGCGGGAGCAATGTGAACAACGCCGGTACCGTCTTCTGTGCTTACAAAATCGCCGGGAACAATGTACCAGCCTTTTTTGTCGGTTGAAAGGTAAGAGAATAACGGCTCGTATTCTTTATTTAAAAGATCCGCGCCTTTCACTTTTGAAAGAATTTCATATTCTTCTTTGATGACGGATAACCGCGCCTCGGCGATGTAAAAAATTCCGTGTTTTTCTGTTTTAATTTTTACATAATCAATATCTTTCCCAACAGCCAGCGCAACATTTGAAATCAACGTCCACGGCGTGGTCGTCCAAACTAAAATTGAGGCGTCTTCATCTTTCAATTTAAATTTGATATAAACGCTTGGGTCATGCACATCAGCGTAACCGAGCGCAAGTTCATGCGAAGAGAGAGGCGTTTCACAATGAGGGCATTGCGGAACAATTTTAAACCCTTTATAAATTAATCCCTTTTTGAAATATTCCGAAAGCGCCCACCAAACCGATTCAATGTAATCATTCGTGCAAGTAATGTATGGATCATCAAGATTAATCCAATAGCCCATTCGTTCTGTAAGCGTTTGCCAGCCTTCTTTCATTTCGATATGAGAATAGACCAAATCTTTCGCTTTTTTGTTGAAAGCTGCAACGCCATATTTTTCAATATCTGATTTTTGCGAAAAATTTAATTCTTTTTCAAGCGCAATTTCAACCGGCAGACCGTGCGTATCCCATCCGGCTTTTCTGTGTACTTGATACCCTTGCAATGTTTTGTAGCGACAAATTAAATCTTTTAAAGTCCGCGCCATAACATGATGAATACCGGGTTTTCCGTTTACGGTTGGAGGTCCTTCGTAAAAGGTAAATGTTTTTTCTTCGCTGCGCGAATGAATGCTTTTTTCAAAAATTTTATTTTCCTGCCAAAACCGGAGAATTTCTTTTTCTAAGGTCGAGTAGTTTACAGATTCTGAATATTGTTTGAACATTGTGCTTAGTATTTGTTGGTAGTTAGTTGTTAGTCGTATTTTTACTTTTCTTCGTATTTTTTTATCAATTCACGTTCAATTTGAATGAATTCTTTCAATTCTTTCTCAATGCGTTCTTTCTTTAGCAAGGTATTTTTTGCGCTTGTTTCAGCTTCAGTAATAATTTTTTCAGCATTTACTTTCGCCTCGCGAACCGTTAAGGCTGCTTCGTTTTTGGCATCTTTTATGTATTCTTCAAAAATATTCAATTTTGCTTTTGCAGCCAGCAATTCTTTTTGAAGAGAAAATATTTCTCCCATAGCCATACCAAAGAACGCCATTGTTCCAAGCATAATATCTCTCAGCGTGTAAAGAATAATATTTTCGGCAACAAGACTGCTGGCAGAAAAATATTCTCTAAAAAAAGTAACTAAAAAAATACTGATGAATGAGGTTGCTATCGCGAGCGCAAATATAATTTTTCCGCCTAAATGCCATTCGTACGATTTATTCATGTACCAGCCAAGCGCAAAACAGAAAACAGAAATTACAAACCAAACGGCAAAATTATTTTCTCCGAATTTAAAAATTTCTGTATCTAAAAAATTTGAGATAAAAATTACTACTGCTATTAATGCCGGTGAAAAAAAAGATGCAAGTTTTTTGGTTAGGCTCATAATTTTTTAATAACCTCTTTCATTAATAAGGTCATCTTCGGTTCTGCGGTCATCGCCGCCTCAATTATTTCCTCTAACACAGCGGGTTTGAGCGAATCGGGAAAACATTCATCCGTAATAATGCTGAAGCCAAGCGCCTTCATTCCCATCTGATTTGCGACAATATTCTCGGGAACGGTTGACATGCCGACAACATCCGCGCCAATCGCGCGTAAAAAACGGTACTCCGCTTTTGTTTCAAGATTTGGTCCGGCAACAGCAACGTAAACGCCTTTGTGAACTTTAATTTTATTTTCGAGCGCAATGTTTTCTGCTAATTCGATCAATTTCAAATTATAAGGTTCGCTCATATCCGGAAACCTTGGACCAAGTTCATCTTCATTTTTCCCAATAAGCGGATTGTCGCCAAGTAAATTAATATGATCAAGCATCAACATAATATCGCCGCGTCGGTAAATTGGATTCATTCCGCCGCACGCATTTGAAACCAGCAAAGTTTCAACGCCAAGAAATTTCATCACCCGCACCGGATAGGTAATTTGCTGCATGGTGTAGCCTTCATAAAAATGAAATCTTCCTTGCATGGCAACTACATGCTTGCCGTTTATTTTTCCGAAAATTAATTTGCCTCTGTGCGATTCAACGGTTGAAAGCGGGAAATGCGGTAAATCCGCATAATCAATTTCATGCAAAATTTGCATTTCTTTTACCAACCCGCCAAGCCCTGTACCAAGAATAATTCCAACCGGATAAGTTTCGGAAGTGTTCTTTCTGATTACTTCGAGAGTTTCATTTATTTTAGTTAGTAAACCGCTCATAAAATTTTATCCACAAAATCATCTATATCAAATTCTACCTTAGTTTGCCTTTCCGGCGACCGTTTAACGGCGGAAGGTTCAAAATCACTTTTATCAATTTTCATTTCCAGAAGATGCGATTGGGTTTGAACAATTGCTTTCAACCTTGCGATGATCAAATCTCTTTCTTCGCGCAGATTGATAATTGAGTTTCTGATATCATCAGCGTTTTCTTTTGCTTTTTCAATCATCTGAGAAGCTTTTATTTCGGCTTCTTTTAGCATTAAGGTAGTTTGTTTTTTAGTTGATTCAATTGCCTTTGCCGAATTCTCCTGCGTTTTTAAAAGTGTATCTTGAAGATTTTTTTCAATCCGCTTAAACTCCGCCAACTGTACATTTGCTTCTTCAAGCTGTTTTTTAGTAGCTTCGTTTTCTGTCTGAAGTTCCTCAACTTCCGAAGCGATTTTTTCCAAAAACGTATGCACCTCTTCGGTAGAAAATCCGCGAAGCGATTTACTAAATTCCTGCCGCTTAATGCTTAATGGTGATGTTCTCATATCTTTTGTAACGTTGAATAATTTCTTGTGCCAAATATTGCCGTTCCGATGCGCAACATCGTTGCTCCTTCTTCGAGGGCAATTTCAAAATCGCTCGTCATGCCCATCGAAAGCTCGTTTAAGCTGAAACCATTCCGGTTTAATTTATCCTTTAAATTTCGAAGTTGTGAAAAACTTTGCCGGATTTTTTTTTCATCGCCGGTAAACGGTGCCATCGTCATCAATCCGAGAAGATTAATGTTTTCATTTTCTTTACAAAATCCAGCGATCTCTTTAATCTCTTTTTCGGAGGTTAGTCCGTACTTAGTAGCCTCTTCCGAGGTTTTAATTTCCAGCAGAATTTTCTGCACTTTATTATTTTTTTGCGCCGATTTAGCAATTTCTTCAACTAATTTTAACGAATCTACCGAATGAATAAATTCGGCTCTCGGAACAACATATTTTGCTTTATTCGTCTGCAGATGTCCGATAAAATGCCACGAAATATCTTTTGGTACCAGATCAAATTTTTCAACAAGTTCCTGAGCCCAATTTTCGCCGAAATCTTTTTGCCCGCAACTTTTCGCTTCCAAAACCGATTCATACCCGTAAGTTTTAGAAACGGCAATTAAGGTAATTTCTTCCGGATTTCTGCCGATTTTGAGACATTTTTCGGCAATTTCGTCGCGGACTCTATCGAGGTTCTCTTTAATCATAATAAAATCAAGTTTGTAAACCTATTGCTTTTCTTTGCAAAAATCAATAAAAATTACTGAAAATTTTTTCACCGGATTTTTAGTGGTTTTCCTAGCCAAGTAAGAAGATTAAACAAATGCTTACAGCTACAGAGTTGAGAAAAACAAATATTCAATTCTTAAACCGGATTTTTCATTTCAACTATTTCGTCTAAATTTTTAATTGATTTCTGTAAACAATGAACCATGCCGTTCATTCTTTTTTCGTAATTTTACGTCAACAAAAATTTAGGAATTAACATGGCAGAAATAGAATTATTAAATCAGATAAGAGAAAAAGCTTCACGAAGAAGAAAGACAATCGTACTTCCGGAATCGCACGACGAGCGCGTGCTTAAAGCCGCAGAAATACTTACCAAAGAGAACATCGCTTCAATTATTACACTCGGGAATGAAAATAAAATCCGCGAAGACGCCGCAAAACTTGGCATCGATCTTACCGGGATCAGAATCATCAATCCCGAAACTTCGGATAAATTAAGCGACTTCTCAAATATTTTTTACAACGCGCGCAAACATAAAGGCGTAACTATTGAACAAGCTCGCGAAACAATCAAACGCGATCTTTTCTTCGGCGGAATGATGGTGCGCGAAGGTATGGCGGACGGAAGCGTTTCGGGTTCGTTCGCTACAACAGGAGATGTTACCAGGGCTTCTATTTTTTGCGTTGGACTCGGCGAAGGAATGTCTATTCTTTCAAGTTTCTTTTTAATGGCGTTCCCGGAAAAAGTTTACAGCTTTGCAGATTGTGCCGTTAATCCGAATCCCTCCGCAGAACAACTTGCCGATATTGCAATTTCAACCGCAGACAATCACAAAAAACTAACCGGAGAAGAACCGTACATCGCAATGCTTTCTTTTTCAACCAAAGGAAGCGCCGAACATGAATCAGTTGATAAAGTACGCGCGGCAACAAGTTTTGTGCAGCAGAAACGACCTGATTTAGCCGTTGATGGCGAGCTTCAATTTGATGCGGCTATTGTTGAAAACGTTGGCAGAAAAAAAGCTCCCGGAAGTAACGTTGCCGGCAGAGCAAATGTTCTCGTTTTCCCCGATTTGAATTCCGGAAATATCGGTTACAAAATTGCGCAGCGTCTCGGCGGCGCAGAAGCCGTTGGACCAATTAACCAGGGATTGAAAAAACCATTTTTCGATTTGAGCCGCGGCTGCAGTGTTGATGATATTGTTAATACTGCCGCAATCGCCTGTTTGATGGCGTAACTCCTTTGTGTTTCTTTGTGCTCTTAGTGCCTTAGTGGTGAAAATTTTTCTGCCGCTAAGACACTAAACCACAAAGTTATAAAAAGAAACTCGACTAAGTTATGGATGCACCTCATGCGAATAAACTTTCCCCAAAAACCTATCAACGTTATATTCCTTTAGTGCAAGAATAAAAAACGGAACGGAAAGAACGTAGTAGGAGACATCAAATCTACTATTAAACACGGCTTCGCTCATTCCAACTTCACAAATCTTCACCACAAATGAAATTGAGACGAGCAAAAACGTTAACACTCCCGAAGCGAAGAGCAACTCTTGAAAATCTGCAATCATCCATCCGACATAAAAAACAAGCAACGGGAATAAGAAGAAAATCCATTTGGGCAAATAAATTGATTGAACCGCAAACGGACCTTTAACGAGAAAGGCTTCCGCATTCCACAAATAAAAAGGTATGAGCGAAAGAAGAAAAACCATGAGTGAAATTGAAAGAAAAAGCGCGCCGTTCTTCAAATTATTTCTGAAAAAGAAAAGCAGAAACATCGCAAGCCAAACAAATGGAATTAGGCTTGTTGAAAGGAAAATGCCAAACAACAATGCAAAGATGAAAAAGGAAATATTTTTTTCATGCTCATTCAGTTTCTGTTCCGCAAAAAAGTAAAGTGAAATACAAAAAACCGAATTTGTTAGCTGCCCGCTTTTTAAAGTAAACTCATATAATGTTGACGGCATAAAAAGAAGGAAAATGAATTTTAACCAAATTTCTTTTTTAGTTTTAGAAGATTTAATAATTAAGAAAGCAAGAAGAAACAAACCAACAGCTGTGAGATACCGGCGGGCATCGGGGGAAAATTTTACAGGAGAAGCAACAAAAAAATTATTGGGATTGAGGGAAAAATATTTTAAACCAAGCAGCGCTCCAATTACTAAAAGGAACGCTGCAGAAAAGTTATTTATAAAATGTTTTTTAGTAAACAATCTTTTAACTTTTAACTTTCTACTGCCTCAGGTTTTGGGGGACGTTGATACATTTTACACATATCATTGTATTTACCGGATAAATCATACGGAACTTGTTCCCACGTAAAACGCCAGATCCAATTGCCGCCAAGCCTTCCGGGATAATTCATGCGAGCTTCGTTGCCAAAGTTTAACATATCCTGCATAGGAATAACCACAATTTTGGCAACTGAAGCGTAAGCTGTTTTTACTAACTGAAAAGTAATGTTATCGCCGTAGTAGCCAAGATAATTTTGCGTGAATTCATAAATATCATTTTGCCCTTTTTCCGATTTTGCTTTTTCAAAATAACCGCGAGTTGTGTCATTGTCATGCGAACCGGTATGCACCACGCAATTGGGTATGAAATTATGAGGAAGGAATTTTGTCTCCATTCCTTTTCCAAACGCGAACTGAAGAATTTTTATTCCGGGGAAATCAAATTTATCTCGCAGTGCGTTCACTTCTTTTGTAATAACGCCAAGGTCTTCGGCAATAATCGGAACATTTCCCAAATGTTTTCTTACCGCAGTAAAAAATTTATCACCGGGAGCTTTTACCCATTTACCATGTTCAGCGGTAAGTGCATCGCCGGCAATTTCCCAAAACGCTTCGAAGCCGCGAAAATGGTCAATACGCACAATATCAATCAGTTCAAGCAAAGAAGAAATCCTTTTCCGCCACCAGAGAAAATCGTCTTTCTCCATTTCATCCCAACGGTAAAGAGGATTGCCCCAAAGCTGCCCGGTCGGGCTAAAATAATCAGGCGGAACACCGGCGCAAGTAAGTAGTTTACCATTTTCATCAACGGTAAAAAGATTTTTATTTGCCCAAAGATCAGCGCTGTCGTAAGCGATAAATATCGGTAAATCGCCGATAATTTTTATTCCTTTTTGATGCGCGTATTCTTTTACTTTATGCCACTGTTTGAAAAAATTATACTGTAGGAATTTTTGATATTGAATTTCTTCTGAAACTTTTTCTTTCCATTTTTTTACAGCGCCATTTTTTCTGAGAGCAATTTCTTTATTCCAAGTTGTCCAAAGATTGCCGCCGTGATAATTTTTTACCGCCATGAAAAGAGAAAAGTCATCGAGCCAATCATCATGTTTTTGGCAGAAATCCGAAAAAGATTTTATTGTTTTTTCATCTTTCGCAGAGCTAAAATTTTTAAAAGCTTTTCTTAAAAGAGCATTCTTGTAATCAATCACCCAGCCAAAATCAATACTTACGGGATCAAATTCAGGTACATTTAAAATATCTTCTTTTGATAAATACCCTTCTTCAGCTAACACTTCCGGACTAATTAACAATGGGTTGCCGGCGAAGGCAGAAAAACATTGGTACGGAGAATCACCATAACCGGTTGGTCCAAGCGGAAAAACTTGCCAAAGCGTTTGCCCTGAAGCTTCAAGAAAATTAATGAAGTTAAAAGCTTGTTCGCCTAAATCACCAATTCCGAATTTGCCGGGAAGCGAAGTTGGGTGCAGAAGAACTCCGGCAGAGCGTTCAATATTCATTTTGTCCTACTTTTTTTATTCCGAAAATTTTTTAAATATTACGGATGTATTATGTCCGCCGAATCCGAAAGCATTGCTCATCGCGATGTTCACAACGCGTTGCTGCGGTTTGTTGAAGGTATAATTTAGATCGCATTGCGGATCGGGAGTTTCAAAATTGATTGTCGGTGGAATAATGTCGTTCACCGTTGCAAGAATCGAAGCGATTGCCTCAACAGCGCCTGCGGCGCCAAGCAAATGTCCCGTCATGCTTTTTGTAGAAGAAATATTTAGTTTGTATGCGTGAGCGCCGAAGATGTCTTTTATTGCATTTGTTTCAGCAATATCGCCAAGTCCGGTTGACGTTCCATGAACATTAATGTAATCAATTTGCTCTGGATTTAAGCTGGCATTTTTCATTGCGCGCAGCATAGCAAGTTTTGCTCCTTTTCCTTCAGGTTCCGGCGCGGTAATATGATAAGCATCTGCCGATAAGCCAACGCCAAGTAATTCAGCATATATTTTTGCGCCGCGCGCTTTTGCTGATTCTAACTCTTCTAAATAAAGCATTCCAGCTCCTTCGCCCATAACAAATCCATCGCGTGTTTTATCGAATGGGCGGCTGGCTGTTTCGGGAGAATCATTTCTTGTTGAAAGCGCTTTTGCGGCGTTAAAGCCGCCGATGCCGATTTCGCAAATACTTGCTTCGCCGCCACCGCACAACATTGCGTTTGCCATGCCGTTTTGAATCATAAAATAAGAATCAATAATACAATTATTTGCGGTAGCACAAGCCGAAACCGTACAATAATTTGGACCGCGAAAACCATATTGAATTGAAATTTGTCCGGCTGCAATATCGGGAATAATCATAGGAATAAAGAATGGAGAAATTCTATTTGCGCCTTGTGTATAACTAACAATCGCTTGTTGAGAAAAAGTTTGAATGCCGCCAATACCGCTGCCAAAAATTACGCCGATATTATTTTTTTCTTCTTCGGAAAGCGTTCCTGGGTCAATGGAAGCATCAACTAAAACATCTTTTGCCACCGCTAAAGCATATTGAGAAAATTTATCGAGTCTGCGTGCAGTTTTCTTATCCATATAATTTGTCGGATCAAAACCTTTTAGCTCACACGCAAATTTTGTCTCAACTCGCGAAGTATCAAATGAGGTAATGAGCGCGGAACCACTTTTCCCTTGCATCATTCCTTCCCAAAATTCTTTTACATTTAATCCTAGGGGCGTAAGTGCCGCCATACCGGTAACAACTACTCTTCTATTTTTTTGCATGTACATTTTCCTCGTTATGTTGAATAAAAACCAGAACCAAAACATTTTCTTTTAAATATTGATGTAAATTTAACAAAAAAAATCTTTTTCTTGCTGAATTTTATCTTTGGCTTATTCTCTTTATTTTAAAGCATAAAAATTCTCGATACTATAATTTTGAAAAACGAATTACATCCGGCAGAAAAAAAAATCTGGTTGATCTCCGGAGCAATTGCCGCCCTCGGCTTAACCGCATTTGTGAATGAATATTTTACCTACTTTCTGCTGGCAACTTTTACAAATTTTACATATGCAATAAATTTTTTCCCGCCGCAAATCTCTTTGGTTTCTGTGCATTTGCAAAATTCAATTTCTCTTTTCGTATTTATGCTGCACGATTTAGTAATAATACTTTTAGAAATTGAATTTTTTCTGATGCTTTCAAAAACAATAAATCCGCCGTACAAATTTGGTTTACTTTCACTTTTGCTGGCGCTCATCGGAATTTTGCTTATCAAATTTATTTATAAAGCAGTGATTTTAGTTTTTGCAGAAAAAGCCGGAGGGGCAAATATTTCTTTACTATATTTGTTTTATTCGCGGCAACAAGTATTAATTTTTCTGTTTTTTACTTTTTTACTTACGTTCGGATATTTAACCTATGTTATCAATAGAATAAAAACTTTACTCGAAAACTTTCCAAAGGAAGAAGAAAATGCCATTACTAAAAAATAAACTTGTATTCATTTCAGGGGCTTCATCAGGAATCGGACTGGCTTGCGCCCGCGCTTTTGCAGCCGAAGGAGCGAAACTTATTCTTGCCGCACGAAGAAAAGAAAGACTGAAAAAATTAGATTCGGAATTGAAAAAAGAATTTAATACCGAAAGCAAAATTCTTTCGTTTGATATTCAAAACCATCACGAAGTAAAAAATGCTATTGCCTCGCTTCCGGAGGAATGGAAAAACGTAGATGTTTTGATAAATAATGCAGGTCTATCGCAAGGAATGCAAAAGTTGTACGAAGGAAATCCCGCTGATTGGGATGTTATGATTAATACGAATATAAAAGGATTGTTATACCTAACTCGCGAAATTCTCCCTTTCATGGTAAAGCGTGAAAGCGGGCATATCATCAACCTTGGCTCAACAGCCGGGCATGATGTTTATCCTTCGGGAAATGTGTACTGCGCAACAAAATTTGCCGTAAACGCAATCAGTCAATCATTACGGATTGATGTGCTTGATAAAACCATTAAAGTATCTTCCGTAGATCCCGGAATGGTTGAAACGGAATTTAGTATCGTCCGTTTTTTCGGCGATACTGAGCGGGCAAAAAATGTCTATAAAGGAGTAGAACCACTAACTCCGCAAGATGTGGCAGACGCAATTTTATATTGCGCAACCCGCCCGAAACATGTGAATATCAACGAAATAATTTTAACGCCGGTTGCTCAAGCACAATCAAACTTTGTCGTCAGAAAAACAGTTTAGGCAAACAACGTTACATCGCCGGAGCCAACTCTTAAAACTTCGGGAATTCCGTTACTTAAGTCAACTACACTTGATGGTTGATTTGAAAGGTTGCCGACAGAAAGCATCAAATCAACCAAAGGATTAAAAATTGCTCTAATCTCGTTTACATCGCTTAGCACTTCGCCTTTTCTGTTTGTAACGCTTGTGCTAATAATTGGGTTGCCAACTTCACGTGCAATTGCAAGACTGACTTCATTATTCGGAACGCGAATTCCCACCGTCTTTCTTTTACTCCAAAGTTTTTTAGGAACATCTTTAGCGGCGGGAAGAACAAAGGTGTAAGCTCCCGGAAGAAGATGCTTCATCGTTCGATAAGCATAATCTGAAACTTTTGCATATTTAGCAATATCTTTGAGGTCTGCACAAACAAAGCTGAACATTTTAGTAATCGCATCATTTTTAATTTGAAATAACTTTTCAAGGGCTTGTTTATTGAAAATATCGCACCCCAAGCCATAAACGGTGTCGGTAGGATAAATGATAATTCCTCCGTTTTTAATAACTTCTGCGGCTTTAGCAATGAATCGTTGCTGTGGAGTAACAGGATGAAGATCAAAAAATTCCATAAGAACTCCTTATTATTTATTGAATTGATTTGGACAATTTTGAGGATTTACACATCAAATTCTAAAATATGAATAACGACATGGGATAAAATAAAATCTTCTAAATTAGAATCAAGTGATTTGAGTTAATTTCTTGAAGAAAAAAATTTCTTATTTGGGTAACTTATTTTATTCTTTTTAAAAATTTTGCTTATATTTCACCCTTAAAATTTGGAAAAAGGAAATATCATGTCAAGAACGTGTCAATTATTGGGAATTAAGCCTGTTTCAGGAAATAATGTCTCTCACGCAAATAATAGAACTAAAAGAAGATTTTTACCTAATTTACAGAAAAAAAGAATTTGGGTACAAGAACTTAGCCGTTTTGTTAGCGTAAAATTAAGCGCTCGCGGAATTAAGACGATTGCTAAAAACGGCACTTCTGATTTAGCTAAGCTTATCGTTGAGAAAAAAATCTCTGTTCATTAACAAATGATTTCAGTTTTACAGCAAAAAGGCTATCATTTTGATAGCCTTTTTCGTTTTAATTAATCTTTCCAAATACTACTCTTGAGATTCCAACCAACGTTCGGCATCAATTGCAGCCATACAACCTGAACCGGCAGCGGTAATTGCTTGGCGATAGGTTTTATCTGCAACATCACCCGCGGCAAAAACTCCCGGCACGTTTGTATACGTTGAACCGGGAGTAACTTTCAAGTACCCGACTTCATCCATATTTAAAACGCCGTTAAATAATTTTGTATTTGGTTGATGACCGATCGCAATAAATAACCCATCGGCTTTCACTTCTGTAATTTCTTTTGTAATCGTATCCTCAAGCAAAACTCCGGTCATCTGTTTCCTGCCGGCAACTTCAGTGCCTAGAACTTCTTTTACAACTTTGCTTAACATCATTTTTATTTTAGGGTTTTTCTGCGTCCGTTCAAGCATAATTTTTGACGATCTAAATGCGTCCCGGCGGTGAATTAAAACAACTTCCGATGCGTGGTGCGATAAATAATTTGCTTCTTCCATAGCTGTATCTCCGCCGCCGACAATCAAGACTTTTTGATTTTTAAAGAAAAATCCATCGCACGTTGCGCACGCCGAAACGCCATGCCCCATATAGTTTGCCTCGCTTGGAATGCCGAGTAATTTTGCTGAAGCGCCCGTAGCTATAATTACTGTATCTGCCGTAAAAGTTTCGTCATAAGATTTTATGGTGAAAGGGCGTTTTGAAAAATCAACCGAAGTCGCTTCTTTAAATTGACAATCAGCGCCAACACGAATTGCTTGCTTTCTCATAATTTCCATAAGCTCCGGACCTTGAATGCCATGTTCAAAACCCGGGAAATTTTCTACTTCGGTTGTTATGGTTAATTGCCCGCCAGGCTGCATTCCTTCTAACACCATTGGATTCATATTCGCTCGAGCTGTATATAAAGCGGCGGTTAATCCAGCGGGACCTGAACCAATAATAATAACTTTATGATGATTTGTTTCCATATAATTTCTCCATTTATTTTTTCTTTATCGTTTGATTACACATTCCATAAGAAGATTCACTTTTCTTTTTCTTTAAAAATTCGGCGTTCCTCTTTAATCCTTTTAGTTTCGTTCGCAAAATAGGACTTTCTGCAAATTTATGTTTGAAAAAATCTTCTGACATCTCATCAATTTCCTGAAACGAGATTTCTCTATCCTCATCTCTTGAATTAAATGCTTGTTGCGATGTCGGTAGTGAAAATTTTTTATTCCAAGGACAAACATCTTGACAAATATCGCAGCCAAAAATCCAATTTTCAAATTTGCCGGCGAAAGTTTCGTCAATTTCGCCCTTATTTTCAATTGTTAAATAAGAGATACATTTATTTGAATCTACCACATAATCTTCAGCGATTGCCTTCGTCGGACAAGCATCTGCGCAAGCGGTACAACTTCCGCAAAGGTCAGCGGCATTTTTCGATGGAGATAATTTGTAGTTGGTAATTACTGTGGCAATAAAAAACCAGCTTCCGATTTTGCGGTTGATTACATTTGAATTTTTCCCAAGCCATCCAAGCCCTGAACGAACTGCCCACGCTTTATCCATCACCGGACCGGTATCAACATAAGTTATTGCTTCAAATGACGGATCAATTTTTTTTAATATCGTTTTTAGTTGGTCAAGTTTTTCCCAAATAATCAGATGATAATCTTTTCCCCAAGCGTAACGGGAAACTTTTCCGGAATTTTCTTTCCCAGCAAATTGATGCGGAGTAAAATAATTCATTCCCAAAGAAATAATACTTTT
>Ga0172371_10005121_pt1 | contig 19548 bp, 14 predicted proteins | sample Lak12m_FD_114543 | JGI IMG/M metagenome (GOLD analysis project Ga0172371, IMG submission 114543) | Freshwater microbial communities from Kabuno Bay, South-Kivu, Congo - kab_022012_12m | ecosystem: Environmental > Aquatic > Freshwater > Lake | place: Democratic Republic of the Congo: South-Kivu... | reverse complement strand
TATCACTTAGATTTATCAGAGAAATTCATAAAATACTTTTAGAGGGTACTGCAGATGCATCAGGCAAGACACCAGGGGAATTCAGGAAATCACAGAACTGGATTGGTGGTGGATCATTAAATACTGCAACTTTTATACCGCCTTCGCCATCAGAGCTTTACAGATGTCTTGATGATCTGGAAAAATTCTTATACTCAGAAAATGATTATACACCATTAATTAAAGCTGCCCTTGTTCATGCGCAATTTGAAACAATCCATCCTTTTCTTGATGGTAATGGAAGAACAGGAAGACTGCTAACTACATTTTATCTTTGTAAGTTAGGAATTCTTGAAAGACCAGTATTATACCTTTCAGATTATTTTTTAAAGAGTAGACAGCAGTATTATAACAGCTTAGCAGGATATCACAGCGAAAAATGTGATATAGATTCCTGGCTGAATTTTTTTCTTGATGGTGTGGCTGTTATAGCAGAAGAGGCTATTGATATATCAAAGAAAATAAATTCTTTAAGGGTAAGCGATCTATTAAAAATTCAAACACTTGGTAAGAGAGCAAAGAGAGCAATTCTTGTTCTTGAAAAATTATATAATTTACCAATTGTCACTGTAAAAAAAGTAGAGGAATGGACCGGACTTTCACGCCCCCAAGCAAATGAGCTTACAAAAAAAATGGCTGAACTTGGAATATTAAAACAGATTGATAAAAAAATAGAGTATGGACGTCAATTCTGGTATAAAAATTATATAGATCTGTTCATAGGTAAATAAACAAACATAAGTGTTAAAATTGACATACATACCGAAATGCCTGGGGAAGCAGGATTCGAACCATAATTAATTTATATAATTTATCTTATTAATGTATTAATAAAAATTTTAAGGTGGTGTCCCTGGGCAGATTCGAACTGCCGACACCAGGTTTAGGAAACCTGTGCTCTATCCATCTGAGCTACAGGGACACAGAAAAATAATTCTAACTCATATCTAGCCCGGCCGGTATAAAACTCACACAACTGGTAACAATTTGGCCTATATAATATAACTTAAAAAAAATAAAAGTTCAAAATATTTGACTAATATACCGAAATATCGAAAGAGTCTGCTCTGTACCGTAAAAATTCGGTAGTTAAAGGAAACATCATGCCAAAGAGACCGGAAGATATTCCGTTTTAACATAGATTTATATATCAGCATCTAATATATAAATTTATAAACATATATATAAATAAATAATTTTATTAATATAATGATAAATATATAGAACATTGTGATAATATATATTTTAATATATAATAATAAGAATCTATAAATTATTAAAAACTAATTGGAAAAACAGCAGTGACTAAAAGAAGATTATCGGAGAAAATAAAAGTCGGAGTAACAATTATAGTTGGCTTTGTCATAGCTATTACCGTTTTTACCGGTCTGGAGTATTATCAATATAATAAGGATATAAAAAATTATTCTGAAGAAAAGCTTATCAATACAAGATTGAGTTACCTGCAATTTATCAGCTCTGATACGCATAAGCTTTCTTCCACACTGCTGGCAATTGCAGCAAACGACGAAATAAAAGAAAATTTTGAAAAAGGAAATAAACCGGCGCTTTCTGAAATTTGCTCCCCGATGTTTGCAGAATTAAAAGAAGAGTATAATATTTCATACTGGTATTTTATTGAACCTGACGGTACATTTTTTTTTAGAGTAAATAATACAGGGATAAATGCATCTAAAAATTCAGGTTTCCTTTTCGATCAAATTTATTCCAACAAATCTTTAACTGCAGGTGTTGAATTATTTGAAGATAAACTTGCACTACGCGTAATTTATCCAATTTTTAATAAAGAAAAACTGATTGGTTATATTGAAATTGGTGAAGAAATCGGTCAATTCTTACAACTGCTCAGCAATGAAACCAATAATATCTTAAGTATTTCTATACAAAAAGATTATATTAGTGAAGGTCAGTTCGCAGCTATCAAAAATGCAAATGGCAATCTTAACAGTAACTGGAGCGACATGGAAAATTATGTTAATATTTTCCAGACCCGAAAGATAATTTATCAGGGACAATTAAATCTCAGTGAAATAAAAGATGTCGGGATATTTTTAGAAACTATAAAAGAAGGAAATTCATTTTACAGTAAGTCATTCTTTCCCATTTATGATGCCGCATACAGAAAAATCGGTGGTATTTTTGTATTATCTAACATTAATTCAATCCATGATAACTTCATAAATAAGATCATAGTTATTTATACAGTTTATCTATCTATTTTTATATTACTTGGTTTAATTATTTTTTTAATAATTCTACGAATTAACAAAGATTTAATAACAGCAAAAGCAGAAGCGATGGCTTCTGCAAAAAGGGCACAAATAGCTGATAGGACAAAGAGCGATTTTCTGGCGAATATGAGCCATGAAATCAGAACCCCGATGAATGCTATAATGGGTTTTTCGGAGATACTGAGAGATGAGCTTGAAAATACCAAGTGCATTAATTATATTGATACTATAATTACAAGCAGCAAAACGCTTCTCAGCCTGATTAATGATATTTTGGATTTGTCAAAAATTGAAGCAGGTAAAATGGAACTTCAATACAGGCCGACAGATGCCCATGCTTTATTTAGTGACATTGCGAAAATATTTTCTATAAAGTTAAAAGAAAAAGGACTTAAACTGCTAACCGATATTGACGGAAATCTTCCAAGGGCCGTTCTGCTTGATGAAGTTAGAATGAGGCAGATTCTTTTTAATCTTGTCGGCAATGCCGTTAAATTTACAAATGAAGGATATATTGAGCTGAAAGTAAAAGGTCTTTATTATTCCGATAGAAGTAAGATTGATCTTGTATTTTCTGTAAAAGACACAGGAATAGGTATATCCGAAGAGGATAAAAAAATTATTTTTGATGCTTTTCAACAGAGCAGCGGCCAAAGTGTGAAAAAATATGGCGGTACGGGACTTGGTCTTGCGATTACAAAAAAGTTAGTTGAACTCATGAATGGAGAAATTTCAATAGACAGCATAGTAGGAAAAGGCAGTACCTTTAAAGTTATAATTAAAGAAGTTGCGGTTTCATCTATAGATAAGAGCCTAAAAGAAAAGAAGGCACAAACAGAAAGCATAGAATTTCTTAACCAGAAAGTTTTGGTAGTTGATGACATAGAATCCAATAGGTTCCTTTTAAAAGAAATACTAAATATATATGGGCTCAGATTTTTTGAAGCAGCAAATGGTAAAGAGGCCATAAAATTAGCCTCTTTTGAGCACCCAGATATTATTCTTATGGATTTAAGAATGCCTGTTATGGATGGTTATGAAGCTATAAAAATATTAAAGAAGGATCCTGATTTAAAAAATATACCTGTAATTGTCCTTACGGCTTCTGCAATGAAATTTAATGAAGAAGAAATTAAAAAATTAAATTGTGAGGGATACATAAGAAAACCTGTCAGCAGAGGAGATTTAATAACGGAACTGAAAAAATTTTTAAAATATACTGAAGAGACTGAAATAAAGATCAAGGGCCCTGAAAAATCAATCGGTGACTCAATTTTTATTAATGGTATGGTTTTTAAGGATGAAGATATTGAAAAATTAAAGAAAAAATTTCCGGATATACTTGATAAATTACAGAGAGAATTTCTTTCCAGGATAAAGAAATTAAAAAAAGAGTTAATTTTAGATGATATTGAAGACTTTGCCAGAGAAATAGTAAATATGGGAGAAGACTGTGAACTGAAGGTCCTGGTTAACCATGGGCAAAAAATATTAATACAGGCAGAGAATTTTGATCTCGATAATTTATCTAAATCACTGGAATCTTTTGAAGATAAATAAAAGGCAATATAGGGATATCGAAAAGGAGAAATTAAAAAATGCCATATAAAGAAATTTACAGGAAGCAGCCATTAGTTTTGATAGTTGATGATGTACTGGAAAATATTCAGGTTCTTGGCAATATTTTAAAAGAAGAAAAATATAAAATAGCATTGGCCAATAATGGAAAGAAGGCAATTTCAATAGCAACTGCAATACTGCCTGATTTAATATTACTTGATGTGATGATGCCGGAACTTGACGGGTTCGAGACCTGCAAGAGACTAAAAAAAATTCCTGAAACCAAGGATATACCAATAATTTTTTTAACAGCAAAAACCGAAACTCAGGATATAATTGACGGTTTTAAAATCGGAGCAGTAGATTATATTACAAAACCTTTCAATTCTTATGAGTTAAGATCACGCGTAAGGGCACATGTCGAATTAAAAATAAGTAAAGACTTATTAATAGAAAAAAATGAAATTTTAGCAAAACTTGCAATAACAGACAGCTTAACGGGTTCATATAACCACAGATACATAATAGACAGTTTATCAAGGCTTATTGAAGAAAATGAAAGATATAAAAAACCCCTGTCAATTGCAATGGTTGATATAGATAATTTCAAAAAGGTAAATGATAGTTACGGGCATGATTTTGGAGACGAGGTCCTGATCAAGATTTCAAGCAGTATTGAAAATGGTATAAGAAAAACGGATTTACTGGGCAGGTATGGCGGAGAAGAGTTCTTAGTTATATTCAACTTCAGCAATTTAAAAGGCGCTGTCGAAAGCATGGATAGGATAATTAAAAATGTAGAAAATATTAAGTGGGGAAAAGAAAACTTTAAGGTTACGATAAGCGCAGGTGTTTGTGAAAGAAAAGATGAAGATGTTCTAAAACTAATAAAGAAATCAGATACTCTTTTATATATTGCAAAGGAAAAGGGAAGGAACCGGTTAGAGTTCGATAGCCTGGGTGGTGGGGCATCTTAGCGAAAATTTTTATCTGCTCAACCTCATATTCTTAAAATAAGTTCAAAATATTTGACCGTTAGCAGAATTACTGATAATAAACTATAATTGTAAACAAGTTATAACTTTTATGATTTCCCTGATGATTTTTTTCGGTATATTAAAAATGCGGGATAAAGGCTGGCAGTGAACTTAAATTTTACTATAAAAGATTTAACTTACGATAAACTTGAGAAATTAAATATAAAATGCTCGACCTGTCAGTTCTGGGTGGAAAACAGCAGGATGAGCTTCCTGGGTGATTTTTCCGGAATCGGCACGCTATGGGGATTTCTTAAGAGTAAATATTTCGAGCTGAAAAACTTGAATAATAAAAAAAAGTTTACTCTTTTTTTTAATAATGGCGGAGGGATGGTTAAGGCCGCCTTCAGTGGTAAAAGATGCATAGGAGTTTTATTTGCGGGCAAGCATTATTTATTCCCGAAATTAAAGCTTTTTAATATATATCCACCAGATAATGATAGTATTTTTCTGGGTTGTATTTATGTAATGCCTGAATATAGGAATCTTGGCGTCGGTAAAAAACTTTTAATGTCTCTTGAAAAAGACATCATTAAAAATAAGATAAGTTCCATCGAATCTATAGGCAAGAGATTAAATGATGATATGGATCTTGAAGAATATATTAACAGCCCCATAATTCCTGTAAAATTTTTAGTTAAAAATGGATTTTATATCAAAAAAAATGATAATCTTTTTCCGCTCTTGAGACTGGATCTTGGTTCCATAGTAAAGGTGTTTTTAAAAGAAAGGCTATTATTAAAAAATCTTGTATTGGAAAGGGGAGTACGGGCACCCGTAGCAATAAAGAAAATTTCTCCTGATAAATAATTTGTAAAAAAAAATAAAATCATTATAATGAAAATGCACAAACTTCTAAAAACGGTCCTCGATGCGGGGTGGAGCAGTCTGGTAGCTCGTCGGGCTCATAACCCGAAGGTCATAGGTTCAAATCCTATCCCCGCTACCAATTTTTAAATTTTTATGAACCAGGAATCATTATTAAAAACTTCATTTAAAGAGTTTTCTTCAGGCAAACATAAATCGGCAAAAATGAGATTTAAAACCTGTCAGGTACTTTCTTTGTTTTGTGTGATTTTGGTTATCTTGAGTTTTTCAGGTTTTTGCTTATTCCTGACATCATGCAGCCAACTGGGAACGTTAAAAGATAATATCTTAAATAAATTTACAAACAGCAAGGAAGAAAAAAGTGCGGTTAAAGTAGTTGAAGATTTTTTCAATGCTCTGATTGGTAAAAATTATGAAGTTGCATTTCAAAATATATATAATCCGGACGAAAAGAAAACTCTTGATGATTTTAAAAACGAGCTTGTTAATATGACCGATATTGTTTCCTTAGAAACAAACTGGGTTGAGATTAGTAACAATGTTGCTGTTGTGGGAATAGACTTAATTGATACTTACGATAATGAAGAGAAAATATATAAGGATATGGAGGTATCGCTGGTAAAAGATAAAGAAGGAAACAAATGGAAAATAAATTTTTGGAATTAATTTTTTTTAATTTTAACTGTATCTGGAAAGGCAAAAATGAACATTCTATTTCTAGGAGATATTATTGGAAATCCCGGGCGCCTGTGTGTCAGTAAAGAGCTGGTTAATATTATTGTCACAAATCATATAAATGTGGTTATTGCTAATGGGGAAAACGCTGCAGGAGGTATAGGGATAACTCCAAGCATCTGTGATACCCTGCTCAAATTAGGTATCGATGTTATTACTTCAGGCAATCACATATATAAGAAGAAAGAAATTTATGATTACATAAAAAATGAGCCAAGGCTCCTGAAACCTGCTAATTATCCCCCTGATACCCCTGGAAACGGTTATCATATTTTTTCAAACCAAAACACAAAAAGTAAAAAGATTGCCGTAATAAATATTTGCGGAAGAGTCTTTATAGACAACCTTGATTGTCCCTTCAGGACCATGGATGAAATTTTGCGTACAATAAGGCAGGAAACAAAAATAATTATTGTTGATTTCCATGCTGAGGTAACATCGGAAAAAGTGGCAATGGGCTGGTACCTGGATGGCAGAGTAAGCGCAGTTATAGGGACCCATACCCATGTCCAGACTGCTGATGAAAGAATATTGCCAAAGGGGACCGCATATATAACGGATGCCGGAATGGTTGGCCCTAGAGATTCGGTAATTGGTGTCAGGAAAGAAATGGTGCTTGAAAGGTTCCTTAATTTGATGCCGCAGAAGTTTGTTGTGGCAAGTGATGATAACTGGATAAACGGTGCGGTAATTGAAATTGATGAAGAAACAGGCAAATCAAGCAGCATAAAGAGATTAAATTTAAAAGTTGATATTGATGGTAGAGTAATTTAGCCAAATTATATGATTTTATAATCTAAAACCATGAACCAGGAATTCTTTCAGAATAATTTTCAGAATCATCCGGACAGAGCCGTTAAAAGTGTTTTTGGTACAATAGATGAATTTGGTATGCTTTCCGGAGGTGACAGAGTTCTGATATCAATCTCGGGCGGACCTGATTCTACTTTTTTAACTTTTGTGTTGAACATGTTGAAAGAAGCTTACGGCTTAAAGTTATTTGCTTTTCATCTTGATCATTTGACAAGAAACGGACAGTCTTCAAAAGATGCAGAATTTGTAGAAGGGTTATGCAAAGATTTTGATATTAAACTGTTTGCGAGCAGTGTTGATGCCAGACAATGGTGCAGGCAGAATAAATTATCTTTTCAGGAAGGCGCAAGAAAATTAAGGCTGCATCTTCTTGAACAGGCGGCGGATAAATGCAAAGCTGACAGGATTGCGACAGGTCATAACGCAGATGACAATGTTGAAACTTTTTTTATGCATCTTGCAAGAGGTGCGGGTCTTAGGGGATTATCAGGAATAAGACCTGTAAACTTAAAATTTATAAGGCCGCTTATAAGGACACCAAGAAAAGATATCATAAGATATCTTGAAGCAAACCGGATCTCATATTGTACCGATAAGACGAATCTTGAAAATACTTATTTCAGGAATAAAATCAGGAATATGGTGATGCCATTTTTAAAAGAAAAATTTTCCGGTTCATTCGACAAACAGCTTTTAAAATCAATTGAATTTATCAGGCAGGATAATGACTTAATTTCAGATTTGGCAGAAAAAGAGTTTAAAAAAACGGCTTCTCTTAAAAGCAATTCTGCAACAGGAGAAATTTTTCTGGTTAAATTGTCACTTGCGCATCTTGAAAAAATACATCCGGCGCTTGTAAAAAGAATAATTTTAAGAAGCATAGTATTGGTAAAAGGTAATATTGAGAACATAAAGAGTAAAAACCTTGAAGCAATTTTAAATATCAGTGTTGCCGGAGGAGAAAGCAGACAGGTTAAGCTTGCAGAAAATATAATTTCATATAAGGAGGGAAAATTCTTATATATTTTTAATAAGAACAACACCCCTGAACCTTCTCCGGAGCCTTCTACGGGGCTTTTTCGGAAGCCTTTTTTGCATGTGTTGAATTTATCAGTTGCAGCAGATTCAGGATCTGAAAGGAAAATTCAGCCAGGCACCCAAATACGGATTGAAGGACTGGGCATTTTGGTAGTATCTGAAGTAATTGATAAAAATATAACAGCAGTTAATCATAAGGATGCCGGTAGTATGGAGGCATACCTGGATTTTGATAAGATTACTTTTCCGCTAAAAGTAAAGCAATGGCACCCCGGAGACGGAGACAGGTTCTATCCGCTTGGGGTTGGAGGTTCAAAAAAAATTCATGACTTTCTGATGGACTTAAAAATACCTAAGAGGTCAAGGGTTTTTGTACCTATTTTTTTTGACGCCAATAAAATAGTCTGGGTCGGCGGATTCAGGATAGATGCAAGAGCCAAGATAAATACCAAAACAAAAAAAATATTGCATATAAAAATAATTGAATCACCCCTATTTGCCGTCACAAAAGATAAAAATTAATTGACAAACTTTAAAATTGGCATATTATATATATCAATAATATGTATTGTAACTAAAAATTAATATATATAATATTATAGTAAATCGAGCAAAGATAATTAAATCAATAAAAAGATGAAAAGGCTGCTTGAAGATAAACTATTAAAATGGAAACAATCGCCAAGAAGAAAACCGCTTTTAATCAGGGGAATTCGCCAGTCCGGCAAAACATGGCTTTTACAGGAATTTGGTAAAAAATATTATGAAAGCGTAGCATATTTTAATTTTGAAAAGAATAAAGCTCTTTGTATGTTATTTAAAAAAAACCTTGATCCTGAAAAGCTGATAACAGAACTTGGCACCCTAAACAGTAGAGCAATTAGTCCGGAGAAAACCCTTATTATTTTTGATGAAATTCAAGTCTGCAGTGAGGCTATTACTTCTATCAAATACTTCAGTGAATCTGCCGCCCGGTATCATATTGCCGGTGCAGGGTCCCTGCTTGGGATTGCTTTGGCCCGTCCCGCCTCCTATCCTGTAGGAAAGGTTGATATAATGACACTAAATCCCATGAATTTTCTTGAATTTTTAATGGCAAATAATGAAGAGATGATGGTTGATTATTTGGCTGGAAAGATAATGAAACCAGAACCGGTTTCAGAAATTTTTACCAATAAACTAGAGAATCATTTAAAAACATATTATATTACCGGTGGAATGCCAGAGGCTGTAAATGTATGGATCAAAACAAAAGATGTTTTTGAGGTAGAGGCTGTCCAGCAAAACATTCTGAATCTTTACGAGCTGGATTTTGCAAAGTATGCTCCTACTGCTGATATTGCAAAATTGAGCATGATATGGAACTCAATTCCTTCTCAACTCGCCAGAGAGAATGGAAAATTTGTTTACGGTCTGCTTCGTGAAGGTGCAGGTGCCCGAGCTTTTGAGGGCGCAATTACATGGCTTAAAAATGCCGGGATGGTTTATAAAGTTTATAAAATTGAAAAACCTGCTGTCCCGCTAAAAGCATATGAAAATAAATCATATTTTAAACTTTATGTGCCGGATGTTGGACTTTTAAAAAAAATGTCAGATTTAAGCGCCAAATCTATCATAGAAGAAGATGTGATGTACAGAGAATTTAAAGGAGTAATGGCTGAAAACTTTTGTCTTCAGGAAATTGTTTCATTAACCGAGAAAGTTCCCTTCTATTGGTCCAGCGGTAACCTTGCCGAGATTGATTTCATTCTGCAATTTAATGATAAAATAATACCTTTAGAGGTAAAAGCTGCCGATAATGTAAAATCAAAAAGCCTTTCAGTTTATAGAAAAAAATATGATCCGCCTATATCTGTAAAAGTATCACTTCGTAATCTGAATTTTGCAGAAGGAGTGCTTAATTGTCCCCTATACTTATTATGGAAGCTTCCTGAGATTATAAATGACTTACAAATATAATAGCTTTCATACCAGAAATTTAAGCAAATATTTTACTTATACTTAAGAGATCAGAAGCAAGTTCTTATAAAATTCTTATGATAATATCATTCCTGTTACTATTTTGTCTGAAGTTATAATGACTTTTTATATATTATATGGTTTTACCTTCCAGACTCTTCTTTTATTCTGCGAATAAATTCCATTTTCTTTTTTTCATCGTTACCCTTAATGATTTCTTTGATTCTCTTCCAGGCATCCGGGCAGTGCTTGTAATCTATGGCAACTATTTTATGGATGGCTTCATCAATGTTTTTCCTATTTTCTTTGGTGATCTCAATACCTGCGTCGCCAAATATCTCCTCCATGTGTCTAAAATAACATGACATATATTTTCCTCCTTTCATGCTTTAAATATTTAAAGCATGAAATTGATGATATAATAATATCCGGAATTAAAAAAGTTTATCTCTGCTTATTGGAATTAAAATTTATTGCAAAGTCTGTAAAATTAAAATATCACCCCAAGAGGTGAAATATGAAAAGTTTTAAATTTATATTGATTATCATTCTGGCAGTCTTTATTACTACAACTTTTGGTTTTACTTCCCTTCCAAAAACTCCTTATGCATCAAATGATTTAAACACGAATCCTGCTCAAACCGCACAGGAAATTGTGGATTTTATGGTAAGCAATGACAGTTTAAGTGTTTTTCCTGATATTGCTCACCCTGGAGATGCAGTATATTTTAAACTAAGGGTATTTAATAATACTCCTGATGACGGCCTTTGTGGCGGCAGCACGGTTCGTTTCATTATGAACGGCAGGGTAGTTGATGAGGTACCCTTCTTTTTGAACAATGGTGATACATTTAAAGATATCAACGCCCGTTTGTTTTTACCTGAGGGCGAATATTCAAGTCTTCCTGAACGAACGCAGGTTCCCATCAATGTGCAGGCTATTGTCGATCCTAATGATAAGATATCTGAAAGTAACGAATCCAATAATAGTGCCACCTTTCAGTTTAAGGCAGAGGGTGTTCACCAGGATATTCTTAATGGGATAAATCCTGGAATAACTATTGATGTCTCAGGCCTGTCAGCCTGGTCCACCAAAAATGATGCACCAAATGACAAAATAAGTGCGGCTCTCCCTGGACAAAAGCTGCACCTTAAAGCAAAACTGCATTTCAGCGGTACTTTTACAACCGATGATATCAATATTAAATTTGTGCTGAACGGAGTAGTAATAAAAGATTTCAACAGGCTGATAATCAACCGTCCTAATTCTGGCTATATTGAACTCAATGCGGAATATTACGTACCCATTAATGCACCTGAGTATTTTGATTTTTCGGTACTTTTAAATAATGGTTCCCAGGCCAGTATAAAAATACCGGTAATCGCCTGGGATGTCGGGATCAATACTGGCGATATGTGGTGGTCGGGCGAAACTGTTGCTGTTCCTGGCAAGAATATTTTATTAAAAGCCGTAATCCAGAATTTTACATCCCTGAAATTTCCATTTGATTCAAATAAGATTGCTTACAGGGTATTAATTGATGGGCAATTTTTTTATGAAGATGACTTATTCATATTTTATGATTCTATAAACCCTACAATTCCTGCATATAAGGTTCCTGCGGGTCATACGACACCCATCCAATATGCAATTATTCTTGATCCTTACGGCCAGCTTGGAGAATCAGACGAGGCGAATAATACTGCGACTATTACAATTCCAATTCAGAATACGGGTACAACAGGTCCTGATTTTTCCATCAGCGCCAGTGGCCTTTCGTATTTAAGTAAACCGATACTTCCCGGTTCCCAGGTAAAATTTTCTGCAGCAATACTGAATAATTCAAGCTCATACCTGACAAAGGACCTTCATATAATCTTTAAAATTAACGGCAACTCAATAGCAGATTTTAAATTAGCTAAAAATCTTCTTAAGCCACTGCAATATTATCTTGTGACAAAAAGCTGGACAATACCCCAGAACCTGCCGGACAATTCTGTGTTTGAGGTGATACTTGATTCTGCAGATCCTGCCAGGGATTTCGTTGGGGAAAATGGTTCAGATAATACCGCTTCAATCATATTGGATACATACGGTCCCGATCTTGAAGTTACAGCTGATTGCTTATCCTGGCTTCCGGCAGATCCGGAAGCAGGTCAAACCATAACTCTATATTCAGGAGTAAGAAACAATGGACTCGCTCCTGTATCCAATTGCACCGCCAGATTTTTCCTTGACGGAAGCATTCTTGGTGACTCTCCTGCTATTTCTTTAATACCAGGCGTATCAGGTGCTGTCACGTCACTGTCGTGGCAAATTCCCAGGGCACCAGAGCTGGCACCTATTGAGTGGGATACTCTTGAGGGAGAGCCAGGAAGAATACCGTTGCCGTCAGGTACATTTAAAAATTATAAGTTCAAGGTACTGGCAGATCCCGGCAATCAGATCGAAGAGATAAATGAGAATAATAACATGTCTGGAGAAAAGAATCTGACCGTATATGTGCCCTATACCAAAGCGGTGCTATATATAAGAATTTTTGATGCAGCCGGTAATATTTCAGGTGCCGATGTCAAGCTGGAAACTGCCAATGGTAAAACAGCGCTGGCTACATCGGCCGAAGATGGATTGTGTACCTTCACTGGAGTACCTTTCGGCAGCTATACTATAACTGTTAAGAAACAGAAATATGAGGACATGGTTTACAGGTCACAGACAATAGAGGGTAGCTTGATAAACAATCTTGATCTCCAGCTCATAAGAAATCCTGCATTTCCTTATTTTTCAGCGACTGCTTCCACCCTCGAAGGTATTACGGCGCTTTCGGTAGATTTCAATTGTGAGTTTTTAGATACCGAAAGAACAGATTTGGATCTTATATATGAATGGAACGATGGCGGCAATCCAATTGGTGACAGCAAAACTTTTAACTATATTTTTGTTGAACCCAAAATTCATACAGTCACTCTTAATGTCAGGAACCAGGATTACGTAATTATATTTACAAAAAGTTTTAATATAAATGTCAAACCACCGGTAATTTCAATCATTGCCGGCGGACGGCAAATAGTGAGTATGGGATCTATATTTGTGGATAACCCGGAAAAATATGACGCAGACAAAGATGGTATTAACCAGGCATGGGAAGATGCAGCTATGAATGCTGCCAACCCCCAGATAGAATTTGATGAGCATGAAACTATGCTTAGTGAACCCAGTCACAAGGTAGCAAATTTTGTACGGATTTCTCCCTATGCAAGTACTACAAACAGACAATACATACTCTTCACCTATGGTATTGCCTTGAGCAAGGATTATGGCAGATACAGCCTTCTTCCTCATAATGGAGATGTGGAAAAAGTAGTCGAGGCATGGGAAGTAATTGACAATAAGCATCTTGTGCTAAGGTGGGTTTATACTTCTGCACATTCCAATACAGATACCAATCACTCCGGAGTTTGGAAAGCAGTTGGAGAAACTTCGGTTGATTGCAACGTGAAATGGTGGCCGGATGAAACACTGACCGCAACTCTTGAGTTTATATTTTCCAGTTCCAACCAAAGCGTACTGAAAGTTTATGCATCAGAGGACAAACATGCCATTTATCCCACAGAAGACAGCGGTGAGAGTGCTAAATTATGGTATGTACCATATCCTGCTCCCGGCTGGTTTGTCATGGAAGATGTTGGCAGTGATGAAAGATTTCAGCGGAGGCCCCCTTGCATTAACATTGGCGAAGAAGGTGAAGATGTTCAGCTTGTAGATGACATCAGTGACATTTTTCCTAATGAAAGAGTATGGAGCGGTAATATATATAATTCGGACAAATTTGCCGGTGGGTTGGAAGTTAACGATGACTGTCCCGGAAATATCGGTGGAAATATTTCAGGCATCCCTGGTATGCTGGAGACTACTCTAAATGACAGAAATAAGGAGTACTGGCTGTCGGGTAACTGACAACGAAAATGATTTTTTATCCAAAATACCCTGTTTTTATCAGAATGCATAAATTTTACGCAAATACCTTATTTATACTTGAGAGATCCAAAAGCGAGTTCTTATGATTAAAGATAAATAGAGAAACTGAAACAGGTTTGTTTTAAAAAGAATAATAAAAATATGGTTATTAATCTTTCTTTCGACAAATTAAAAAATCATTGTTTACCTCCGAGGGTTGAGGTTGATAAAATCAAAAATATTTATATTGAAATGCCAAAAGAGTATAAATCTTTTTGATTTTTCTTATATATCAATAGTTAATGTGCATTAAGGGATAATACCGTATAAAAATATTTGAAATTTAATGATAGAATAGGCGTTATGATTAATGATTCAAAAATCAATACTCTTATTGTTATATATTTATGTAAATTCCATATAATAACTTACAATTTTTAGAGGCCAATAATCTTCATTAAATCCTCTTCCAATCAAATGTAGTGAATACCCTCACCCATAAGCCTCCAATTTGTATCTTCTATATAAATAGTTATGTTTTTTGTGGCAATAATCATGTATACCTTTTTATAATTATTTAATAACTTAATAAATTTTTTATATTATGTTAAATTTAATTGTTGACATTTAATATTATTTATTTTATTATGTGCATAGTTTAATATAAATTTTTTAATAAGTCCTAAGAATATAAACAAATTAATGATTAATTTTTAAAATTACATATTGTTAAGTAAATAAAAACTAAAAATCAAAGAAGAAACAATGACATTAAAACTTAGCATTAGTGAGGGTCCTAAAAACAAAACAACAGAAAATCTTCCAATGTATCCCGAAGGTCTTGAAATTGGTGAAGAAGAGAGAAAACTTGTCACCAAAAGAATATAAATCAATGGTAACACAGTTTGAGGAGGAGTTTTCTAAAAAAGTGGGAATAAAATATATGCTTGCAGTAAATTCCTGCACATCAGCTCTAAAATTTACAAATATTATATAGATAGGTAAAATTTATAATAAAAATATATATGAGAAAGCCTGAGCGATTTCAATATGGTATTACCAAAAACAAGATATAAGTTAAAAAATGGAATCATAAAAATTATAGTGATCACAATTCTTACAATAGGTGGAATCACAATGGTTTTCCCTTTCTTCTGGATGTTGATATCTTCATTTAAACCGTCTGATGAAATACTTAGTATCACTTTTAAATTATTGCCAACCAGATGGACTTTAGAGAATTTTAAAACAGTATTTGATGAGCTTACTCTGGGAAGAGGTTATCTTAATAGCTTTTTTATTGCTAGCATATCAACCATTTCTGTAGTACTATTTTCTGCTCTCGGAGGTTACTTGTTTTCCAAATTGAAATTCAGGGGACGAAATCTAATTTTTTATATGGTTTTACTCAGTATGATGATTCCGTATCAAACTTCCTTGATTTCACTATACTTTTTTGCCAATATGTTAAAATTAGTTGATACTTATGCAGGGATATTGCTTACTAGTATGATGAGTGCTTTTGGAATTTTCCTCACCAGACAGTTTTTAACTGGTATACCTGATTCGATTCTAGAATCTGCAAGAATAGACGGAGCAAACGATTTTGGAATTTTTTTGAGAATATTATTACCGTTATTAAAACCTGTTCTTTCAATTGTAGCCATTTTAACATTTGTTAGTTCTTGGGATTCTTTTTTATGGCCTCTTGTCATAATAGACAGTAACGAGCTAAAAACATTACCTATATTAATGTCTCATTTTGCTGGAGGCGGAGGAGTAGTGTATATAGGGGAATCAATGGCTGCAGCTAGTCTCGTAGTTATACCGATTATTTTTATTTACATTTTCTTCCAGCAGAATCTAATAAAAAGCCTTGCATTAACTGGAATAAAAGGCTAAACGGCTTGCAATTATTATTAATTATCATATCAACATGATAGGAGGTGATAAAAAAATTAAAAATTTTTATAAAAAAATCGATTGTTTCGTTATTGTTAGGAGGTGATTTATGTAAAATTGATTTTTAAAGAAGAGAATGATTTGTGAATGAAGAACCAGATAAGAAAATTCATAAATTACTTTCAAATGTAATTTATGAAGGTGGTTTATTAATCTATATAAAAGGATACGAAATGAAAAGAATATTTATAATTATGTTTATAGTTATCTTAAGTGTACCATTGATGTTTATAGGGACAGCATGTAATAAAGGTACAGTTACAACAGAAGAAACTACAGGAGAATCTGTAGTAGAAACAACAGAAGAAACTACAGGAGAATCTGTAGTAGAAACTTCAGAAGAGATTACAGAAGAAGCAGCTGGAATACCAATTCCGGAAAGTGAAGTAACGCTGGACTTCTGGTTCCAGGATTGGCCAGGTGGGGTTGCGTGGCAAAAGGCATGGATTCCGATTTTTGAAGAAAAATATCCTACTATCAAAATAAATTTAATTCCTCTTCCATATAATGATTTAGTCGCTAAATTAATCCCATCCATTGCACAGGGGAATGAAGCCGATTTATTGTATGGCTGGGATGATGTGTTTCGAGGTATGGATAGGTCTAATCTTTTCCTTCAGTTATCTCCAGCAATTTATACTGCTGAAGAGTTTGCCTCAAAAATAATTCCAATGGCACAAAAGCATGATATCGGTTCAGATGGAGAAGTCTATTCTATGTCATTATATTCTGGTGGTAGGGGATTTGGTGTAAATGTCCATCAGGATTTATTAGATGAGGCAGGAATAGACTTTGATAGTTTAAAAACATGGGATGATATAAAAAAGGCAGCTGCTAAACTAACCATTTACAATAACGATGGTTCAATTCAGCGAAGCGGTTTTGCTTGGACAGATGATGTAGGGCTAGTATTTTTAGATATGATATTAATGCAGGGTGCTAAGGATAAGTTATATAATCCTGATACCACTATATGGAACTTCAATATACCAGAAGCAAAAAAAGGTCTTGAGTTTATAAATTCATTTGTTGAAGAAAAAATCTTTGATCCAAAACAGGGAAATTATCAGGTTCTTTTTCCTCAAAAATTGATAGCCATGGGGTGTATGGGAGTCTATACAATGGGATCTTTCAGTGTAGATTATCCAGATCTTGATTTAAACTATATTACAATGCCAGTATTTGAAGGTGGTGAAAGAGTCCATATGCAGGCACGTTGGTGTACTCTAATGGCATCTAAACATCTTGAAGGTGATAAGAAAAATGCCGCGTTAATATATTTAAAAGAAGTCTTAGATAATCCTGAATTTTTTAATATTGCTATGGAAAAGAACTATTCAAATAGTCCAACTTCCAGTGTAGCATACCTAGATTATCTTGATGAATTAGTTAAAAGTGGAAAGGCCTCAAGGAATGCAGAAATTTCGGTTAGAACAAGAGTGGTATTTGAGAATATTCAAGAAATAGATACCGCGATTGGATTAACAAGTGGTGGAGTAACGGGCACGATTACAGGAAAGATTTTTGAAGTATTAAACGGAGATAGTACTATTGATGAAATACTTGACTATTTAACAACCGAATTGAATAAACTTGAGGAGGAAGCAAGACTCTAAAAAAGTATCAAAATACTGACGGTATATTCTTACCGCCAGTATTTTGATTTTATTAGTAGAAACAGTAATTTGCTATAAGATTTATTATCAAAAATATTGATAATTTAACCAAACATTATGAATCTACTACTAATAAGTAATTTAGTAATAATATTAAGTTCCTAATAAAATAGATAATAAAATAGAGAATGCTAAAAAAAATATTTAATTCAAAGTATGTTATTATTGTTTCGACATTAATAATAGTATATTTCGGTATAGTGGCTGTATATCCACTTATTTTTAATATTGTAACTTCTTTTAAGAAGACTAATTTTTTAACAGAAGATAAATTTGTTGGTCTTTACAATTATAAGACTATGATAAATGATGATGTTTTTTGGATAGCATTGAGAAATAATTTCATATATTTGGCCTCTATAATAATTGTGGGACTTTTTCTCTCTTTGATAATTGCAAATTTGATTTATTATTCAGGAGAGAGATTACGAAAATTTTTTACGGCAATATATTTTTTACCAGTAGTAACTTCATTAATCGCAGTTTCAATGGTGTGGACTATGATTTACCTTCCAAATATTGGTATTCTATCTTCCTTATTATATAAATGGTTTAATATTGGACCTTTAACATTTCTTAGTGATCCAAAATTATCATTAGGTTCAATTATATTAATGGATATCTGGCGAACATTAGGGTTCAATATAGTAATAATTGTAGCGGGAATAAATGAAATCCCCAGCACTATTTTTGATGCAGCAGAGATTGATGGTGTTAATCCAATATCAAGATTTTTCAAAATAATTTTACCATTAATACGTCCTCAGATAGTTTTCTTAATTGCGATTCGCTCGATTACATCTACACTTGTTTTTGAACAGATTTATATGATGTCAACTCCTGTACTTGGAGCCCCATCTAATTCCACCTGGACGTTAGTTTCTTATATGTTTAATGTTTCATTTAAAGATTTTAGATTTGGGTACGGCACCACTATAGCTTTTTTTGTAACTATAATTCTTCTTGGGATGGTTATAGGTCAATTAAAAGCGTTCCAGCTTAAATATGAGGATAAATAAAATAAGATGGGTATCCACTTTGAATCAGTAAACCACCATATGTTATCAAATGGTGAGTATGCGTCTGATTATATAACAAGAAAAGAAGTATCCGATATTTTAATTGAATACTATAAAAATTTTGGAAAGTAAAGAAATGGATAATGTAATACTGGTTACAATGGACACTCTTAAGGGACATACTTGGGTTGTATGGGTCAGATAAAGCTTAACTCCTCATATGGATTTTCCCTCAAAGATAATATTATAACTTTTAAGAATCATTTTACCACAGGACCCTACACCCAAGCTTCATTTCAGGGAATGCTTGCATCGGAATATTATCTTGAGTATGGAAAGAAAAAAAACTTAATGAGGAAAAAGTTTTATTATTGGAACCCTTAAAGGATAAAGGTGTCTTAACTGCAGATTATTGATGTCATATAAATATAGGATAAATAGAATAAATATGAAAAGGGAAAAAATTAGAGAAAAGAGCGATAAGATGAAAGATAAAAAAAATTACTTATATTTTATGAAGCCTGAAGAAAAATGGTGTAAGATAAATAATAATACTGATCTGGAGGGTCATCTTGATTTAGCGGCTTTTGCTGATGTTATGACATGGGATCCATCCCAAAAGGAACTGAATCCTGATAGAGATGAACCATTATCAGTAAGAAATATTTTTCC